>Ga0193753_10003894_pt1 | contig 10875 bp, 6 predicted proteins | sample H1c2metaG_FD_144925 | JGI IMG/M metagenome (GOLD analysis project Ga0193753, IMG submission 144925) | Soil microbial communities from a riparian zone of the East river system, Colorado, United States - H1c2 | ecosystem: Environmental > Terrestrial > Soil > Riparian zone | place: USA: East River... | reverse complement strand
CACCTTTTAATGCCAGGGCGGCACCTTTGGTTGCCCTGCCAAGATCCTTTCCTGTTACTTGCAAAGGCAGGTCAACTGATGCAGCTGTGCATTCAGTTTGAATAAATGCAACACTTTCCTCATAAGTATTGCGGGCAAAGAAAATATCTTCGTCGCCAAGATTATTAAGCACTTTTGTAATAAGCGGAACACCGCCATGAAGGTCGATAAGCTGTTTATAAAAATATGCCCTGAGGAACCTGCCCTGGGCAATCATACTTTTTTTAGTTGCTTCATCGAATGTAGAGCCCGATACTTTTTCAATCAGGAGGTTGCACTTACGGATATTGGCGTACATATATTTCCACTGGTAAGGAAAGATCGGTGCACCCGGCCCATAGCTTCCATTATTAAATAATTGGGCCGATGGAAGACCTGCTTCAGGGCCGTACGTGGAATTATCAGTAAAATCGTCAAGTGGATCATTGCTGATCTCGCTCGGATTTTCTCTGGATACTGCCGGATAAGGGCCGGCATTTACACTATTATACACGTCATTAAGAAAAAGATTTACGCTCGCAGGATCATTCCATACGGTCAGGTCATTTAGCCTGTCAGTAGGTAATATTTCAAGCCTTTTCTCACTACACGATACGATGAAAAGAATGATTAATAAATAAGAAAACCGTTTCATAATTTATTTTTATACGTATTGTAATCAGAAACCAAGACTTAATCCGAATGAATATGTTTTTTGCTGAAAGTAGTAGCGGGCACGCGAATCGCCGAGTTCAGGATCAAGGAATTTCATATCACTGAACGTGAAAAGATTCTGGCCTGCCGCAAAAATCCTGATCGATCGAAGTCCTGTACGGTGAATTAATGATTCCGGAATTGAATAGCCAACCTGCAATGTTTTTATTCTCAGGAAATCGCCATTACGTATCCAAAAAGATGATGTCTGTGTATTATTTGTAATTGGTGTGGGGGTTAACCTTGGAAAAGATGCATTGGTATTTTCAGGCGTCCAGGTATCTGTCTGTTCCTTGTATATTTTTGCGCCGTTAAAAAACGGGTAGGCAGTTTCGCCGCTCAAGTACACATTTGCCTTAAGTGCACCCTGCAATAATACGTTCGCATCAAAACCCTTCCACGAAAGATTAAGATTAAGACCATAAGTGATTTGCGGAAACAACGGGTCGCCAATGGTAGTGTAATCATTGACATCTATTTTTCCGTCTGGTGCGCCGGGTTTGCCGCTGGCATCAGGCGGACCTGCTATGTCAGAATATTTAATATCGCCAGGCCGCACGGGACCGAATGAAGGAACCGGTATTCCTGATTTAAGGGTAGTGCCGTCTTCTTCAAAATCTGATAGCTGGTAAAATCCCAGATCCTGCAATCCAAATTGTGTATTCCATGGACGGCCGGTAATCCTTCTGTTGGGATTATTAAATGTTGATCCGTTTTCGAAAACCTGGATCAGTTTATTTCGCGCATAAGACAAATTAAAGGCTGCGCCTGCTTTTAGACCGTTCTTAAATTGATGGTCGGTAGTGAGCGTAACTTCAATGCCCTTATTTTCCATTATTCCGGCATTTACCTGCGAGATCCCGATGCCGTATTCCGATGGCACCACCGCATCGGGAGTAATCAGCATATTTGATCTCCTTTCTTGGAATACATCAATGACCACACCCAGTTTCCCCTTGAAAAGGTTGGCATCAAGACCAATATTTGATTTTTTAGCAGTTTCCCAGGTAATGAAAGGATTGGCCTGTGCATTTTCATATATACCCTGAACCTGATTTGGAGCATTACCTCCAAATATGTAGCTGCTTCTTAAACTATAGGATGTGAGATATTGAAACGGGTTACCTGCCAGGTTTCCAGAGGTTCCATAGGAGCCCCGAATCTTCAAATTGTCGAGCCAGTCAAAGTTATTTTTTATGAAATCTTCTTCAGATAGATTCCAGGCAACCGCAACGGCAGGAAAAAATGCATAACGTTCTCCCGGGGCAAAATAATAGTGACCGTTATACCTTCCCGACAAACCAATAAGATATTTGGAAGCATACGCATAATTTAATTGGTACACTAGTCCTGTCTGCGCATTTTTTCCGGAATACCCGTCATTGGTCAAATCATTTTTATTGCTGCTGCCTGCCGACAATTCGTCGAGGTTTACAGCATAATTAATACGGCCCGCAGAAAATGCGTTCATACTTCCGTATTGTCCCTCAAATACTCCAAGTGCATTAATTGAATGTCTCCCAAAAATTCGGTCAAAGGTGATATAAGCTTGTGCAACTATCCGCTGACTGTCTAAAATGTCTTCTGTAAGTGTTGGTGATGGCGGACCGGATGGCTGAGTAATATATTCGTCCTGGGCATTCAGGCTATAGAAAGTAAGCGGTCTGCTCCAGTTTTTACCAAGGTTGTAATTTTTATTAAAAGAAAGGGCACCTTTAAGCGCAAGCCCCTTAATAAACGGCAGCTTTTGCTCTACCATTATTTTTCCATTGAATACATTATTGTTCTGGTTGTTGTAGCCGCTTTCGTAAATCTGGGGTAACAACGGATGTGCGTACAATCCGTTCGAAAAAGTAAGTGGAAGGATCGGTGGCACTTCAGTTACATCTGTAAATATCGAAGCTCCGCTTTTTCCACTTGGTTGTGTGTTCTTTGACAATGCCGCATTAATATCGACCGAGATGACAGTCGTATTGGTAACGTTTGCATCGGCATTAATAGTAAAATTATACCGCCTGAAGTTAATTACCGGTACTATTCCCTCCTGATACAAGTAACCGAGATTCCCATAGATGCGTAATTTTTCGGTGCCGCCTGTAAATGATATACTGTGCCTTGTTATCGGACCCTTCTGTAATATCCGACCTACGAAATCCGAATTAGGAAAATGATCGGGATCCGATTGGTCTTTATACTTCTCCAATTGTTCCGGCGTATATGTTGCGGCGTTACCGATATTCTGATTCGCCAGGCTCAGCGCACTTGCATAATCGTAAGCATCCAGAAATTCAGGCATATTTGTAGATTCCTGAATTCCGTAAAAACCATCGTAATTAAACATGTATTTTCCCTGAGTTCCGCGTTTTGTAGTTACAAGAATTACTCCATTAGCACCCGCAAGTCCGTAAGGAGCAACCGCTGCCGCATCTTTAAGAATGGTTATGGTTTCGATTTCATTTGGGTTCAGTTGATTATAATCCATTGGAATGCCATTTACTACCACCAGTGGAGAGGAATTTCCTGTTGTTCCGATTCCTCGTATACGGATCTGGTCGTTATCAGCACCCGGTGCCCCGCTCGACTGACGGGAAATAACACCAGAAACCCTTCCGCCCAGTGTATTGCTGATATTGGCAACAGGTGCCTTCGCCAGCTGATCGCCCTTTACAGTGGCAACAGATGCAGTAACAGAGCCTTTCTTCTGTTTGCCATAACCAGTAACAACAACTTCGTTAAGTCCACCTGGAAGCACTTCAAGAGTCACTTTCAGTGCCTGTCCGTCGATCACTTTCAATTCCTGTTGCGCGTAACCAATTGAACTAACAACAATCACCGGGGCGATATTATCCTGAAACCGCAGATCAAAAAGACCCTGGGCATCAGTGACGGTTCCGATAGCAGAGTTTTTTACGCTTACAGATACCCCCGAAAGGGCGCTTCCCTTATTATCCTTGATAATACCGGAAATAGAGATGTACGCCTCTTTTTTCTCTATTCGTGATATAATGACGGACTTATTCTCCATCATTTTGTATTGCAGCCCGGCTTTTGATAGCATTTTATTGAGTACCGAAGTGAGTAACTCATTCTGCGCCGAAATGCTTACCAGGTTTTTTTTGTCTAAATCATCCTCGCTATAGATAAAATGGCAGCCACTTTTTTCCTCAACCATTGGCAATGCTTTTTCTAAGGGAAGATTAGAGCAGCGGATGGTTATCCGGATATCTTCTTGTGTTTTTGCTAAAGACGGAAAACTAAGTAGCAGGATAAAAAGCAGGCTGAAGCCGCTAAACATGAACCTGATCATATTCGTTACTGGTTAAGGATGAACTAATACTAAATAATGCCAGGCGGCGGGTTATTGAGATACAGATACCCGTCGCCCCTCAATACGGTAATGGAACTTTATGACTAGCTGCAGGGATATTAAGGCCTGCTCGAAAGTTTCATTGGAAAAGGTTCCTGTGATCCTGCGGTTTTTAAAAATATCGTTTTCGAATTCTATGTCGATATCGTAGTAACGTTCCATTCTTAAGGCAAGCTGTTGAAACGTTTCATTTTTAAAGATCAGCACATCCTTCATCCATGCTGTTTCAGGTAGAAGTTGATGACTGATGGTTTTTTCTGCCTTTGTTTGAATGTTGTCGCCCGAATCAAATACGGTTATTTTCTGATTCGGCTCAGTTAACAAGGTTCGTTCCTTATCCTTGTAAATTATTTCTACAGAACCTTCAATGAGTGTTGTTTCAGAAAACCCTTCTCCCGGGTATGAACGCACATTAAATGACGTTCCGATATCTTTGATATCCATCTGGTTGGTATGAATAATGAAAGGAAGATCCTCGCGATGCGCAACTTCGAAATACGCCTCTCCGGAAAGAAAGACCTCCCTGATTGAATCACTTCCAGAAATCGGATCATATTTTAGCGTCGATCCCGCGTTCAGCCACACTTTCGAGCCATCCGGCAGTGTTAAATGGCTTTTTGTTCCGTTGACAGCAATTACCGTTTTTGATTTTTTTTTATCATAGCCTGGCTTAATAACATAATATACCAGGGCAGCAGAGCTTAGCAGTACAATGATTGCTGCCGCATACCGGATATATTTTATCCACTGTCTTCTACTCTTATTTTTCTTTGGCTCGGAGCCAGTAAGCTGTTCCTTTTGTATTCGGAGCATTAGTTTCTCAAAAGCATGATGTCTTGTCTCAGACTCGGATTTAAGTTCAGAATAATTCCAGAATCCCGCAATGGTTTCAATATCCATCGCTATTTCAGGATAAAACGACAGGAGGCGCTCCAATTCCTTTTTTTGCGCATCAGTTCCTTCCCCTGCATTTATTTTCCCAGCGAGTACCCAGATTTGCCTTTCATGCATGTATTTACCTCTTGCTATACATGTAGGACAAAAGAATGAGTAAATACCCTTAAAAAGAAAACGCGAAGTAATACTATGATAACATTGGTTCAGGAAACAACTCTCAGTGCCGGCAGGTTTTCAATTTGTCTTGATTCACGGAGCGCGCCTGCAAGCCTTTTCATGGCAAGGCCTATTTGAGCTTCAACAGTTTTTTGAGAGATATTTAAAAGGGCAGCCACTTCGCGGTATTTCAATCCATCTTCACGTATGAGCCTGAAAATAATCTGGCATCTTGGCGGAAGCAAATTGATAGCTTTCGCAAGTATTCTATGCGTTTCATCAGAAATAAAAGCCTGTTCAGGATCCGGATACGGACATGCCATGTCCAGCGTTATGTTGTCTGTATATATTTTATGGACGGCGATTTTACTGCCCAAATAATTGAGCGAGTGATTGCGTATGCAGGTGAAAAGATAAACTGTGAGATTATTAATACTCCCCACGTCTTCACGGATACGCCAGAGTTGCAAAAGAACATCGGAGACTATTTCCTCCGCAATGGCCGGTAAATGCACAAGGGATACGGCAAATTTCAATAGGGACGTAAAGTAGATATGATACAGCCTCGTGTAAGCTTGCTCATCATTACCTGATTTTGAAACCAGGTTCTTCAATTCGTCAATATCCTCGGCGTTAATCATGGCCTGTATTCGGGGTGCAAAGAAAAGCCTGATTATTATAACGAGTGGAAAATGCCAATTATCGAATTGTTATGTTTTAAGTTTTCCCACCGGTTTTATTAGAGGTCTCCTATTATCAACTATTTCCCGGTCCATACCGGCGCGAGCCATGCAATGGGTTTCCCGGGATCAGCACTGGCAGCATCCCCACCACTTTTATTATAAATTCTTATAAAGAAATATTTATCTGAAGCATTACGAATAGTCGGGTTCCATTTAACGGAATGCGACGAATCAGTTGAAAAACTCTTCACTACTCTGCCGCTATCGCCAATGATTTCTATTTTTGTTATCCGGTCGCCGGGATTTTCTGTATCGGGATCATTAATATTTATTCTAAATTTATAAACATTCGAAGCAGGTAAGTCGGATCCCATAATGCTGTCGTTTACGGTGTACGTACATTGAATATTCTGCTCGAGTGATGCGTACATTCTGCGGTTTTTCATGGCATCCAGTATGGCCGATTTTGTTTTATTCGTAGCTAGAACAAATGTTCGGGAGGTGTGTTTCGTAATTCCGGTTAAGCCATGATTATCGTTACCACATACCGGGGCAACCTTCCATCCCTTTTCCAGTGAATTAATAAATGCTTCGTAGTGTATTTTATCATTAGAGTTTATCATTTCCAGCATCGTTATAATACCTGTTATTTCCGGATCGCGATATCCCCAATTATTATATTGCTCAGGAGCGGGATGGTTAAAAACCGCCACCACGGGACCTTCCCCGTTTGATTTTGCGCGTTTCAACCAATTGTACAAATACGGAAGATCGACTCCAGGATCCAGGGCATTCAGATACGTCGCACTGTTAATTATATTTATGTGGCCTTGTCCGTTTGGACCATTATTTTCCGAGTGTTCATAACCCCTGAGGCCAACAAAATCCTTATCGGTAGCTTCTTCCGCTGCATGCTTCGTATCGGACCATGCATTGTTTGAAATTGCAGGTGGGTTAAAAACGTATTCCTGGGAATGATCAGTAGTTATATAAAAGTCAAAATTATTCGCTCTGGCCAATGCGAAATGGGCGGATGGTGGTCCCTGGAATTTTTGCCAGTCAGGTTTAATAAGCATGGCTGGGCCGGGATATTGGCTTGACCCGATAATTATTATTGCCGGGCACCCTCTCCCCTTTTTATATCCATCCTTCCAGGCGCCAATGGTATCGCCAGGCTGATCATCAAAAACTGCTATCCCTCCTCCCGGATTTTTAATAAATTGTTCACCATGCGACCTGGTATATGACGTATGTGCATGCGTACTACCCCTATAAATATTATATACCGGAGACGGCACTTTTTGCGGGAATGCGGAAATATTCCAGATTAATAATCCGGCGAATATAAGTACAACCCGAACTAATTTTTCCGGTATCTCCCGCACTATGAATTGCTGCCCTTCTCTTTTCACTGATGATGCTTTACTCGTAAGACAGGATTTTTCTGTTTTACCCTTAAAGCAATATGAAAAGTAAAAATTTGACAACATTAGAAACTAAGAACCATGTGCGGTAAAACACAATCGTTTTAGCCTAGACGCAATAGCAGTCTAAATCTTTTTTTGGATCTGATCCAGCGTTCAGTTCCAGTTTAAGCAATAAATCTAAACCAACTTGAAAGTATTGTAAACCAAAAGATGTAATCACAATAAACGACACTAGTTATCAGTCAGGGACCTCATAAAATCAAGCAAATCTGCCTTTTCTATTGAGTCGAGGTTAAGCGGCTTTGAAGAAAGGGTTTGGCCGGGAACCTGAAGGCCAAGACCCTCGCCACCACCTTTGTTATAAAATTCGATAACGGAATCCAGCGACTTGAAGCCGCCATTGTGCATATAAGGAGAAGTCTCCTCGGCATTACGGACAGTCGGAGTTTTAAATGCACCTTGCGGCATCCCCACTATAACCCTGGCCTGGCCGGTGTCCGTATCTGGCCGCGGGTTTCCAAGGTTATCATCGACAGGCGTTCCGAGAATTTCGAATTCTGTAATGTTGTAGAGTGGAGGCAGCAAGCCATTGAAAAGCGGGGCAAAATGACAGGTGCCGCACATAGCCTTACCCATGAAAATATTGAACCCTCGTTTTTGCTCTTGTGACAGGGCTGATTTGTCGCCCGTAATATACCGGTCGAACGAAGACCGGAAAGGTGTGAGTGTACGAATGTATGCGGCAACCGCCGCAGCGATGTGCTCTTCTGTGACGACCGTATCCTGTTTCCAAATTCTGCTGAACAGGGCTTTGTAGGTTTTGTCGTTGTCTATTTTTTCGGTAATCGCCTGGCCGGGGCCTTTCATTTCAACCGTATCGTTCATGACAGCTATCGCTTGTTCGGGAAGACTTCTTACACGTCCATCCCAGAATTGATTAAACTGGTAAACGGCATACAATAGAGAAGGTGTGTTACGTGGAAGGTCGCCTGTTAACTCGCGGTTCTTATTGCGGCCAAGCCGGTCCGAAAAGAAAGTGGAAGGAGCATGACAAGTGGAACAGCTTCGCTCATTATTTCCCGACAACATAGGTTCGGAAAACAAACGTCGTCCCAGCGCGACTAATACACTATCTCCTACGACTTCTGAAGCAGGAAAATGATTTTTGTCGATGCCGTTTGAAGCAAACAGGCTGGTTGCCGCAAAATTGACCGATGATCGTGCGTTGAAACTTTCAGGTTGTTTTTCAACCCTGCTGTTCAGTTCTTTTTGTAGCGGCATCGCGAACGTAGTAATGAAATACAGACGATCGAACGAGTCGAAATATTCGTGCGCCTGCAGAAAGCTTTTTGCTTTGTGTACGGTATTGTTGATACTGGACGGCGCATGCAATAATAAAAGGACACTATCGATTGCATCAAGTGAAGAAGCAGCTTCCAATATTCCACTTTTCAATTCAGGCGCATCGTAGCCCGTAATATACAATGTGTACACCCGTATCAACTCAAGCGAAATGGCATACCAGGCGTCATCGGCAGACATTTTAAAATCCCGGATAGCGGGAAGAAGGTTTTCAATAGATCTTTGGATCACGCCGACTTGTTCGAGCATTTTAGATTTGAACTTTGAAGGATGGTCTTCAAACAGGCAGGCTTCGATAACCTGCATCCCGGCTGGGTCACGGTATTCATTCATCCCACTTTCTATCTCCGCAACCGGTGGTCCATTTAAAATCATCGCCTGTTCCGGAAAATAGAATTCTATAAAGAGAGCGATACGTTTATACTGCAACCTACATTCAAGAAGTGCTTCGCGCGCTTCCTTAACAGACATTGAATCCGCATCAACCAAAGAGATTTTTTGCGCCAGCGTGGTTGTCCTTTCTTCATAAGCCATCGCATTTTCCTTAAACCAGGCAATCATTTTTCCGGTATCGGCGACGACCCTGTTGTTGCGGGATGTCAATAGCCAGGCAATTACCACTAACACCAGTACCGCCGCTATTACCAGGAAAGATTTCATGCACCAAAAGTGCGAAAATTATTAGTTTGTTTACAATAAATGTCTATTATTGTAAACTTTTTATAAAATGTCAATCTCCCATGAGACAACTTCTGCTTTTCTGCGTATCGACCATATTTGTTATTTCCTGTACAAATTCAGAAAAACCCGTAACGAAACAAGAAAGAATTAAATCGGAAAACCTATTGCCGGGCACCAGTGATTGGCTAATCAACGTGAATTACGACACCTGCTCACTTCCAGACCATCGTTTTTGCCGAAGGCCGCAAGTAGAAGGATACTGTTCTCAAACGAGCGTGAGCACAGGCGATACAATCGATTTCTTTGTCAGCACGAATCCTGTCAGTAATTATGCTCTCGAGATCTATCGGATGGGCTACTACCAGGGTAAGGGTGGCAACCTAAAGAAAAAGGTCGACAGTCTTTCGGGCAAAGCGCAGACTACGCCGGAACCGGATCCCAAAACAAATTTTTTCGAGTGCAAGTGGGACACCAGTTATTCCCTGGTCATTCCTCCCGACTGGACAAGCGGCGTATACCTCTGCAAGTTGACGACACTGCCCGATCATTTCCAGTCTTACATGATTTTTATAGTAAAGGACAAGAGAAAGGCTGATTTTATTTTTCAATGCTCGGACCTTACCTGGCAAGCGTATAACCGCTGGCCGCGCTGGAATAGCATGTACGACGAAGGACATGTTCCCTGGGTAAACACCAACGGAGCCAAGGTCAGTTTTGACAGGCCATACGCGATTTATATCAATGAACTGCCTTCGGCGTTTAACCCCCTTTCGAACGGTAGTGGTGAATTTTTGATGTGGGAGTATCCCCTTTGCTACTGGATGGAAAAAGAAGGCTACGATGTTACTTACATATCAAATATGGATACACATGCAGATTCAACCGAGCTGTTGAGGTCGAAAGCATTTCTCTCTGTTGGTCACGACGAATACTGGACATACAATATGTTCAACAACGTGCGCAACGCGCGCGACAAAGGAGTGAACTTGCTTTTTCTCAGCGGCAATTCAGTTGATGGCATTGAATACCTTGAATCTTCAACAGATGGCCGGCCAAACCGAAGTACAGGCAGGATGCCCGAGCGTGAGTTTACCAACGAGCAAGAGCTGATGGGAGCCAGCTCATGGGGTGTTGGATATGCCAGTTTTGTCTGCCAGGCGCCTGATCATTGGCTGTTTGCACACACAGGCATGAAGAAAGGAGACTCCATTCCCCAGTTAGTGGGATGGGAATACCATGGTCGCCCGGCCGGTCACCAGCCAGATCTCACAGTAGTTGCCGAATCCAAAGTGGATCCGCTGAACTTCGGACAAGGACCCGAAAATCATATTGCCACGATATATACTGCTGCAAAGGGAAACTATGTATTTAATGCTGGCACCTGCTTCTGGGTTCAGCCGCTTGCCAAGACACCGGCTTACCAGCATCCCATGGAAATGAGGAAGCCAATCGACTTTTCGCATCCTGATGCACGCGTACAGCAGATCACAAAGAACCTGCTGGAACGTGCAATTGAAAAATAGTTGCTAATCCAGGTCCAGTACTACTGCTTCGCCGCGTGCAAAATGTT
>Ga0193753_10003893_pt1 | contig 10880 bp, 10 predicted proteins | sample H1c2metaG_FD_144925 | JGI IMG/M metagenome (GOLD analysis project Ga0193753, IMG submission 144925) | Soil microbial communities from a riparian zone of the East river system, Colorado, United States - H1c2 | ecosystem: Environmental > Terrestrial > Soil > Riparian zone | place: USA: East... | reverse complement strand
ATCGTAGGCCCTTTCCATCAAAACGATGGCGCTATCCAGATTACCTTCGTGATCTTTTACTTTTGCGGCACGGATGAGGTAGGCAAACGCATGCTTATTTTTCATTTGACGAAGTATGCGGTTGGCCCCAGCTATGTCGCCAAGCTCCAGTGAAACATCCGCAAGGATCAACAAACTTGCAGCTCTTTTATCCCTGAGCGCTAATGCTTTGTTCGCATATTCGCCGGCGAGCCTGAACCTATGTTGCGTGATGGCATTTGCCGCCAGGCACTGATAGATATCAACATTACCCCCGGGAGTTCTTCTTAAAACTAGCTGATACAGGCTATCGGAAAGTGCCATGTCCTGAATAAGGCCAGTCAACTTGAAACGCTCAGCGTATAATCCGGCAAGCTTGACAAGTGATGTTTCATCCCCTGGATCGTTGGCGAGTCGATCAAACCAGAATTTCATTTCAACCGCGGGGTGATTACTTGCCTGCAGCGATAGCGTTATATACTTATCGTAATCTGCACGCGATGCTATGACTTTTTTCTTATTGGAACAGGATTGAAATATCAATCCAAGTACCAATGCAGCAAGTATGTGGGATCTCATAAGATTAAATATTATAAGGTCCTGACCGTCGGTCAGGACCTTAAATGTTAATTGGGAGAAGCGAGGTAGGGGAATGTGGCCGAAAAAGCTTTGTCATTGGCGTCGACATGGTCGTCAGTAAGGCCAGGATTCGACATAGCGTCAGGACCGCCGAATAAAAGGATGAGTTCCACTGTGATAACGTCATCTGTAAGCTTTCTTCCCGTCAGTACATTCGTCCCATCATAGAACGTTGTGGGTGCCGTCAGTGATGCTGTTAGAACGTCTGTTGAAAGAATACTTGTAAAAGTAGTTGCGTCTAATGTCAGCAGGTTCGTTGTGTAACCAGGATTAAGCGCCAGCAGCCTGTCTTTAAACTTTGTGGCAAAGGCCGCGCCCATCGCGGCTGGAGTTGTTGTATTAAAGACATCCTTTTCACCGGCTGCAACGAATACGGTATTAATAGCGGGTCTGGCCATCTGATCTTCCTGTTCGTACATTACCGTTGGTTGCGTATCGTCATCATCATCATTGCATGCGGAAAACGCTAGCATCAATGAGCATATCACGGCCAGGGTTAATAACTTCATATTTTCTTTCATAAATAAATTCATTAATAGGTTTTACATCTTACGATTTGAGGTTGCCCATATGTTTACTGATCCAGTGCCTAGCATGGACTTCGGTAACTCCACGACAATGGACAGCACGTTTGTTCCTTCGAAGGCATCGTGGCCAGGATTATTGAATGATGTTGCTGTACCGGCTATGATTGCCTTGAACTGTGTGAGGTCAAAAAAGAAAGGATCATCGCGTGAGCCGGCGAAGACCTTTATGCCACCACTTTCGCCAATGATGGGTGTGGATCCATAAGGGGTAACGTCTGCTTCAACAGCAGTTGTTGTCAACAGTGTGCTTGTTGTACCTGTTTGCGCGGGACTTGCAGGTCCATGGATCTTGATCTTACCACCTTCAAAGGAAGCCTGAATGACCAGGTCCTCGACATTGTCCTTAGTTGCTGAGTTGTCGATGTTGATTTCGATCATGACTTCTTCGTCAAACGCCGCAGCAGCTGTGGAAGCGGGGGCGAGCAATCCCTGAACATTCACAACAAACACCATGTTGCTGGGAGTTGCAGGACTTTGGAACGCATAAACGTCAGTGATATCCGAACCCGTTCCTGTTACGGCAGGCGAATCGATGTGATCAGCAGCGATCAGATAGCTGGCTGCACCTGCTGTAACAACAGCAAACAGAGCCGCCAATGTTTTGAAATTGATTTTTAATCTCATAAAGTTAAATGGTTAATTTATTCCCATCTACGCAACGGCTATACATGTTGGATCTGTTACAGCAACTTATTTGAATGATTGATCTGTAGCGTGTGATCCTTTTTTTGGATATTTTCGTAGATCAATGTAAAGACCATTCAATCCAGCTACACACATATCTCAGAAGAATCGCTCGTGATTGCTTTGAAAGCGAAGGACCGCAGTGCGCTTGAATACTTGTACGATCACTATGCTGGCGCTATGCTCGGTGTGATCTCACGTATCATAAAGAAGGAGGAACTGGCTGAAGAGATCCTGCAGGATGTGTTTTTGAAGGTTTGGGATAAAATAGGCTCCTATGATCAAACCAAGGGGAGATTATTCACATGGATGCTTAATATTGCCCGAAATCAGGCAATTGATAAGACCCGCTCCAAAGAATTTAGCAAGGATAAGAAAACTGGGGACATTGATAACTTCGTAGATAGGATCAATACCGAAGGATTCGTAGAACAGCGGGTCGAAGTGATTGGATTACTTCAGCTTTTGAAGGAACTACCCGACGATCAACGATTTATTATTGACCAACACTATTTAAAGGGCTATACCCAGGCCGAAATCTCAGAAGAATTTAACCTGCCATTAGGTACGGTGAAGACGAGAATGCGGCTGGCGATGAAAGTATTAAGAAAATTGTTAGTCGAGTGAACGTTGAAGCATACATATCGTCCGGAATACTAGAATCCTACGCACAGGGAGAACTCTCTGAGCAGGAACGTCTCGAGGTGGAAAATAACCTGAGGGCATACCCTGAACTCAGAAAAGAACTCTCCATGATAGAAGACGTCCAGGAGGCGTTGCTTCAAAAGGCTGCACAACAGCCGCGGGCATCTGTAAAACTTGATCTTTTTGCCAAAATCGACGCGGGACTTCCAGTCACCAAGGTTGTGCCACTCCCCGTAACCACCACATCAGCCACGAATTGGAAACTTGCCGTAGCTGCAGCTGTTACGATTGCTTTGATCTCTTCCTATCTCGCGTATGATTATAGGGACAAATGGATAAAAACACAGGGCAGCCTGACACAACTCATCGCCCAAAACCAGCGTGTAGCCCAGGATTATAACCAGGTCAATCAACGGTTGAATCAGCTTGAAACGGACTTGAACATTCTCAACAATCCAGCATTTGAACGCATCGTCATGACCGGCAGGCCAAACACTCCTAACGCGCTGGCTTCCGTCTATTGGAATAAATCCTCCCAGGAAGTTTATCTCAGCATTCAGGATATGAAGACGCTGACAGCAGAAAAGCAATATCAGCTCTGGGCGATCATCGACGGTAAGCCTGTGGATGCAGGCGTCTTCGATGGCAGTTTCACAGGCCTCTTAAAGATGAAGAATATTACATCCGGAGCATCAACCTTTGCTGTTACCATCGAGCCAAAAGGAGGAAGCAAAACGCCATCGCTGGAAACCATGCAGGTGGCCGGCAATGTGATCAAGGGCTGATTTGTTTTGGATTCTGCACAACCTTCTCATATCATACATCAATTTTTAGATTGCGTTTCTACACGCGCATAAGAAGACTTTTTCAGCTCAGGAATCACAAGAGGATTTAATAACTTTACATCTTTCGTCAACCACTCGTTATGAAAGTACGATTTTTGGTATTTTTTTGCCTGCTACTGCTTATTCGTCCAACTTTTGCGCAAAAGACTGATTCGTTGATGCGCGCTCAATGGGATGCGGGTTTAAAAAAGCTTTCATCAAATGATTACAACGATGCGGCTGTACAATTTACCCAGCTGATCAATTCCGGCTTTTCCAACAAAGAGGTATATGTTAAGCGCGGCGTCGCTTACTATCGATCCAAGGAATATGAAAAAGCAAAAGCCGATCTGGACGAAGCGGTACGGTCGCGCATCAACACGCAGGAACTATTCGAATACCGCGGCAATACGCGATACAATCTTGAAGATATAGAAGGTGCTGCCACGGACCTGGAAAAGGCTGTGAGCATGGGCGCCTCAAGCGCTGAAACATTTGCCAACCTTGGCAATGCAAAATTCAGAATGGATAATTTCCGCGAAGCCATTTCGTACTATGATAAAGCCATAGCAGGTGGAAAGGGCGATGCTGTCATTTACAATAATCGCGGTAAGGCGAAATCCAATTTACAGGACTACAATGGCGCGCTGCCTGATTTCGATAAGGCGCTCGAGCTTAAACCAGGTAATACCAACACGCTTCAGAACCGCGCTGACACGAGGTATCAACTGAAAGATTGGAAGGGAAGCAGTGCCGACTATGAAAAGGTCATCGCAGCGGGCAGGGCTGACGTCGAGTTCTATCAGAAGATGGGAACGGCCAAGTACCTCCTCCTGGATTACGCCGGCGCAGCGGACGCATTGAATAATGTCGTTCAAAAACGTGTCCGGGATAAGGATGTCTTCAAAATGTTAGGACTAAGCCTCGCTATACAAGGGAACTGTGTTGAAGCTGCCAAAAGCTTGTCTGCGGCAGTCTCGATGGGGGCGAATGATAAGGAGATCTTTACACAGTTGGGCAAATGCCAATACCTCGGAAAAGAGTACAGCGGGGCAATAGAATCTCTTGGGAAAGCAATTGCTGCCGGCGAATCATCGAAAGAAGTTTTCCAATACAAGGGTCTGGCGGCATTCAATCAAAAGGATTATGACAATGCTGCCAAGGACCTTGACAAAGCGATATCTCTGGGTGCTGATGACCCAGAGATTCTTAAGACCAATGGCGATATCAAGTTTTTAAAAAATGACTTTGCCGGCGCTGTCGCCCTTTATGACAGAGCCATCAAAGGAGGCTCCAACGACGCCGTCTTGTTCAACAATAGGGGTAAATCTAAAATGAACCTCAAGGATCTTCAGGGAGCATTGGTCGACTTCGATAAGGCCATTCAGATAAATCCATCTTACACCAAAGCGTTGCTTAACCGCGGTACGGCAAAATTCATGTTGAAAGATTATTAAGCTGCTACGCTAGATCTCGAGAAGGCTAAGTCGGTTGAAGGAGAAAGTGTCGAGCTCCTCAGTATGCTGGGCATTGCCAATTACAATCTCGGAAAAAAAGAAGTCGCGAAGACTTACCTGGATAAAGCGCTGAACGCTGGTTCGAAAGACAGCAGGGTTTCGTTATATGCGGGATACCTTCGTTTTGAGGCAAATGATTTTAAAGGCACACAGGTGGCGTTGACAGCGGCAGAGCAGGGGGGAGAAAAGGAAGACGAACTTTACCTGAAGCGTGGCAAAGCCAACTATCAGCAAAAGGAGTATAGCGCAGCCGTTGCAGATCTTGAGAAGACAGTCCAAAAAGGAAATGCAGACCTTCCCGCGCTTGAGGCGATTAGTTTATCATACCTGGCTACGCAAAAGGAAAAAGAAGCTTTACCAGCCCTGGAAAAGGCTGCAGCGATGGACAGCAAAAACAAGGATGTTTATTATCAGCTGGGAAATATCAGGTTCAAGGAAAACAATTATGCAGGGGCGATCGAGGCCTATGACAAAGCAATAGCCCTGGGGGCAAACGATGAAGTGATCTTTAATAATCGCGGTAAAGCCAAATTGAACGCTGGCAAAGCGAAGGAATCGATTGCCGATTTCGACCGTGCTCTCGGATTGAAAAAAGATTACACCCAGGCATTGAAGAATCGGGCCTTTGCACACTATCAATTGAAGGAATATCCGGGCGTAGTTGCCGATATGGCTATTGTCGCAACGCGGGGTGAGGCAACCGCGGATGAGTATGCAGCACTTGGAGTTTCCAGATTCAACACGAAGGATTATACAGGTTCGCTGCAGGATCTATCTAAAGCCATCGATGGCAATAGTAAAGACAATGCTGTCTATGCGTCACGCGGCCTGGCTCTATATGAACTGAAGGAATATGAAAAAGCATTGCCCGATCTTAACAAAGCAATTGCGACAGATCAGTCAAATACCAACCTGTATTTCAAACGCGGAGCAACAAAGTACTACCTGAAGGACTACAAGGCCGCTATTCCCGATCTCGAAAAAGCCATACAAACCGGGACGCAGGATCCGTCAGCATTTGATATGCGCGGATATGCTCGCTTTGAAAACAAGAGCTATGATGAAGCCATCCGGGATTTTGATGAAGCGATCAGCAAAGATCCAAAGATGGCGCAGGCATTTTTCCATCGTGGTGATGCAAAATCTGCAATGAACAACTTTCCGGGTGCCATCCAGGACTATACACAGGCATTGTCACTTGGTATGAGCGATGCCACGCTATACAATAGTCGCGGTCTGGCGCATCTCAAGCAGGAAAATTATCCTGCTGCAATTGCAGACTTTAATAATGCCCTGAATAAAAAGCCTGATTTTATAAGCGCTCTCGAAAACCGTGGACAGGCCTATATCAGTACAAAAAAGTATGAAGAAGCCGTGCACGATTTTCGCGAAGTGGAAAAACTTACTGAGAAGCCTGGACCAGATCTTTACCTTGTCCTTGGCAACGCGTATTACACAATGGGCAAGTTGCCTCCCGCTAAAGAGTACTACGATAAACTTATCGCCGGTGGCATGAACGATAAGGAAGTGTATTTCAGGAGGGGCTTAATTCAGATCGAAGCTGAAGAATATGACGCTGCCCTTGCCGACTTTGATAAAGCCCAAAAGGCCGGAGAGAACTCGGTCCTGCTATACCTCAACAAGGGTAGGATCTATCTGGCGCTCGAGGACTATAAAAAGGCTGTGCTTGAATTGAATAAGGCCATCGACCTTGAACCTAAGAATGCAGACGCACATTTCAACAGAGCACTGGTGAAGGAGTCCCTTGAGGATTACGAAGGCGCTATGTTGGATTACAACAAAGTGCTTCAATATAGTCCCGATGATGCGCAGGCCTTTTATAATCGTGCGACCTGCAAATCGCAGCTTGATGACTATGGCGCGGGCGTTTCTGACATGGACGAAGCCATCCGTTTGGATCCTAAAAATGCATCCTATTACAAACAGCGCGGGAACTTCTACTACCGCCTGGACCAAAAGGATAAAGCCTGTTTTGATTGGCGAAAGGCTGTCGAATTTGGCGATGGGAAAGCCAAGTTTCAAATTGACCAATACTGCAAATAATCCCATTCTGGTTCTGATTTCCTCCCAAATTGAAACTTATTGAGGGTGAAAAAATCCCTTAATAGCGTTTTCTGATCAATAGATGGCCTTTTCCTATGTGGGCGGCTTTTTGCTTTTTCTGAAAGAAAAAAACGCCTACTATGAAAAAATTTGTTGTCAGCTCCCTATTCTTCCTTTTCCTCTCCGGTCTGGCGGTCGCCAATAACATGAAGGGAAAAGTTGTCGCAGTTCTTGACGGAAACACCTTGCAGGTACTCGCCAACGACGGTAAGACGTACAATCTTATGCTTGCCGGCATTGATTGCCCTGAGTTAAAGCAGGCCTACGGTGAAGACGCCAAGATTTGCCTTGAAAAATTGGCGCTTGGCAAACAAGTGACGGTCAAGGTAACGGGCAAGGATAAACTTGGTAACGCTTTAGCGGAAATATTGATCGATGGAAAAAAGGACCCCAGGATCCAACTTTTGAAAGACGGACTTGCCTGGACTACTGAAAAAAATCCAGATTCTGAACTGGAAGCTCATCGTGTGGCTTCGCAGATGAAGAAAAAGGGCCTTTGGAAGGATGAAAATCCTACACCTCCCTGGGTGTATCGTCGCGAGCAATCGATGACTGAAGCCAAAAGCATGTAAGACTTAACATTAGGTTTAGGTTGGTTTTTTTGATCTGCCTTCGGGAAACTGAAGGCAGTTTCATTTTAACCGAACGTGGATTTAACCGAACGTGAATTTGTACAACTAATCATGCGTCAAACAATTTTTATCCGTCTTCAGAGTTAATATCTTTGAGGGCTCGCCTTATGAAACTCCTGGTCACCATACTACTTACCACGATTGCGCTATCGTCTTATGGACAATTGACGCACAAGGAGAAGAAGGCTGCGCGAAAGGGACTTCCTCTTGACGAACCTACAACGCTCGATCCTGGCAACAGCGATGCGCCTATGCTGGCACCGCGAACTGCAGAACGCAAAGTAAAGAAATCACGAGGTGCAACGCATAATGCTGAAAAGGAATTTGCGGACCGCATGGAAGCGAGGGCAAAGACCTATCGCAAGAATGAAAAAAACCTCATGAAACCTCAATATGCTAATCCTGCATATTTTGGCCACAAGCATCGTCCTAAGAAGCATTCAGCTGGCAAAATGAAGTACTGCAAGGAGTGCGGCATCCGACATTAATACTCAATCGCTAATAGTTTTCGTGGTTATTCGTTGGCAATGTTAACTTGCCAGGCTGCAATAGCTTTGTGGTCGAGTCACCACCCATTTTCAACAAAGGCACGTGCATGTGCAGGAACTTGGCCGTACCTTGTCAATGTTGAATCATATATATCCCTAATATTATTTCGATGAGTAATACCCTTTCAGCCATCTTTCCAACAGAAGAGGCGATACCACAACAATTCAGGATCACCGGTAAGATTGAACAAAGAGAATACCTTGTTGGAGGTGAATTGAGGATCTGGAACGGAAGCCTGAATCCTGTGTTGAGCCCGGTTGTGATTAGAACGGGTGACAAATTCGCTCAAAAGGAAATCGGCAGCACACCCTTGCTCACGACAAAGGAATCTCTGCAGGCATTGGATGCGGCAGTAAAAGCCTACGATCTTGGCAAGGGTGAATGGCCAACGATGGGAGTTGCTAAACGCATTGAACATGTTGAAGCATTCCTTAGCCACATGCGCAAGCAACGGGATGCAGTGGTTATGTTGCTAATGTGGGAGATCGGGAAGACACTCAAGGATTCCGAAAAGGAATTCGACAGAACCTGCGATTACATAGCAGATACCGTAAAAGCATACAAGGACCTGGAGCGCAATTCAGCGAAGCTGATCGAGGAGCAGGGCTTCATGGCGCAAATCCGACGCGTGCCAATAGGGGTAGCGTTATGCATGGGTCCTTACAATTATCCATTGAATGAAACGTTTTCCACGCTTATCCCTGCACTCATTATGGGCAATACCGTGGTCTTCAAACCTGCGAAGTATGGCGTGTTGTTGATTAAGCCACTCATCAAGTCGTTCCTCGATAATTTTCCAGCAGGTGTCATTAACATCATCTATGGAAGGGGCAGGGAGACGGTTGGTGCACTGATGGAGACTGGCAAGATCGACGTGTTTGCATTCATCGGGACCAACAAAGGCGCCAATGAACTGAAAAAACTTCACCCCAAATCACACAGGCTGAAGGCAATATTAGGCCTCGACGCTAAGAATCCTGCTATCGTGTTACCCGACGCCGACCTCGACAACGCAGTTAGCGAGTGTATTACTGGTGCACTTTCCTTCAATGGCCAACGCTGCACTGCTCTTAAGATCCTGTTCGTGCACAGATCCATTGTCCAGGACTTCCTGAAAAAATTCTGTGATGGTGTCGGTAAACTTAAGCCCGGTATGCCATGGGATCCCGGTGTATCATTGACTCCGCTTCCGGAACCAGGGAAGGTGGATTATCTCAAGGACCTCGTTGAAGATGCTGTCCAGCGCGGTGCCAGCATAGTCAACGAAAATGGAGGCGAGACGACACATACATTTTTTTATCCAGCAGTATTGTATCCGGTGAACAGCCAAATGAAAGTATACGCGGAGGAACAGTTCGGTCCGATCATTCCAATCGTTCCGTTCGACACAGACGATGAAGCCATCGACTATGTTGTGAATTCAAACTTCGGACAACAGGTAAGTATTTTTGGAACTGAGTCGGCACGCGTGGCTAGTCTGATGGATGCCTTTGTCAATCAGGTTGGCCGGATTAACCTCAACGCCCAAAGTCAGCGAGGACCCGATAGTTTCCCTTTCAATGGCAGAAAGGATTCAGCCGAGGGCACGCTATCAATAGGGGATGCGTTGCGGGTCTTTTCTATTCGCACCATTGTCGCCACAAAGGCGACCGATGACAACAAGCAGATCATTAGTAATATTATCAGGAACCGAGAATCGGCGTTCCTCAGCACAGACTACATTTTTTAGATTTCGGATTTCGGAATCGCATCACTTATAGAGGGGGATTGCCGAAATTCCAAGTCCGAAATGCAGCAGGGATCTGACGATTCCAGGCGTCCCGGCAGGGTTTGAATGCCATTTCACATAAAGGATACACATCAACTCAAAGCGCGGCATTACCGAAATCCGACATCCGAAATGCTATGCTACCCTTTTCACAATTCCCTTCAACGGATCTATTTTTACGTCGAAGAACTTCGTGATGAAAGTGCTCAGGCGCAAACCTGCCATTTGCGGCGTATATTCATCGGGATAGAAAACCGTTAGTTCAAGAATCGCGCGGCTGAAGTTTTCCTGCTTGCCTAGGGCTGCCACCCAGCGCTTAAACGCAGCACTCCATTCGTCCTGGTATTTTTCAAAATCACCCCTGCCATCGAAAAGGAACGTCAGCTGGTTGTCTTTGTAATATTGAAACCTGAACACACCAGCGAGGTTGATGTAGAATTCGTGAAGCTGTTCGTGCTCGTGTGAGATGTGAGCGAGGATCTTCAGGGATGTGTCGTCTTTGAGGCCCAGTGGATTGCAACGAAGCAAGTAGTCAACCTTTACAAAATCGACGAGGTATGTTAACAGATCCTGGCGAAGTGCAAGCTGTGCCTGTTCAAGTACATAATTTTTATCACGCGGAAAAAATTTGCGCAGCACTGATAGAAGTTTTACAAAGGTAAGTAAAATGTACGAATGCCAGGAGAAACGCGATGAGGGTATTACGCGATAGGCACGTTCACGTGTCGCTCAGCATGATAAGATGAGCGAACGAGTGGACCTGACTCAACGTACCGAAGGCCACGCTTGATTCCTTCTTCCCTGAACATTTCAAAAGTTTCAGGATGTATGAACTCCGCTACCTCGAGGTGCAGTTTGGTAGGCTGAAGGTATTGCCCCAACGTGAGGATCAG
>Ga0193753_10003892_pt1 | contig 10881 bp, 7 predicted proteins | sample H1c2metaG_FD_144925 | JGI IMG/M metagenome (GOLD analysis project Ga0193753, IMG submission 144925) | Soil microbial communities from a riparian zone of the East river system, Colorado, United States - H1c2 | ecosystem: Environmental > Terrestrial > Soil > Riparian zone | place: USA: East River... | reverse complement strand
GCGGCGGCGGACCCGGAAAGGGCGCGGGATGTCGCGGCGTGAGGCGCGCGCCGTGGCGCGCGCGCTGCGCGACGCCGGGCACGAGGTGGTCTTCGCGGGCGGGGCGGTGCGCGACCGGCTGCTCGGCCTGCGCGGCGGCGACGTGGACATCGCCACCTCGGCCACGCCGCAGCAGGTGGCGGCGCTGTTCCTGCGCACGCTGCTCGTGGGGGCGGCCTTCGGCGTCGCCAAGGTGCTCACCGGGCGGCACGAGTTCGACGTGGCCACCTTCCGTCGCGACATCGGCGGCGCGGACGGGCGGCATCCCGAGCGCATCGAGCCGTCCTCGCTCGAGGAGGACGTCCAGCGCCGCGACTTCACGATCAACGGGCTGGTGGAGGATCCGTGGAGCGGCGCCGTGCGCGACCTCGTCGGCGGCATCGCGGACCTGGACGCCCGGCTCGTGCGGGCGATCGGCGATCCCGCGGAGCGCTTCCGCGAGGACGGCCTGCGCCTGCTGCGCGCCGTACGCTTCGCGGCGCGGCTCGACTTCACGATCGAGGCCGGGACGCGCGCCGCGATGGAGGCGGAGGCGCAGCGGCTCCAGCTCATCTCCGGCGAGCGCATCCGCGAGGAGCTGTCGAGGATGCTCGTGCACGGCAGCCGGCGCCGCGCGATCGAGCTGCTGGACGAGACGGGCCTGCTGCCCGTCATCCTGCCCGAGCTCCCTCCGATGCACGGCTGCGAGCAGCCGCCGGAATTCCATCCCGAGGGCGACGTGTGGATCCACACGCTGCTCGCGCTGGCGGGCCTGCCGCGCCGCCCGTCCTTCGAGCTGGCGCTCGGCACGCTGCTGCACGACGTCGGCAAGCCGCCGACCTTCGTGCGCGCCGCGGACCGCATCCGGTTCGACGGCCACGTCGAGCTGGGCGCGCGGATGGCCGAGACCATCTGCACGCGGCTGCGCATGTCGCGCGCCTCGACCGAGCGCGTCATGGCGCTGGTGCGCGACCACCTCATCTTCAAGGACGTGCCGGCCATGCGTCCCGCGCGGCTTCGACGGCTTCTCGCTGAGCCGCACTTCCCCGAGCTGCTGGTGCTCTACAAGGCAGACTGCGGGGCGTGCCACGGGCTGCTCACGGCGCTGCCCGCCATCCGCGCGATGCGCCGCCGGCTCGCGCGGCAGGCGCTCATCCCGCCGCCGCTCGTCACGGGAGCGGACGTCATCGCGCTCGGCGTGCCGCCCGGGAAGCGCATCGGGGAGCTGCTCGCGGAGGCCACGGACCTGCAGCTGGAGGGCACGCTCGCCGATCGTGACGCCGCGTTGTCGTGGCTCGGGGAACGCGTGGGCCGCGGCTGAGCGCGGCATGCAGCATGGTCAGGTCGGCGGGAAGGCGCGCCGCATGAGCCGCGACGCGCCGAAGAGCGCGAGCGCGATGGCGGACGTGCCCAGTCCGAGCGCCACGAGAGGATGCGCGCAGCACACCGCCGCATCGAAGAGATAGAGACCGGAGAGCATCACTCCCGTGAACGGTCCCGGAGGCAGGCGCGAGCGTGCTGCCAGCAGGCGCACGAGCGCCCAGGCCGGGATGGCAAGAGCCCCGGCGAGCGGGAGGAACGTGTCTGTGGCGCGCGGCAGCGACCGCAGCAGCGGCAGGGAGAGCAGGACGGTCAGCAGCGCCAGCGCGAGCGTCTGCTGCGCGACCCCCAGCGTGCTGGGGAGGCTGGTGGGGCGCGGCCTCGGCTCGTCGTCCGTGGACGCGTGCAGCGAGGCGCCCGCCATGAACAGCGCGTACAGCAGCGCGACGAGGAGCGGGCCCTGCGGGTCGAGCGCGAAGGCAGCGCCCTCGCCATGCCCCGGAAGGGCGTGCCGGAGCCATGCCTCGACAACCGCGCAGCCGAGCAGGAGGTCGAGCCCGCGCAGCGCGCCCAGCGTGAGACAGCCCGCGGTCCGGAAGGGCTTGAGCGCGTAATGGTATGCGGCCGTGAGCGCAAGGATGGCCGCCGCCAGCGCGAGCGCAGCTGGACTGACGGCCGAGGCGAGCGCCAGGCCGCCCGCCGAGAGCGCGAGCCACGCGGCGCGCACGGAGGCCGGCGTCAGCGCCCCGCGCGGGAGCGGCCGCTGCGGCTTGCGCCGCGCATCATCCTCGCGGTCGGCGAGGGCGTTCTGCGCCATGCCCGCCGCGAGCAGGCACAGCCCGGCGGCCATCGCGCCGGCGAGCGCGGGCGACGACTCGCGCGCGGCGTGCCAGAGGCCCCCGGCGTCCCGCGGATCGAGCCGTGCGGGTTCCGTCGTCGCGGCGCGGAAGCCGATGGCCCAGCCGGCGAGCACGTCGGCGAGCGGCGAGAGCAGGAGCGGAGCGCGGAGCAGCTCGGCCCACGCGCGCCGGCGGCTCACCTGACCAGCCGCGCGATGTCGTTGTACGTCACGTAGAGCACGAGCAGCACGATCGCTCCGAGGCCCGCGAGCTGCATGCCGTTCATGACGCGATCGGACAGGCGGCCGCCCTTGATCTTCTCGAGCACGAGGAACATGACCTGTCCGCCGTCGAGCACCGGGATCGGCAGCACGTTGATGAAGCCGAGGTTGATCGACAGCAGCCCGAGGAAGAACAGCAGCTTGGGCAGGCCCCATTCCGCGAAGTGGTACGTGATCACGGAGATGGACACGATGCCGCCGAGGTTCTTGGTCGCCACGTCGCCGGTGAACAGCTTCGTGAGCGTGAGCCACGTCGTGCGCACGATGTTCAGGGACGTGTCGAAACCCGCGCGCAGCGCGCCGGGCAGCGCTTCCTCGTGCATGGTCTCGAGCACGGGGAGGTTGAAGCCGTAGTCAGGGATCTCCGCGGGCAGCGTGTCCACGGTGACGGAGTGCACCGCGCCGTCCACCTGGCCGCGGTAGCGCACGCGGCAGGTTCGCGGCGGCCCGCGGACCTCGCGCTGCAGGTCGGCGTAATCCTCGATGGGCTCGTCGTCGATCGAGACGATCTGGTCGCCGTCGCGCAGGCCCGCCGCGGCGAGCGCGCCACCCGGTGCGATCTGGACGACGCTGCTGTCGGTGTCGGGCTCGAAGGCCACGTCGCCCGCGGCGAGCGGCTGGCGGTCCCCGGCGGCGAGCGTGACCTCGAGACTCTGGCGGTCGCGACGCACGACCGTCGGCACGTCTCCGGCAGGCGCCGCGGCGACGGCGGCGAGCAGGTCCTCGGCCTGGAAGACGGGCGTGCCGGCGATGGACCGCACCACGTCATCCGGGCGCCAGGCGAAGCGCGGCGACAGCGCGGCGCCGCGGAGTCCAGCCACACGCGTGCCCAGGGCCATGACGCCGAGGCGGGCGTGCTCGGCATCGCTGAGGATCGCGGGCTCGATCGTCGCCTCGTGGCGCTGGCCGTCGTGCTCCCACGCGATCGTCACCGGCTTTCCGAGCGCCGGCTGATAGACGCCTGCCGAGGCGGCCGTGAGTTCCGTGCCGTTGATCTCGAGCACGCGATCGCCGGCGAGCAAGCCGGCGCGCGCCGCGGGCGACCCGTCGGTGACGAGCGCGTGCACGTCGCCGGCGGGACCGATGCCCAGCTCCCAGCGGCCCTCGGACACGTTGCGCGACGGCTGCACGGGGACAGCCAGCTCGCGGCCATCGCGGCGCAGGCTCACCTCGCTGTGGCGCGGGTCACCCAGGGCGACCTCGAGCGCGATGTCCTGGAAGCCGTAGATGCGGTTGCCGTTGACCGAGAGCACCTCGTCGCCGGGCTGCAGGCCCGCGGACCACGCCGGTCCGCCGGGCGTGACGCTGCCGATGACCGGCGCGGTGAAGGGCACTCCCAGCGCGAAGGCGAGCGGAAAGGCGATGAAGGCGAAGGCGAAGTTCACGATCACGCCGGCCGAGAAGATGATCGCGCGCTGCCACGCGGGCTTGGCCATCAGATCGTCGCTCGAGAGCGGCGCGTCCTGGTCGACGTCGCCGTACTCGCCGGCCATCTTGACGTAGCCGCCGAGCGGCACGAGCGACAGGCGGTAATCCGTGGTGCCGCGCCGGAAGCCGAGCAGCCGCGGGCCGAAGCCGAGGGAAAAGGTCTCGACGCGCACGCCGAACCAGCGCGCCGCGAGGAAGTGCCCGGCCTCGTGGATGAAGATCAGGAAGCTGATCCCCAGGGCGGCCAGCAGGATGTTGCCAAGGTTGCCGAGCATGGAAGGCGTGTCGCGGGAAGGCGCGCGCGGCGCGGGTCAGGAAGCCATCTGGGGAACGCGGGCCTCCGCATGCCGGCGCGCGCGCCGGTCTGCCTGGAGGATGGTGGGCAGGTCGGGCTGCGCGACATCCTCGAAGGCGTCGAGCGCGTCGGCCACGACGTCGTGGATGGAGGTGAAGGGCAGGCGGCCCTCGAGGAACGCGGCCACGGCGATTTCGTTGGCCGCGTTGAGCACCGTGCCCGCGAGCCCGCCCGAGCGCGCGACACGCTCGCCCAGCGCGAGGCAGGGGAAGTTGCGGCGGTCTGGCGCCTCGAAGGTGAGGCCCGAGAGCGCCAGCAGATCCACCGGCGGCGCGCCGTTGTCCACGCGGGTCGCGCCGCCCAGCGCGAAGCGGATGGGCAGGCGCATGTCCGGCGGCGAGAGCTGCGCGAGCACGGCGCCGTCGCGGAACTCGACCATCGAGTGGATCACGCTCTGCGGGTGCACGACCACGTGCACCTGCTCGGGCGCCACGTCGAAGAGCTGGCAGGCCTCGATGACCTCCAGCGCCTTGTTCATGAGCGTGGCGCTGTCGATGCTGATGCGGGGGCCCATGTCCCAGCAGGGATGGCGCAGGGCCTGCGCGGGCGTCGCGGACTGCATCTGCTCGAGCGTGAGCCCGCGGAACGGGCCGCCCGACGCGGTGAGAACGAGCCGGCGCACGCCGGAGCGATCCTGGCCGAGGAGGCACTGGGCGATCGCCGAGTGCTCGCTGTCCACGGGCACGATCGAGCCGCCCGACGCGGCGACGGCCGCCTTCACCAGCGGCCCGGCCATGACCATGCTCTCCTTGTTGGCGAGCGCGAGGCGGCAGCCGCGCTCCGCCGCCGCGAGCGTGGACGGCAGCCCCGCGGCGCCGCTGATCGCGCACAGCACGATGTCCGGAGCGGTGGCGTGCACGAGGTCCACCAGTCCCTGCGCCCCGGTGAAGAGCCGGCAGCCGGCGGGCAGCGACAGCTCGTGCGCACGCGTCCCGTCCGCGAGACAGACGGCCTCGGGAAGCCACGCGTGCGACTGGCTCGAGAGTTCGGCGCTCGAAGTCGCGGCAGCGAGTCCCACCACGCGATGGCTGTCGCGCAGCGAGGACAGCACGTCGAGGCTCTGCGTGCCGACGGAGCCTGTGGAGCCGAGAACGAGCACGCGCAGCGACATGGGGCGGCGAGTATAGCGCCGGGGTGCTCTGGTATCATTTCGCCGCATGTTCCCCCGCTTCTGCATCGCGTGCGGCACGTCACTCGTGGCGCGCGAGATCGACGGCCGGTCGCGCCAGGCCTGTCCCGCGTGCGCCCACGTCGCCTACGAGAATCCGGTGCCGGCTGCGGCCGTCGCCGTGCGCCGCGCGGGCCAGGTGCTGCTGTGCCGCCGCGGCATCGATCCGTTCCGCGGCACGTGGATGCTGCCCGCCGGCTACCAGGAAGTCGACGAGGACATCGAGTCCACCGCCGTGCGCGAGGTGCGCGAGGAGACGGGGCTCATCGTGAAGCTCACCGGCCTGCTGGACGTCCTGACCACGACCGACGACCCGCGCAAGGCCGCGATCCTCGTCGTGTACGAGGCGCAGGAGGTGGACGGCGAGCTGCAGCCGGGCAGCGATGCACTGGAGGCCGCCTTCCATCCGCTCGAGGACTTGCCCGACAACGTCGGTTTCCGGAATCATCGCGTCGTGCTCGAACGACTGCGCAGGGGAGGACAGCGGACTTGGTAGCGACCGGCGGCACGCCCATCACCTACAAGGATGCGGGTGTCGACATCGACACCAAGACGCGCGCGATGCGCACCGTGGCCCGGCTCGCGAAGAGCACGCACGGCCCCTCGGTGCTGACCGGCATCGGCAGCTTCGGCGCGCTGTTCCGGCCCGACTTCAGCGGGCTGGCCGACCCGGTGCTCGTGTCCAGCACGGACGGCGTCGGCACCAAGCTCATGGTGGCGCGCCTCGCCGGCCGCTTCGACACCGTCGGCGCGGACCTCGTCAACCATTGCATCAACGACATCCTCGTCATGGGTGCGAGGCCGCTGTTCTTCCTCGATTACATCGCGGCGGGGCACCTCACGCCGGAGCTGCTGGAGGGCCTTCTCACCGGGTTCATGAACGCGTGCCGGGACGAGGGCGTCGCGCTCATCGGCGGCGAGACCGCCGAGATGCCGGGCCTGTACCGGCGCGAGGACTTCGACCTGGCGGGTTTCATCGTCGGCGTCGTCGACCGCGAGCGCATCCTCTCGCCCGAGCGCGTGCGCGAGGGCGACGTGCTGCTCGGGCTGCACAGCTCGGGGCTGCACACCAACGGGTACTCGCTCGCGCAGAAGATCTTCTTCGAGCGCGAAGGCCTGGCGCCCGACGCCCGCCTGCCCGGCCTGGACGGGACGCTCGCCGAGGCGCTGCTGGCGGTGCACCGCTGCTATCTCAAGCCGCTGCAACCGTGTCTGCACGATTCCGCGTTGCACGCCATGGCGCACATCACGGGCGGCGGGTTCACGGACAACATCCCGCGCGTTCTGCCGGAAGGCCTCGATGCGGTCATCGACCGCGGGAGCTGGAAGGTGCCGGCGCTGTTCGCGGAGCTGGCGCGTCGCGGGCCGGTCGCGCGCGACGAGATGGATCGGACCTTCAACATGGGGATCGGCATGGTGCTCATCGTCGCTGCAGCCGAGGCCACGCGCCTCGCCCGCGACCTCGTCGCGCGCGGCGAGCGCCCCGTCGTCATGGGCCGCATCGAGCGCGGCGAGCGTCGAGTGCGCTTCGAGGGCGTCGAGGCGCCGTGAGCGGCTGCGCGGAGCTGCTCGCGCTGCTGTCCTTGCAGGGTCTCCCGCAGGCGGCGCCTGCGCAGCAACCCGCGCCCGCGGTGCCGGCCGTGCCGCAGACGGCTCCTGCAGTGCAGCCGGCCGCAGCGGACCTGCAGCAGGCCGACGAGTTCGGCGCGCCCGCGGCGGAGGGGCGCTGGGACGACGTCGCGGACCTCGCTGACCGGCGCCTCCAGGCCGATCCCGCGGACGAGCTGGCGCTGTACTGGAACGCGCGCTCCACGATCGAGCGCAGCCGCGCCCTGCTCGCCGGGCGCACCTTCGCTCGCGACCTCGGCATCACGATGCTGAACCGCGCCGCCGAGCAGCTCGGCAAGGTCCACGAGCAGCCGGGTGACGCGACGGCCGACGCGCGCGAGTGGGAAGCCTACGCACGCTACCTTCGCGCCGACGACGAGACGCTGGCCGCTGACCTCGAGCGCTGGTTCGCGGCGTCGCAGCGCGGCTATGCGGCCTTCCTGCGCGGCCTGCTCGCGCGCGACCGCGGCGACGCGGCCGGCGCCCTCGACTGGCTCGTCAAGGCTCGCGCCGCCGCACCGGAGCGTGCCGACATCGCGGTGGAGTGCGCGACGGAGCTGGGGCGGGCGGGGCAGCAGGAGGCTGCGCTCGCCGCCTGGGACGCGGCGGTCGAGCACGGGGCTCCGCTTCCCGCACTGCTCGGCTCGGCGGCGGAGATCCTGCCGGGCGCGGCGCATGCCGCGGAGAGGCTCGCGCGCCTGGACACGCTGGCCACCGGCGAGGCCGGTGCACGGGACGCGCTGCTGGCCTGGCATCGCTCGTGGTGCCTGGAGCAGCTGGGGCGGGCGGGGGACGCCGCCGCCGTGCTGGCAACCGCGACCGAAGGCCGCACTCCCGATCTGGAGCGCGCGCACGCACGGCTGCTGGCAGGGCTCGGCCGTGCGGAGGAAGCGGCCGCTCACCTCGGCGCGGCGGCGCGGGCCGGGGACGCGCCCGCGCTGGCGGATCTCGTCAGCCTCGCGGACGGCAAGGCCCGGGCGCGCGCCTGGGACGAGGCCATCGCACTCTATGACGGCGCACTCGCGATCGAGCCGCGCGACGACCGCGCCGCAGCGAACCGCGCGCTGGTGCTCGCCCAGTCCGGGCGCTCGCTCGACGGATGGTTGCAGCTCGTGGCGCGGCATCCCGACCGCGCCGACCTGCTCAATGACGCCGCGCTGCAGCTCCAGGGCTGGAGGCGTGACGAGGAGGCGCGGGAGATGCTGGAACGCGCGGCGGCCATGCCGGGCGGCCTCGATGCGCGACAGAATCTCGCCGACCTGCTGCTGATGGGGGATCCTGCGGACCCGCAGCGCGCGTTGAAGCTCGCCGAGGGAGTGCTGCAGGAGGATCCGTCGCGCGACTGGGCGTTGTACCTGCGGCACGTCGCTCACCGGGCCGGTTCACGTTGAACGCGTCTCGCGGCCCCCTATAGACTGAAGCCCGGCGCAACTCGGCGATTGCCGTCGCACGGCGCGCATCTCACGGAGGTCACCGGATGATCGTTGCCACGCTGCTCATGGCCCTCGCCACGGCCGCCGCCACGGGCGAACCGCTCGCGCGCTCGCCCATCGCGGCACGCGACCTGGAGAAGTTCACTCCGGACGTCGCGTCCTACTTCGCCGCGCTGGACACGGAGGCCACCGACAAGGACGCGCTGGCCCGGAAGCAGAAGGCACTCGAATCCCTCGAGAAGAACCTCCTGGCCGCGGCGAAGAAGGCCAAGACCGAGCAGCCACTGAAGTACCTGGCGGACTGGGACGTGGTGTTCGAGGCGGCAAAGCCCGAGAACAAGGCGCTCAAGAACCAGCTGGGCAAGGGCTTCGTGCGCCACGACTTCACCGACGTGTGGACCGAGCGCAGCGTCGCGTGCCTGATCTCGATGCCGGCGACCTACGCGAAGGCGGAATCGCCGCTGCCCGTCATCGTGGCGCTCAAGCCGGTGCTCTCGCTGTCGGGCGAGGCACTGGAGCACAAGGTCGCCGAGATGGCGACCGCGGCATACGGCTCGCTGCTGGAGACGCACATCGTGCTGGTCCCGCTCGGGCCGGCCATCAAGAACAACAAGACCGCGGAGAGCGCGGAGGTCGAGGGCACGTGGTTCACGGAAGGCGGGCAGGTCACCTTCTTCACGGCCCTTCGCGTGCTGCTCGAGCAGGTGCGCTTCGACCGGTCGCGCCTTTTCCTCGACGGATGGGGCGATTCGGGGCTGGACGCCGTGCGCCTCGCGTCGAGCTTTCCGTCGTGGTTCGGCGGCGTGATCAACCGCTCGGGCGAGACCGGCGGACCCGACGTCCTGTACGAGAACCTCACCGGCATTCCGGTGCTCTACATCGACGGCAAGACGGAAGCCCGAGGGGCCGACCTGGAGGCGCTGAAGGCGCGCACCGACCTGCACTCGGAGATCAGCGTGCTGAGCGAGCCGGGGTCTGCGCTCGCACCCTCGGCGGACGTCTCCAAGGGGCTCGCGGACTGGCTGGGCAAGAGCCGCAAGGACCTCGCGCCGGCGGTCATCCACTACAGGTTCGGGAACCTGAACTATCAGGCGGTGCACTGGCTGAGGGCCACGGACACGCGCGTGCGCGTCAACGCCAAGCCCAGCGACAAGGACTTTCCCCGCATCGAGGCCCACGTCGACAAGGGCGGCAACAAGATCACGCTCGAGACCGTGAACGTGCCGTCTCTCTACGTGTTCCTGAACGACGCCATCGTCGACCTCGACAAGGAGATCGTGATCGAGGTCAACGGCAAGCAGATGTTCAAGGGCAAGGTGAAGCGCTCTCTCGCGTACCTCCTCGAGAACCGCTATCGCGGCAACTCCGGCGACTACGGCTTGTACGTGGGCGAGCGGCTGCTCTCGGAGATCGACCTGAACGTCCCGGCCAAGACTCCGTGAGGCAGTGGTTGCTCCTCCTGGTCGCGGCCGCGACCGGAGCGGCGGTCATGGTGCTGGAGCTGATGACGGTGCGCCTGATGGCGCCCTGGTTCGGTCAGAGCCAGATCGTGTGGACGAACGTCATCGGCGTCGTGCTGGCCGCCTTGGCCGTCGGCCAGTGGCTCGGAGGACGCTGGGCACAGCGCGGCGACTCGACACGCATCGTGTCGGTGCTGCTGGTGGCCGGTGCGCTCTCGATCGCACTGCCCGACATCATCGCGCTGGCCGCGCCGGCGACGCTGCCGCAGGACCTGAAGCTCGACGAGGCCTGGCCCTTCGTGACGTACGGCTCGCTGCTCGTCGCCTTGCTGGCCGTGGGCGTCCCGATGGCGGCCCTCGGCGTGGTGACGCCCTGGTTGATCCGGCTGTCGCGCGAGGCGTCGTCGGCGCCGGGGCGCGTGAGCGGAGCTGTCCTCGGCGCAGGCACGCTGGGCAGCCTGGCGGGCACCTTCGGCGCGACGCATGCGCTCCTGCCCGCGATCGGATCGGCCTGGTCCGTCCGGCTTGCCGGCGCGCTGCTCGTGTCGGCCGGCGTGGTGCTCATGGTCGCCTTCAGGAGCGGCGCCACGCAGAAGGCGGTCGGTGCCTTCGTGCTGCCCGTGCTGCTCGCGCTGATTCCTCGCCACGCCCCGCAGGTGACGACGCTCGCGTCCATCGAGACGCCGTACCAGACCGCGCGCGTCGAGGTCGACGAGGCTGGCACGCGCCTGCTGCGCATCAACGAAGGGCTCGACAGCTTCCACTCCGCCTTCACGCCCGGTCAGCTCTGGACCGAGCGCTACTTCGACGCCTTCGTGGCGCCGGCACTCGTGGCGCCCGCGGGCGAGGACGGCATGCGCCGCGTCCTGATCCTCGGGCTCGGCGGCGGGACGATGGCCAGGCAGATCCACGCCGTGGCGCCGGACGTTCTCGTGTGCGGCGTCGAGATCGACCGGAAGCTGGTCAAGCTC
>Ga0193753_10003891_pt1 | contig 10883 bp, 9 predicted proteins | sample H1c2metaG_FD_144925 | JGI IMG/M metagenome (GOLD analysis project Ga0193753, IMG submission 144925) | Soil microbial communities from a riparian zone of the East river system, Colorado, United States - H1c2 | ecosystem: Environmental > Terrestrial > Soil > Riparian zone | place: USA: East River... | reverse complement strand
CGCCGCCCGTCTATCGCGGCGATACGAGCCCTAGCGCGTCCTCGCTCGGAGACGAAAAATGGTGGACCGTTTTTGAGGATCAAAGCCTTCAGCAGCTCATCCACTCTGCCCTCGCGCAAAACTACGACATCCGGATCGCCGCCACGCGCGTTCTCCAGGCCCAGGCCCGCCTCGGAATCACCCGCGCCGATCAATACCCCAATTTCTTCGGATCGTTCGGATTGAACGCCCAAAAAGTGGCCTTCGGAAAATTCAACGCGACCCAGTTGCAAGCCGCCGTCTCCTACGATTTCGATTTCTGGGGACGTTATCGCCGCGCAACAGAAGCCGCCCGCGCCAATTTGCTGGCGAGCCAGTGGAACCAGCGGACCGTAATCGCAACGCTCGTCTCGGGCATCGCGTCCGCCTATTTCCAGCTCCGTGAGCTCGATCTCGAACTCGAAATTTCGCAGCGCACGCTCGCCTCGCGCCGCCAGTCGCTCGCCCTCACCGAGACTCTGGCGAACGGCGGCGCCACCTCGCTCCTCGATGTCAAGCAGGCGCAGCAATTGGTCGAAACCGCCGCCGCCGCCGTCCCCGAGTTGCAGCGTGAAATCTCCGTCGCCGAAAACGCATTGAGTGCATTTCTCGGCCAGTATCCCTCCGATATCACGCGCGGAAAACCGCTCACCGAACAGCCCCTTCCGCCCTCCGTGCCGGCCGGACTTCCCTCCCGCCTCCTCGAGCACCGCCCCGACATTCAGGAAGCCGAGCAAAATCTGATCGCGGCCAACGCCGAAATTGGCGTGGCCCGCGCGCAACTGTTTCCCGACGTGTCGTTGACCGGCACATACGGCGGCGCTGCCCTCGGCCTGCGGAACCTCGTCTCCGTCTATACGCTCGCGCCCACCATCACCCAGCCGATCTTCAACGCCGGCCAGCTTCGCTCGAACGTCCGGCTCTCCGAAGCCGAGCAACAACAGCAGCTTCTCACCTATCAACAAACCATCCAGACGGCCTTCCGCGAAGTGGCCGACGCCCTCGCCGGCTACCAGCGCAACCGTGAATCGCGCGAGCATCAGGAGCTGCTGACCGCCGCCGCGCGCGACGCCTCCGGGCTCTCCGACATGCGCTATCGCGGCGGCGCCGCCAGCTACCTCGAATTCCTCACCAACGAAACTAATTTCTTCTCCGCCGAGCTGAACCTCGCTCGCGCACGCCTCTCCGAGCGCCTCGCCCTGGTCCAGATCTACAACTCGCTAGGCGGCGGTTGGCAGCAATAACTCACTCACACTCTCAAACCCATACCCTTCCCCCTTCAACACAGGCACAATCTGCCTAACGGCCTTCAACATCTCATTCACATCCGGCGACGGCTGAATATCGCGCCCATCATGAAGACAAACAATCCCACCCGGTCCCGCCTTCCGCAAAACGAGGCGCGCCACGTCGTCCGCTTGCCACTCCCAGTCGTGCCCAATCACCGTCCACATCACGCCCAGCAAATCAAACTGTTTCTGCGCCGCGTCCAACCCCCACCAGCGAAGCCCGTATGGCGCGCGAAACAAGCGCGCTGTCACTCCAACCTCGTTCTGAATCACTTCCTGCGCCCGCGCTACCTCGCTCGCCATCATGTTGGGGCTAGGCCAATAAAGGCGCCGTCCAACGCGCGGAAACAAGCGCGCATGCGAATAGGTATGGTTGCCGATCTCATGCCCCGCATCTCGCACCTCCCGTGCGATGTGCGGATGCCGCTCCACGTTCTTGCCGCATTGGAAAAAAGTCGCGCGAATACCCTCCGCCGCCAGATATTCGAGCAGCCGCAAACTGCCCTCGCTCGGCCCGTCGTCAAACGTGAGCGCGAGCGTTCGCCGTAGCCCCGGCCCACGGTACACACATCTGCCCCACATGCACTTGAGCGTAACTCAAATGCCAAAATCGATCTGTGAATAGCCGCGGCGCATTCCACGTTCTGGATGTTTCGAGTATTCCGGCGTTCGAATTCGCGCGCGCTCTCGGCGCATTGGTCCCAACCCTCGCCTGGCGCCATCAGATGCGCTGGTTTCCCGTGACCGCCGATTACTCTGCGGCTCCATCCGAAGTGATCGATTTCCCGCTACAGCGCGGCTACGCGAATCCACTGCTCGCGCCGCTGATCGGGTTTCACCGCAAACTACTCCCGCGTATGCTCGCCCGCTGCGAAACGCCCGAGTCGAGCCCGCTCGTCTGCACCGCGCCGTTTTTCGCGCCGCTCGCCGAACGGTGGCCCGGCCCCGTTATCTACTACTCGCTCGATTTCACCTACGCCTATCAAGGCCTGCGCCCACGTCAGGTTCTCGCGCTCGATCGCCGCTTGTGCCGCGCCGCACGCATGGTCTGCCCGGTTTCCGCTCGCATCGCCGATTACTTCATCGAGCGCGCCGCGTGCGAGCCGGGCAAAATTCAAATTCTTCCCAACGCCACGCGCGCCGCCAATATACGCGAAACATTTTCAGAGGAAACGAGCGCCCTGCCGCCCGCCCTCCATGGGCTCATCCGTCCGGTTGCCGGAATCATCGGCAATCTCGCGGGCAATCTCGATTGGGAATTGCTGCAATCGATCGTCGCGCGCACGCCCGGCTTCTCCTGGGCATTCATCGGGCCGGCGTCGATGACCATCTCCGATCCCGCCCAGCGCCGCGCCCGCGCGGCTCTCCTCGAGCACGGCGGCCGCGTCCGTTTCACTGGCGCCCAACCCTACGGCTCGCTGCAACAATTCGCGCGGTCATTCGATGTCGCCATTCTTCCCTACCGCTTCGGCGAACCGACCTACTCGGGCAGCGCCACCCGCTTCTACGAGCACCTCGCCGCCTGCCGCCCCATGCTCGCCACGCCCCACGTCCGCGAGCTCCAAACAAAGCCACCCCTCGTGTCTCTCGCCAACGACGCCGGCGCCTTTGTCTCCAAACTACGCGAGCTAGAAGCCGCCCAATTCCGCGACGGGCAAGAGCGCGCCCGCTGGATCGCCAGCCGCCACGAGACGTGGGAACAAAGAGCCCAAACCATGCTCAATTCCCTCCGATGAAAGTAGGCGGACCTCCTGGTCCGTGCCGGGTCTCCTGACCCGGCTTGTCGGAGTCAGCTTGACAGCGCCAGTTTGAGAGAGAATACTAATAAGTAGCAGTCTTACTTAGCAATCTTAGTATTATATGGCTCGCCAAGACTCATTCCAGGGCGCGATTCCCTTGCTCGTTCTAAAGATCCTTGCCAGAAAAGGACCTCTTCACGGCTACGGTTTAACAATCCACATCAAACAGACCTCGCGAGAGGTTCTGAACGTGGAAGAGGGGTCCTTATACCCTGCGTTACATCGTATGGAAGAATCCGGCCTGATCAAAGCCAATTGGGCCACCACTGACAAGAATCGCCGCGCACGCGTTTACCAGATCACCCGCGCTGGAATAAATGAATTGGAGCAGAAAGAAAGCCGGTGGCGAAATATTTCCAACGCTATCGGAAGGGTGCTGAAGGAAGCCTAATCGGTCATGTCATTACTATCGCGCCTTGTCTCTGTTTTTCGCACCGAGCGTCTTGGCCGGGAGATCAAAGAAGAACAAGAGTTTCACATCGCCTGCCGGATTGATCAGCTCATTGAAGAAGGTATGGAAGAGCAGGCCGCCGCTCGACGAGCAGTGCTAGAGTTCGGCAATCGATCTCGAACTCTGGCGGAGAGTCACGACGCAAAGTTACTCGTATGGCTGGAGTCGACGCGTCAAGATATTCGTTACGGTATTCGCTCACTGCTGAAATCGCCATCATTTGCAGTGATAGCGGTCCTCACCCTCGCGCTCGGAATCGGAGCGAACACAGCGACATTTTCAGTCGTGAATAGTGTATTGCTGAGCCCGTTGCCCTATCACGACTCCAATCGCCTCATCTGCTTATTTGAGGAGATCCCAAGTTCCAAGCGATCATCCATTTCTTATCCGAATCTTGTTGACTGGCGCGGCATGAACCGCTCTTTTTCCTCGATCGCCGGATATCACGGAACCGACGTCAACATCTCATGGAACGGTGAAGCGGAGCACCTGCCCGGCGAACTGATTTCCGCGGGATTATTCGAGATATTGGGAATCAATCCGATTGCGGGACGAACGTTCAACCGGAATGACGACCGGCTCGGCGCTCAGCCCACGATCATGATCTCAGAAGGATTGTGGAAGCGAAAGTTCGGCTCGATACCCAACATCGTTGGACAGACAGTAACAGTCAATGGCACTCCTCGAGCCATCATTGGCATAGTTTCTTCCACATTTCACTTCCCGCTAGCTACATCTATCAACGATGTCTACGAGCCAATGGGCAATTGGAATGAGCCACAGTTTTACGCCAATCGGGCTGCAGGTGGAGTGTGGTTCGCGGTTGGACGTCTAAAGCCTGGAGTAACTCCCGAAGCTGCACGGGCCGACATGCGGCGCGTCTCACACCAGCTCGCGATGAGTTACCCGGCGGTGAATAGCAGCGTCCAGGCGAACTTAGTTCCGTTGAAAGAGGTCCTGGTCGGCGACATGCGGCTGGCTCTGCTCGTCCTCCAGGGAGCGGTTTTGTTTGTGTTGCTCATTGCATGCGTTAACGTTGCAAACCTGCTGCTGGCACGCTCAACGTCTCGCGAACGGGAGTTCGCCATCCGGCTGGCTGTGGGCGCGGGAAAGATTCGGATTGTACGTCAATTACTTACTGAAAGTATTCTGCTCGCGCTGGTTGGAGGCGCGCTCGGGCTGCTTGTTGCCAAGCTTGGAATAGCCGCGGCTTTAACAGTTCTTCCGCGGACCATATTACGGCCAGACGAGATTGGACTTAACTTGCCTGTCTTACTATTCACTTTCTCCGTTTCACTCGTTGCCGGTCTACTCTTCGGAACTGCGCCAGCATTCAAAACGCGGCTTACTGAGATTGGCGGCACTCTCAAAGAGAACGGACGAGCCATGGCCGGGTCTCGTCACCATAACCGAGGCGTGTTCGTCGTCCTCGAGATAGCAATGGCGCTTGTGCTGCTAATAGGTGCCGGACTCATGATTCGCACGTTGTTTGCTCTTTGGAAAGTAGATCCGGGCTTCAATCCACACCGCGTCATGACCTTTTCAGTCTCTCCACAAGCATCGCTCTCAAAAGAGAAACCTGCTGCGATTCGGTCCTTCTTGCGGCAGATGCACGGCAAAATCGCATCCATTCCGGGAGTGGATGCGGTGTCACTCGGAGGGTACGCCAGCCCAATGAACGGCGACCAGGAGTGGTACTTCTGGTTCGTTGGTAAACCGAAGCCTGCCCATATTAACGATCTGCCGATGGCTCTGGTTTATATCGTCGAACCGGATTACTGGAACGCGCTCCAGCTTCGTCTCAAGCGAGGCCGTTTTCTGACGACTACAGACAACGAATTGTCGGCCAAAGTCGTGGTGATCGACGAAACAATGGCCACGAAATACTTTCCCGGGCAAGACCCGATTGGTCAGTATCTCGATTTCGACACCGATCCGCAAAATCCCGGCCGATTCCCTAATCCCCAGGTTGTCGGCATTGTGGCGCACGTAAACCAGTGGGGTCTCGCTTCGGACGCTTCCAATTCTTTGCAGGCACAGATGTATTTACCCATCGCTCAGATCCCTGATAAAGAGATGAGTGGTGGTTTCGGGCAAGATATACGCATGTATGTACGCACCAGGCGCGCGGACATAACCTTTGAGTCACTTCGCCAACAGCTTTTATCTCTCGACCGGGGACTGGTCGTTTTTGATAACCAGTCGATGGAGCAAACTGTTTCGCGATCCATCGCGAGCAAACGCTTTACGATGGCGCTGCTCGTCGTCTTTGCGGGGATTGCTCTCGTTCTTGCAAGCGTGGGAATATATGGAGTTCTGGCGCAACTTGTCGGGCAACGCCAGCAAGAAATCGGCATCCGCATGGCTCTAGGCGCCGCGCCCTGGGACGTATTGCGCATGATCCTCGCCGACGGAGGCCGCATGATTCTGGCCGGACTAGGTATCGGCGTGATAGCGGCGCTCGCGCTCACACATCTGATGTCAGACATGTTGTTCGGCGTAAAGCCGACCGATCTTCCCACATTCGTTCTAGTTGTTCTTGCTCTTTGCTCAATTGCGCTACTCGCCTGTTACGCGCCGGCAAGAAGTGCCATGAAAGTAGATCCCATGATCGCGTTGCGAAACGAATAGCTCCGCGCCTGCATCACTGATTCGGCACTGGCTGCGGTCCCATCGCCGGCGGCGGGCTTGGACCGCTCATGGAGTTCGAGTTGCCATTCGACAAACTAAAGCCGTTCGAAGAGCCGAAGGAGCTATTCGCCGAGGGGTTGGATGCCCCGTTGCCGGTCATCGTGCCGTTGCCCATGCGCGAAGGCTGACCTTGCGCCGCTGCCAGCGCCGCATTCGCCTCCTTTGTCATGTCGTAGTAAAACTCCCACAGCATATAGTTATCCTGATCGTTCACCAGCTTGATCGAATGCCCGGATGCTTTGCTCGCGACTCCCGCAATTCCCCCGCTATTGATCGCTCCCATAGTGCTCGAAGACGGCCGCTGCTGCTGTTGCGGAGTTTGAGGATTCTGGGGACTGTTTAACATACTTCGCATAAGCCCCTGCGGGTCCTGCCCCCCATTCGCGCCGGCCGGTGCCGCGCCCGCGGCCGACGTGTCCGTTTGCGCGACTGCGCCTTCCGGGGAGTGAATGCCACCTACCGGCACTAGAGCCGCGTCGGATTGCCCAGCGGGTTGCCCAGTTGGCTGCCCGCTCTCGCCAGGCGTAACCGATAAATCGTTATTCGGCGCCACAGCGCTGCTGCCATTCGCCGCAATCGCCGGCGCCCGCTGCGGAACCGCCGCCACCGTCACTTCCGGCGTCGTCGAGTTGTTGTCCGAATTGCTTCCAAATCCACTCGATGGCTGTCCAAAGGTAGATCCCTGCCCAAAAGCGGAGTTGGTGCTTGCGCCAAAGCCTGTATTCGAGCCCGAGCCGGAAGTCCCCGTATTCCCCGCCACCGGTTTCCCGTTCGCGTCCACCCCGCTCTTGTTCGTGTTTACTTTGGAATCTATGATCATGCCTCCGGGACCGGCGTGCAGCATCCGCCAATCGGGTTTGCCGGTAAACGGATCGTCGAACTTGTGCCGCAGGAAACGCATGCGGTTCGTGCTTTCAAGCGCCTCGATCGAAGGCGGAAACGTCCCGGTCTTCCGCACAAACAACTTGATCGCATGCTTATATTCGTTGCCCCGGTCGATCAGCAGCTCTTCTTTTTGCCGGTGCGCTTCGAACACCGCCACCGGCATCTCCCGGTACAACAGAATCGCAATCACCGCCGCAAACACGAATACGATCAGCAATGCCGACCCGCGCTGTCCGGCCCCGCGTGTCACTGCGCCGTGGCCTCCGGCGTCACCGCCAGGTCCTGCCCCTGCTTTAGCTGTATATCTTCTACCTTCGCGGTATTCGGAGTGAGCGCGACAATCAAGTAGCGCCGTTCCAGCACATCGCCTTCAGCCGCCACCAGAATGTTATCTCCTTCCATGAAGAATCCGCGATTCGCGTCGTCCTTCATGGTGGGCCTGGCAAAACCGTAGTATTTGAATGGAATATGAACGGCTAGATTCAGGTTCGCGGGCATCATCGCGCTCGGTCCCGTTGGAAGCGGCTTGGGAATCATCGCAGCCGTTTTGGGGATAGCCGGCATATTCTCAGCTACCGCTGCCCCCTCTTCGAAAAGGTTGCGCACGGCCGTCTCTGCGTGTACCGCCCGCACCCGGTCGAGCAAGTCCAGCCGCAAAGTCGGATCGATCTCGCCCCGTCCTCCTTCTACCGGCCTTAGCCGCAGCGTGCCGCGGTCGTTCTGCAAACGGGAGCGTGCGTTGCGCGCGCGAGTCGCTGCCGGCGCTGCAGTCCCCTGCGCATGCGGCGCCCCCGCCGTAGTTCCGCCGCCTTGCTCATCGCCCCGTGAGTTGTACCAATACACTAAGAGCGGCAGTGCAATCAAAACGCCCACAAGGATCTTCGGGTCCACTCCCAATCGGATTCCAAAAATGGTCGTCCCGCCCTTCACTGGCGGCGCTGCACTCACGGCTCCCTCACAATCGCCTGGAACCGCATCATCGCATTGATTTCGCCGCTCTTCGATTGCGGCACCGCCGTCAGGGCATCCAGCATCAGCAGCATGGGCGAGTGGTCAGTCTCATTTAAAAAGCGCATCAGGTTCGTATACGGCCCCTCGAAGTTCGCGCTCGCCGTCAACAGCGATAAATCCGCCGTTCCCTCGATCGGCTCTTCCGTATACACGCCGTCCCGCTCCTGCAAGCCGGAAGCCTTCGCCAGGCGCTGGATCTCCCCCACTACCGTCACATAGGCCAGCCGCTTCGGCAGAAAATATTTGGTTTCGAAATCCGAAGCCTGCCCGCCGCCCGCCTCCACCTTCACGGCCGTGGTCCGCAGGCGCACGGTCTGTCCGCGCATCGCCGCGATTTGGTGCCGCGCCTCGACGATCTGCTCGGAGAGTTCTTCGCGCGAGCCGCCCGGCGGCACTAAATAAAAGAATAATGCCGCAATATTCAAAAACGCCAGCAATCCCGCCAGCATTCTCAAATACATTTTCACGTTGCCTGCGGCCTTCACACGTATGCGCATATCTTCAAAGCCTCTGCGCATACGACACCGTCACCCGATACTTGTACAGCGGATCGTTCTGCGTGGGCGGACTCTGGTTCACCAGCGTAGCCGCGCCAAACAGGCTGGATTTCACCAGGCTCTTCATCAGCACGATCACCGCGTCTTGCTGTGTGGACCCCACCTGCATGTCGAGTTGCACCCGGTTCGCCCCCGTTCCTTCATCGGCGGCCGTTTGCGGCAGCCGCACTCCGAGCAGCCGCATGTTCCGCGGCATCACCGTCTCCAGATCTTTGAAGACCCGCGTCCAGCTAAGTCCACGCCGCGCAATCACCTCATTCAGAAAAACGCTCGTTGCGAAAACATCGGCATTCGCCGGCTTGTTGAGCACCGCGGAGAACCGCCCCTGCTCGCTCTGCAGTTTTCGTAACTCCGCGCTCGCCGTATTCAGTTGCCGCCGCAGCCCGAACGCTTCCGAGCGCGCGTGCAGAATCAGCCCCCCGAGCACGATCAGTGAAATCACCAGCGCCGCGCAGACCACGGCCAGCAGCGCCGTCTGCGCGCGCTCCGCCCGGAAGGGCTGCGATGCCAGGTTGATCTGCCCAACCGCCCTCTTCACGCCGCATACCTTTCCAACATCCCCAACACTCCCGCATTCTCCCGCGACGCCGTCCCCAACCGCGAGCGCAGCGGCTCGCAATGAATCCCGAAGTCCCGCTCAATCCGGTATCCCAAAGCATCCGTCTCCGCGCCGAAACCCGCCAGCAAAATCCGCCGCACCGGCTCGCCGATCTGATCCTCTGCAAACGCCAGCGTTTGCTGCAGCGTGGGCAGCACGGCATCTTCCTCGCTCGTAAGATCGAGTGACCGAACCAGCCGCACCCGGCCCTGCTCGATTAGTACTACCGCCAGCGTCGAGCCGGTCGATTTCGCGAGTAGCGTAATGCCCTTTTGCGTCGAATTGCACAGCGGCAGCGCGGCAATCGAGGAAGGCACCACCAGCCCCACCCGGTACCCCGCCGCCACTAACATCGCTTCATACTCCTCGAGAATCGGCCGCGCGATCGCGACAGCCAATACCTCCGTGCGCTTCGGCTCCGCCAATTGCACCGCGTACGTTAGCTGCGCCTCCTCGATGTGAAACGGCACGGTTTTGCGAAGACGGAAGCGCAGCAATGCCATCGCCTCGGTCTGGCTCGCCGGAAACTGCTCAAAATCCAGAATCGCCATGCGCGCCGCGTAGTCCGGAATCGCCAGCGCCGCCGTTCCCGGCTTCCCGCGTGTCGCCTCCGCCACCCGTGGCAGCGCGTCCCGGTAGAGCTCCGGTTTCAGCATATTCGGAGTGCTCGGCGAAGCCACCAACCCGCGTTCGGCGAGCTTCTCCTGCTTTTGCTCGCGCGCATTGCGATACGCCGCTCCGGCGAGCGAGTATTCGCCTATTTCGAAAAAATGATCCGGCGGCGGATCCGACAGCCACCGCTGCACCTGCTCGGAAAATGACAGAATTCGCTCCCCTATTCGATAAACGTGACCTTATTCGCTTCGCGCAATGTCGTAATCCCCTCACGCACGCGCTCGATCGCCGATTGACGCAGAAAGGTCATTCCTTCGTCCCGCGCCACACGCCGGATCTCGGAAGCCGGCCGCCGTTCCAAAATCATCTCGCGAATCTTTTCCGTCAGGTCCAGCAATTCGTGAATCGCCGTACGTCCCCGGAATCCCGTCCCGCTGCACTCCATGCAGCCGCGCCCCTCATAAAAAGGAAAGGTGCGCCACTCGTCCACATCGAGCCCGCTCTGGCGTAGAAAATCGTCCTCATAGCGCACTCCCTGCCGGCAATGCGGGCAGATGATGCGCACCAGCCGCTGCGCCAGAATGCAATTCAACGAAGAGACGAAATTGTACGGCTCCACGCCCATGTTCAGAAACCGCCCCAGCACGTCCAGCACGTTGTTGGCGTGTACCGTCGTAAACACCAGGTGCCCGGTCAGCGCCGCGTTGATCGCAATCTGCGCCGTCTCTTGATCGCGGATTTCGCCTACCAGAATCTTGTCCGGATCGTGCCGCAGAATGGAGCGCAACCCGCGCGCAAACGTCAGCCCCTTCTTCTCGTTCACCGGAATCTGCGTGATGCCCTTGATCTGATACTCGACCGGATCTTCGATGGTAATGATCTTGTCTTCGTCGTTCTTGATCTCGCTCAAGGCCGCGTAGAGCGTCGTCGTTTTTCCCGATCCAGTCGGCCCGGTGACCAGCACCATCC
>Ga0193753_10003889_pt1 | contig 10887 bp, 10 predicted proteins | sample H1c2metaG_FD_144925 | JGI IMG/M metagenome (GOLD analysis project Ga0193753, IMG submission 144925) | Soil microbial communities from a riparian zone of the East river system, Colorado, United States - H1c2 | ecosystem: Environmental > Terrestrial > Soil > Riparian zone | place: USA: East... | reverse complement strand
AGGGATTTTTAAGATCAACCCAATAACCCATTTTCTTTGTTACATCATCCCATTTATCTTTATAACGCATTACCGCTTCGCGGCATTTGCGGTTGTATTCTTCAACAGATATTTTTTTGCCGATGTCTTCTTTGGTAATTCCCAGTTCTTTCTCTACTCCCAGTTCTATTGGCAGGCCATGTGTATCCCATCCGCCTTTACGTTTTACCTGGAAACCTTTCATGGTTTTGTAACGGCATACCAGGTCTTTTAATGTTCTTGAAATAACGTGGTGAATACCCGGCATACCATTGGCGCTGGGTGGCCCCTCATAAAACACAAATGGTGTAGCCCCTTCTCTTAATTCAATACTTTTTTCAAAAGCGTGGTCGCGCTCCCACACAGCTAATGTTTCCTGCTCAATGGAAGGTAAATGTAAACCCTTAAATTCTTTGTATTTGGATGCCATATATAAACTATCTGAAAATCATTAAAACCAGCCCTGGTAACAGATTTTTTAATGGTGTGCAAAGGTACGGTAAATATGAAGTGAAAAAGAAAGGCATGCCTGCAGATTCTGATATTTATTGGCCAGGATGGCTGTTTAAAAAATTTTGGCATTATAAATGCACCTTTTCCGAAAATGATTGTTTAGTAAAAAAAGAGGGCATTGTAAGTAAATTCAATTGCCGGCAACCTTTTCATATTTGTTAAAGAAAACATTAAATTATTATTAGTATAGCCTGATCAGGATGCACAATTATCCACATTTCATGGCTTTGGCATAATTTCTGAAAGTTTTAGCGCAGAAAGAAAGTGGCTGAGAATTGTGAGAATCAAGCTGTTGAAAATACGATGAGGACGCTAGTAAAATAACTATCACCCTACATAAAAATATTATACCTCTTTCTACGGTTTAGGGTTTAGGGGTTAAAAGGGGAGTATTCCTACTCCCCTTCCTTTTTAAAATAATCTTTTAAGCCTTTTTTACAACCCGTTTTTAATTTCCGATTACCTTCTTTGTAAAAACCGTTTAACTGGTTTTCTACCATATCCAATGCTACCGACAAACCAGGTTCAGACATGGCTCTGAAACCATATTAAAAAGCCTTTCATTTATAGAAAGGCTTTTTTGATGTGAAGCCAGTCATACCTCATCTGAATCCTCTATAGGGGAGAGGACTTTAGCCACTATTATTAATGTCAAAAAGTTTTATTTGGAAAGGCGCGATGTGCCTGGCTCAAAGCTTCTTAGCTTTTGCTTCTTACAATCTTATAAATCTTTACTGCGCTCATCAGAAGAATAATAAATAAAACCAACCCGGCAAACGCCCATAAAAAGCTCAGGGCCTGTTTTACCACAGCCAGCATTACTATCGCTACCAAAAAAATCGTCGCTATTTCATTCCATATTCTTAATTGCTGGGAAGAATATTTGAAAACACCTTTTACCTGCTGCTGAATAATCATATGCAATGTAAAATGATACAGGTACAGTCCAAATACAAAAAATAATTTAATAAAAAGCCAGTTGGGCAGGTTGCCCATTAAATACCAGGTAGTGCAGCCAAAGATCAGTGTAAGCACGGCGGAAGGCCATGTGATCACCCACCATAAACGTTTAATCATAACGGTGAACTGTTCTTGCAGCGCTGCTCTTACCGGTTCAGGTTTTTCTGCTGCTTCAGTATTATAAATAAGCAGCCTGGGCATATAAAACAGGCCCGCAAACCAGGTTACAATAAAAATAATATGCAGTGCTTTTATATAGAGGTACATATTGGTTGATCGGTTGATTGGTTGATTGGTTGGTTGGTTGGCATCAACCGCGCTTCCCCATTACTACCCTATCATATGTCCGAAAGCTGTGGCTGCCAAATCCACCAGTTACTGTATCATCTTTTTATCACCGGCAGCGTAGTCTTTTATCCAGCCCGCAATGGCTTTTACCCATAAAGGATGTGTATTGAGACAGGGTATCATGGTAAAGCTTTCTCCGCCTGCTTTCAAAAAAGTTTCTTTTCCCCGCTCGTCTATTTCTTCCAGCGTTTCTAAACAATCACTAACAAATGCAGGGCATACCACTAATAATTTTTTTATCCCTTCTTTTGGCATTTCTTCAAAACGTATATCAGTAAAAGGCTGTAACCAACCTTTCCCCAGCCGTGATTGAAAAGAGATGCTGTATTTTCCTGCGGGAATATTCAATTGCTCCACCACTCTTTTGGTGGTGGTAAATACCTGGTGACGGTAACATGTTTGGTGTGCAACTGAAGCTATATTGCAGCAATCAGGTGTTTGCAGGCAATGATTACCGGTAGTATCGCTTTTTTTTATGTGCCGTTCGGGTACACCGTGGTAACTGAATAAAATATGATCATATTCCTGCTGCAGGTAAGGCCGCATATTAGCCACCATGGCGTGTAAATAATATTGCTCATCAAAAAAAGGTCTGACGGTGGCTATTTTAAATGGATATTTCTTCCTTTTATAAATTTCTTTGGCGTGAGCTACTGCTGTTTCATAGCTCGACATGGCATAATGCGGGTAGAGGGGTACCAATATCACTTCTTCCAGGCCTGGTTCTTTACTTAATAACTCATCAAAAGCCGCTTCAGGAGAAGGATGACCATAACGCATACCGACGGCCACATTTTCTGTTACCTCATTTTGCAATGCGGTTTGCAATTGTTTGGTAAACACCACTAGCGGGGAACCCTCTTTTGTCCAGATAGTTTGATAAGCTGCGGCAGATTTTGGCGCCCGGAATGGTACAATCAAACCCTTTACCAGCAAGGTTCTGAGCAGGTATGGGTAATCAATGACCCTTCCATCCATCAAAAATTCTTTCAGGTAGCGGCTTACCTCTTTTACTTCAGTAGAATCCGGTGAACCAAGATTCATTAAAATAACGCCTCTTTTTACTTCCTGTGCCATAGTTGATGTAAATGTTTGCAAATGTAATTACTCCCTGCGGCAAAACTTCAGATGGGCTTTCACAAATGATTGTTCATCGCTTCAATGGGGTGATTAACACAATTCATCTTAAAAAATGACAGTCTGGTGACATTGATTTTCGTTTTTTGGTAGCCGCTAAGCTAATTTCGCCGTACTGATAACAGAAACTGTTTACATGAAAGGAAATGACCATAATGATATCCTGAATTTCTGCATCGCGGGCATTAATTATAAGAAAACAGACGCTTCCATGCGTGGCCAGTTTGCCATTGGGGCCGATCAATATGATGCGGTACTGGGCGCTGCTGCTGCTTACGGCCTTCATGAAATATTTATTCTTTCTACCTGTAACCGTACTGAAATTTATGGTATAACCGACAATGTACAGCTACTTGTAAAGGTACTTTGTACACAAACAACCGGCGATGCCGCTACTTTTAACGGCTTAGCTTACATAAAAAAAGGCCCGCAGGCAGTAGAACATTTATTCAATGTAGCCGCTGGTCTTGATTCTCAGATTTTAGGCGATTATGAAATTATTGGCCAGATAAAACAATCTGTAAAATCAGCCAGGGACAAAGGATTTATAGGCGCCACTTTAGACCGGATGGTAAATGCAGTATTACAATCTTCAAAAGCCATTAAAAATCAGACTGCATTAAGCGGTGGAACGGTATCCGTTTCTTTTGCCGCTGTGCAGTATATAAAAGAAAAAATAGCCAACCCGGCAGGTAAAAAAATCTTATTGCTGGGTACCGGAAAAATTGGCCGGAATACCTGCAAAAATATGGTAGACTACCTGGGCACTACCAATATTACGCTTATCAACCGCACACCCGAAAAAGCAGCCGGCCTGGCAAATGAATTAGGATTGCATCATGCACCTGTTTCAGACCTCTCTGAGCAGATTGCCCAATCAGATATTATTTTAGTAGCCACCAATGCCGCCGAACCTACTATCCTTGCCCCCCAGCTTGAAGGACACGGTGATAAATTAATTATTGATTTATCCATTCCTTATAATGTAGAAGCGGCTGCGCAACACCTGGATAATGTTATATTGGTAAATGTGGACGATCTTTCTAAACTGAAAGATAAAACCCTGCAGAAAAGAAAAGGGGAAGTGCCAAAAGCAAAAGCTATTATTGCATCACATGCTGCTGAGTTTACAGAATGGTACGATATGAGAAAACACGTGCCTGTTCTGAAAGCGGTTAAAGATAAATTAGAACAAATACATTTCTGCCAGATAGATACCGGTGCTTATTCTTCCACTCCGCTTATTAACTTTACTGCTGAAAAGCCTGAAGCCAGGATACAAAAAGTAATTACTACAATGGCTGTTAAAATGCGCCTTCAGAATCAGCGGGGTTGCCAGTACATTGAAGCCATTAATGATTTTATGGCTACAGGTACAAACTAATCTTTTTAATGAAAAACAACATACGGATTGGCACAAGGGAAAGCCAGCTTGCAGTGTGGCAGGCACATGCTGTGCAGCAATTGCTCAGCAATCATGGTTTTGAAAGCGAACTGGTATACATAAAAAGCGAAGGTGATATTGACCTACAAACACCGCTTTATGAAATTGGTGTGCAGGGCATATTTACCCGCAGCCTTGATATTGCCCTGCTGAATAACAAAATAGATATTGCCGTTCATTCTATGAAAGATGTACCGGTACAGCTGGCAAAAGGAATTGTGCAGGCGGCTGTTTTAAAAAGAGCTTCCTATAAAGATTTGTTTGTGTACAAATCAACTGCTTCTTTTTTAGATGATCCTGCATCCCGGGCCGTTATTGCTACCAGCAGTGTCCGCAGGAAAGCACAATGGCTGCACCGCTATCCCTATCATACAATTGAAAACCTGCGCGGCAATGTAAACACCCGTTTACAAAAAGTAAAAGACAATAACTGGCAGGGCGCCATCTTTGCAGCCGCCGGGCTGGAAAGAATAAACCTGCGGCCGGCAAACTGCATCGAATTAGACTGGATGCTGCCCGCTCCTGCACAGGGCGCTATTATGGTGGTATGCAGGGAAAACGATGGCCTTTGTGCAGATGCATGTATGCATTTTAATGATGCAACAACCGCCCTTTGTGTAAAGATTGAAAGAGATTTTTTGAAAACATTGCTGGGCGGCTGCTCTACACCCATCAGCGCATTGGCAGAAGTTAATAATGATACAATTATTTTTAAAGGCAATATCGTTTCGCCTGACGGAACAAAAAAAATTGAAACATCCGCTAGCACGCTGATTGCTTTTGCAACTGATACGGGTATTCAATCAGCCATTGAAATTTTAGAAAAAGGCGGGCGGGAAATTACAGACGGCATCCACAATGCAGCAAAATAAAATAACCATATTATCAACCAGGCCCCTGCAGGCAGCGCTCATTGATGAAGCTGCAGCCCAGGGCATTGAAATAAATGTACAGTCTTTTATAGAAACAGAAGCTATTCAATCAATAGAAGTGCAACAGGAAATTGAACAGGCATTATTGCAATCCGCAGTTGTTGTTTTTACCAGCATGAATGCAGTAGAAGCGGTAGCAGAATATATGAATGAGGAAATGCCTGATTGGGTTATTTACTGTATGGGACAAACCACACAAGAACTGGTGAAAAAATATTTTGGTGAAACCAGTATTGGGGGCATCGCTGATAATGCCGCTGAGCTGGCTGAACTGGTGGCGGAAGACGCTTATACAGATGAAGTCATTTTTTTCTGTGGAGATCAGCGCAGGGATGAATTGCCCGATATTTTGCGCAGCAATGATATTGAGGTAACAGAAATCATGGTGTACCATACCATTGCCACGCCACATACCGTTACCAAACAATACAATGGCATACTTTTTTTTAGCCCGAGTGCTGCGGATAGTTTTTTTATGAAAAATAAACCCGCAAAGCAAACCATGTTGTTTGCTATTGGCAATACAACTGCCATCGCGGTAAAAAAGCACAGTTCAAACAGCATTATTATATGTGAAAAACCTGGTAAGGAAAATCTAGTGGAGAAAGCAATCAACTACTTTGTGAACAGTGAAAGGTGACGCGAAGTTTCTTTCTCCCTTCCCCTGGACTACTGTGTACCTACAAGTTCAATGGGGAAGACGGATTAGATGGATTTTTATTTCTGCGAAGCAGAAAAATCCTTGAAAATCCTTTTTGTATGCAGTCGGGGTGGATAGACACGGATTGCTTTGGTGTTCTTTCGGACGGAAAAAATCCGTGTCATCCGTGTGCTATATCGAAACAAAAAAGATGTGGGTCCACGGTAGTCCCCTGGCGAATGCCAGGGGTGATATATAACAATCACGATTCCAAATTATGAGCACAATAAAAAACGATCTTATTTTAAAAACGCTTCTTGGTGAACCAACGGAAAGAATACCTGTGTGGATGATGCGGCAAGCTGGCCGTTACCTGCCTGCGTACATGCTGTTGAGAGAAAAATATGGCTTTTTTGAACGCTGCCAGACACCTGAACTCGCCTGCCAGATAACATTACAGCCGGTAGATATTATTGGTGTGGATGCCGCCATTTTATTTTCAGACATCCTGGTGGTACCCCAGGCCATGGGGCTTGAAGTTCAGCTGATAGAAAGCAAAGGCCCTATCTTACCCGATCCCATTAAAATAGCTGCAGATTTGCAACGTGTGCGTGTACCCAATGTAAATGAAACATTGCAATATGTGTTTGATGCCATCAAATTAATTAAGAAGGAACTGAACAACCGTGTTCCGCTGATTGGTTTTGCAGGAGCTCCCTGGACCTTGCTTTGTTATATGGTACAGGGCAAGGGATCCAAAACATTTGATGAGGCCAAAGCATTTTGCTATACACAACCTGAACTGGCCCAGCAGCTTTTGCAAATGATTACCGATACCACGATTGCCTATTTAAAAGGACAGGTGGCCGCAGGCGCTGATATCGTACAAATTTTTGACAGCTGGGGTGGTTTGCTAAGTCCGGATGATTTTGAAAACATTTCTCTTACCTATATCCGCCAGATTGTAGCAGCATTAAAAGATGAAGTTCCTGTAATTATTTTTGCCAAAGGCGCCTGGCACTCGCTGGATAGAATGGCGGCCACCGGTGCGCATGGCCTGGGAATAGACTGGTGCATCCCCCCCAGCCTGGCGAGAAAATTTGCAGGTAATACTATCACATTACAGGGTAATTTTGACCCGGCTAAATTATTATCGCCCATACCGGTCATAAAAAAAGAAGTTGGAGAAATGCTGGATGCGTTCGGGCATGGAAACTATATTGCTAACCTCGGCCATGGTATTTTACCCAATGTACCGGTTGATCATGCAAAGGCTTTTGTGGATACGGTAAAGGAGTACCAGCGCTTCGCTTGAAAATACCAGAACACGGATGACACGGATTGGACGGATTTAAAAGGATATTATTGTTGCCAGCCGGCTGTCATGCATGCTCAAAAATGGATACGGTGAAGGGATACCAGCGCTTCGCTTAGAAATACAGGAACACGGAGGACACGGATTGGAAAGATCAACACGGATTTTTAAAATTGTACAATTTTCATTTTATATTTTACAGCTGGTTGACATCCACAAATATCCTTTTAAATCCGTCCAATCCGTGTCATCCCTGCCTGACCGGCAGGCAGGCGTGTTCTATTGTATTCGCATCGAAGATGCTTCAAAGCAAAGCGCAAAAAAACAGTTTATCCAAAAAACAAACAACATGGAGACAGCACCCAATTACAAAACAAATACCGCTGCATTCAGGGGTAATTGGATTGAATATATTTACCAACTGCAGGAAAATATTTGCCAGGCACTGGAAGCCGTTGATGGTAAAGCACATTTTATAGAAGACAATTGGGAAAGAGCTGAAGGCCGTGGTGGCGGTGGTAAAACAAGGGTAATCAGCAATGGCAATGTGTTTGAAAAAGGCGGTGTCAATACTTCTGTCGTATATGGCCATGTAAAAGAGAAAATGAAGCAGCACCTGCAGGTAGAAGGGGCTGCTAAATGGTTTGCAGCGGGCCTGTCGCTGGTGCTTCATCCCCTTAATCCTTATGTGCCCACCGTTCATGCCAACTGGCGGTATTTTGAATTGTATGATGCTGATGACAATGTATGCGATCGCTGGTTTGGCGGCGGTACGGATCTTACCCCCTATTATCTTTTTGAAGAAGATGCAAAACATTTTCACCAGACCATAAAAAATACGATGGATAATTTTGGAGAAGATCTATACCCCGCATATAAAAAACGTTGCGACGAATATTTTGTAAACAGTCACCGGAATAATGAAACCAGGGGAATCGGTGGTGTATTCTATGATCATCTTCGCCCCGAAAATGATGATGACGCTGAAAAATTACGCCAATTCCAGGAAGCAAACGGGAATGCATTTCTCACCGGCTATTTACCCATCGTACAAAAAAGAAAAGACCTGCTTTTTGGTGAGCGCGAAAAACATTGGCAGGAAATAAGAAGAGGGCGGTATACAGAATTTAATTTACTGCACGACAGGGGTACTTTATTCGGATTAAAAACAAATGGCAGAACGGAAAGTATTTTAATGAGCTTACCGCCCACCGTTCGTTTTGAATACAATTACCAACCCGAACCGGGCAGTGAAGAAGATAAGTTGCTGCAGGTTTGTTTGCAGCCGAAAGAATGGGTTAATGTCTGATGTGATAATGTCTGATTTCTGATTTTTGGATTGTGAGATTTTGGGATTTCTTCACACTCAGTCTTCATGTAAGAATGCAAGACTAGACAATCTCAGAAATGTAATGGAATTTGAAATACCGAATGTTTTAACAACACAAATTTCTAATGAAATTACCATGTTTTAGTGATGGAAAACGCTATGCTAATTAACGGAAATTTTGGATTTTGTGATTATTTAGCGTTAAACATGAACTATGACAAAATTCGAATTACAGCAAAGAACAAAAAAATTTCATGTAGCTGTTATTAAATCATGTACTTTTTTTCCAAAGAATGCCGCAGGATTTGAAACAGCCAAACAATTAATAAGATCTGCTGGCTCTGTAGGAGCTAATTACCGGGCCGCATGCCGGGGAAAATCAATGGCTGATTTTATTTATAAAATTGAAATTGCACTTGAAGAAGCAGATGAATCTTTGTATTGGTTGGAAATAACAAAAGAAGCCGGATTGTTATCTTTGAATCAATTAGACCAGCTGGATATTTTAATTAAGGAAGCGAATGAATTGGTAAGCATTTTTAATGCGGCAGATATAACTGCTAAAAAGAACAGGGATCTAAAAAATCCCAAAATCACTAAATCTCAAAATCAGCAATAAAAACATGTACTTACAAAAACGAAATCGAATTCTTCGAACAAACCCATCAATAAGAAGTCTCGTTGCAGAAACTGCACTATCACCCAATGACTTTATAGCGCCTTTGTTTATAGATGAAGGCGAAAACGTACACACAGAAATCGCTTCTATGCCCGGCTATTACCGAAACAGTCTCGATGTAACAGTAAAAGAAGTAAAAGATTTATACAGCATGGGCATAAAATGCATTTTATTATTTGTAAAAGCAAAAGACGATACCAAAGACAATACCGGTAAGGAAGCATGGAACAAAGAAGGATTGATGCAGCGAAGCATCAAAACAATAAAAAATGCGGTTCCTGAAATGATAATTATGACAGATGTGGCGCTTGATCCCTATTCAATATATGGCCATGATGGTATTGTAAAAGAAGGCGAGATAGTAAATGATGAAACAGTTGATGCATTGGTAAAAATGAGCATTAGCCATGCAGTAGCCGGCGCTGATTTTGTAGCGCCCAGCGATATGATGGATGGCCGCATTGGCGCTATCCGCAAAGCATTGGAAGAAAATAATTTTACCAAAACAGGCATCATGGCGTACAGTGCCAAATACGCTTCCTGCTTTTATGGCCCCTTCCGCGATGCACTGGACAGCGCCCCGGGTTTTGGTGATAAAAAATCTTACCAGATGAATTATGCCAATCGCATTGAAGCCATCAAAGAAACCATTGCGGATGTAGAAGAAGGCGCAGACATTGTAATGGTAAAACCAGCTTTGTCCTATCTTGATATTATCCGCGAAGTAAAAAATGCCGTGCAGGTACCCGTTAGCGCTTATAATATAAGTGGAGAATATGCCATGATTAAAGCTGCCGCCAGGATGGGGTGGATTGATGAAAATAAAGCCATCCTTGAGACCCTAACATCAATGAAAAGAGCCGGAGCAGACCTGATTGCCACTTATTTTGCAAGGGATGCAGTAAAATTATTAAGCTAATATTGCAACACAAATTACTGACAACCGGCGCTGGCATCTCAGCAACTGTGAATGAAAGGTAATTTTATCGCAGCTACTGTCTTACGTGTCACTAACAGCAAAATGGGCAATCATCTTTAATAATCAATCTGTAGACCATGACCGATAGAAGACAATTTTTAAAAACAGGCAGCGTATTAAGTGCAGGCATGTTGTTGCATAAGACAAACTTGTTTGCGCAAAACCTGCAGGGTTTTGAAAATAAACGTCCCCCGCTGGCGCAAAGAAAATTTACCAGTGTGCATGCAGAAGCCGCTATTGATGAAATAAAAAAGGCTTTACCGGGTACAGAAATTGCATGGTTATTTGAAAATTGTTTCCCCAATACATTAGACACAACGGTCGATTTTGAAGTGGTTGATGGCAAACCGGATACCTATGTTATTACCGGGGATATTGATGCCATGTGGCTGCGGGACAGTACTGCACAGGTATGGCCTTATTTGTCTCTTATAAAAGGTGATGAAAAGCTGCAGCAGCTAATAGCGGGCGTTATTAACCGTCAGTCAAAATGCATACGTAAAGACCCTTATGCCAATGCCTTTTATAAAGATGAAAATAAAGTAAGCGAATGGAAGCACACGGATATTACCGATATGAAAGCCGGTATACA
>Ga0193753_10003888_pt1 | contig 10891 bp, 9 predicted proteins | sample H1c2metaG_FD_144925 | JGI IMG/M metagenome (GOLD analysis project Ga0193753, IMG submission 144925) | Soil microbial communities from a riparian zone of the East river system, Colorado, United States - H1c2 | ecosystem: Environmental > Terrestrial > Soil > Riparian zone | place: USA: East River... | reverse complement strand
AGTTGCACCTTCGCGGACCACTTTGTCGTTCCGGTCGCGATGCCGCTGCCGCCCAGGCTGTTGGACCAACGAACCCGCGTCACCGCAACGTCGTCCGCGGCCGTGCCGCCAAGAGTCGCGGTCGGCGTGACCGTGGTGAGCGTGGCAGCCGTGGTCGGCGAGGTGATGGCCACCGTCGGAGCCACTTCGTCCCGGCGCGTGACCGTCAACACGTCGGTCGCGATCTTGCCCGCTGCGTCGCTCGCGGTGACGGTGATGACATTGACACCCGGCAGAAGCTTGACCGCCGCGCTCCATGCCGCAGTGCCGCTCGCCGTGCCATTGCCACCGCGGTTGTTCACCCACTTGACCTGCGCGACCTTCGCATCGTCGGTCGCCGTTCCGCTCACGGCGACCGTCGCCGCGTCGGTCGAGAAGGCCGGTGTCGCGGTGGGCCCCGTAATGCTCACGGTGGGCGCCGCGTTGACCGCTGGCGTTTTCGTCACCGTCAAGGTGGCGACGCCGAGTTTGCCAGACGCGTCGCGCGCCGTGACCGTCAGCACGTTCTGGCCATCGAGCAGCGGAATGGTGCCGATGCTCCACGCCGTCGTGCCTGCGGCCGCACCGCTCCCGCCGCGGCTGTTCGCCCAGGTCACCTGCGTCACGGCCACGTCGTCACTGGCGGCACCGCCAAGGGCGACAGTTGCGGCCGCAGTCGCGAAGGCGCCGGCAGACGTCGGCGCACTGATCGCGAGCGTCGGTGCCTTTGCGTCATTCGGTTTTCCGGCGGGCAGCTGGACCACGAAGTCCAACGCGCCGCTCCACGGTGCGACTCCGGACGCATTCGAGGCGCGCACGGACCAGGAAGCGCGCCCGGCGACGAGTGCCACCGCGGCACTCACGTGACACACGGCACCCGCCGTCGTGCAGCCCGCCTGTGCGGGTGTGTAGTCGATCTGAATCTTCGGATCGGTGGTGCTTGCGTCGTCGACCCAAAGACGATATGTGGTCGCGGTCGGGACCGACTCCCACTCGAAGATGGGCGTAGCGGTGGCAATCGTGCCGCTGGGACGCAGCGGCGTGGCCGTGCCAGGCACCGAAGCCTTGATCGTCCAGGTGAAGGTCTGGCTGGCGCTGAGCTTACCGTCCGACACTGTTGCGGTGCTGCTGAACGCGCCCGCCGCGCTTGGCGTCCCCGACACGAAGCCGGTGTTCCGGTTCAGCACGAGGCCGGTGGGCAGGCCGCTCGCGGAGTACGTCACCGGGTTGCCCTCGGGGTCCGAACCCACCAGCGTCAGCGTCAATGCCGCACCCGACGAGTGCGTCAGGTTGCCTGGGTTGACCAGCGTCGGAGCGCCATCCTCGTTGTCATCGGTGCAGACCTCGACCGATTTGGTGCCCAGCCGCGGCCCCGAGTAAGCGGCGACGGCAAAGCAGTACCGCTTGCCGTCGGTCGCGTTGGCGTAAGACCAGTTCGTGACGTTGCCCACATCAACAGACGACGTGTAGACGCCGGGCTGGTCGCCAACGAAAACGCGGTATCCCAGAACATCGAGTTCCTGGTTGGGATCCCACTGCAATGAAATCGTGCCCGCGGCGGCGGCGCGCGCGGCAAGCGCGATGGCCATCACCAGCGTCGTAATAACTCGGCGTGTCTGTCTGTCGTGTTGCATTTTTTAGTCTCAAGCCGGTGCGCTGGGAAGGCAGCGTTACGCGGGCACCAGAGACTGTGCAACTGAACGACCAGTGGATGTGTGCGGACTAAATCGTTGTGAACATTGATGTTTATGCGTGATGTGTCATTTGCCCTATCTCGTGGATGAGCCTCGGCTTTGGGGGGTGAAATCACAGAACTGTGCGGCTGTCGGAGAGCGCGGGGCGGGGGGCGGGACGGCGCACGCCAAGAGGCGGACGTCTCCCGACGTCCGGCATCCTAGGAGTCTTCTTGGAAGGGCTGCTGGGAAACGTCCCAGGAGCGAGCTAGCGGTATTCCTTGAACGGAATCTGGCAGTCGTGCTTGCGGAGGAAGTTGAGGAACCGCTTGTAGTCGCGCGTCTCCATGTTGAAGAGGCGCGCCACGATCTTGTAGTTGCCGCGCGCTTCTTCGAGGCCTCGACGGATCACCTCGCGGACATTCGCACGGGTGATTTCGCGATCCATGAACAACGGATAAACCGTCGTCCAGAAAGACTCGTGCTGCTCGATCATGCGCTTGTAGAGCTCGTCGGCCACGGTCCGCCGCCGCTCGCGGCGCGGGCGGAAGGCTACGGTGCCCTGCACGCGGATCTCGGAGGACAGATGATCGAGCTCGATGCTCGAGCCCGTCACCGTGACCACGAGCCGCTCGATGACGTTCTCGAGCTCGCGGACGTTGCCCGGCCACGAGTACTCGTAGAGCGCCTTCATGGCCGCCGGCGCGATCACGGTAATGGGCGAGCGGTTCGCCGCGGTGAACTGCAAGAGGAACTGCTGGGCGAGGGTCGGGATGTCTTCGCGGCGCTCGCGTAGCGGCGGCACCACGATGTGGATCACGTTGAGCCGGTAGAACAGGTCTTCGCGGAACGTGCCCTGCGTGATCATGTCGCGCAAGTTGCGGTTCGTCGCCGCAATCACGCGGACGTTGACGATCCGCCCGCTGCCATCGGCGCCCACCTTCTGCAATTCGCCGGTCTCGAGAAACCGCAGCAGCAGACCCTGCATGCGCAACGTCATCTCTCCGACTTCGTCGAGGAAGATGGTGCCCATGTGCGCGGTTTCGAGCTTGCCCGGCTTGTCGCGATACGCGCCGGTGAAGCTGCCCTTCACGTGCCCGAAGAGCTCCGACTCGAGCAGCGTCTCCGGAAGGCCGGCGCAGTTGACCGGCGCGAACATGTGCGACGCCCGCGGGCCACGAGTGTGGATGTTGCGCGCGACGATTTCCTTGCCGACGCCGCTCTCGCCCGTGATGAGTACCTTGGCATCAGAACGGGCGACGCGCTCGATTTCCTGCTGCAGCGCAAGGGTTTCCGTGCTCTGACCGTGCAGCTGCACATTGGTCTTGGCGCGGGCGCCGGAAGGTGTCGCGAAATTCCGAGTCCCGCCGTCGACGACTGCGTCCATCATTGGCTGATAAACCGTTCGATAAGCTGCCGATGCTTCGGCGTGATTGCCAGGAACTGCGCCGCCACGCGGAAACCGTCGGCGGGCGCGGGCGCAGCGGCCACGCGCAGGACTTCGACCTCGGCCACGAACGAGGCACCGGAGACGGAGAGTCGCAACGTTCCCCTCGAGCTCGGCTCGATGGGCTCCTGAGACTCGAGCAGGACTCCAGTGGCGTTCAGGTCGAGGACGCGCACACTCTCAACCGAATACACCGCCATGGAAGGACCCTCCACGGCGCGGCGAGCTGAACGGCGACGCTCTTCCATCTGCTTCTGGACCAATCTGCTCTGGCCGCCTCGCGGCCGTTTGCCGAATGTGCTGCGCCCCGCGCAAGAGTATCTGCGGATGGCAGACCCAGTGCAATCAGGTCGCCATCAGACGAGTCGGGGCCTATATTTTTTCTAAGTATCTGACTGTGCGTTGTTTACACGCTAGAGTGTGGGAAAAACGCAGTACGGCAGAGCGAGAAAAAAGTCTGACGGACGCAGGTTAAGCCGTTCTCCGATTCCCAGACTTCTCAGGAGGCTTCAGCGGCCAGCTCTGCGAGCGCGTCCGGGACCGCGAGGAACTCGACGCCTGCGACGTACACGACGGCCCCGTGTGACTGCGCCGCGCGCACGTGCCGTACGCGCACATCGAGGTTGAACCGGTGCCCGTTGTGCTCGAGTGCCACGGTGTGCACGGTGTCGCGCACGACTGGAACGGGATATTCGAGCAGCGCCCCATCGTGATTCAGATCGAGAATGCGGGCCTGCCGGCGCACCTCGAGCGTGCCCCACAGGGCGCCGACGACTTCGAGCCGTACGGCTGAACGGCGATCTCCGACGCGATGCATCCCGGTGTGCCTCTAACCCGCGCTGGCGCCCGATGGCGTCCGGCCGTTCTCGTGCTTGCGCAGTGCGTTGGCTCTGGCATCGCTCAGAATGCCTTCCGCAACGCCTTGGCCCGGCACGCGCGTCGCGACGCCGATCGTCTTGATCGACGAGGCGGGCACCGCAAGCGTTCCAAGCGCGGTCCGCAGCCGTCGCGCCACGGCGGCGGCGTGGGCACCGGCGGTGTCTGGAAGGAGGAGGCCCACTTCGCCCGGGCGGAGGACGCCTACGACGTCCGACTGCCGCATCTGGCGGCGCAGGTCGTCGACAAACATCTGGGACGCGCCTGGGGCTGCTCCTGCCGCCGAGAGCACCACTGCGGTCACCGCCAGGCCGCGCTCGAGCGCCTCGGTCGCAAGCCGCTCCATCGTGCGGCCAAACACCGTCGTGGCGTCGCCCTGCTCGACGAGTCCCGGCTTGGTGGCCCAGTCTGTCAGCAGCTCGGCGGCAACGAGCGCCATGCTGTGCTCGAGCGGCGTGAAGTGGCGGCTGTCGGCGCGCACCAGACCCAGCGTCGCCCCGTGGCCGCCTGCGATGGTGCGGCGCACGACGATTCTGGGTCGCTCGGGTGGCCCGCCCCCCGACGGCAGCGCGTCACCCGCGCCCACGTGATACACGAGGCGGCGGCTCGCGGACTCGATGGCAAAGGCGGCGGCCGAGGCGCCGATCGCCTCGCGCAGCGCCTCGAGCCCAGCCTCGAAGCCTCCGGGCTCGGTGGGTGATGCGGCAAGGCGATTCGACAGCAGCATGGCGACGCGCGTCCGCGACGCAGCAGTGGCCAGCGCGACGGCCATGTCGAGCGCCGACACGTAGTTGCCCAGCACCTGCGGTTCGCACCCGTCGATCGCTCCGGCCATCGTGAGAAGCCACGTGCCGTGTCCGCCGCCGCGCGAGAGCGTCGTGACCAGCACTTCACCTGGAGTGTTGGCATCGAGGCCATCGATGTCGGCGTGAGGAATGCGGGCGATCTTGAGCTCCGCCGGCTGAGACTGTGGCGGAAACACGATAGGGCGGTCCTGCACCGTACGGCCGGCAAGCGACGCAGCGCGGACGAACACACCGGCGGCCGTCTCGATGTAGCCGACGACCTCAATGTCGTGCCAGAGCGCCAGCGCTTCCGCAAACACCGCCACGAGATCGCGGTCCGTTCCGCCTTGCACCACGTGCTGCAGCACTTTGTGGAGCGCCGACAGATTGTCGGGGCCGGCCGGGGCGCTCGACAGGTGACGCTCAACCGCACCGGCCAGCCATGCGGTCATGGTGCCGAGCTGCTCTTTCGACACGGGCGATACGGTGCCTGGGGTCACCAACCGGGCAACCACGAGCACACCAGATGCACGGCCCTCGATCGTGAGGGGCGCGCACACCACATCCGAGCCGCTGACGCACAGCTGCTGCGGCTTGCGCGCGTGGAGAGCGGACGTCACCGCCGCCAGCAGCGGCCGCTCGGGCTGGGCCAGCAACTCACGCAGCGAGAAGGCTCCGGACGGGGCTTCCACGGGGAGCAGGGGCACATGTGTCTGGTCGAGGAGCTGCGCCTGGACGCCCAGCGGCCGGCAGAGCTCGCGAAGCCAGTCCCACGACCGGCCGACGACGAGAACGGGGAAGACGTTCGACATGAATTCAGGCGGCCCGCCGCACACACGAGGGCCAAGGTTCAAGAGCGGTGCAAGTGGACCGCCATTTCCCCCCCCTGCACAGCGAGACGATATCGGCCGAAAACCATGACGTCGGAGCAAGAGGCGGACGGTAAATGCTGACGTCTGGCAGACAAAACACATTTGGAGCCGAGTTTTCGAGGACTCGTGCGCTCCTGCGCTTCGCCGGGTGGCCGGTCGCGGCGCACAGAACGGAACGGGACGCGATCACCCAGCGGCTGTTCCGATCCGTGCAATTCCGCGCAGCGACCTGTCTTTCCGACGTGGTCGCCCCCGGAAACAACCGCCTCGACGTGCCTGCAGGACCGGTCAAGTGAGCACGCCGCCAATTATTTCGAACGAGGGCTCCGTGGAAGGCAGCGACGACCTCGACGCGCTGTTCGCCCAGCTCGAAGCCGAGCTCACGGTTCCGGCCCCCGTCGACGCACCGGTGCTCCTCGTCGAGGAGCCGGAAATCGAGGAACCCGCGGAACCGGAAGGCACCATCGACCAACGCGAGGCCGCGCGGCACGCCCCAAACGAACTGGCCGGGGAGGTTCTCGTCACCGTGCGAGGTGCCGCCGAAGCCAAGGCGATCAACGTATCGGAGACGGGCGTCCTGGCCGAAACCACGTCGCGCCTCAGGCCGGGCACGGTGGTCGAACTGGTTCTCACGCTCGCTGGCACGCGCCGGATGCTGCGCGCCACGATCGTGCGATCGATGGTCCACTCGCTCAACCCCACGACGTTTAGGACGGCGTTCAAGTTCGAAGACCGTACCACGCTTCCGGAGCGCAAATAACCCTATGGACATGCTGCCCACTCTTTGCACGGCCATGAAACGCGCGGGCGGGGATTGCCTCGTGCTGCGTACGGGCGAGCCGCCGCACGTGCTCATCGGGACCGGACGGCAGAACGTGGCACGAGCCATTCTGTCCACCCACGCGGTCGAAGCGCTGGTGTCACAGATTTTCTCGGACACGGGCCGGAAGGCACTGGCGGAGACAACACGTGTCGACGAACGCGTCACCGTGCCAGACGCTGGATTGACGCTGACCGCCTCGGCACGGCGGGAGGGCGATCAGATCAGCATCGAGCTCCGCGAATACGTCGCCGAGGCGACCTCTTCAGCGGTGCCTCCCGCGGTAGCTCCCGCGCCAGCGCCACACGACCCCGCGCTAGCGGCAAGAGACACAGAATCGCAGCAATGGTTCGAAGTGCCGTTCGACGGGAGCGATGCCGCTTTCGACGCGGTCCCGTCGTTTGCCGGTTCCGCGGACGCCGACGACGCCGTCGTGGAGCCATCCGAGCCGCCGGTGCACGAAATCATGGCGCTCGATCCAGTCGCGCTGGACGACACGCCCACTGTCAGATACGAAGAGCTCTTCTTGCAGGTGCCGCCCGCAACGGAGGTGCACAGGCACGAAGCGCCCGAGCGCCTCGAGGCCCCGGATCATCATGCCAGCCCGCTGGTCGTCGACGAGACCCCGGTCTCGATACCCACCGAGTCGGCGGCCCCTGCCGACCCGCCCGAACCGTCCGTGTCAGTTCATGAGGAGCCTGTCGTGACGTCTTCCAACCTGCAGTCCATCGAATCGCCGTCCCATCACGTCCCCGCGCGCGAGAACTCGCCGGCAGGCTTGGCCGGATGGATGTCGCGAGCCGCCACACGCGGAGCCACGGCGTTGTACCTTCGCGCCGGAGCGGTACCGCTCGTCCGCGTCGACGAGCGGCTCGAGCCGCTGGCCAGCGAAGCCATCGGCGGCTGGCTCTTCGACGAGCTGCTGAGCGAGTTCAACGGCGGCCGGAGCAACGGATGGGAACCCGGCAGCAGCGGTGAGTGGACGAGACAGGAGCCGGGCGTCGGCCATGTGAGCGGCTGGTCGTTCGTCGACGATCAGGGCCCGGGCCTGATGATGCGGCTGCAGGGGCAGGCGTCCGCGCGCGGTCTCTACAAGTTCATCCCCCGCAAGGTGCGGGAGGCGTGCGACGGCGACGGCCTCCTCGTGGTGTCAGCGGCCGCCACCGCCGATGTGGCGGCCATTGCCGCGGCGGTGGGTGACCTCGCCGGACGTCAGCGCGGCGGATACATCATCGCGCTTCGTCCCGCGGGTTCGCCGCGTCACGAGATCTCTGGAGCCTTCGTCAGCCAACGTGAGTTCAGCGGCAGCGACGGAGACGTCGCCGCGGCGATCCGTGGCGCCGCGAGCGAGTCGCCAGACGTCCTGATCGTCGCGCCGCCGACGTCGGAGGCGGCCATGCGCGAGGCGGTGCACGCCGCAGACGGCGGGCGCCTCGTCATTCTTGCCGTGCTGGCGCCGACCTCCATGCAGGCGCTGCGCGCCATCGTCGGCCGCGCATCGGCGGGCGGCGATGCGCAGACGCGGTTGGCCCTGGCCACCTCGTTCCGGGCCGCGTTCGCCTACCGTGTCCTGCAGCGCCTCGGCGGCGGCCGGACCCTCGTGCGCGACCTCATCGTCGGCACGAGCGAGGTGTCGGCGCTGCTGGCATCGGGAGACTTTGCCGGCGTCGCGCGCGTGCAGCGCGAAGGCTCGATGAGCATGACCACCGTCGACGACGCCCTCGCGCGTGCGGTGCGCCGCGGTCACATGTCGTTGCGGCAAGCGGCCTCGCACGCCGTCGACAAGCGCTACCTGGTGAGCCTGGTCCGATCTGGCCGCCGCCAGAATGCAACGGCAACGGCAGGGCACGAAGACACCCGGACGGCGGGGGCGGCATCGGCTGCCTACGTGCTCGAGCCGGTGGGCACAGCGCGCCGAGCGGACGCGCCCCGCTGGTCGAATTACTGAGTCAGAATCGTGGCGCCGGAAGGGACCCCTTCCGGCGCTCGCTCACCGCGTGGCGCGGCTCGGGTCGCGCAGCCAGTCGGCAAACAACTCCACGCCCTGACCGAACGCCATCTGCGGTTCATATCCCAGGAGCGCTTTGGCTTTGTCGACGTTCGCCCACGTCTGCGGAACGTCGCCCGGCTGTTCGGGGGACCGTTGTATCCGTGCCTCGACGCCAAGGACTCGCTCGAGCTCAGCGATCATTTCTGACAGGCTGACGGTCCTGTTGTTCCCGAGATTGATCACCTCGTACATCGAACCGCTGTAGGTCATCGCGGCGCGGATGCCGTCGACGATATCGGCGACGAAGGTGTAGTCGCGCCGCGTCCGGCCATCGCCAAAAACAGTTATCGGCTTCGAAGCGAGAATGTTGCGTGCGAAGGCGTGAATCGCCAGGTCTGGACGCTGGCGAGGGCCGTAGACCGTGAAGAATCGAAGGGCAAGAAACCGGATCCCGTACAGCCGGCTGTACACATGGCCCATCAACTCGCCGCTCACCTTGGTGCTGGCATAGGGGCTGATGGGCTCGAGGACGTGATCGCTTTCGGCCCACGGTACGCGTGGGTTGACGCCGTATACGCTGCTCGACGAGGCGAACACGAACTGCCGCACTGCGCGAGCCTTCGCGAACTCGAGAAGGCTCTGCGTGCCCGCGACGTTGGCGCGCTGATACGCGAGCGGATCGGCAATGGACGGACGGACGCCTGCCTTGGCGGCCAGATGGACGATGACGTCGAACGTACCGTCGATCGCGTCAAGGGCAGAGGGTTCGGCGATATCGGCCTCGACCAGGCGCCACCTGGCACTGGCCGCGTGGCCGGCGATGTTGGCCTCTTTGATACTGCGTGGATAGAACGGATCGAAGTTGTCCACCACCGTCACGTCCCACCCCTCGGCGAGAAGGGTGTCGACGAGGTGGCTCCCGATGAATCCGGCAGCGCCGGTGACGAGCGCTCGCTTCATGAACAGAGCAGCGCGATCACGACGCCCCAACGGCGACCCGCGCCGGCTCGGTGGGCTCAGCGGGCTCGCAGAAGAAGAACGTGCCGATGATATCGTCGAGCTGCATCAGGCTATCCGCAGTGTTGATCCGCGTCCGGAGCTGAGCGCCGCCATCGAGACCCTTAGAGTACCACGCACACAACGCACGCACCTTGTTGATGACCCAACGATCGCGGCCTCGCGCCGGGGCATGCCCCTGGATCGACGCTGCGACGTGGGGGGAGCCATCGTCCGTCGTCCCAGGTGCGATGTGTCTGAAACCCGCCGCTTCATTTCCGTGCTCGTCGAGCAGCAGGCGGACATACGCGCGCAGGAACTCACCGCGCGCGTGCGTCGTGATCACGGCTGGCGTGCGGCCAGATACGAGCGCCGCCGCCTGCGACAGGATCCAGGGGTTGCGCAGCACGCCGCGGCCGACCAGCACACCGCTGACGCCCGACTGCAGCCGCGCTACGATCTCCTCGGCCTCCACGCAATCGCCGCTCCCGAACACGGGGATGACCAGGTCATTCGCGACCTGTGCCACGAGATCCCAGTCGGCACGGCCCGAATACGACTGCTCCGCCGTACGGCCGTGAATCGTCACGGCCGCCGCGCCCGCGTCCTGCACCCGCCGCGCCAGCTCGGGGGCGTTGCGCGACGCGTGGTTCCAGCCCGCACGCATCTTGACCGTCACGGGAATCCGCACCGCCTTCGTCATGGCGCGAATGACGTCGGCGGCGTGTGCCGGCTCGCGCATCAGGCTGCACCCGGCATGGTGCTTGGCGATCTTGTGGACCGGGCATCCCATATTGACGTCGACGATGTCGGCGCCCATGCCTTCAACGACCTGCGCCGCCGCGGCCATCTTCTCGGGGTCGCCGCCGAAAATCTGGATGGAGACAGGGCGCTCTTCCTCGGTGTACTCCGCGTACTCGAGCGTGCGATCGATGCCACGGACGAGCCCCTCCGACGACACCATCTCGGTGACGACCAGGCCGCAGCCGCCGTTGCGCTTCACGAGCCGGCGAAATGCCGTGTCGGTCATGCCGGCCATCGGCGCCACGACGAGCGGCGACGGCAACGTCACCGACCCGATGGTCGGTCCCGTGCTGGCTCTGCGTGTCTTGTCGGTGGTCTCGTTCATCGTCGCCTACCCGCCCACCTGCCTAGTAGGCTCTTACGTCCGCGGCGTCCACTTCGACGCTCACCGCCTGACCAATGAGATCGACCGACAGGACGAGCCGCGCCTTCTCGTTCTTCCGCACCAGCCGGCCCACCACGCCCTTGAGCGGCCCGTGTGATACCTCGACCATCATGCCTTCCCGAATCAGCGGGCATGGGTCGAAGGCCAGCTCACTGTCGACCAGCTGTCTGATCCCTTGTATCTCGACCTCGGGAATGGGTGCCGGCTCGCCCTCAATCGAAACGA
>Ga0193753_10003887_pt1 | contig 10892 bp, 8 predicted proteins | sample H1c2metaG_FD_144925 | JGI IMG/M metagenome (GOLD analysis project Ga0193753, IMG submission 144925) | Soil microbial communities from a riparian zone of the East river system, Colorado, United States - H1c2 | ecosystem: Environmental > Terrestrial > Soil > Riparian zone | place: USA: East River... | reverse complement strand
TATCGGATTCGATGCTTTTGAAGATCCGGAATGGAGCGTACTTTTTATTCAGCTCATCTATCTGAAGGTGTTGTTGCCTGATCCGGTCCTCTGCGAGACCGTTGGCGTAAGCCGCCGCCTTACTGTGATCGCTGATCACGAGATATTCATAACCTTGCTCTATGCAGGCTGTGGCCATTTCCTCAAGAGTGTTCGATCCATCACTCCAGGTGCTGTGACTGTGGATGATGCCCCTGATGTCGGAGGGCTCGATGATCCTGCGTTTTGAAAGTGCCGGCGCGGCTTTGATGGTCTCAGCCTTTTCTCTCAGGAAGGCGGGTATGAAGGGGAGGTCAATTAGTTCGAAAACATTTTCTTCAGAACTCGCGATCGGGGTTTCGGGAGTAGCGCGCAGGTTGAGGCCTTTCAGAAATTCTTCGCTGCAGGAAGTTTCCACGAGCGTATTGTAAAAGATTGCTTCGGGCCTGGAGTAGAATTTAAGCAGTATTTTTTCCGGACTGCGGAATGTAGCGCTACCGCTATTGATGTCTTCTTCTTCGAACTGGTGTTCTTTGAAAAACTCCTGGAGTTGGGTTAGTTTCACCGTGGTGACCCAATCCAGGGAGTCGATGACCGGCAATTGTCTTTTAAAAGCGCCAGTCTGTTCAAATTTTTCTTCTTTAAATGCGTTGTTAAGTACGGAATGCATCTGACTGGCGTAGCTATGCACTTCCGCATAGAGATGACTGCCCAGGCTTTTCTGATAGAAGGCGATCGATTCCTGGATGCTTTGTTGGGTCTTTCCTCCAAAGCCTTTAAATCGGGCAAGTCTGTTTTCGTTGCAGGCATAGAGCAATTCACCCGGTGATTCTATTTCCATTTCTTTCCAAATGGTCGCGATCTTTTTTGGACCAAGTCCCTTGATAGAAAGCATCTCCAGAATGCCTGGAGGGGTTTTGTCGATGTATTCTTTAAGAGCAGGCAGGTAGCCTTTACTGATGATCTCGAGGATTTTTTTGCCAAGTGAGTCTCCGATTCCCTTCTGGGTGTAGACGTCCGAGGCGTCCAGATCTGACAATTGCACGGGCAGTTTCTCTATGTTGAAGGCCGCAATGGAGTAAGATTTGGACTTGAAACTGTTGTCACCATGGATGTCCATCAGCTTGGATAGCATGGAGAACTGGGAGGCGATGAAGTAGTTGTCGGGAAGCATAGGCTAACTTGAAAGTGAAAAGTTAGAAGTTAAAAGGCAAAAGGCAAAGCTGAGCCATGGACCTGGGTTTTAAGATATTACTTTTAGATTCTCACCTTGATTCAAAGCACAAAAAAAGTCCCGGCGTAAGCCAGGACTTTGATATTTTCTGCGTAAATAAAGAAAGAACTATTTCTTCTTTGCAGCTTTCTTAGCAGCTTTCTTCTTAGGAGCAGCTTTTTTCACAGCTTTCTTAGCTGCTTTTTTCTTTGTTGCCATTTTTTGTTGAATTTAACGGTTAGTAAATAGTAAAATTCTATGGTAAAAATAGAAACTAATTTTAAACCGCCAAAATTTTTCCACAAAATTTGGAAATGATTTTCTAAACGCCTAAGATATTGACGATCGTTTTTTCGTTGCGAGTCTTCTTAAATTCAACAAGACCGTCTGTCAAAGCGAACAATGTGAAGTCTTTTCCTACTCCAACATTCTTGCCCGGATGGTAAACGGTGCCTCTCTGACGAACGATGATATTGCCTGAAATGGCAGGCTGGCCACCATAAATTTTTACACCGAGGCGTTTGCTTTGTGAGTCGCGACCATTTTTTACGCTGCCTTCACCTTTTTTATGTGCCATGAGAAATTGTATTAGAAGTTGTGGTAATAATGATTTGTGTGTTCATTAAACGATGTCGCTGATGCGGATCTGGGTGTAACGGGTGCGATGACCATGCTTCTTGCGAAAACCCTTCCTTCTCCTCACTTTCCCATCAGCGCCCGTAAGCAGCACTTCGCCAAACTCCAGGGCATCACCCTTGTTACCGGCTACATGAGGAACAAACAAAGTCTGGTCCTTCTGAACCCTGAACTGCTGACCTGCGATCTTTACTATTGCGAACATATTCCAAAAATTAGGATCGCAAAGGTAACCCGTTTAGGGATATTTTGCACTTTTAAGAATGTTTTTTTCTTTTCTTAATTGGTGTAGGTTTGTTGCTTAGGCTTGAAAATGAGTATGAAGATCAAGACATTCCTAGCAAAGCCATTTGCCGGCTATATATATAAAGGTATCAAAAAGAGCATGGCCAGTGCCGTGGATGACCAGGAGAACATATTAAAAGAGCTCCTGAAAACGGGTAAAAAGACGGAATTTGGCGCAGAACATCATCTGGAAGAGGTTGACGGGTACGATGCCTATAAAAACGCTGTCCCGGTCAGGGATTACGAGCAATTCAGGCCCTATATCGACAAAATCAAGGCGGGAAAGCACAATGTCTTGTGGAAAGGACGCCCAATTTACCTGGCCAAGACCTCCGGCACCACCAGTGGGGTGAAATACATCCCCATTTCCAAAGATTCGATAGGAAATCACATTCTAACGGCGAGAAATGCCCTGCTGAGCTTTATCGCGGAAACGGGCGATTCTAAATTTACCGGCGGGAAGATGATCTTTCTCTCCGGTTCGCCTGAACTCGAACGTATTGGCGACATTCCAACAGGCAGGCTTTCTGGTATTGTAAACCATCACGTTCCCAGTTACCTGAGGAAGAACCAGTTGCCCACCTATGAAACGAACTGTATTGAGGACTGGGAAACCAAACTGGATGCGATCGTAAAGGAAACGCTTGATCAGGATATGTCGTTGATCAGTGGTATACCCCCATGGATGCAGATGTATTTTGACAGGCTCACCTCCATCACTGGAAAGAGGATAAAGGAGATATTTCCCAACCTGGCGGTGCTGGTTCACGGAGGGGTGAACTTTGAACCCTATAAAGCCAAGTTGCTTGAAACGATCGGCACTTCTGTACCCACTATCGAAACCTTCCCGGCTTCAGAAGGGTTTATGGCCTTCCAGGATTCGCAGGAAACCGAGGGGCTGCTTTTGAATACCGACAGCGGCATCTTCTTTGAATTCATCAGGGCCTCGGAGATCTTTGAAGAGAATCCGCAACGAATGATGCTAAAAGATGTTGTGTTGGGAGAGAACTATGCATTGATCATTAACAACAATGCAGGCCTCTGGGGTTATAACATCGGAGATACCATTCGTTTTGTTTCCGTTGATCCATACCGGATAGTGGTCACGGGCAGAATCAAACACTTTATTTCGGCATTTGGTGAACATGTGATCGGAGAAGAAGTAGAATACAGCCTGATGAAGGCGGCTGAAGAAGAAAATGTACGCATCACGGAATTCACAGTAGCTCCCGTAATCGGGAACGAAAGATCCTACCACGAGTGGTTTGTTGAATTTCAGAACCGGCCCAGCGATATGGCCGACTTTGCGAAAAAAGTTGACGGCAACCTGAGAAAAAAGAATATTTATTACGATGACCTCATATCAGGAAATATTCTAGCACCATTAAATATCAGGTCAGTTCGCAAGAATGGCTTCATCGATTACATGAAGTCCATCGGAAAACTTGGCGGTCAGAATAAGGTTCCCAGGCTGAGCAATGACAGGAATGTTGCTGAAGCGCTGGAACCATTTGCGGAATGATACAATCCATTACCTTGAATCTCCGGTGCTTTGAGGTTTTACAAATTCTAATCCCTGAAAAGACATGAAAAAAAGGCTGGCGATATTTGGCTCTACGGGTTCTATCGGCACACAGGCGCTCGAGGTGATTGCATCGCACCCGGATCTTTTTTCCACGGAAATCCTCACGGCACAGACAAATGCAGAATTGCTGATACAGCAAGCCCTCAGCTTTCAGCCCAATATCGTGGTGATCGGTGACGACCAGAAATACCTTAAGGTCAAAGACGCGCTCTCATCCACAGATATAAAGGTCTTTGGCGGAGAAGAAGCATTAATAGAGGCGGCATCTATTGATTGCTATGATATGATGATTGCGGCCATTGTTGGTTTCGCGGGTTTGAAACCCACACTTGAAGCCATCTCCGCAGGAAAGGCAGTGGGGCTGGCCAACAAAGAAACCCTGGTAGTGGCGGGTGATATTGTAATGCAGAAGGCAGTGGAAAAACAGGCACCCGTTATACCTATCGATTCCGAACATTCCGCCATATTTCAATGCCTGATAGGAGAAACCAGAAACAGGATCGAGAAAGTAATTCTAACGGCTTCGGGTGGGCCATTTCTTGGTAAGAAACCTAACTTCCTGGTCAATGTGAAGCGTGATCACGCCCTGCAGCATCCCAACTGGAACATGGGTGCGAAGATCACCATCGACTCCGCAACACTGATGAATAAAGGGCTGGAAATGATCGAAGCCAAATGGTTGTTCAACCTGGAACCTTCACAGGTGCAGGTGATGGTTCACCCCCAAAGTATAATCCACAGCATGGTGCAGTTCGAGGATGGCAGCATGAAGGCCCAGATGGGCGTGCCCGATATGAAATTGCCAATTCAATATGCCATTGCTTTTCCACACCGTTTGCCCAGCAAGTTTCCGCGCTACGATTTCAAAAAACCGAATACGCTCAACTTCGAGGAACCCGATACAAGGACATTCAGGAACCTGGGCCTTGCTATTGAAGCCCTTTCCAAAGGCGGCAATCTTCCCTGTATCATGAATGCCGCCAATGAGATCGCGGTATACGCCTTTCTCCGTAACCGCATTGGATTTCTCGACATGACCGATGTTATTGAAAGAACCATGGAGCAGATTAGTTTTATCCAGAAACCCACGCTGGAAGAATATTTCGACAGTGACGGCGAAGCCCGGAGTTTTGCGGCCACGCTTATTAAGTTATGATTTTCATAATCCTCTGCGTTTCTGGCCCAATTACCTGATATTTGCAACCTTTGGAACCCTAATTATAAAATTCCGCGACGCGGGCCGGAACTATGATCTTAATTGCAATCGATTGGGCCACGGTAGGTGTGAAAGCCGGACAGTTAGTTTTGTCACTCTCCATATTGGTGGTACTTCACGAGATGGGCCATTTTCTCCCAGCAAAATGGTTCAAATGCCGCGTTGAGAAATTCTATCTCTTCTTTGATCCTTATTTTTCCCTGTTCAAACGCAAGATCGGTGAAACCGTTTATGGTATCGGCTGGCTGCCTCTCGGTGGTTATGTGAAGATCTCGGGTATGATTGATGAGAGCATGGATAAGGAACAGCTCAAGCAACCCGCGCAACCCTGGGAATTCCGTAGTAAGCCTGCCTGGCAACGGCTGATCATTATGGTTGGCGGCGTTACCGTTAATCTGCTACTCGGATTTTTCATCTTCGCCATGATCCTTTTTACCTGGGGAGAAGAAACCCTGCCCATGCAAAACCTTAAGTACGGGGTTTATGTCGATTCGCTCGGCCAGAAAATTGGCATCCGCAATGGTGATAAAATTGTGAGCGTAAATGGCCGGCCTGTTGTGAACTATAATCAGCTCTCCAGCAATTTTATCCTTGATGAAGCCAAGACAATCAGCATCAACAGGGATGGCAGAATGATCGATCTTCCGGTTCCTGAAGGCACCATCAGGTCGCTCATCGGCAGAAAGGGTGATCCATTGGCGAAACCTGCTTTTCCAGCCGTGGTCGACTCCGTGATGTATGACAGCGCCAGGTTTACCAAAAATAAATTGATTAAAGGCGACACCATCATCGCGCTGAACAAGACACCGATAAAATCCTTCTACGAATTCCAGGAAATGAAAACCCCCATGCGCAATAAGGGCATCATCATTACTGTAGTAAGAAATGGTGGCGATACGGTTGAAGTAGGAGCGATGACTAATTACAACGCCAGCGTATTTTTTTTCCCTGTAGCTCCTGATAAGTTTCTTGTATTCGAAAAACTCAGGTATTCGTTTTGGGAATCCCTCCCCGCCGGTGTTGCCAAGGGATGGAACACCCTGGTGATGAATGTTAAGAATTTCAAACTCCTCTTTACGTCAAAGGAAGTTAAAACCAGCGAATCGTTGGGCAGCTTCCTGAGCATCGGCAACATGTTCGGCGCGCAATGGGACTGGGAACGATTCTGGAGTATGACCGCCCTGCTCAGCATCATTCTCGCATTTATGAATATCCTTCCCATCCCTGCCCTGGATGGAGGCCACGTCATGTTCACGCTTTATGAAATGATCACGGGCAGGAAACCAGGGGACAAGTTCCTCGAGTATGCCCAGATGGTCGGCATGATCCTGCTGCTGCTGCTGATGGCCTATGCCATTGGGCTCGACTTCTGGCGTTTCCTTTTTAAATAAGATTTCACCACGGGCTCAGAGATCGATGCCGATCTTCTTCATGAGGATGGATGCGTTCATGCTGGTGCAGACACCTGTTTTCAATTTGTAATCAAAGAACAATTCATCGTTCTCTACCTGCACATCAAAATGGTAGTTGGTGATATGATCCGGGTAGTCTTCCGCCAACCTGGCCAGTTCAAGATCATGTGTTGCAATGATACCCACAGCATTTTCAGTGACTAATTGTTTGATGAGGGCCTTCGAACCCGTATGGCGGTCAAGGGAATTGGTGCCCCTGAGCATTTCATCGAGAAGCAGAAAAACATTCTCATGACGTTTTACCCTTTCAATCACATCTTTTAATTTTTTTAATTCCGCATAAAATGTGGAGGTGTTTTCTTCGAGATTGTCGGTGATACGCATGCTGCTGATCACTTTCTGGTGAGAAAGGGTGAGGCTCTTCGCGCAGGCTTTCGCTCCCATCATGCTCAAAACGATGTTCACTCCTACACTGCGCAGGAAGGTCGACTTGCCCGCCATGTTCGACCCGGTAATGATGGTGATCTGTGTTAAACCCGAAGTAGAGTAAGAACTGGTGACTCTTTGCTCCTCCGTTAATAGAGGATGACCCAGCTCCCGGGAAATAAAAACGCCGGGAGTGTTTGTGATTTCTGGCACACAATAATCAGGATGATTGAAATCAAATGTCGCGAGGGTAGCGATCGTCTCCCATTCAGCGAGGACGGAAAACCAGGACTGCACAGCGTCTCCATATTTTGCTTTCCATCGTTCCAATTGCAGTGCATGCTGGAGGTCCCATTGCAGTATTGTGTTCAACGGAATAAAGACGACGGGATTGAGGCGATAGTCCATCCTGTTGAGTATGCCGCTTAATTGTTTGATGACAGCTGAAGCGGGAACTGAGTGTCCACCGAGCTGGCTCTTCAGTTTTTGCAGGTGCGGCGCTTGCATAACTTCATCTTCAATCCAAACCAGGGTGGCCGAAAGGGAATTCAATTGCGTCGCTATCTTCCCCAGCTGGTTGTAGTCGGGCATCACCTTGCTGGTGACATACAGGCCATAGACAAAAAAGATAAAGAGGATGGGAACCAGTACGGGGGAGGGGAGGCGACCAGCCAGGGCTAAGACGATACTAAGAATAGCGATACCAGGGAGGAAGTAGCTCAACAGCCTCCACCTGGGGCCATTGAAACTGTTGGGTCCTGTTACCCATTGTTCAACATTGGTTCCGGTAGCAATTGTCAGGGGATTATTTTTTGTATGCGCCTGAAATTGTTGTCGCCATTTTGTTTTAGCACTTAGTTCCTTTGCCGCCAGTTGTCGCTCGAGTATCGCCTCGGGGGAAGAGATATCCAGGAGCCAGCGGGCCATCAGGGCCTTGCCCTGTTCTGAATTCGTGCGGTTGATGTACTGAAAAATGGAAGCCCTCCCGAATATGTCCAGGTCGGCCGCATACTCGTGGGTGGGCGGAAGAAACTCCAGACCCGAAGGCCTTTGAAGAAAATCATGACGGCCGATGGCCATTTCCTCCCGGTTGATATCGATAAGTGTTTCAGTGTTCGAAATGAGCGCCTTGTTTTTTTGATCGGCTGAAAGGACTACCAGGAATACAGCAACGCCAATTATCAAAATCGTTGCAAGCAGTAATAGATCTGAGGACCATAATAAATAGAGGGCCCCAACAATCAACAGCAGAACGGTTAGCCTCAGCCATCCCAGGAGCGTTCGCCTGGCTTTTAGTTTGCGCAGCGCATGTTCATGTTCAAACAATAGTTTCTGATAGATGTGCAGTGGGGGGTCCTGTTCCATTTTATAAAACTAAGGGTTGAGTGGGAACGTTGGTGTGATTCAATCGGGACTTTGGATATTTCATTGCAGAAATCCGAAGGAGCAGCAGGTGGTGATCGTGCCCTGATACCTGTTTTAACATTGTGTTTATGAGGCTGGTTTTAGGGAAAATGCAGGAGTTTGGCTATCTTTACAGGCTGTTTAATGGCAACCTGGGGGTGCCCGGTTTTGACAGCATAGATCTTTGAAAGTGTAAGCATGTCGTGCGTTGGATAATTAGCACGTAAATCTGAATATTCAAAACTTCAAATGGCAATACACAGTATGCCATGGCTGCCTAATCAGTGATTAAGTAGTCATTAGGGCCGCGGAGCAGGTTTGTCTGTTACCACGTTCTGCCGCCGACTCAAAACAAATACAGAATGCTGCAAACGAAGGCTGTGCCGTTTGCTTAAGACCATCCAGCTAAGTGATACATTGGTTTGTTCTTTTCCTGTGTATCGCCGACAAGCAATAAAGAAATAAGCATGTAGAAAGCTTTCGGCGAATATGTTTGGACAGGGGTTCGATTCCCCTCACCTCCACGAGAAACGGTATCAGCCTGATACCGTTTTTTATTTCCTGTAATTCCTATCATTTGTGAACACTTAACGTGTATCATAATCGTACAATTCTTCTCACCAGCATAGTATAATGGAATGACGTAGAAGCATATACTCCTCTGGCATTTTGTTCGCTGCTGCTGAACAAAACCCGACACCTTGCTACACCAATTCAAAATCACCTGGCGGAACCTCGTGAAAGACCGCCAGTTTACTTTACTTAACCTGCTCGGTTTGTCTACAGGACTGGCCTGTTCATTTTTAATCTACCTCTGGATCGTCGATGAATTGAAAGTCGACAAATACAATGCAAAAGATGCTCAGCTCTACCAGGTATTGGAAAACATAAACACCGAAAATGGCATCCGGACCATCACTGGAACAGCAGGACTGCTCGGTAAAGCGCTAGCCGAAGAAACGCCTGGAATTGAGTACAGCGCTTCAGTTCTTCCATCGTCATGGTTTCCGTTCAAAGGTGTCATCAATGCCGGCGAAACCCATTTGAAAGCCGACGCGCAGTATGTCAGTGCGCACTATTTTGATATTTTTTCAGTCGACATCACGAAAGGCAGCAAGGCCAAATTCTTCGAGGGTACCTCTTCCGTGATGATCTCCGATGAGTTTGCGCAGAAGTTGTTTCACACAACCGAAAATGCGGTTGGCAAAATGGTGAAATGGGATCAGTCGGAATTCGGTGGTGTGTTTCAAATTTCCGGTGTTTTCAAAAAACCTCCTTCAACTGCAACTGAAAAATTTGATCTCATTTTTAATTACGCCCTCGTCCTCGAAAGGAGACCCAACCTTTTAAATTATACAAATAGTGATCCGAGTACGTTCGTATTGCTAAAGAAGGGAGTGAACCTGGCTGCTTTAAATCTCCAAATCAAAGATTTTCCGACTCGAAAAAATCCTCAGGCGAAGCAAACCATATTCCTGGCAAAATTTTCTGATCGCTACCTGCGCGGTAATTATGAGAATGGGGCACAGGTAGGCGGACGTATCGTCTATGTGCAATTGTTTGCGATTATCGCGTTAATCATCCTGGTGATCGCCTGCATTAATTTCATGAACCTGTCTACAGCAAAAGCCTCCCTTCGGCTAAAAGAAATCGGCATTAAAAAAGTTGTTGGCGCCACGCGGGCCACCTTGATCCGGCAATTTATCGGCGAATCGATGCTGATGACTTTTCTATCCCTGCTCGTTGCAATTGTTTTTATCGTATTGCTCCTCCCTGTGTTTAACGAGATTACCGGGAAGGCATTGCACATGACCTTTTCATTCGGATTGGCGGCTTCGGTGCTTGGCATTACATTGCTGACTGCCCTCGTGGCGGGAAGTTATCCTGCTTTCTATCTCTCCCGGTTTAACCCGGTGTTTGTATTGAAGGGAAAACTCGCCACTTCTTTTGCTGAACTGATGGTCCGCAAAGGTCTTGTCGTATTCCAGTTCACACTCACCGTTATTTTTATCGCCGCTGTATTGATCGTCTATCGTCAATTGCATTTCATTCAATCTAAAAATCTTGGTTATAGTCGTGACCACATTATTCACTTCGACATTCCGCTGGAAAATGATTCTGCGCAACTCGTTGCTGCCTCCACGTTTGTGCAGTCACTGAATAGAATTACCGGGGTGGTCAGTGCGTCGAGTTACTACCATAATCTGACCGGTGATCACGGTATGATCGCCGGGTTTGAATGGCCGGGAAAAACACCCGGGATGGACATTGAATTTTCCAACCTCGAAGTCGGGTATAATTTTTTGGAAACCGCCGGTATCCGCATGAAAGAAGGACGCAACTTTTCGCAAACGTCGAATGCATCGAATGAAATTATTTTTAATGAAACAGCGATCAGGCAAATGGGCCTTCGTAATCCAGTTGGCAAGCGTGTGAAATTCTGGGGCATGGAGCGCGAGATAATTGGTGTGGCGGCAGATTTTAATTTTGAATCGTTGTATCAACCAATGAAACCCTGTTTTTTCCAGGTGTACCCGGTTATGCCGAATGTGATGGTCAGGATCAACGCAGCAGCAGAGGATGTTACTATTGCTTCTATCGCCCGCTCTTTTAACACTTTCATTCCGGGAATGGCATTCGATTACCGTTTCCTCGACGAAGATTACAATGCCCTATATGCTTCTGAAAAAAGAATTA
>Ga0193753_10003886_pt1 | contig 10893 bp, 11 predicted proteins | sample H1c2metaG_FD_144925 | JGI IMG/M metagenome (GOLD analysis project Ga0193753, IMG submission 144925) | Soil microbial communities from a riparian zone of the East river system, Colorado, United States - H1c2 | ecosystem: Environmental > Terrestrial > Soil > Riparian zone | place: USA: East... | reverse complement strand
TCAAGCTCGACGGCGCCAGCGTCTACGAGCTGCTCGACAAGGAGGGCGTGACCCTGAGCGCCGGCGTGCCCACGGTGTGGCTGGCGCTGCTCGATTACTGCGAGCAGAACAAGCTCAAGATGTCGTCGGTCAAGCGCACGCTGATCGGCGGCTCGGCCGTGCCGCGCGCCATGATCGCGCGCTTCTGGAAGGAACACGGCGTCGAGGTCGCGCAGGGCTGGGGCATGACCGAGATGAGCCCGCTCGGCACGTTGACTCGCTTCAACAAGGGCGAACGCGACCTGCCCGACGACGCCCGTTTCGACATCACCGCCAAGCAGGGCCGCGCGGTGTTCGGCTGCGAGATGAAGATCGTCGACGATGCCGGCAAGGACCTGCCGTCCGACGGCACCATCTCGGGCAACATGGTGGTGCGCGGGCCGTGGATCGTCTCGGGCTACATGAAGGGCGAAGGCAAGAGCCAGTTTGGCGAAGGCGGCTGGTTCCAGACCGGCGACGTCTGCAAGATCGAGTCGGATGGCTCGGTGGTCATCACCGACCGCTCCAAGGATGTGATCAAGTCGGGCGGCGAATGGATCAGCTCGATCGACCTCGAGAACGCCGCCATGGGCTGCCCGGGCGTGGCCGAGGCCGCGGTGATCGGCGTGCCGCATCCCAAATGGGATGAGCGCCCATTGCTCATCGTGGTGCGTCGGCCCGATGGCGGCGTCACCAAGGACGATGTGCTCTCGTTCCTGCAGGGCAAGATCGCCAAATGGTGGATGCCCGACGACGTGCAGTTCGTCGAAGCGATCCCGCACGGCGCCACGGGCAAAATCCTCAAGACCCGCCTGCGCGAGGATTTCAAGGACTACAAGCTGCCGGCGTGAGCGCTGCATGACCCCGGGCGGCGGCACAGTTCGACCCGGCGAAGATTCCGGCGCAATCTCCCGCAATGGCAGCGCATTTCCCCGAGCCGGCAGTCGACTACCGCACCCCATCCTTCGTGCCCGGGCGGCAGGATTTCACCAGCCATCACGAGATGATGGCTTTCGTCGCAGAACTGGCGGCGATCAACCCGCGGATCGAGCTGCTGACGGCCGGCGCGTCGCAGGGTGGGCGAACGATTCCGGCCCTGGTCTTCGGTGGCGCTTCTTCGGGCGCCACCGTCCTGATCATCGGCTTACAGCACGGCAACGAACCGGCCGGCGGCGAGGCCGCTTTGGTGATCGCCGATCGTCTGGCCCGCGGCGACCTGGCACCGCTGCTCGAGCGCCTGAGAATCGTCATCGTACCGCGCGCCAATCCCGATGGTGCCGAAGCCTTCCGCCGCGTCACCGACAACGGCCTCGACGTCAACCGCGACCACACGCTGCAGCGCTCGCCGGAGGGACAGGCGCTGGGCCGGTTGTTCGTGGCCTTCGCGCCCGACATCGTGATCGATGCGCACGAATTCACCGTCGGCGGCCGCTGGGAGCGCAATTTCGGCGGATTGGCGCGGCCGGACATCCTCGTGCAATACGCCATGACCGGCAATCTCTCGGCCTCGGTGACCGCGGCCCAGGATCGTCTCTACCGCGAGGCCATCGTGCCGGCGCTGGAGCGCGCCGGGCTGGCGAACGATTGGTATTTCACCTCGGATCCCGCCCAGCCGCGGTTCGTCAGCATGGGCGGCATACTGGCCGACACTAGCCGCAACGTCGCCGGCCTGCGCGGCGCCGTCAGCTTTCTATTCGAGACCCGCGGCGCCGGCATCGGGCGCACCAACTGGAACCGCCGCGTCTTCGCTCATGTCGTGGCGATGGAGGCTGTGCTGCGGGCGGCCGCCCGGCGTCCTGCGGTTGCACCGCCGGCCGAGAGCGACATCGTCATCCTGGCCGAGCAGACGGTCGAGCTGCGCACGCTGGTTTTTCTCGATCCGGCGAGCGGTGCGGAGAAGCCAACCGAGGTCCAGTGGCGCTCGTCTCTTACCATCCGGCCGACGCTCGTGCGCCCCCGCGCGGCGGGCTATCTGCTTGCGCCCGATGCGGAGTCTGTCGTAGCCCGGCTCGTCCACCTCGGCGTGCATGTCGAGCGCCTGCCGGCGGCGACGCGGCTCGTCGTCGAGACCTACCGTGCTCTGACCCTGTCGCACGGCGTCAAGCAGGACGTGCGTGGCGACGACAAGGGCGCCGGCACAATCGTCAAAGGCAGCTTCGCCACCGACCGCACCGAAGTCGAGGTACAGGCTGGTACCTTTTACGTGTCGACGACGCAGCCGCTGGGTGCGCTGGCAGCGATCGTACTCGAGCCCGAGAGCCCGGTCGGCTACGTCGCCAACGGCATCGTGCCGGTAGGGTCCGGCGACAGCCTTCCGATCCGGCGCGCGCTCGAAGCGCCGCGCTAACGTATCGCGTCCAGGGGCGCGCCGGCGGAGGGCTGCCCGCGCGAACGCTCCTTGAGCTGCTTGAGCCCGATATCGCCCACCACCGCGACCATCACAATCAGGCCGCCGGCAATCGTCGCCCCGGCTGGCGTCTCGCCGAACGCCAGCCAGACCCAGAGCGGTGCCAGAGGCGTATCCAGTGCGTTGATCAGTGCCGCCCGCGGCGCCGACACGAGGCGCATGCCGAGCGTGAGCAGCAGCAGGCCGAGGCCAAACTGGGTCGAACCGAACAATGCGAGCAGGACAAGATCATGACCGCTGACCGTCAGCGGCCGCGCCCAGGGCACGACGATCGCCGCGCAAAGGAAAGTCGAGAGGCACACGGCCGGCAGCATACTGACACCGCGCTTGCGCCGGATCAGCACCATCACCAGTGCCATCAGGGCGGTCATGGCAAAGGCCAGAAGATCGCCCAGGAGTCGCCCTTCGGGCAGGGCACCGCCCGCCATCAAGGCCACGCCAAGCAGGGCCACCAGGCTGGCGATCAGCGTCGCGAGGTCCTCGCGCTCACCGATCAGAAGCCAGGCCATCGCCGCGGTGAGAAATGGCCCCGTGGCGCCGATCACCATGACGTCGGCCACGCTGGTGAGGCGCATCGCGTTGAGGAAGCACACGGTGGCAAGCGCCGAACAGAGCGCCACCAGCAGGCCCTCCCCGCCGATCGCGCGGATCGCCTCGCCGAGCCGCCGCCACTCCTGCCAGGCAATGAAGCCTGCAAGGAACAGACCGGCAAACAGGCCGCGCCAGAACAGGATGGTCCAGGCGTCGAGGTCGATCAGCCGGGTGAAATAACCGGCGGTGCTGTAGGCGACGGCCGAGCCGGTGAGCAGCACAGCGCCGAGCCACGCCGCCCTACTTTGCGAGCGCAACGCAATCGATCTCGAGGTCGAACGGACCGGACCATCCTGCCGTGCACAAGAATGTCCGTGCCGGTTTGTGCGCGCCGAAATACTCCGCGTAGATCGCGTTGACGGTGGTGAAGTAAGCCGGGTTCGAGCAATAAACCGTGCACTTCACGACCCGATCGAGCGCGGAGCCCGCCGCCACCAGGCACGCTGTCAGGTGATCGAGCACGCGTCGCGTCTGAGCATCGATCGGCAGGATGTCGTAGGCGCCCGTTTCCGGGTTCACCGGCGGCATACCCGAGACATAGATCCAGTCGCCGGCGCGCACGACGGGCGAGGCCGGGACAGCGTTGCGTTCGGCGAACTTCGCCAGCGCCGGCACATGCGGCTTGGAAACCGTGATCCTGGACAGGCTTTCCGACATCGAACTCTCCTCAAGGAGTGAAACTGCCGGCACCTTACGACCACCCTACTGACAACGCTATGTCAGGAGTGATAAAAGGCGCAAATGCGCCGTTCCGACCGACTTTTCGAGATCATCCAGATCCTCCGCACGGCTGCGCGGCCGGTCACGGCCGCAGCTTTGGCCGGCCAGCTCGAGGTGACGCCACGCACCGTCTATCGTGACGTCGCCACGCTTCAGGCGCGCCGCGTGCCGATCGAGGGTGCGGCCGGCGTCGGCTACGTGCTGCGCCGTGGCTTCGACCTGCCGCCTCTGATGTTCACGGTCGAGGAGATCGAGGCGATCGCGGTCGGTGCCCGCTTGGTCCGCCGGCTGCGCGACCCCAAGCTGCAGGAGGCCGCCGAAAGCGTGTTCTCCAAGGTGACGGTGGTCCTGCCCGAGGTCCTGCGCACGCACCTCGTATCGGCGCCGATCTACGTCTCCGAGGGTAGCAACGCGTCGCCTGGCGTCGAAATGAGCGAGTTGCGCGGCGCGATCCGCGACAGTCGCAAGGTCCACATCGCCTATGCCGACGAAAGCGGACGGCGCAGCCACCGCACCATCTGGCCGATCGCCATGGCCTACTATGTCGATGTCACCCTGATCGGCGCATGGTGCGAGCTGCGCGCCGATTACCGCAACTTCCGCGTCGAGCGAATTACGTCATCAAGGGTGCTGGACGAACATTTCTCACAGGACAACCGCCGGCTGTTCGCCGAATGGTCGGCGCTGCCCAAGGCCAAGCCCGACTCGCCTCGATCTTGAGCCGAATCACCGAGTGTATTCCTCGAGGATTGTTTTGGTCGCCGGATCGATCATGCGGCTGGCGAACAGCCTGTAGCCGCTATGCTTCAAGTGTTCTTGGGCGCTGAAATCGGGTCCGACGCCGGGAAACACCGGCCGGCCATTGGGCACACGCCCGAGGGTGCAGGATAGGAAAAACGAATCGTAGCCGATCGCCAGAAACACGCCGAAGACGTCGGTGCCGCCGACCACGGCCAGAGTGCCACGATCGAGGCCAAGCGCTCGCCAGGCTTCGGCGAAGGGCGCTCCGGCGGGGTTCCAGTAGATCACATGCGGCTTCGCGGGATCAGCCTTCAGGGTAGCGACGCGGCGGGTCAGGACCAGGCGCGGCCGGCCGGCCGAAAAGGACAGGACCTCCGCGGAATGCCGGCCATTGGCGATGGCGTCGGCGCGGGCGAGTGCCGCGTGATAGAAGATCTGGTCGGCCTCGACCTTGATCGCGTCCGGAAATGAGCCATCGGCCTCGGCGATCATGCCCTCGCGCGAAATGACGGCGTAGCCTTCGATCCTCGGCAAGCTCATATGGGTCCGGTCACATTCCCAGGACGCTGAAATTCATATCGCTCCTCAGTGAGGCGAAACTACTTTGCCTCGCTCATGAGCCTCAACAGGTCGTCCTCGCTGTAGGATTTCTCGTGGCCGTGGAAGATGCCGACGACCTTGATGTTGGTCATGCCATTGGCCTTGAGGTCACGCATCTTCGCCAGCGCGTCCCTCGCGGTTTCGCGCTTGATTGAGACAGGTTTGATGCCGGGATGGCGTGAATTGGCGCTGACCTGGAATGGCAGTGAGTGACCCCGCATTGGTTGCCGCGTTGGCTTGATCATAGCCCATTAGTCCGCTTCTTGGTATCAGGGCCGATCATGCGCCTCACCTTCCTCGGCTCCGGCGACGCTTTCGGCAGCGGCGGCCGCTTCAATACCTGCTTTCACCTCGAGCGTCCGGCGGGAAACGTCCTGATCGATTGCGGCGCCTCCTCGATGGTAGCGATCCGCAAGATGGGCATCGATCCCAACGCCATATCGGCGATCCTGGTCACTCATCTCCACGGCGACCATTTCGGCGGGCTGCCCTTCTTTCTGCTCGACGCCCAGCTCGTCAGCCGCCGCACCGCGCCTCTCGTGATCACGGGGCCGCCCGGCTTCCGCGACCGGTTGATGATCGCGATGGAAGCGTTCTTTCCCGGCTCGACCAAGGTGGAGCGCAAATATGCCCTCGAAATCCGTGAACTGGCGGTGCGCGAGCGCGCGGCCGTCGACGGCATGTTCGTAACGCCCTACCTGATGACGCACTATAGCGGCGCGCCGCCCTATGCCCTGCGCGTCGAGGTCGACGGCAAGGTCCTTACCTACTCCGGCGATACAGAATGGGTCGAGGATCTGATCCCGGCCGGACAGGGCGCCGACCTGTTCATCTGCGAGGCCTATTTCTTCGACAAGAAGATGAAATACCACATCGATTACAGCACGCTGATGAAGCACTTGCCCGAGATCGGCGCCAAGCGCACCATCGTCACCCATATGAGCGCCGAGTTGCTGGCGCGGACGGCGGAGATCGCCTGTGAAGCCGCCCATGACGGACTTGCGGTGGAATTTTAAGTCGCCACCTGTACCCCTCGACCTTCGAGCGGCCGAGCGGCGGGGATGCCGCGGCTGTACCAAAAGGAGCGCACGATGACGCGGACCATTCACAAGCAGCCTGGCGGCCCGACACGGCGCGATACGGAAGACAAATTGGATCGTGCGCTGGAGGATAGTTTCCCGGCGAGCGATCCGGTCTCCTTCATTGAGCCTTCTGCCCCTGATACGAGTGTCGGAAAACCCAAAGCGGACCGTCGGAATAAATCGAAACGCGCGTCCTAGCCTTACAGCGTCATAAAGCTTTGAGCGGCAGCAAGACGACGTACAAGAGCGCTCGCTCAACATGGTCCTAATATCTGCTGACGGTTTACTCGGCCGGCCATCAACGTGCACCAGCGCCGCCTTACTCCACCGTCACCGACTTTGCCAGGTTGCGCGGCTGGTCGATCTCGCGCCCCAGTCTCTGGGCGACCCGGTACGCGACGAGCTGCAAGGGAATGTTGAGGAGGATGGGCGCGAGTTCTGGCTCCGAGCGGGGGATCTCGAACATCGCCTCGACGCCCGGCGCGGCCACCCCCGGATGGGTCACGGCCAGAACCGGGCCGTTGCGGGTGCGGATCTCCGCGACAGTGGAAAGATTCTTGGCCAACAATTCGTCGTCGGGAAGCACGATCACGGTCGGCATCCGCGCGGTGATCAGCGCCAGCGGCCCATGCTTCAATTCCGAGGCGGCGTAAGCCTCGGCATGAATGTAGCTGATCTCCTTCAACTTCAGCGCGCCTTCCATGGCGATCGCAAGGCCCGCCGCGCGCCCGATATAGAAAGCGTGCTCGGAGGCGGCCAGCCGCGCTGCGAGCGGCTCGAGTTCGTCTTCTCGCGCCAGGATGGACGCGATCTGCTCGGGCAATTCCATGAGTCCGTTCAGCAACCGTTGGCCCTGGCTCGCCGACAAATCACGAACCCGCCCCAGTTGGAGCGCCAGCAGGGCAAACGCCACCGTTGTGGAGGTGAAAGTCTTGGTCGAGACCACCGCCACCTCCGGCCCGGTGTGCAGATAAACGCCGCGTCCGCACTCCCGCGCGATGGTGCTGCCCACGGCGTTCACCACCCCCAGCACGCGACCGCCCTTGCGCTTCACCTCTTGGATCGCGCCCAGGGTGTCGAACGTTTCCCCCGACTGACTGACGGCGATGTAGAGAGTATCCTGCTCGATCACTGGATTGCGGTAACGGAACTCCGAGGCCGGCTCCGCATGGACCGGGATGCGCGCCAGCCGCTCGATCAGGTCTGCGCCCAATATCCCGGCCAAGTGGGCCGAGCCGCAGCCGAGAATCTTCACGCGACGGATGTCGAGCATCTCGCGCGCCGCCAGTTCGATGCCGCCGAGGTGGGCGGTCTGGAAGCGAGCATCCAGGCGGCCCAGCAGGGTACGGCGCACCGCCTCGGGCTGCTCGGCGATTTCCTTGCACATGAAATGGGCGTAGTCGCCCTTGTCAAAACTGGAAGCCTTCCCCTCAAGCGCCTGAACTGCCTTTGGCGTCTTCGCGCCATCAAGGGTCAGCACCGTGAAGCCATCGGCCCGGACTTCCGCCACTTCGCCGTCATCCAGATGAGCCACCGTCTTTGCGTGGCCCATCAAGGCCGTGGCGTCGGAGGCGACAAACATCTCTCCGTCACCGACTCCGAGGACCACTGGTCCTCCATTGCGCGCCGCCACGATTGCGCCCGCATGCGCCGCATCGATCACTATTAGCCCATAGGTGCCCTTCACCAGCCGCAGCGCCCCGCGCACGGCTTCCATCAGCGAATTCTCCGGCCGGCGCGCGATCAGGTGCGCGACCACCTCGGTGTCAGTATCCGAACGGAAGATGACACCGCCCGTGGTCAGCTCGCGGCGGAGCTCCGCAGCGTTCTCTATGATGCCGTTATGGACGACGCCGATGCGGCCTGCGGCGTCGGTATGCGGATGAGCGTTGAGGTCGCTTGGTTCACCATGCGTTGCCCAGCGGGTGTGCGCCACACCGGTTTGGCCTTCAATCCCTGCGGTCGGCAGCGCAGCCTCGAGTTCTCGGACCTTGCCCTTGCGCTTGCAGACGGCGAGAGCTCCGTTCGCGGCGACGGCGATGCCTGCGGAATCGTAACCTCGGTATTCCAGCCGCCGCAGCCCTTCCATGAGCAGCGGCAGCGCTGGGCGCGAGCCGATATAGCCAACAATACCGCACATCAGGGCGTCCTCCGGCGCTATCGATCTCCCCTATGCGGCTTGCCAGGCTGAAAGACAACGTCCGTGCCCGATTTCGACACCGCTCCTTGGGGACTACCCCTTAAGAGTAATCGCTTCGCCTTTTGCGAACGCAGGCTCAACAAAGACATTGGTTTAGCATGGAGCGAGCTAGTGGGCCTCCCGCCTTAAAAAGGGGGAGAGGAATACGTTGATTTGTCGGGGCCTGCCTGTGTTTGCAGTCACGGGCTCGGAGGTCACGTTTCCGGACTGGATAGGATGTTGACATGAAAGCGTGTGCAGACGTCTGGGTGGAGGTCCGGAGCAAGGAGGAAATCCTCCGGACGCTCGACAAGAACGGTCGCCTCGACGAACTCCCCTTCATGCCGCAAATGTTTCAATACTGCGGTCAGCGTTTCCGTGTCTACAAGAGCGCATACAAGACCTGCGATACCGTCAGCGGCGATTATGCGGGGCGACGCCTGCCGGATGGCACGCATCTCAATATCCGTTGCGACGGGCAGGCCTACGGCGGATGCCAGGCCGGTTGCCTGATCTTTTGGAAGACGGCGTGGCTCAAACCCGTTGATGGTCCGGTGCGGTCATTGCACACGCTTAACGACGAGGAATCGCAAATCGATTGCCTGCATTGGCGAGACCATCGCACGGAGCGCGACGTCTGGAGAGCAACGAAATACGAGGACGCCGACGGTGAAACAAGGTATTCTTGCCAAGCAACCGACTTGCTCAACTACACTGCACCACTCAAGTGGTGGGATGCCAGGCAGTATGTAGAGGCCTATGCGTCAGGCAACAGAACCCTGCCCGAGATATGCCGCGGCCTTTGGTTTCTGTTCTACTACTATGCAACGCTTGCCTTTAGCGACAGATGGGGACGTCCCGCCCGCTGGCTTTACAGCCAGTTCCAGGCCGTCACCGGCGGCATTCCTTTCCCCCGATTGAAGGGCAAGATTCCAGTAGGACAGCCTACGCCCAGACGCGATCTCGGTCTTCAGCCGGGCGACCTGGTGCGGGTAAAGCCCTATGATGAGATCCTTGCAACGCTGGACACCAGACTTTCGAACAGAGGTCTTGGGTTCGATGCCGAACTCGTCCCATACTGTGGCAAGGTTTTTCGCGTCAGCGCCTGCGTCGAACGCTTCGTCGACGAAAAGAACGGAAAAATGCGGCGGATGAAGACGCCGGCCGTCATGTTGGAAGGCGTTACCTGCAAAGCGCTCTACAGCGGCCGGCGGATTTTTTGCCCCCGCGGCATCCATTTGTGGTGGCGCGAAATCTGGTTGGAACGCGTCTCCACTGACGCGCACTCCGAAGCGCCTCTTCCTGTCCAGGCCGGCGCATGCACAACGGCAGACAAGGCCGCGTCGAGCGCCGGCGGCGTCGCCACCGCAGAATGGGCACTGGATTCCCTCGTTAAGCGATAACGCGTTGTTTGAACAGGGAAGGGTTCACGCCATGGCAATTGTGAGTGGAAATCCGATAGACGCCGATCCCTCCTGCTCCTCACAATCCGATACCACGTATCCAACCGATGGATCGTTGGAATCCATCAGGCTTTTAGGAACACCGATCGCTTGCGCCACTTACGATTCCGCGCTGGAGCGAATCAAGGCACTCGCTCATGAACCGCAGGCCACAGCAGTCTGCCCCTCCAACACCCACATTCTCGCCGAGGGTCGGCACAACCCCGAATTCGCCCGGACCCTGGCCCGGTTCGATCTGGTGTTGCCGGACGGGATGCCGGTCGTTTGGGCGCTCAACTTTCGTGGAGCAGACCTGAAGGACCGGGTATACGGTCCATATTTTATGCGACACGCGTTGCGGAACACACCGCGGCCATGGCGCCATTTCTTTTTTGGTGATTCCGAAGAATGCCTCGTCAAGTTGCGACGCGTGCTGATCCAACTGCAACCGGATATCGAAATTGTTGGCATGCTTAGTCCGCCGTTTCGGCCCTTCGCAGAGGCCGACGAGGTGTCGTTCGCCGACACCATCAATCGCGCCGATCCGGATTTCGTGTGGGTGGCGTTGCCCGGCGTGCGGATGGAACAGTGGATCATCGACAATCAGGCGCGGTACCGAAGCGGTGTGTTCCTTGCGGTGGGTGACGCATTTACGCTGCTCAGCGGCCGTCAGTCGTTCGCTCCGCCGTGGATGCAACGGATGGGGCTGACCTGGGCTTACCGGTTATGCAAGGAACCACTCCGACTGGGCCCGCGTTACCTCCGATATAATTTTATGTTCGTATCTTATTTGCTATGGGACATCGTACGCGGGCGGGCTTGGGGAAAGGTCCGTCCGACAATTTAGGCTTGGGCGGATTCTCGGAAAACCAGCGCACTCGCGGCCAGGCGCAATCGCCACACTGCCGAACACTATTGCGCGGTTCAGTTCGACCGCGGAAAGAACCATGACCCTTGCGATGACGTTCAGTACAAAGGAACCGGGAGTTGCCAGGCCGCCTCCGATGAAAGAACGAACGATCTGCGTGAGGCCATCTAACCGGGCGTCCTCCGGCGTAACCCCGGAGAAAGCAGCGCCCCTGGCCATCCATAACCATGGGCCGCCCTGCGTGG
>Ga0193753_10003885_pt1 | contig 10893 bp, 6 predicted proteins | sample H1c2metaG_FD_144925 | JGI IMG/M metagenome (GOLD analysis project Ga0193753, IMG submission 144925) | Soil microbial communities from a riparian zone of the East river system, Colorado, United States - H1c2 | ecosystem: Environmental > Terrestrial > Soil > Riparian zone | place: USA: East River... | reverse complement strand
CTGCAGCGTTGCACGTTTGGCTTGCTTGCCCCGCAACAGGAGCTGGAATGCCGTCGCATATTGCTGCAACTCCTCGTGATGTTTGGCCAGCGCGTGGCACAGGTGCAGTTGTGCATCCGCGCTGAGTGCCTGCTCGAGGGCTCGAGTCAGGCGCTGGACGTCCGCGGGGGCAAACGGACCGCGCACTATCTGCGCCAATGCTGTCCAGGTACGAAATGAACTCGCATCGAGCTGCAGCACTCGGCGCAGTGCGTGCTCAGCTTCGGTAAACCGCCCCGAGAACTGCAGCGAGGTTCCGAGGTTGTAGAGATACGCGGGGATGTCCGGCTCGCGCGCCACCGCCCGCTCGAATGCCTGCAATGCCTGAGCATGCGAGCCGGTACGCGTCATGACCACGCCGATGGTGTCCAGTGTCAGCGCATCCTCAGGCTGCAGCGAGAGTGCCTTACCAGCAGCCTCCAAGGCAGGCCGAGGTCGGCTGAGCGCCAGCAGGCAGCGCGCCAGCTGCGCGTAATAGCGCGGTTGACTCGCGTCGAGCCGGATGGCCCGCTCCAGCACCTCGGCCGCCTTGCCGAAATTGCGATGCTCCAGCGCGATCACGCCGAGCAGGAAAATCGCATCCGCAAAGTCCGGCGCAGACGCGAGGATGCTCATGCAGAGCTGATGTGCACGCGGGTAATCGCGTGCGCTCAGCGCCTGCTCGGCTTGTCGATACCAGAGTTCCAGCTCGCGCCGTTGCGGGCTCGGCATCGGTACTCGGTGGCTACAATCCGAAATCGTAGGTCAGACGCAAGCCGATCTCGCGCGGACGCACCAGATCCTGTGCGTACGAACGGACCAGCACCACGGGATTGCCATCGCTATCCAAGGCCGGGCGCGCCACATCCCGCGAGGACCTCACTCCGGTGATGGCGTACTTGTTCAAGAGGTTCTGCGCATACAGGCCCAGCTTCCACTGGTCCGCACCCAGCACCACCGAGGCCGAGTGCAAGGCAAAGCCGCCGAGCCGTTCACCGCCCGCCAGCAACCCCGTCCGGGTCAGCACGTCGCTGACGGCGGTAATTCCATAGTTGAAGTCCATGCGCCATCTCCCCAGGGGCAGCTCATACGTTGTAAACAGGCTGCCTTGCTGCTCGGGCGAGCCCGGCAGGCGATCGCCCTTGCGTCCGGCCACTTCCCTGCGTGTCATGTTGAAGCCGGGCGCCACCAGCTCATTGAGCAACCCGGGCGCCGCGTCGGTGAGCTCCGAGCGGTTGAATGCGTAGCTGCCGCTGATCGACCAGCGATCCAGCAGCTTCGTATTGAAGCTCAGCTCCAAGCCATAGGTCTGTGCACCTTCGCCGTTGCGCGTGATCGGCAGTCCGCCGTTGTCAGTGGTACTCGCCAGCTGCACGTCCTTCCAATCAATGTAGTAAACCGCGCCGTTGAGGGTCAGCCGGCGATCGAACCATTGAGTGCGCGCGCCCACCTCATAGTTCACCGTTTCATCCGGACCGAACTCCAATTCGTCCGGCAGACCACAGAGAGCCTGCCCGTCACCAGCGAGCTGTGCGGGCGTACACAAAGAAACACCGTTGGAATTGCCGATGCGATATCCCTCGCTGACCGTCAGGTAAGCCAGGACGTCATCCGTGAACCGGTACGAGGTGTTGAACTTGAAGAGGGCACCATCGTCCTTCTGACCACCTGGGAGCAGTTCCAGTGTCTTGTCATCGGGAGCTCGTTCTCCATTGAGCGTGTTCGCCAGCGGCGTGATGGCGTCATCCAGGCTGTCGAGATTGTAACGATAGTAGCGGCTGCCAACGGTGACCTGCCATTGCTCCGTGATCTGATAGCCGACCTCACCGTACACGGCGCTTTCCTTCAGATCGGTTTTCGAAACCGAGAAGAATTCCAGTGAATCCGGACGCAGTGGCACACTCGGATCGCCATCCGCCAGGAACTCGTCATAATGAGGTGTGAACTCACTGCTCTCGCCTCTACTGCGCAAGCGGTTGTAGAACAGCCCGCCAATCCAGTTCAAAGGGCCATCGTTCTTGGAAACCAGCCGGAATTCCTGGTTGAAGGTCCGGTCCTCCTGTTGCTCGCGTGTGAAGGCTGAGAAGCTGGGAAAGCTCTCATACCCGTACTCGAGCGTGATCAGCAGATCGGTCTGGTCACGGTTACCCACCTCATCGTACTTGGAATAACCGGTTGCGGAAGTCAGCTCGGCAAAACCCAGGTCGATGGCGCCTTCCAGGGACACGAGTCGATTGCGGCGATCGTTGGGTTCTTCGAATCGATAGGCTGACTCAAAGCGGCCGGTACCGAAAGCCAGCACCTGATTCTGGGTGCGACCACCCACTTCCTGGTCCTGATGGTAATAGGTGAGGGTGAAATCGATCTCGCTGGTCGGCTGCCACCTGAGCGCAGCACGGCCCGACAGGGTGCGCTCGAAATCCACGTCCTCCTTGCGGCGCAAGTTGGCTGCTACAGCGGTCGGATCGTTGAAATCAGGTTGCGGATCCGACACGCCGGCTTCACGCACCAGGAAATTGTTGTCGACGAAACCCGGATCGTCGAGATAGTCGACATTGGCACGCAATGCCAGTGTCTCGTTCAACGGCAGATTGAAGGTCGCACCCCACTTGCTGCCGATGCTGTCGCTCGCGGCAACTCCGAAGGCGTTGCCGCGCAGTCCAAGAGTAGTTGCATCGAACTGCGGACGGCGCGGAATGTAGCGAATGGCACCACCCAAAGTGCCGGCACCATAGAGGGTGCCTTGCGGCCCCAACAGCACTTCGACGCGTTCGATGTCTTCCAGCGCCAAGTCGACGTACAGCGGGATTTCGCCAATGTAGGTAGCCACCGTGCCGCCACCCGCGTTGCCCAACCCTTCGGTACCACCGATGGAATCGGCGTTGAGACCACGCACGATGATGGCGTTGGCACTCCTCGGCCCCTGATCGATCACATATAGCCCCGGCACAGTGCGCGCCAACTCGGCGAGATCGGACAACCCCTGTTCTTCGATGACCGCGGAGCCCACTGCCGCGATGTTGAGCGGCACCTCCTGAATGTTCAGCGCGCGACGCGTTGCCGTCACTGTGATCTCGGCAATCGTATCCTGGTCAGCCGCCTGCACTGCTGGTGCGACCGCACCCAACACCGCAGCAATCGCTGCAGACAGAATCCGTGACGTGGCCGCAGTTCGTGATGGCATCATGTGCTCCCCAATATTTCTGGATGACCGGCGCGGCAGTATGACCCTGCGTGTGCTTGGATGTGGCCAGGATGCATGCACGCCACATGCCGGTTGCAAGTATGAGCAGTAAATTGCCCGGCGAAGTGCTGATTCCATCGCGAGGAACGCCTTTCACCGTTGTTTTCGTCACACGCAACGGCGGGCAGGCGCTGGCAGGTTCATGGCAAGCAGCCGCCGACAGATCCCATGACCGGGCATACAACACCATGCACAGACAGGTGACGGTGCAACGCGAGCGAGGCACTCGATGAGCGCAGACCACGACCACCCTCGAACCCCGCGTCGCGCCACCAGCGAGATCGTCCTCGGCGCGACTCGCAGCCTGGGCAGCTTCACCCGCAGCTTCTGGGTCGCGAACACACTCGAGCTGTTCGAGCGCTTTGCCCGTCAAAGACTATCTCGGCTACGCCCGCTTCGAACTGTTCGAGACCGTCGATGCATGGACCATCATCCTGGTTACCATTCCGGCGGCGGCGCTGTCCAGGCGATTGCGACCGCTCACGGCAATGACGCTGGGGGGTAGCCATTGCCAGCCTCAGCTGGTTCCTGATGGGGTCGGTGGCGACGCTCGCAGCACCCATCGTGGCGCTCGCGGTATTTGCGAGCACATCCATGTGCCCGCGTAACGTGCGAGAACTGCAGCTGCCTGCTTCGATGCGATCAGCGGGCCAGTTGCACTGCGCCCACTGCGTTGATCAATCCGGCACCGCTCTTCACATCGACGCCGGTGCCGGCGGCAATGGTGCCGACCGCACCGCTGTTGAGCCGCTCGCGAGTGATGTCCACAGCTGTGCTGCGCAGAGCCTGCACCACTGCTGCCGGTGTGAGCGGCGTGGTCGAGGTCCCGGCGGCAATACTGCGAGCGCGACGATCATAGAGCAGTGCTGCAACTGCAGCGGCATGCGGTGCCGCTGCCGACGTTCCGAAGAAATTCGGGAAGGCATCGGCATCGTTGGCAATGTCCTGAATGAAGAACGTGGTGTTGGTGCCATCCGGCGCAGTCACTCCGGGCTTGGTGCGTACCAGTGCACTGGCCAGGCGCGTCCCTGCAGCATTGAACAGGATGGGAATGCCACCGACGCTCGAGAACGATTCGGCGCACGCGGGGTTGCAGTTGGTCGAGCCGAAGGCCGCAGTGTCGAAGTAGGCGGCTGCTGCAACAGACTCAGCACCCGCTGCGTTGGAGTGGCCGAACACAGTCGGACTGTTGGTGGCGAACTGGGTAGCCCGCAGACCACTGAAGGCGATGTACTGCATGCGCCCCGGCGCGGCACCCGAGAACAGCTGGATGGCAATCGACAGATTGGTCACAGTGAGGGTGCGGTTGGTGAGATTGCCGAGTAGTGGAATCTCCAGTGCATCGCCGCCGATGTTGTCGTCGACGCCGGGAATCTGGCACACAGTCTGAACAGTGGCATTGTCGCAAGTGACGATCGGGGTGCCGCTGGCATTGACGAAGAAAATATCCACATCACTGCGCGAGCCGGTGCCGCCGCTCGCCGAGAAGAACGGCTGATCCCATTGGAAAGACAAGATGGCAGCACCGCCGGGAGGCAGCGTTGCCGAGAACGACTGACGGGTATCGGTGCGAGTGCCGGGATCGAAGTCGTGCAGACCGCGCGAGTTGCGGAATGCCGATGAGTAAGAGTCTCGGCCGGAATTGCCGGCAGAGCTGAAGTATGAAACGCCGCGGGCGGTTACAGCGTCCACGGCCCGCGCGATGATGCCATCCTGGAAGAACGGCTCATTGAAGTAGCTTATGTCATCGACGATGACCTTGGCACCAGCATCCGCCAACGCCCCGATGCCAGCGGCAAAATCGGCATCGCTGACGAACGCCGTATAGAAACTCAACGGCGAGCCGGGGGCGATATCGTGAATCAACTGCAGCATGGCACGCCCTTCGTCGGTGCAGTCCGGCGTGCGTGTGGCAGACAGATCCTTCAATACCTGCACCGTCGGGGGCAGATCATTATTGAGAGAGTCGTCAGCAGCAGTGGTGAACGGAATGCCAGTGAACGGCAACGAACAATCGAAGCTGTCGGACAGCACGCCGACCTTGATGCCCGAGCCATCCACACCGAAGTTGGCTCGAGCTTCGCCGCTGCGCATTGCCTGGTCGGCTTGCGAGGTCACCAGGCCGACATTGGTCTTGGCCAGCACCGGCCGCATCGAGCGCAGCAACTGCGAATTCGCCATGTCTTCGAGCGCACGGACAGGTACGCGACCGCTCAAGGTGCGGCCCGTGATCGACGCATTGATCATGCCGCGGCTCTCCAGGTCGGCCTTGAGCGCGGCAATGTCGTCGATGGCGTAGGCGGTCACGGCAACGTAGCCGTCGGTGATGCGCATCCCAGGCATGGCGCGCGCCATGGCCTGATCGGTGACTCTGCCGCCGCGGCGCTGCATCGCTGTCAACGTGCGCTGCGCCATCAGCAACTGCGAGCCCAACTTCTGACCGGGGCCGGACTTGAGCGCGGTACTCATGCTGCGCATGGCGCGTAGACTGGCGGCCTCATCGGCAACCTGCGCCTGCGCGACGCTGGCAGCGGCCAAGCCAGTCAATGCCAACAGTGTGCAAAATCGTCGATTCCCATGTGTCATTGCTGTCAACTCCTGATGTTCCCGGTCGACTGCCAATCAACGGCGATCTCTGCGCACTGGCGCGGCAATGCGCCAGCAGCGTCGTCGTGAGCAGTGCCTGTTGCGATCAACTCCATGGATCAAGCGGGGTGCGCAGCACTGATCCGTGGTGATCCTGAAGATTTGTGTGCCGCGCGACGCGCGCGTGCGCCGTCGCTGTTTATACCTGCTCGAGAATCAGCCAACAATGGCAGCTTCTGATCGCCATGGAATTGCGCCGTGACTGCATGGCGGGCTGGACTTTCTGAGGCGCCTGGGTGAAGTCTCTGCGCCGCCCGTATGCGTTGCGCGACTGACGCCAGCGTCCACCTCGAGGGTGGTGATATCGGCACGCAACACCTGCAAACTGGCGGACAGGGTCAAGGAGCATGACAGCGCGGCGTTGGCGAGCGTCAAGATCGGTGCGCCCGCTTGCCGCATCGAATTGGCTGAAAACAGCAGGAGAATCCAATCATGCGTCGATGCAAGCATGCTGTTCTGTCGGGCGCGGCAGTCATGGCGGCACTGGTGATTGGGCCGGCGGCCAACGGCACCGGCACTGCGTGTAACGTGACCGAGCTGCAGCGCAGGTCCCCGCTTGGCGTCAACATCTCCGATGCCACCGCCGTTGCTGCTGCAGACAAGTTGCCCGCGCATTGCCTCGTCAACGCCACGGTGGCAACCGCGGGCAATCGCGTGAACTTGCGGCTGGGTCTGCCCGAGCAGTGGAATGGGAAGTTCTACTTCCAAGGTGTGGGTGGCTTCGCCGGCTCGCACGGACGCCTGGATGCCGGCCTCGAGCGCGGTTATGCGTCCGCAACTACCGACACTGGACACCAGGGTTCCGGCACCGATGGCAGTTGGGCATTGAATGATCGGCCCAAGGAGATCGACTATGGCCATCGCGGCACGCACGTCACGGCCGTAGCCGGCAAGCAGTTGACCGGCGCGTACTTTGGCAAGCCAGCGCGCTACTCTTATTTCAGCGGCTGCTCGAACGGCGGCCGCCAGGCTTTGATGGAGGCCCAGCGCTATCCCCAAGACTTCGATGGCATCGTTGCCGGCGATCCGAGCTTTGGCGCACTCGGGTATGTGCGGCGAGCGTTGACGTATCAATTCATGCTGGCCTCGCCTGACCGAGTGTTGCCGCCGCAGAAGCTGGACGTGGTGTCCAAGGCAGTGCTCGCCGCGTGCGACCAGAACGACGGTCTGGCCGATGGATTGATCAGTGATCCGCGCCATTGCAGCTTCGATCCGCAACCGTTGCTGTGCAAGTCCGGCGCTGCGCCCGACTGTCTGAGCGCAGGTCAGCTGGCAACTCTGCAGCTCATCTACTCCGACATGAACGCGGCCGGACAGCGCATGTATGGCTTTCCGGTGGGTCACGAGGCCGGTGACACCGGCTGGCCGCTGTGGCAGACCGGACGCACCGCGCCGCTCCAGCAAAGTGACGGAACCCTGAAGTTCACGGAAGACTCACCGACCGGCTACCGCTTCGCCGAAGGGTTCTTTCCCTTCATGGCGTTCGAGCAGGACAATCCGAATTACGACTGGCGCAAGTTCGATGCGCAACGCGATCTGCCAAAGATCAAGACCATTGCGCAGATCCTCAGCCCCACCAGCACCGATCTGAGCAAATTCGTCGAGCGTGGCGGCAAGCTGCTCATGTATCACGGCTGGGCTGATCCAGCGATCAGCGCCTACGGCAGCATTGCCTACTACGACAAAGTAGTGGCGGCCAATGGCGGCAAGCGCGCGGCTGACAACTTCGTTCGACTGTTCCTGGCGCCGGGCATGCATCACTGTCGAGGCGGCCCGGGGCCGGATGTGTTCGATACTTTGACAGCACTGGAGCAATGGGTGGAACAGGGTACGGCGCCGGCGCAACTCGTTGCCCAGCATTCCAGTCCCGACAAGGGCGAGGGGACCCGCCTGCTCTGCCCGGAGCCGCAGGTGGCTCGCTACGTCGGCAAGGGCAACAGCAAGGCCGCAGAAAACTTTCGCTGCGAAGCGGTCGCTGCGCGACAGTAGGGAGCCGGACCAGAGTCGGGAGTCGGATCAAAGAGACAGAGCCAGAGAGAGTCGAAGTGAATACGTTCCCCGACTCCCGACTCCCGTCTCCCTAACTCCGGTCTGCCGCCTCAGCGGCTCCGCTCGTGGAATTGCCAGATGCGACCGCCGTCCACCACCAGGTCGTGACCATTCACGAAGCTGCCTTCGTCGCTCGCCAGGAATAGCGCTGCGTTGGCGATATCCATCGCGTAACCGGTGCGTGGCAGCGGGGTCGCCTTGGCCAGGTTCTGTTCCAGCTTGGCCAGCTTGCGCTCGTTCTCCTCAGTGCTGAGGGTGTTGGCGCGCTCCGAGCCACCCCAGAAAATCGGCGTGGCGATGGCGCCGGGCGAGATGGCATTGACCCGGATGTGGTGCGGACCGAGTTCCACCGCAGTCAGGCGAGTGAGATGCGCGACCGCGGCTTTGGCAATCGAGTAGACAATGCCGCCTTGGCCGATGCGATGTGCGGCAATGCTGGCATTGTTGATGATGCTGCCTCCGGATGGCTGCAGTTTCATGACCCGCGCCGCATGCTTGATACCGAACAATGCGCTGCCCACCAACAACTGCATGCCGTCGCTCAGATCCTGCTCGGTCACGTCGTCCAACGGTGCCGACGCCGAGGCACCGGCGTTATTGAACATGCAGTCCAGTCGGCCGAACCGCTCGACTGCCACGTCCACCAGCACTCGTATATCAGCTTCATGACGCACGTCGGCGCGTTGAAACTGTGCGCAATCGCCGAGTTGACTGGCGAGCGCCATTCCCTTCTCGACCGTACGGCCGGCCAGCAACAGCTTGGCGCCTTGCGCAGCGAAACAATGCGCGGTGGCTTCGCCGATTCCGCTGGTCGCGCCGGTGATGATCACGACCTTGCCTTCAAGCCGACCCGTCATGGATGCTCCCCGAGGTTGCCGTCTGGCCCCGTTTGCCGGCGCCTTTTTAACAGCTTTGCAGGAGTGATGCTTGCGGAACACCACGCGCAGTCAGGTGATCATCCTGTTCACTGCCTTGTACACAGCGCAGGGGCTACCCTTTGGCTTCTTCACACTGGCCGTGCCGACACTCATGCGCGAGGCAGGCATGTCGTTGACGGCCATCAGCGCCACCAGCCTGCTGACGTTGCCCTGGGCTGCCAAATTTCTGTGGGCACCCTATCTAGATCACCGGGGTACGCCGAAACAGTGGCTGCTGAGGCTGCAAGCTGCCGCGGTGACGAGCGCGGTGCTGCTGGCCTGTCTGAACTCCGAGCAGAGCTACTGGCCATTGGTCCTCGGAGCCTTTGCCTTCAATATCGTGGCCGCCAGCCAGGACGTGGTGACCGACGGATTGGCGGTACGCAGCCTCGGCGCGCAGGATCTTGGCTTGGCCAACGGCATACAAGTGGGCGCGTATCGATTCGGCATGATCCTGGGCACCGCAGTGCTGTTGCGAGTGTTCGCGGCCACCGACTGGACCACGACGTTCCTGTGCATGGCAGTCATGTTGGCGATCACGATGTTGCCGGTGCTGCGTCTGCCGGCACATGCAGGGCCTGTACAGACCGAGCGGCGGACCAGTCGGGAACTCGCAGTGCTGTGGCTGCGCCGGCTGCTGATGCCGGGCACACTGACCTTGCTCGGATTGATCTTCTGCTATCGTCTCGGCGATGCCATGATTTCCAATCTGCTGGCGCCGTTCCTGGTGGATCAAGGTCTCTCCATGGCGGAGATCGCAGATCTCAAAGGGACGGCCGGCTCGATCAGCAGCCTGATCGGCGCAGTGCTCGGGGGCATGTTTGCCTTTCGCGTGCAGCGGCGCACGCTGTTGCTCGTGGCTGGCTTGGCGCAAGCGGCGAGTTTCATACCGTATCTGCTGGCAGCCGCGGGCTTCGGTGGTCGAGCGCTGCTATGGTCTGCGACGATTGCGGAGGGCCTGATTGGCACCATCGCGACCGTCGCCTTGTTCACCCTGATGATGGATGCCAGTGATCCTGAGCACGCGGGCACGGACTACACCCTGTTTGCCAGTGCCGTGGTAGCGATCAACACCATCGGCAGCTTGCTGGGCGGCCTGCTCGGCGACGCGCTCGGGTTTGCAGGCATGTTTGCCATGGCAATCACTCTGTGCGTGCTCGGCTGCCTGGTGCTGGTGCGGCAACTGGACCGCAGCCCGCTGTCACCGCGGATCGCGCGTGCCTGGGGTCGTGCGCCGGCCAGCGCAACTGCGAATTGAGATTCAAGCTTTGAGACTCGAGCGAGGCGCGTCATGTCGGCACTTTGTTTCAGCGGCGCCACCGATATCGCCGCGCGGATTCGCAATAGAGAGTTGAGCGCCGTCGAGGCGCTCGATTACTTTCGCAAGCGAGTGGAGCGGCTCAATCCGCGCATCAATGCCATCGTGGTGCTGGATTGGGAGCGGGCTTACCAGAGTGCACGCGCCGCGGATGCGGCGCTGTCGAGCGGAGCAATTCCTGGTCCGCTGCATGGTGTGCCGATCACGATCAAGGAATCGTTCGACGTCGCGGGCCTGGCAACCACACGCGGCGACCCGGAGCTGGCAGGCAACATCGCAGTGGAGCATGACATCGCGGTGCAACGGCTGCTGGCAGCAGGCGCAGTGCTGTTCGGCAAGACCAACGTGCCTTTTCAGTTGATCGATCTGCAAAGTTACAACGATATGTACGGCGTGACGCGCAACCCTTGGGATCCGGAACGCGGCCCCGGCGGCTCCTCCGGCGGCTCGGCCGCGGCACTTGCAGCTGGGCTCACCGGCCTGGAGTTCGGCAGCGATATCGGTGGCTCGATCCGGGGTCCGGCGCACTACTGTGGCGTCTACGGTCACAAGCCGACCTTCAATCTGATCGGGGTTTCGCGGCTCGGCCCGCCGAGCAAACGCGCGCTGCCCGATCTGTGCGTGGCCGGGCCCTTGGCGCGCACGGCAGCGGACCTGGCGTTATCGGTCGAGCTGCTCGCCGCACCCGGTCCATTGGATAC
>Ga0193753_10003884_pt1 | contig 10894 bp, 11 predicted proteins | sample H1c2metaG_FD_144925 | JGI IMG/M metagenome (GOLD analysis project Ga0193753, IMG submission 144925) | Soil microbial communities from a riparian zone of the East river system, Colorado, United States - H1c2 | ecosystem: Environmental > Terrestrial > Soil > Riparian zone | place: USA: East... | reverse complement strand
CTACGGCCTTCATTGAGAGGGAGAGGAATACATGGACAATCTGACAAAACAATTGCACTAATTACAAATAGCAGCATTGACTTGCGGTGGCGAAGGGTGGTCGGGAAGGGTACGGACCGGCAACTCGGCCTCCATCCTCCAATGTCCGGAAAGCTCGCAATCCAGACGCCATCACCTTCAGAACCGACAACGGGCTTGCGCGTACCCCGTTTGTGTCGAATCAACAGTGTGGGGATTATACGATACGCGCTATTTGGATGCGGCCATGAAACGGACGGTCACTCAAATGAGAACTCGCTTCGTTGCTCCTTTTGTGGCAAGAGCCAGAACAAGACTGGCAAACTCATTTCAAGCCCCAGCGACAGCCCGCACGCCTACATCTGTGACGAGTGCGTTGCTACTTGCGCGTTCATCATCGAAGACGACAAAGTCGAAGCCGAAATCCCTCCGACTAAAGACGTGCGCGATGGTTTTCCGTCACACCCGTTACTCGCGCACCTGCTTGCATCAGATTTAATGGAAGCAATCGAGCGTTGGATTCGAGAGCAGTCCTTGCGTAACGACGGCTTGCGCGCAATGGGGGAGGTGCGCAGAATTGCGAGCGGCATGTTGAGCGTTTAAGAGCCAGATTCGCCCTGCGTTCCTGCCATCTGACTTTTGATTCAGAGACAATCCGTTGTCCTTCAAGGCATCCCGCTTCTCCGAGAGACTGTCCCTCAGCCGCGAAGATGCCGGAACACCTTCGACACCCAATGAGATGATCCAACCGTTCAGCGCTCAACCGGTCCGCCAGAGTTGGTGCATCCAGATCGGCCGACCTTAGTTTGACGTGATGATCTTTTCGGTTTGACTGCCGTTCAGCGGACATACTCGTATATCTCAACTTGGCGGAGGTAAGCAATTTGTGTTCCGAGTGGACCACGTCCGGAAGCGTATGAACAATAGGACCAATACGGTTGCAGCCTCTCTCCTTAGGCCGGAAAATAAGCGGGTATGCGGAATAAACCGCCGATACAAACTACCGACTAAAACGAGCTAAAAAATGTGCCGTTCCGAAAAATGTGCGGCTGTCACGCAAGAGTAGGATGTCAAATTTCCCGGCCGTACGTTACATACTGCACTTACCGACCAAAGATGATTCGTCAGGAGCCATCCGCCACAGGATGCGTTGCTACAAATTACGCGAGCGCGCCTCAGGCCGTTGTAGAAGCTGAGCACGTTCCTCCATAGTCTGAATGCTCCTAACACGATCTGTCGCGAAGTTCCAGCGACCGTTTAAGCCGTCAAACGCTACGTTGGCACCCAATCGAGCCATTGACTTACTCGAGGCCCAGCACGAGTCTTCTCGCTCGGTCGTCGCTCGGGCCGAACGGCCCGAGTCCGATTGCGTCAGGAAACCCTCGCGGGTCGGACATCATCCGGGGGAAGACACGCCCCCGTCGCTGCTCGGCTTCGGCGCCAGGCTTCCACATCAGCTCGGTCATCCAACCGAGAATGCGGTGAAGCGCCGAGTAGTACTCGTCATGCGCCTTTGCGTAGCAAGTGAGCGCGGTGCTCCAGTCGTCGTTTGCGCACAGCGCGTTGCTGAGGTGCTCTACGTCCAACAGCGTCAGTGAGAGCCCGCAGCCCCAGGAGGGATCCGATGAGGCAGCAGCGTCGCCGATCAACGCGACTCCATTCTTGGCTGGCGAGACAACCCAGTGATCCGCACCGTCGAATTCAGCCAGCGGCCCAATTGATTCTGCTCCAGCGCCACGATTCCGGCAGGCTCGCCTTGCATAGCTGGATGAACTCCTGGATCTTATCTTTACCCGAGAGCCCTCGCCGTCCGCCCGCTCCTGGGTAGACGTAATACATACGCGCCCGCTGGCCGCCGAGAGGCGCCAGGAGAGTTGCGCATCCAGCACCAAGCGCAAGGTGAACGGCGTCCTCAGGAACGCCGGCGCCCTGAGTCAAGGTTCCCGCAATTGTCAGGAAGTCCGGATTTCGTTGTGTCTCAAACCCGCCCCATCCGCGAACCTGCGAAGCTCGCCCATCGGCGCCAACCACCACTCGCGCACGCAGCGTCTGTGCCTGCCATCGTGCTCGAACGTCACGGTTGGAGCACGGTTCGGTCCGGCGTCGACGCCGACGACGTTAACCCCACGCTTCACCTCAGCCCCGCTAACGCTCCCGCGGTCGAGCAGTGCTTCCTGCATGCTGGGGTGATAGATGTACAACGAAACTTCGCCGCGCGGCGTTGTCGAATGCACATCCGTCTTCAGTGGGTGATGAAAACAGGAGCCAAAAATATCGATCAGATGCTGGTCGACAACGAACTAGATGTGTGGCCATTAATGACAGCGACGCCAGAACGCCGGGCTCGGCTGCATGTAACGAATCCGTGGATCGAAAACAGCTATTTCCTGGTATCGAGAAAGATCTCGCCGTTAGTGAATCTAGAGCAAGCCACAGGGAAAAAGGTCGTTCACTCGACCGGGGCCGCGGCTGCCGAGGTGACAGGGCGGTTTTTTGCCAAGTCCATAAAAATTCCTGTTCGCGGTGTTTCGAGCCTAGTGGGATCGGTGTGCCAGGGGGATGCGGACGCGGTGTTTCTGGAGGGGCGGACGCTCGGGGCTGTGTTGCTCGATCGCCCAGCTAGTTGTGTCGACGTAGCGCTGAATGTGTTGGCTGTGCCGACTGCGGTTTCGCGTTCCGGAATTGGAGCGCGACGAGCGGTGAGCGCGGAAGCGGACGCTTTGGCGGCGGAAATTATCGCGATGGCCGCCGACGGGACTTTTTCTCAGAAGATTGATAAATGGACGTCTTTTTCGGCCAGTGAAACACATTCTTTGATTGCGCTACAGAAAGCGCACGAGCGGGTGGCTCTGTTTCACCGCGAGCTATTCGTTCTGCTGGTCATGTGTCTGTCCGTCGGGATTATTGGCGCAGTGGTCTATCGCACGCGACAGGCCGCGGAGCGGACGCGCTCGCTGAGGAGACATCGAGATCAGTTGGAGGCGGAGGTCAACGAGCGGACGTCGGAATTGGTGCAATCCAATAGCGAGCTGAGAAAAGCCAAAGAGAAGGCGGAGGTCGCCAGCATAGCAAAAAGCGAATTCCTGGCCAATATGAGCCACGAGATCCGCACGCCGATGAATGGCGTCCTTGGCATGACGCACTTGGCCTTGGAGACGCAGTTGACGCGCGAGCAACGCTACTATCTCACGGCAGCAGTCTCATCGGCGGAATCCTTGTTGACGATCATCAACGATATCCTCGACTTTTCTAAGATTGACGCCAACAAGTTGGAACTGGAGAATGTTCCATTCTCACTTGGCGACAGTCTCATCGAGGCCATGCTCGCGCTCGCCATCCGGGCAGATGAAAAGAATCTCGAGTTGCTGTATGACGTCGATCCGGGAGTCCCGGCCACGTTGTCCGGGGATTCAGTTCGCTTGCGTCAAATACTCACGAATCTTATTGCGAACGCTATCAAGTTCACGGAATCCGGCGAAGTAGCTGTTCGTGTAGTCAACGAAGTGATTCGGGACAATTACGCCGTGCTGCATTTCACGGTTAGCGACACTGGTGTCGGCATTCCACGCGAGAAGTGTGCGAGCATCTTTCAGGCATTCACGCAGGCGGATGGTTCCACCACGCGGCGGTACGGCGGTACCGGCCTGGGGTTGACCATCTCACGCCGTTTGGTAGAGATGATGGGCGGCGAGATCTGGGTGGAGAGTGAAGTCGGCAAGGGAAGCACGTTCCACTTTACGGCTCAGTTTGGAGTTACGAGCAATAGCGCCGGGGAGGTTGTCCCCTTCGATTCCGAGTGTCTGCGCGACACATGTGTGCTGGTGGTGGACGACAACGCGACCAGCCGCGCCATCCTGAAAAAGGTTCTGGCGAATTGGGGCGCGCGTGTGACGTTAGCGAGCGGAGCAGACGAAGGTGTGCTATTCCTGGAGCAAGCCCACCGCGCTCTGCAGCCATTCCAACTGATTCTTCTCGATTTGCGTATGCCGGGGATTGACGGTCTTGGCTTTTGCAATCTCATTCGGGAGAAGAGTATTTTCGGCGAGGCGCAAACTATCTTGATGAGTCCCTTGGCGGACACGAAGGATCTACAACAATTTCGGGAAGCCGGGATCGCTAACTATCTGACGAAGCCGGTGGATGCGCGAGAGCTTAAGAAGACTGCCCTATCCTTGACTGTCGCTGAGCGCAAAGGTCGCCCCGCAGACGTCGTTTCATGCTGCTTCGGAAGTATTGACGGAGAGGTTGCGTATTCTTGTCGCGGAGGACAATGCGATCAATTTGATGCATATTTCCACCTTGCTCAAGAACCGGCGGCATTCGGTGGTGGCCGCCAGAAACGGAATAGAAGCACTCAAAGAGTTGGACCGCGGCGCCTTCGATGTGGTGCTGATGGATATCCAGATGCCTACTATGGATGGCCTGGAGGCTACGCGACTTCTGCGTGAGAAGGAAGCAAGGCGCGGAGGACACACGCCGGTGATTGCTCTGACGGCCAATGCGATGGCAGGCGACCGAGAGAAATGCTTATCGGCCGGAATAGACGGGTATGTATCTAAACCAGTCAAAGTGGATGATCTTTTAAAGGCTATCTGTGCGGCGTTGGCTTCGCCGGCGGCTTGCCAACTAACAAGACACGATTTCGCGGCGAACCGATAACCCAGAGGCCCTGCCGCCGATCCGCTTCTCAACTAAGGAAATGTGAGTGTTCCAGGTGTGCGTTGCCCGAGACCGAGATACCCACTTTTAAATGTTGAAAATTAGATATTCTGTTGAAGCAGCATCACACGAAGTTGTTATGGCCGAGATACCCCGCCTCAAGCTTGCCAGGCAAACGCATATAGTAGCAAGTGGGCGTGTTCAGGCTGGCTGCCAGAAGGGTGGCATTGCCCACAAGAGCTATCGTGGGTAGCCGTTCACTGGGGCGTAACGCGTAAGTCGCTGATCTGGCAATCGTTGCGAGAATTGTGTAGATTAGGAACGGGAAACGCCGTTCTGTTCCTGCATTGAGCGCAAAAAAGGCCACGGAGTTTTGACAACTTCGGGCATTACTAAACCCTGCGCCGTCACTCGCGACCGATCCCCTTACCTCACCACTACCGTCCCAAAATTGCCGATACGTTCCGGATCGCCCCTCATCTGGGACCTGTCCCACATGGAAGGTTTTTCATAACTAAATCCTTGGCGACAGGGCAGGAATCATCGTCATTGGTGGCGTGGGCGCTATCGCCCAAAGCAGATGTGAACGGTAGCGAAATCTTCATTCGCGAGAAACCACTCTCTGCGTACGACTCTGAGGGAGCCCGAATGCACTTCCCCAACGCTGCTCAGAATCGAATGATAGTGCGCCGCCATTCGTTCGGCTCGCCGCACGATGGGCTCGAAATTTAAGACTGGACCGGAAAGCCGCTCGCCGTAACTGAGTGTAATTGGATTGTGGTCGCTCGGGTCGGTGAAATCGAACTCGTTATAGATTTCTTCGGCGCTTTGTGGCGAAAGAAGCGTAAGCTCTTCGAGAGATGCGCCTCCTGGCGAAAGCAAAGCCTCCTCGGTCGGTTCATCGTGATCGCGCCCCCCAGGAAGGGAGGGCGGTGGGCATCGAACCCCCATCACGACCAAGGCAGTGCCGATCCGCTCGCCAGGGCCGAAGCTTCCCCAGGCATGACCGGAGACAACAGGAACGGGAATTTCTCTAGTCTCAGCACAAGTCTTCTTGGCGATTACTCCCACAGCAATTCGCTTCACGCGATGGTACAGCTTGCTGAACCCAAGCTGAGAAGACCAAGACCCTACGCCACATTTGATGCCGGCGGCGACACGATAACCTCGAGTCACAACGACTGAGCCGGGCGACCTTGATGTGTAAACCATGCCCTTGCGCCAAATGTTGGTCCCCTGCGAAAGCTCGCCGTCGTGTCCTGGAACCGAGAATTTAGGATTGCCCTCCACGCGTTCCAGTCTAACTCTGGCCAGGACGCTCCCGCAAAACGGTTACGGGTTTAGTTTCAGATTAGCTTCGGGGTCGGCGCCCGTCCGGACACAACTTGTTTGTCCGATAACTCGCGTGTAGTCGCCAAGGGTTTACAAATCCGTTGAGTCAAACCTTCCAGATTGTGATTAGATCACGCGCACAACCGTCCGAATCGGGTTAGAAGCGACTGGACATACCCGTTGGTTCGAACGACTGTTGGCAGAGCTGGGTTACGAATTGTGGGTTGGAGATGCGGCCCAAATCGCAGCCATGCGTGTTCGGAAGCAGAAGACTGATCGGCGAGATGCTCAATTTCTGTTGAAGCTATTGCTTGAAGACCGCTTTCCCAGGATATGAGTGCCCAGCCCGGAGAATCGGGATGTTCGGCAACTGCTTTGGCATCGTCATCGAATGGTTCAGATGCGCACGCGAATCATGAATCAGTTGCAATCGATCGCGATGAACGAGGCATTACAGCGCAAGGGTGGTCTGCGGAGCAAGCCTGGCCGAAAACGGTTCGAGGCGTTGCCACTGGCGCCCTGGGCTACACGACGCCGGCAGGATTTACTTAATATGCTCGATTAATTAAACAAGAGCATAGACGAGCTCAGCGCAGCAGTCCAGCAGGAGGCGGAGAAGCGGGCTGAGGCTCGGCTTCTGATGACTCATCCCGGAGTCGGGCCTGTGACGGCGCTGTTTCAGCGCCTCGCCGGCATCGTCTGGCGGTAACGGTAGGTCTCTGATGTCAATCAGTTCAGTCTCGACATCGCGCCTCAATCTCATTTGCTCGAGTACGAAACTTGCGACGTTTTCGCTGTAACGGCCCCTTCGAGCAGTGCCGAGGACGACTGGGATAAACAACGGGAGACCTGAGCTCATCTGATAATGAGGAGTTTACTCAAATTGCCACTCTCCGGCAATGCTGTTCGAGAACAATACACTGGTAAGCACTCTACAAAAAGCTGTAGGACAACACAGGAGGCAGTCATGAGTACCAACGAAGTCCGTGATAATAACGCGACCGCGGCGAGGGTCGACCTGAAGTTAGAGATTGTCGTCATCCCTGTCTCGGATGTCGAGCGCGCGAAGGAGTTTTACGGAAGGCTCGGGTGGCGGCTCGACGCCGACTACGATAACGGCAGTGACTTCCGCGTGATCCAGTTCACGCCGCCGGGCTCCGGGTGCTCGGTCATCTTCGGCAAGAACGTCACCGCGGCGCGACCCGGCTCCGTCCAGGGGTTGTACCTGATCGTCTCTGACATCGGGGCTGCGCGCGACGAACTCGTTACACATGGCGTCGAGGTGAGCGCGGTGTTCCACGACGCAGGCGGCGTCTACGCTGGCAGCGACGAGCCCTACCTGTTTGGTCGGCTGCGAGTCAGCGGTCCGGATCCCGAGGGTCGCAGCTACCGCTCGTTTGTCTCGTTCAGCGATCCCGACGGCAACGGCTGGCTGCTGCAGGAGATCAAGGAGCGGCTCCCGGGCCGGGGTGGGACGATCGACGTTGCGGCTCTCGCACAGCTCCTGCATGAGACGGCCGAGCGTCATGGCTCATTCGAGGCCGTCGCCCCACCGCACGACTGGTGGGACTGGTACGCGTCGTACATGGACGCTCGCCAGCGTGGCCGCACGCCCGAGGAAGCCTCCGCAGCCGCCGGGCGCTACATGGCGGATGTCAAGCAAGTTGGCGTCTCACCTGCTTGAATCGGGCGAGCGCTATACAGCCGCACGGTGCCACAAGGGATCGAAAACGAAGATGTCGCTCCGGGCCTTCATTAAATTTCATGGATGCGCGCACGCCTACGGGGTTGGATTGGTGGCCTTGGCGATTCTCACACCATTTCAGTTGCAGTCTCAAAACCAAACAAAGGAACACGAAATGAAATACCCGGCTTTTTATCGAACCACGCGCATCGATGGCCTTTCCATCTTTTACCGGGAAGCGGGCCCCAAAGACGGGCCTACTCTTCTCCTACTCCACGGATTACCTTCGTCGTCCCGCATGTTCGAGCCTCTCTTTGCAAGGCTTTCGGACCGCTATCATCTTGTCGCGCCAGATTACCCAGGATTCGGACATAGCGACTGGCCCGACCCAAAGAAGTTTGCGTACACATTCGATCGCTACGCCGAAGTGATGAACCAATTCACTGAAGCAATCGGGCTCTCGCACTACACGCTGTACATGCAGGATTATGGTGGCCCGGTTGGTTTTCGAATGGCTTTGGCCCACCCGGACCGGATTGAAGCTCTCATCGTGCAGGATGCTGTCGCGCATAACGAGGGTCTCGGGAAGAATTGGACAACTCGACGGGCTTTTTGGGCTGATCGTGCTGGAAACGAGAGCGCGCTAAGAACCAATCTCCTGTCGTTGCAAACTACGCGTACGCGTCACGTGGGAAACGATCCCGACGTCGAGCGCTATGACCCCGATCTCTGGACGGATGAGTTTGCTTTCTTGAATCAGCCGGGGCAAGCAGAGATCCAAAGCGACCTCTTTTACGATTACCGCACGAATGTCGAAGCCTATCCGAAATGGCAAGCTTGGATGCGCCAGAATCAACCGCGTCTCCTTGTGATCTGGGGCAAGTACGACTTATCATTCGATCCCTCGGAGCCGGAAGCCTATCATCGCGACGTGCCCAATGCCGCGGTTCATATTCTCGAGGCGGGGCATTTCGCGTTGGATACAGCCGCGGATGACATCGCCGAGCTGATCAGAGGCTTTGTTGGCAAATCAGAGCGTTCTCGGCGGGTTACTTCGGCTAGCGCGAGTGCGGCTGCGTCCAAAGACTGACAAGCGACCAGAACTATGCCGAGCGCGCTTAAGGAATTGAATGGAACCACCGGGTTGTCCTGTACGCTCATGGCTTGGAGGTGTAACCATGATTGAATCATCTGATCTGCGGATGACGAGAATTCCAGTGCACCACGGAGGGGGCCATATGCCCGCGCTCGGCTTTGGCACTTTAATTCCCGACCCAGCCGTGACGATAACTGCGACCAGAGCCGCTCTGGAAGCCGGATTTCGACACTTCGATTGCGCGGAACGATACGGGAACGAGCGCGAGGTAGGCAAGGCATTGCAGGCAGGACTTGCCGCCGAAGGGATCGCGCGCGAAGACATTTTTGTGACCACAAAGCTGTGGAACACCAATCATCGGCCGGAGCGCGTCGAACCGGCTTTCGAGGCGAGTCTGGACAGACTCGGGCTCAAGTATCTGGATCTCTATCTCAGTCACACTCCATTTGCGTTTCAACCCGGGGACGACCAGGATCCGCGGGATCAAAACGGCAATATCCTTTACGACCGCGGCGTGACTTTGCTCGAGACCTGGCGGGCGATGGAGAGTTTAGTGGACTATGGCAAATGCCGAGCCATCGGACTCTCGGACATCACCTTGGACGGACTGTTGCCCATCTACGAATCCGCGAGAATCAAGCCGGCCGTGGTCCAAGTCGAAGCACATCCGTATCTGCCGGAAACGGAGCTGCTGGAATTCTGCAAGCAGAAGGACATCGTGTTTTTGGCTTTTGCGCCGTTGGGTCACGGACTAAGGCCGGGGCTGCTCGAAGATCCAGTCATTTCGGCTATCGCCGCGCGAGTTGGAAAGACACCGGCACAGGTGCTGCTGGCTTGGGCGGTGCAGCGCGGCACAGCTTTGCTTACCACGCCCAGGACTGCGGCCCGCGCGAGAGAGAATTTCGACATCTCTATTCTTCCGGAAGACGCGCTTGACGAAATCAATCGAATTCAGACCAGACAGAGGCTGAATGAAGTGGTGAAAACCGGCATTCCGGGTTTCATTCCAAAAGGTAGATGAACATGGAAGCGAAACCGCAGCTAGAGCAGCCCACGCAAGAAGAACAAATCCGTACGGCCCTGAATACGCACTGGCATGCGTCGGCGGTCGGCGATGCAAACGCGGAACACGATATTTACGATGACGATGCCATTTGTGATTATCCCCAGTCGGGTGAACGAATCGTCGGACGAAGCAATTTGCAGGCCTTGCGTAGTCACCATCCCGGCAAGCCATCCGGCTTCAAGGTCAAGCGGATTCTCGGAAAGGGCGATCTCTGGATCACGGAATACACGATCACATACCAGGGGCGACTGGCATACACGGTGAGTATTATGGAGTTCCACAACGGCAAGATCGTCCACGAAACACAGTATTTCGGCGATCCCTTCGACGCGCCGGCCTGGCGGAGGCAATGGGTTCAGCAGATCGCGTGACGCCGTAGGTTCTAGCGTTTCCCGGTATCAATCAGCGAACTCGCCTATTTCGCCACGGGCAGCCACCATCGTGACGAGGAAAAGACCATATTGAATGAACTGGCGCGCGTGTTTGGGGAACACCTTAGCAGGCCGCAGGCCACTACTGGATGGCAAATAGATTCAGAAGCACGACTATCGACTCCGAGGCCCGGCGACACAGCCCGTCATACGGTTCGACAGTCCATTTCGAGATTTCTACCGAGTGGAGCGAAAGCTCTGAAGCCGTATTTTTTCGGCCAAGATGGAAAAGCGCCTAGGAGAAAGTTTTCGACGCAGGTCACACATGGGCCGCTCGGGCTTTTTTTGGTTCAAAGAGCGTACCGTTTAAGTCCAGGAAGACGCCACGGCCCATTCCGACATTGTCTTCCAGCGCCCTTTCACAGCATCCAAGGGGCTTAGCGTTGATCGGTCACGGGTAGTCGCCAAGTATTTACCTATCCGGATTACGGACGAAAGCATGCTTCTCGGTAGGAATACGTGGGGATTCTGGCGAAGAACACCGGGAACACAGCCAGGGACGTTCGAGGTTAACATGAGGCTACGTCTCTCAAGGAGCTGCGATTTATGAAGCTTAAGAAGCCGTCCGACTTTCCGCGGAAACCGCTCGATCTCTTTAGCGGATATCG
>Ga0193753_10003883_pt1 | contig 10896 bp, 7 predicted proteins | sample H1c2metaG_FD_144925 | JGI IMG/M metagenome (GOLD analysis project Ga0193753, IMG submission 144925) | Soil microbial communities from a riparian zone of the East river system, Colorado, United States - H1c2 | ecosystem: Environmental > Terrestrial > Soil > Riparian zone | place: USA: East River... | reverse complement strand
GTTGATGAGCGAGAGCCTCGGCAGCTGACAACGGCGGCGCTACCAGCGATAGCCGGCGTGCAGGCCGATCGACACGTAGGGAAAACTTCCGATGTCGATCTTGCCGGTGACGGTGGGCGGCGTTCCGAGCTTCTCGATGGTGAGAACTTGGAGGCGAGCCTCGAAGCCGAGCAGCAGGCCTTCGTAGATCGAGAAGTCCCAGCCTGCGCCGAGACCCGCGAGGAACCCGAAGGTGCTCGTAGACGAGGATTCGATCGTGTTGCCTTGGGCGCTGACGGTCTCTGCGGTCGCCACCGCGACCACTCCTCCGAGCTCCGCTGCGATCCAGATCGCGCGTGGCCATAGGGGTGGGTCGAAGCGCGCCTCGACCGAGCCTCGCCAGAGCCACGTGTCGCGTTCGCGAGTGCTGGCATCGCCATCGACTTGGGTGCCGTCACCAAAGTCTTTTCCGCCGGCTAGACGCAGCCCGAGTGCCAGCCATGGAATCACTTGTGCGTGTGCGGCCGCGTCCAGGCCCGCGAACAGCCAAGGGCCGCTGCAGCCGACCACGTCGCCGTCTGCTTCGCAGCGGCGTTTGCCGAGCACGAGCACGTGAGCGCCGCCGGTGGCTTCGAAGCGCCCGGCTAGAGGCTCGGCTTGGGCTGCGCTCGCGACCACCCATGCGAAGACACTGGTCACGATCAAGACGCCGCGCGTGTGGATCACCACGCCGCCACTTTGCCCGCGCAACGCTGTTCGTTCAACCCCAGCCTGAGGTCGGATGTGGCCGCCCGTGGCAGCTGAGAGCGGCGGGCTCTAACGTCCGAATAACTTCCGCAGCTCGTCTTTGGCGCGCTCGAGGTTGTTCCGCTGCCGCGCGGAGAGGTTCTTGCCGGCTCGGTTCTCGTAGAACGTCAGCATGGACATCGCCGACCGATACGGCGTGCTCTTGCGGCGCTTGCTCCGTTCGGCCGAGCGCTTCACCGAACGCGCGATCGCACTCGGCGTTCGTTTGAACACATCCGAATCGAGGTCGAGCGCGTCGCTCGTCGCTGTGACCTTGGCCGACCAGCGGCGCGGCTGCGACTTCGCCGCCGTCTTGCGCTGGGCTCGGCTAGGCGTCGCACGGATGGATGAACGGGTCGAAGATGTCCGCGTGCTGCGCTTCGACTTCGTAGTCTTAGTAGATCGCGTGGATCGCATCTCAGCCCTCCTTGGCGCGCCGCTGCGTCGCGGTGGTGCGCGTTCGGCGCTTCGCCGCACTCGTGCGCGTCTTACGTGTGGTCGTTCGCGTCGTTCGCTTGGCCGCCTTCCGACCTGTCACCGTCGTGCCGGTCGCGCGCCGCCGCTTCGCCGCACTCTTCGCCTGCTTCGATAAGGCCGTTCGCGACACCGTCGACGTAGGCTCGCGCTTGAGCGCTTTCTTCATCGCCCGGCTTCGTTTCGCCGAGGGCTTCGTCCGCTTCGGCCCAGCCTCGGTCTCGCGCTCGGCCTGTTTTCGCGTCGCTTCCGAGGTGCGTCCGCGCTTCGGCGTACCGAGCGGCACACCCGCACGGCGCGCCTTCGAGAGTCCGATCGCGATCGCCTGCTTCGCGGAACGCGCCCCGTGTTTGCCTTCGCGCACGTGCTCGATCTCCTCGCGGACGAACTCCCCCGCGGCAGTCGATGCACTCTTGCCCTGGTCGAGATCCTTTTCGGCGCGCTCGACCACGTCGTGTTCGGCGGCAGCATCCGAGAGGTGCGTGTGTTTTGATTCGTCGTTAGTCATGGCTCCTCCTGGATTTATTTCCGGAGCAAGAACCAGGCCGCCGCGACCCGTAGTGCTCTCGTCTCTCTCCTCGCACTCGCGCGGCGCTTGATGCAGACTCGCCTCACATCGCAGTGGGGAAGTCGTGCAGCTCGAGCTCGAAGCAGTGTCGAAAACGTATGCGAACGGCACGCGCGCACTGGACGCGGTGACGCTTCGAATCCCGACCGGAATGTTCGGGCTGCTCGGCCCAAACGGGGCTGGCAAGTCGACGCTGATGCGCAGCATCGCCACGTTGCAATCTGTCGATGCCGGCAGCCTGCACTTCGGCGAGATCGACATCCGCACGCAGCCAGAACGACTGCGCGAAGTACTCGGCTATCTGCCGCAAGACTTCGGCGTGTACCCGAAGGTCAGCGCCTGGGACATGCTCGAGCACATGGCGGAGCTCAAAGGTTTGTTCGACCGCGCCGCGCGCCGGGAGGCGGTGACAGCACTCCTGCACAAGACCAACCTCTGGCAACACCGCTCGCAACGTCTCGGCGGTTTCTCGGGCGGCATGAAACAACGCTTCGGGATCGCGCAGGCGCTGCTCGGAAATCCGAAGCTGATCATCGTCGACGAACCGACTGCCGGGCTGGATCCGGCGGAGCGCATGCGCTTTCACGAGCTGCTCGCGGAGATCAGCGAAGATGTCGTCGTGCTGCTCTCGACACACATCGTCTCGGACGTCTCGGAGCTGTGCCAGAACATGGCCATCCTCTCGCACGGTCGGGTGGTACTCGCAGGTCGGCCGCTCGTGCTGACGCGTGAGCTCGAAGGTAAGATCTGGCAGTGCTTCGTCGACGGTAGTGAGCTCGAAACGCTCTCACAACGCCTGGACGTCGTCGCGGTGCGGCGCGTCGCTGGCCGGCGCGTGTTGCGCGTGTACAGCGAAGGCTTGCCGGCGGCTGGCTTCGAACCATCGCCACCGGATCTCGAAGACGTCTACTTTCACGCGCTCGCGGTGGCGGCACGTTCCGTATGATCGGCCGGTTGATCGCATTCGAGTGCAAGCAGCGCTTGCGTTTGCCTTCGACCTACGCCTACGCGCTGGCACTCGCCGCAGCCGGAGCATTCATGATGCTCGGCTCGGGCGGCGTGTTCCGCAACATGTCTGTCTCCGTCGGCGGCGAGCGCGTTCACGCAAACAGTCCGTTCGGGGTGTTTCAAACGACGACCACCGTCGCACTCCTCGGCTTGCTCACGGTCGCGGCGGTGTTCGGGCAGGCCGCTTACCGCGACTTCGAGCACAACACGTGGCCGATCATCTTCACGAAGAACGTCGGTCGCCGCGAGTACTTGCTGGGCAGATTTCTAGGCGCGTTCGTGTTCAGCGCCGCGTTGTTTACCGTGATCGGGATCGCGCAGTGGCTCGCGTCGATCGTCGTGATGTTCGTGCGGCCCGCCCGACTCGGCCCGACTTGGTTTTCAGCGTATGCCTGGCCGTACGTCGTGCAGGTCTGGCCGATGCTGTTCTTCACCGGCGCGCTGTTCTTCTCGCTCGCTGCACTCACCCGGCGAATGGCGCCGGTCTACGTCGGGGTCGTGGTGGTCGTGCTCGGGTACGTGCTCGCGAGCATCCTGATGCAAGACATCGAGTCTTGGACGCTTGCATCACTCTTGGATCCGTTCGGCTTCGTCGCGGTCGAACGCGAGGTTCGCTACTGGACGCCGGTGGAGCGGAACCGCGACCTGGTTTCGCTGTTCGGCTTGTTGGGTTTGAATCGGCTGTTGTGGTCCGGCGCTGGGGTAGGGCTCTTGCTCTTGTCGCTCTACGGATTTCGCGTCGGTCTGACCGAGCAGAAAGCCTCACCTGCAGCGAACGGCGACATCGATTCCGCACGCGGTCCCGCCGCGCCGGAGATTGAAATCGCGTATCCACGGACGATTGCGACACCTTCGTTTGCGGCATGGTTTCGCGCGTCGCTTGCAGCGGCAGGCCTCTACGTGAGCGAGGTCCTGCGTTCTGCGATCTTTTGGGCGTTTGCGCTGTCCGGGCTCGCGTTCTTGCTGATCGCGTTCAGCAGTACCAAGAACATCTACGGCACCGCGACGTGGCCCGTCACCTACCAAGTGATCGAGAACGCGCGCGGCTCGTTTCGGCTCTTCTCCCTGATCACGATCACCTTCTACGCGGGTGAGCTCGTCTACCGCGAGCGCGACTCCGGCGTGCAAGACGTCGTCGATGCGACGCGTGTTCCGACCTGGGTGCTCTTGTGGAGCAAGCTCCTCGCGCTTTGGGTGATCTCGTTCGCACTCTTGCTGGTGAGCGCGCTCGCCGCCGTGTTGGGCCAAGTCACGCGTGGCTATTTTCAGATCGAGCTCTCGCAGTACCTCGTCCAATTCGGTGTCCTCGAGTGGAGCGGGCTCGCGCTCCTGTGCGTCCTCGCGATCACGCTGCAGGTGCTCAGCAACAACAAGTATCTCGGCCACCTGGCGATGGTCGTGTACTACGCGAGCACTACGCTGTTCGCGATCTTCGGCGTCGAAGAACGTCTGATCGATTACCCGTCGGCCCCGCGAGTGCCGTACTCGGACATGAACGGCTATGGCCACATGCTCGGGCCCTTCGCGTGGTTTCGCCTGTACTGGTTTGCGCTCGCGCTGCTGCTGATCGCGGCCGCCTACGTGTTTTTCCAGCGCGGACGCGAGTATGGGTTCACGCAGCGGGTGGCGGCGGCGCGGTTGCGCTTCGGCCGAGCCTGGAAAGTCACGTCGCTCGTGGCTGCGCTCGTCTTCGCGAGTGTCGGCGTGTTCCTGTTCTATCGAACGCACGTCACGCAGCCGTACGTCACGCAGAAAGAGGAGCAGCGAAGGAGCGCCGACTACGAGCGCCGCTACAAGGCTTGGCAATACCGCTCGCAGCCGCGCATCGTAGACGCGCAGGTCCAATTCGATGTCCACCCCGAGCTGCCGCGCGTCGACATTCGCGGCGTCTACCGGATTCAGAACAAGTCAACCACCGCGATCGAACACGTGCTCGTGGAGTTACCGGTCGATGCCGAGTTGCGCCGGCTTCGCGTCGCAGGCCAGAGCCAGCCCGCGGAACAGGACCTCGCGCTCGGCGTGCGAGTCTTCAATCTGCCGGCGCCGCTGGCTCCGGGCGCGCAAGCCGATCTGGAGTTCGATGTCGGCCTCGACGAAGCCCGGTTCAGGCATTCGGGCCCACGCACCGAAGTCGCGCACAACGGCACGTTCGTGAACAATTTCGAGTTGCCGATCCTCGGCTACCGAGAGGATCGCGAGCTCACACGCGACGAGGACCGCGCCGACTACGGCTTCAAGCCGAAGCAGCGGATGGCGTCGCGCGACGATCAGCGCGCCGCGCAGAACCACTATCTCCGCCAGGACTCCGACTACATCCATCTGACTGCGGACGTGACGACCTCGGCCGATCAAATCGCGCTCTCGCCCGGGCGCTTGGAGTCGAGCTCGCTGGAAAACGGCCGGCGTCACGCGCGCTTCGTGCTCGACACTCCGATCCTGAACTTCTTCTCGGTGTTGTCGGCGCAATTCGCGGTGAAGCGCGACCAGTGGCGCGACGTGTCGCTCGAGATTTATCACCACCCGAGTCACACCTTCAATCTCGAGCGCATGCTGAAGGGCATGAAAGACGGCCTAGAGTACTGCTCGACCGCGTTCGGTCCGTATCAGCACAAGACGCTGCGCATCGTGGAGTTTCCGCGCTACGAGACGTTTGCGCAGGCGTTTCCGAACACGGTGCCGTATTCGGAAGCGATCGGCTTCATCGCGCGCGTTCGCGACTCGGATCCCGACGACATCAACTATCCGTACTACGTCACGGCGCACGAGGTCGCACATCAGTGGTGGGCCCACCAAGTGATCGGCGCGAACGTGCGCGGTGCGACGATGACGACTGAAACGCTCGCCCAGTACAGCGCGCTGATGGTGATGAAGAAGGCCTACGACCCGCATCACATGCGGCGATTCTTGCGGTACGAGCTCGACAAATACCTGGTCGGCCGCGCGACCGAGCGCGAGCGCGAGCTTCCGATCGCGTACAACGAAAACCAGCCGTACATCCACTATAATAAAGGCAGCATCGCGATGTACGCGCTGCAGGACTACATCGGACAAGAGCGGGTCGACCGGGCACTGCGCCGGTACCTCGAAGCTTGGAAGTGGCGCGGCCCACCGTACTCGACCACAGCGGATCTCGTGGGGTTCCTCCGCGACGAGACGCCGCCGGAGTATCGCTACCTGATCGAAGACCTGTTCGAGACGATCACGCTCTACGACAATCGGGCGACTTCAGCGACGATCAAGCAGACGCCGGACGGCTACTACGATGTCACGTTGAAGTTGGTCACGCGCAAGTTCCGCAGTGACGAACGCGGCGAGCAGACCGAGCTCGACTTCGCAGACTACCTGGACGTCGGTGCGCTCGATGCCGACGGCAACGCGTTGTTCATCGAGCGTCGCAAGTTGCCGAAAGGCGCCTCCGAGCAGCGCTTTCGCTTGCGAGAGCGGCCGTCGAAGGTCGGTGTCGATCCGCTCAACAAGCTGATCGATCGCCAGTCGGACGATAACGTCGTGGCGCCGGAAGCGGGCTAGAGCACTAACTCGGCCCGCCTCTCGGCCGCTCACGCTTTTCAGTGCACGGACCACGAGCACAGATGGTTGTCGCCGCCGACTACGATGCGGCCCTTCACTGCGATCGGTGACGTCCAACGCCGCACGCCACTGCACGTGTCGTTGCCGCCGTTCCACAGCACCGCGCCAGTTTCGCCGTCGACCGCGTTGAGCTTGCCGTTGTTCGAGAACCACACGATCGGCTCGCTCTTGCCATCGGTCGTCGTCACGATCGGCGCCGTGGATTCGCCGCCCTGCGCAGCGCACCACAACACCTTCGGCGTGGGTGGCGAGCCCGGCTGCACCTGCACCGCCATGATCTTCTTTCCGCTGCCACCACCGCTACCCGCAGGGCACTGCGCGCCGGAGTCGGCCGTGAATACGATGTTCATGCCATTGCTACCCGGGTACGCCGCGGGCACCGTGCGAATCGCCATCCCGCCACCCGAAACCATGAAGTCGGCGAGCGGCTTCGTCCCGTCTGAGCCACCGAGGTTCGCGGCATCCAGCAAATAGAAGTGACCGTCCTTTGCGATCGCGACGACGATGTTCGACGGTGTCGAGCCCGCGAGCGTGATGAACACCGGACTGCTCGCGCCGAAGTCTGCGTCGGAGCTGTCCATCGCGCGCCACGTGGTCGGGAAGAACAAGTTCTTGTTGTCGAGAGTGAACTGCCCGAGGCCGCTGATCCGGACCACTTGCTCGCTGTCGGTCGTGCGTTGATTAGTTTGGTCAGGGCCGGTGCGATTGCCCGTGATCGCGAAGATGTCTTTCCCGTCGGACGCCATGCCGCCCGCCGCCCAGATGCCTTCGCCCTGACCGCGCGTGGCCCACGCACCGGTCTTCGTCGGATCTTTGCCGTCTACGCCGACCACCCAGCCGTGGTACGCGCCGCAGTCGCCGACGTGGCCGCCGTACGCCACGTACACGATGCCGTTCACGAGCGAGAGCGCGCTGCGCTGATTGTGCGGTGCCGGCATGAACGCGAGATCGCCGGCTTTGATCTTCGTGACGTCGACCGGCCAACCCGCGCGCGGCATGCCGTCGTCGGTCGCTAGGGCGTGCAGCTCGTGCCGCATGATCGCGCTGGTGCCGATCGCGCCCGCGACGTAGATCGTCTTTGCCACGCCGTCGATCACCGGTGTACTGATGATGCCGACCGGCTTGATGCCCCCGCAATCGACGCCGGTCGTTGTGGGCGAGCTTCCGATGCTCTTCATCCAGACTGTCGCGCCGGTCGCTTCATCGAGCGCATACACGGCGTTGCCCGTCGTCACCGCGAAGAACAGCCCTTTGCCGTTCGGCCCATTTTCCAAGTAGAGCGGCGATGCCCACATGTTGCCGGTGAACATGGCTTTGAAGTCGGCATCGAGCGCCATCTTCGCAACCATCGCCTTCGTCAGTCCGGGCTGAATGAACAAGCCGTCGCGCGAGGGGTTCTTGTTTCGCTCGAGCACCGACGCACTACCGGGTGCACCGCTAGTGCCCGCTCCACCCGCGCCTGCACCACTCGCACCAGTGCCCGCGCCGCCCGCACCTGCGCCGGAGGCACCGCTTCCGCCTTTACCGCCGCTACCAGCTGCAGTGTTACCACCCGAGCCAGCTTTCGATCCGCCGGCACCGGCACCTGCGCCCGGGGCAGTCGAGCCACCTTTGCCACCGGATTGCGTGTCGCCTCCGGTTCCGCTGCGACCCGCGTCGCCGGGCTTGTCGTCGTCTCCGCAGCCCGTGTTGGACATCGCGAGCGCGCCCACGATCGACAGAAACAGAACCGCGGACCGAGCTCGCGACATATCAGTCATGCTCTCACCTTTGGGCTAAACGGCATACAGGCGCCGTGTTCGGCCCTGTGCACACGTTCCGGCAGACTTCAATCCCGGCTCATTTAACCCCGCCGCAGGCTCTGTGGCGGCGGCGCGCCGTCAGAAGTTCATGACTTGGCCGGCGCGACTAACAGGCCCCACGGCTGCCCGCCGACCTTCACGCGCGTGGTCACTTTGCCGCTCGCGACATCGATGATCGAGACGTCATCGGAAGGCCCGTTCGCCGTGTACACCCGCGCTCCGTCTGGGCTGAGGCCGATGCCCCAGGGTCGTGCTCCGACGTCGGGAATCAGCTTGTCGAAAATGTGCGACTCGACGTCGACCACGCCGACCGCGCCGCCGCGCCCGCTCGAGACATACAACTGCTTATCGTCGGGCGAGAGCACGAGCCCCATCGGACGCTGCGGCGGGCCCGCGGAGAGCGCGACCGAGATCGTCGCGATCAACCGATGCGCTTTGGCATCCAACAAGCTGACGGTTCCGTCCATCTCGTTCGAGACGAACGCTCGCGTTCCGTCGCGCGTGAACACGACCGAGCGCGGCCGCTTTCCGGTTTCGATCTTGGTCGACGCCGTCAGCGTCGAAGTGTCCACCGTCGTCACGATGCCGTCCTCCTCGGACGTCACGTACAAGTGTTTGCCGTCGGGTGAGAGGGTCACGCCTTCGGGCTCCTTGCCGACCGGAATCTTCTTCACGACCTTGCCGGATTCGATGTCGACGACGCTGAGCTCGGCGGTCTCTTCGTTCGACACGAAGAGCCGCTTGCCATCCGAAGAGACATCGAACGACTCGGGATCTTGACCACCCGCGATCGTGCGCACGAGCTGATGTTTGTCGAGATCGACGACGCCGATCCCATCCGCGTTGCGATCGGGCGGCGGTAGCTTCGACTCATCCACGTTCGGACCACCGCGCGGCGAGCCCGAGAGGGCCACGTAAAGGAACTTTCGATCGGGCGACAAACGCATCCCGCGCGGGCGTTTGCCCACGGCGATCTTCGTAACGACCGCAGCCTTCGCGGGATCGATCACGACGATTTCGCCCGACTGCTCCGCGCTCACGTAGACGAGCTCCGGCATGGGTTTGGGCTTGCACGCTCCCGCGATCGGGAGCGAACACACGAGCAGAAGTCTCACGAGGCGGATCATGCGCGGATACCTATCGCGCAACGCCTGCGCAATCGAGTTTATTTCAGCTCGACGAACGCGCAGAAGCCGGCGATGCAGACATTCGGCGGATCATTGCCGGTTGGGGGGCAGCAGTCGCTGTCCTGGACGCACCGCTCGTCGCGCTTTGCACACATCGGCATGTCCGACGAGCACATGCCCGTCGCCTGACCGAACTCGTTGTTCACGTTCTCCGGGATCTTGCAAAAGCCCCCGCAGCAATCGATTCCGGTCGAACACGTGTCTCCATCGCGCTTACACGGATCGAGCGCCGCAAACGCGCGGTGGTTACCCGTCCCGAACTCTTGCCCCGGCAAGTAGAACGCGGGGTGACTCGGATCGGTGACGTACCTTCCGTCCGGGGCGATATCGACGGCCGAGCCCCACAACTGGCGCTGCAAGCCTTGATTGCCGTAGTGCCGCACTGCATCGAAGAACACCCAAAAGTATCCGCCTGCAGCCACGGGCGACACCGTCGGGAAGTAGTTGTGCGAGAGCTCTTCCGCTCCGAACGGCAGATACGTCTTGAGACCCGCCGATTCTTCGGGCGTGAGATAGCCCATCGCTCGCGCGAGCACGGTGACTTTGCCGCTCTCGATGTCCGCGATCTGCAGCTCGGAGAACGGCCCCGGAATCAGCGCACCGAGCAGCCCTGCGCCACCGCCCGAAAAATCCCCGCTATCGGTCTTCGCGTAGATCACGCCGCGATTGTCCGGCAGCACGAAGGGCCAAGACGGCCGCATCGTATCCGTCTCCTTCGCGAGCATCTTGTATGCGCTCGCAGTGTTCGTCTTCGTGTCGTAGTTCATGATCACGAGGCCGTGACCCATCTCGATCGCGAAGTCGTTGAACGCGAGCCGCGTTCCGTCAGGTGAGAACATCGGCATCAACGCGCCCGTCGGAATGCCGGTGTTCGGCACGATCATGCCCGTCAGCACGTCGTAGAGCGTCGCGTCCGGCGTTGCACCGAGACCTTGCGCGAGGTTCGCGCGCGCAACTTCCATCTGCACCGAAGTCGCGAGGTACTTCGAGCCATCCGGATACAACGCACCGTACGCGCCGCGGGGCCCCGCGTTCGTGGCTCCGGGCGGATTCGGCCCCGTGTTCGCGCTCAACTGAAACGCGCTTCCGTTCGAGAGCAGGTTGATCTGCGCGAGCAACCGCGAGCCATCGGCCGACACCGAGTGACAACCGTTGCAGTTGCCCGACAAGAAGATCTCCGCTTGGCCGCTCGGCGGAATTCGCAATACGTTGCCACCCGACGCACCGGGCAAGCGCGACGAATACGAGTTGTAGAAGATCGAGCCCTTCACCGTGGCTTGCGCGATCTTGAAGTCGAGCGTGGCTTTCCCCGAGACCGTGCCCGCACTGATCAGCGCGACCTCGAGCAGATACGGATCGTTTTTGCCGTAGGTTCGAATCGCGCCTTGGTTCCACGCTGCCTGTGGCAACTGCAGCTGGCCCGCCGCGGTCGGCTTCAGACAGCCCTTGTACTCGAACGCCATCGACTTGATGTGCACGTAGACCGCGTCGGCCGGCATGTCGC
>Ga0193753_10003882_pt1 | contig 10900 bp, 8 predicted proteins | sample H1c2metaG_FD_144925 | JGI IMG/M metagenome (GOLD analysis project Ga0193753, IMG submission 144925) | Soil microbial communities from a riparian zone of the East river system, Colorado, United States - H1c2 | ecosystem: Environmental > Terrestrial > Soil > Riparian zone | place: USA: East River... | reverse complement strand
GGACATCGCTCAGCACCGCGAGAGCATGGCCGTCTAACCGGCCAAACGGCGATACCGGAGAAATAAGAGCTATATCCATTTAGCTATAAGACGGGTACTGAGACTCTTCGCCGCTCCAGTCATTCAACACCACACCCAGCAGACGGCTGTTATCAAGGGCCAGGCGTTGGCTGGCGAGATGTATCGACGTTCTCGTTGTCTTGTTGGCGCGCGCGACCAAAATCACGCCGTCGGAATTGCGGCCCAATAAGCGCGCATCCGGCATCCGCATCATCGGCGGCGAATCCACGACTACCATTTCGAAGCGCTCCCGATAGGAGGCGAGTAACACGCGCAAATGCGGTTCAAACAGTAAGTCCGCCGGCGTTTCCGTTAGCGATCCGCTGGTTAGAACGCTCAGCCGGGGAATCGATGTGCTGAGGATCGGCCGCTGGGCTTCACCCACAGTGCTATTTCCCTGCAACAGGTTACTCAGCCCGACTGCGTTCGGCAATCCGAAAAGTTGGTGAACCTGCGGCTTCCTGAGATCGCCGTCAATCAGCAGGACGCGCTTGCCGGCCCTGGCAAAGGCAATCGCTAAATTGCTGGCTACCGTCGTCTTGCCTTCCTGCGGCGAAGAACTCGTAATCACCACGAGCTTCGGCTGATTGCCGTCGTCGCCGGAAAACATGATCGACGTCAACAGCGTCCGGAAATCATCGGTCGTGGGCGCGTGGCCTTGATTGTCCGCTTCCGTTTCGCCGATTCCGCTTAGACGATCCTCGAGCGCGGCCGCCGACTTATATATTCTGAGCGACTTGACCTTCGCGATGTTTTCTCCGGCGGAAGGAATTACGCCGAGTTCCCGCACTCCCAGCCGCATCATCGCTTCACCAGGATGGCGAAGGCTTTGGTTCGTATGGTCTTGCACGAGTACGAAGCCGATTCCCAAAGTCAATCCGGAAAACATTCCCAGCGCTATGTTGAGCGGCAGTTTCGGCGAATTCGGACGCTTCGGCGCCTCGGCCGGATCGATGACCCGGACGTTGCTTGCCCCAATGGCAGCAGCCAAACTGAGTTCCTTAATCCGCGACTGCGCTTCTTGATACGCGCTCAGATTCGCATCTACTTCGTGCTTAAGAATGTCGTAGCGCACCGCCGCCTGCGATTCGCTGGCCGCACGCCGCACCGCGTCGTCGTAGGTGATGGTCAGTAATTTTTGTTTTTCGTTCGCTTCCGTATATTCATTCAGAATTCGGTTGACGATCCGGTCACGTTCCCGGTCTATGGCGGATTGAAGTTCTTCCGCTTGCGCCCGCACTTTTCTCACGTCGGTGTAATCCGGCTTGAATATTGTAAGTAGCTCGGCTTCCTGCCTGCGTAGATCGATGAGCTTGACTCGCAATTCGCGTAAGTCCGCGTCTCGTACTACATCCGGAAGGGAGTCGGCTTTGGAAGACGACGCCAATTGTCGCCGCGCCTCTTTTTCAGCTAAATCCGCTTGCGCGCGTAATAAATCGCCTTGCACCTGGCGTAGCCGATCGTCAGAAATATTCTGACGCTCGGAAGTGAACACCAGCCCATGTTCACTGGCGTATCTCGTCATCGTATCCTCGGAGGCCTCGAGTCTCTGCCGCATTTCCGCCAATTGAGTGCGCGTCGCCTCCTCGGCCGCGCCCGTCATCTGCGATCTGGCTTTCGTGTTTTGGTGAATGTACTCCGTCACGAGCGTATTCGCAAAATCCGCCGCCAGAACGGGACTCGGCGCGTCCACTTGGATTTCAATCATCCTCGTTTGCCGTACCTCGTGTACTTTCACGCTGTCGGCGAGCGACTTGAAAGTCTCATCCGACAGAGGGGGAACGGCAGCGCCAGCCTCATCTTCCATACGCATCACTCTGCGCCAACCCGGAGGCCACGAGCGGTAAGCCAATTGCGGACCCATCTTCTTCATGGTCCGCTCGGTATTGCGCGCCAGCATGTTGCTTTGCAGAATTTCGATCTGGGTCTGTACATCCATCAGGGCGTCCGTACCCTGCGAATTGTCCGACACCGGCCGCACCTGCTTCATATTGAGAAAGTCGCCGTTAATGTTCTGGATTTCGATGGAGGCCTTCGCGCGAAACAGCGGCGTCTGCAGCCACGTAACCAAAACCCCGCACAAGCAACCCGCAACGGCAACCGCGGTTACTAAGCGCCAGTGCCGGCCTACGACGGCCAAAAAATCTGAAAGCTGTCGCGTCTCAGCGGGCGCGTTAGTGGCCGCACCGGTGTCCCCCAAAGGGCGGATCGCCGGCAGGCCCGAACCATCTGCTTCGGAACGAAGCGGCAAAAGCGTCATCGACATGCAAAATATCTCGTCAACGGTAGATCAATGCTCCGCTGCTCATTTGAATCGCGGCTTCAATGCCTCGCATTGTCGCCAGCTTCGTAGTGCTGGTCGGGATGAAAAGGATATCGTTGGCCCGGAGTGCGACGTCCGGCGCATTTCCCGCCAAAATCGGTTTCAGATTAATCAGAATTTGTGTCCGCTCTTTCCCTGGTGCATCCTCACGCAGCAGGCGCGCGCTCTTGGGCGATGCGGCTCGATCGAGCCCCTCCGCCAGAGACAATGCCTGGAGCACAGAGATTTTCTCCCGTTCTCCGAGCGTGAACCCGCCTGCCCGCTTGACGGCTCCGATGACATACACTAACTCTGCGCGCGGCACCGTGATCACATCGTGCTCCAGTACCTCGATGTTCAAATCCGGATCGGACGCCTGCATCAGTGTCCGAACATCCACCTGTCCCACATAGAAACCCGCCGAACTGTCCAGGACCGTGCCCGGGAGCGGCAGCGGTCCCATCGATTTGCGGCGGCTGATCTTGATCTTGTCTCCCGCGTCAGGGGCTAGCCCTCCCGCCATCGAGAGCACTTCCAGTAATCGCTTGTGTTGCGCAACCTGCAGCACGGCCGGATTTCTTACCGCTCCTAACATCGATACCGGATGGTTGCGATATTGGACTATACTGACGCTCACACTCGGTCTCTGCAGAACGTTGCTGAGCTTCGCGGCGATCTCCTTTTCCAGTTTGTCCAGCGTCAGCCCCTCCGCATGCACGTGCCCGATCATCGGTAAATTCAGATTTCCATTTACGTCGATCCTAGGTGCAAGCGCATTGTCCAGTTGTAACTTGTCCAAATCTTGAACGCGGATGGATACTTGATCGTCCGGCCCAAGGTGGTAGTCCCGAACCGCCGCATCCACGCCCCGATCCTGTGCCCATGATGGAAATAGGGGTGACAGGACGAGTAACACGAGACTGCATAGAGTTTTCACTGGAATAACCTGATGGACAAGCCGGGCTGGGATATTAACCATTCTACGGGCTTAGGTAAATACCAGCAATCGCCCATGGTACGCGTACTTGCTTGGTAGATAGGCGGCATCTAGTACTCATGCCGCGTGCGAAACTGCCGCTAATTCGGATGTCGGAATTTCAACCCAGGTCTGTTGTTTCAGCGCCTGATATCCGGCCAGAATGATATCGACTGACGCTACCGCGTCGCTCGGTTCGATGACCAGCCGCTCCAGTCCTTGCGCGGCTGCCGAGAAGTTTTCGATCTGATCTCGAAACGCCTGGACTTTGTTATAGCCGTGCCCGAACTGCACCCAGGCCGAACTGGCATCCTGCCGATAGTAGGAGCCCTTCCATCCGACCCGCAGAGTACCTTTTGTTCCGTAAATAGCAATGTAATCGTCACACTGCTTGTTGATGCTCCAAGACAGGTCCACGCGGCCGGTGGCGCCGTTTTCCGCGCGTACCGTAACGTGCACCGTATCCTCCACCGCCAGTTCCTGCAGCCGGATTCCACTTACCGCATGAATCGCCGAAAGCGGGCCGAGGAAGTAGCGCATGATATCGACCGAATGCGTCCCGTTGTCGATCAAGACCCCTCCTCCGCTTACGGCCGGGTCAGCGTTCCAGCGCGTGGACATATCGACGTGCGACATGAACGTGTTCTCGAATAGCACGATCTGCCCCAGAATGCCCGAAGAAACAATGTTGTGCGCCCGCACCACATCTTCGGCATAACGGAACTTCGACGCCATCGTGAAAACCGTCCGGCTTTCCCCTGCGCGCTTGCGAATGAGCCGCGCGTCTTCCGCGTTCAGGCTCACCGGCTTCTCACACAGCACCGGGATTCTCCGGTCAAGAAAGTACAAGCAAATCGCGCCATGCGTCGCTGGGGGCGTGGTTACCACCACGGCATCGACCAGTCCACTCTCCGCCATGGCCTGATGTGAATCGAAATGCGCACAACCCTGCTTCTCCGCCATGCTCGCGGCGGCAGCGGGCCGATTGTCGGCAATGCAGGTGAGCGTCGCGTTCTCCGCCGCTCGAAACGCGCTCGCATAGGATTCTGCGATTCGCCCGGCCCCCACCAGTCCGAACCGCAGTTCCTTGCCGCGATCATGTTTGAAATTCATAGTTGACCCAAGTCCCCCCGCCTTAGTAGGCTCCCGTGCGCACCCAAAGCGCACCAATCGTTCGAAACAGAATATACAGATCCAGCCACACCGACCAATTCCGGATATAGAACGTATCGAAAGTGACGCGCTCCGCGTACGACGTTTCGCTGCGGCCCGATACTTGCCACAATCCGGTCAGGCCGCTATGGACGCTGGTGTACAGATCGAAATACTTCCCATAGCGTGGAATCTCCTCGCGCACGATTGGCCGCGGCCCCACCAGGCTCATCTCGCCTCGCATCACGTTCCACAGTTGCGGGATCTCATCCAGACTGCTTTGCCGCAGGAACTTACCGACCCGCGTCATCCGAGGATCGCTGCGTAACTTGTGGTTCTGTTCCCACTCGACAGCGAGCGCCGGGTGTTCCGCGAGATAACGTTTCAATAAGCCGTCCGCGTCTAGCACCATCGACCGGAATTTCCATGCCCGGAACTCCACTCCTCCGCGGCCCACCCTGCGCTGCCCGTAAAACACCGGCCCTCGCGAATCGAGCTTGATCGCAATAGCGATCACCAGGAACAGAGGCGCCGTCAGGATACAGATCACCGTCGTCAAAAGCAGATCAAGCGCCCTTTTCAGAAGCTGCTTGCTGCGCTGAAACACATGCTCGCGAATCTCGAGCCCGAGAACCCCACCCAAGTTTTTCGGACTTACGGAGAAGCACGAAAACTCCCACGTCTCGGGAACAATCAACACGTGCGGAAAGAGCTTGCGGTTTTCGGCAACGATACTCATGAGTTTGTCTCGCGACTCGGCCGTGCCCGTCAGGAGCGCGTAACCGCGGCCCTTCAAATACTGCCCCAAATGCTTCAATCCACTTTCGTCTATTACCGGCACGCCGCAAATATGGCTCGATTCGAGCGGATGCGAACAAATCACGCCAACCGGTTTCAACCCGAGGTCCATCTGCTTATGCAGCGTCTGAAGCAGAGCCTTCCCGGATACTTCGTCTCCAAAGACCACCGTGGGGTAGCCCCACCACGCCGCCCTCGAATAGTTGAGCCGCACGAATTCGCGCGCCACCGGCACCGCCACAATGCTCAGGAGAATCGCTCCGGCAATCGTCCAGCTAAACAACACATGGCTTTGGCGAATAGAAACGGTGCTCACCGCCACACAGAGCGAAATCAAGATGCAGGCGAGCGTCGATTTCCGTAATTCCTCCGGTGGACTCTGCGAAACACCCGAATACAAACCCAAAGCGGCGAAAACCAAAACGAAAAGCAAAATGAACGGGATTAGAACTGCGTAAGATGCGAGTCCGTGTATTCCCCCGAAACCCCAGTTACGGACGGAGGCGATGAGTCCGGAAGCGGCCAAGCTGAAAACATCGGTTAGTACAAGCACCAGGATCATCAGCCTGGGGTGGCATTGGTGTATTTCGATTGGCCGGTGAACGGCGGTCAACGTACTCATGATGTGCTTTCGCCTTTGGACTTTCGCTTCTTCTCAAACAGGCCAGAATCCAGACACTTCATCCCCGAAGACAACTAGCGCCCGCCTTGGCCATGCGGCTATGGAAACGTGAATGGTCGTTGATAGTCCGCTAAATTGCCGCTCGTCAAGTTGCTTAGAAACGTCGATCGCAGACGTCAACTTGGCCGCCACACACGGGCAACTGGGGTGTCGAAATTTGTTCTAGCGTTGTCCCTGTTTATATACCCCTCCGAAAGGGCAAACGGGAAACAAATGACACTGGGCTGACTTGGGGGTCTTAAAAAAGCAAATATGCCATCAATTCAAGGAAGACATTTGCAGATACAGACGTGCGCGTCTGCAAGACAGGCTTCGCCCCCATCGACGCACCATTCTTTCATCGAATGCGCGTCGAGCACCTTACTCCAAGGGTCGCGTGTTAGTAGGGTAATTGTCAACCAGGTGGTTAGGGCATTAAGATCTAGTACCGGGGGCCGAAGACTTAGTACTTTGACCTGGAGGCCCATAGAACACTCGCTATCTGGTTTGTCAGTAGGACTATCCCGCCCATTTAGTGTCTCAGCCGAAATAGAAATTGACCGTCTTTCTCGTAGAGCAATTTATATCTCGCTCTGAGCTTCTCCACAAAACCAAACATAGCTGTGTCATGAACCAGGTCTACAGAGCCGAATTCGCGTGTACCGGCCAGCAGCGTCGCGCCTCGGCCGATGAGATCCTGCGTTCGCTCAATGGACAGGTCGCGCTGTTGCAGAGTCCACCCGCGCAAGCCGGAATAGTAGTAGGTCACGGGACTCAAATCGTTGCCGCCTACGTGCACATCGTACTCGCCCAGCATGATCAGGCGGTCATCGGCCCCCGCGTTCTGTCTGATCGCCTGGGCCAGAGTCCACGCCAACGGATGCGCCGGACTGTCCGGATCCGATATCACCAATTTGATGTACGAAGGTAGGCTCGCTAGTGCGATGACAAGCAGCGCACAAATGGTCACCCGGCTGGGCGAGTACCCGCCCGATCGCCGCCGGGACAGCACGAAGGCGCATAGGGACAGGGCCGCCAGCGCCACAAACACGCTGAGGACGGGTACCGAGTTTAGTTGGCGGTAGGACGTATCCAATTGGCCTTCGGCCACGATCAGGAAGTAAATAGCTATGGCCGCAAGATAAACGTGGAATAGTCTCAGCGTTCGAATGCTTATCGATACGGCGAAGCCAAGTACGAGCAGCGGCGCACCCGTAAAGCTCCAGGCGAGGTCCCAGATCCGGTGTCCTATCGCGACAAAGAAACGCGGGTTCCGGATCATCGTGAGCGTCTGTAGCTTGTCATGCCCTTGTACGAAAGGAACAACGCCAAAAACATCGATCGACGTGCGGCTTAAGTAGAAGGCGTAGGAATACCACGCAATGGGAAGGACAAGTACGAGCGCCACGAAGCCGACGAACGCACCATATTCGCGCACTCGCAGCCCATGCCGCCGATACCAGAGCCAAGTGAGAGGGAGCATCAGGAAGAGCGGCTCCAACTTCAACGCCACGGCCACTGTGAAGCACAGGAAGGCGAACACGCCATCCTTCAGCTTTTTGGTATCGACCCAATTGGCGAAGTGGAACAGCGCTCCAACGCTCATCGCGATCGAAAGCGGCTCCGAAAAGAGAATGCGTCCGAATTGATGATGGATCGGCATCAAGGCGGCTGCCAGCGCCGAAACCAGCCCGAGTACTGGGCCCGCTTCACGTCTTACTAACAGGAACACGTAGGCCGCCAGCACGAGATAGGCGACAAAAGGCACCAGCCTTACGGTGAACGGGTGAAGACCGAACATCTCGTATACGGTGGCTGCAAGAAACGGAACTAACGGAAATTCCATCGCGGTTACCCGCGGAGTCTCCGCCGGCCAGGTGATCTCCGGCTTCAGAAAATGCATTCCGTGTTGCCAATAATTTTTGGAGATCTCGATATGGTCGATCTCCTTCCAAACAGTTCGATCTAAAGGTGGGTGTTGAGTAGGTCCGAAACGCGCAGCGGCACAAACCAGCAGAATCGCCGCCAACGCAACTTGCTGCCAGCGTCGCGGTAGATCCTGCTTGAGCAGCTTTTCTGCTTCTTCGCGGATTTCAAAGAACAGATGCCGCATCAGTTTCGAACCGAGGTAGCTGCCAGTTCGGCCATTTTCGGCGCGGCTCCCGCGACGTGCGCCTGCATCGACACCACCTTGAAATGCTTCGAAATCCGTGCCAGAGCGCTGCTCGCTATCCTCAGCTTTTTCTCGAGGGGCAAATTCATACCCGGAAAAAACGCGAGCTCTGGGGCTTCGCCTGGGCCAAGGAAATCCAAAGGATGCAATAAGAACGATGGCGCCACTCCGCGCCATCGGCAAACCGCCAAGGCGAAGCGTACGTAGAGATCAGCCAGCTTCTCCGAGAAAGCGCTCAAATAAACCAGGTAACTCAAATGAAAAGGAATTTTGAAAATCGGAATCGTGGTAACCGGGACCTCTGTAATAGATCCCGAAGCGGTTCGCCACGTATGCACCGAAAGCGGCCGAAAACCGTCCTTGATCGTGCCGTAGAGCTTGGCGCGCTGTTTTCGTTCTTCGTCACTCAGCTTGGCGGTAAAAAAATAGTACGCTCGAGCGAGCGGCCCTAGAAAAGTGGGCAGCGTAGAAGCGTCGTACCGATAGCCGCGCGCTATCAAAACGTCGATTACCGTTTCCGACACGCTGAACCCGGGCCCTCGAAAACCTTTCGGCCGGAAGCCAGTGGCTTGTTCTATCGCTTGTTCCGCCGCGGCAAATTCGTTCTGGATTTCCGATTCCGAGTACAGGTGCAGCCACGGTTCGTGACGAAACGAATGGTTGCCGATCTCATGGCCCGCCGCGCTCAGCGACCGCAGAATCGCGTGATTTCTAGGGAACGCCGCATCTTGTCCAACGATGAAAAACGTAATCGTCAGTTCCCGCTCGGCCAGGAAAGACAAGACGCGTGGAATCACTATGTCGAGATAACTAGGATAGGTGCTCCAGTTGGGGTCTCCATGAGTCTTCATGTAGGTCCATTTGTCGTCCAGGTCGAGCGACACGCTGGCGATAGGTTTAGTTTGCAAGTGCATGCAGGCGGAGGGCCTCTCTCTGTGCCAAGCCGATAGTTTCGTTTGCGTTTAAAGTGCCGTTTAGGATGTGGGCCGAATTGACCACGCTGAGTCCTGGAATCGAAGAATCGATCGCTGGCACCCTTCGCGAGTAACCGAGCGTCGGTCTTGGAAACACGTGCCGCACCCGTGAAATCTTGAAGGCGAGAATGTCTTCGTCCACTAACGATGGATGCATCCGCTTGAGCGAGCTAACCATCTCCGATTGCAACTCCGCATCGCTCTTGGCAAAATCCGGATGATCCGGGCGAAGATAACGCGGAATGTAGAGCAGGCCGCGATTGTTGAATTCCGAAGGATCGACAAGAGCGGACATTTCGATCAGGCCGGTGAACGGTATCGTGTGATCCAGAATATTCGTGACGTAATACTTTGAAACGGAAGAGCGGAGTAACACCGAGGCGCAGATGATTCCCAGATATTCGATCTGTCCCAAGCTCTCTTTCTCCCGATCGCTTAAGTCCGGACAAAGACGAGGCGCGAGCGCCGATGGTACGGTCAAAACAACCCGTTTGAAATGGAGCGGATCGCTTCCTTCGCGGCGAACCTCGAGTCCATCCGGGACGCCCTTTTCGATCGACTGCACTTTCGTATTCGTGAGGATGCGCACGCCGGCCGCCGTTAATGCTGATTCGAAACGTTTCAACATATTCGCGTAACCTCCCGGCAGGTAACCGAACAACTCCTCCTTGAGACCCGTTCGCCGCGCCGCATACAGCCTCTGAATCGTCGCCCACAAAAATGTCGCCGACGTTGTCTTATACTCCTCGCCGAGCTTTGCCTTCAGCAGAGGCCGCCAGATCTTCTCAAAAACTCCCCGTCCGGACAAACGCGTCAACCACTCTTCTACCGTGATATCTTCGATCGTTTTCCAATCCGTGAGACGGGATGCCCGCAGGATGGTAGTTCCTAAGCGGAACTTTTCGATCGGAGTAAGTAGCGGAAAGCGAGCGAAATCCAACGCGCTCGAAAAAGGGTAAATAGTATTGTTGTGATAGAAGGCTGTTTGCGTCTTCTTCCAGCGCATCGACGCGTCGAGTCCGAGTTCGGAGAGCAAGCCGCGCAGCGCCTGATCGGAAAACAGCGTCACGTGATAGTGACGATCCCAGACGATGTCGCCAATCTGCCAGGCGCTCGCCAATCCACCGCAAGTCGGAGCGGATTCAAATAAAGTCACACAGCAATTCTTCTTGGCCAGTGTGTAGGCTACCGTCATGCCAAGCAAGCCGCCGCCTACGACGGCCCATTCGTCGCCGTTCTTCACGTCGCCGTCAACTCGGAACTGAAGACCTCGACCACCACGCCGCCGTTGATTTCATAGCTTCGGCTGCAGCGCGGGCAGGCATGCGCCAGACTCTCCGGCTGCGCGCTTCCGGCACGTGCCAAACGTTCTCCACATCGGCACACGTAGCCAATCGAGCGCGCCGGGTTCCCTACCATTAGGTGAAAATCAGGAATGGATCGGGTAACCACGCTTCCCATCCCCACCATGGCAAAACGTCCGATCGTCAGCCCGCAACCGATCACACAGCCCGCGCCAATCGTCGCTCCCTCTCGAACCAGCGTCGGAAGCGTGGTCTCATCCGGCGCGGAGCTATTTAAATGCAAGAGATCCGGATCAGCGGCCCGCGGATAGCGGTCGTTTGTGAATACCGTGCCCGCGCTGATCATCACGCCGTTTTCGATCGTTACGGCCGTACAGATATAGACAAACGCGTTAATCTTGACTAAGTCGCCGATGCGGACGTCATAGCTGATATGACTTTTTTCGCCAACAATGCAGTGCTTGCCGATCGTGGTGTTTCGCCGCACATGCACGCTGTCC
>Ga0193753_10003881_pt1 | contig 10906 bp, 9 predicted proteins | sample H1c2metaG_FD_144925 | JGI IMG/M metagenome (GOLD analysis project Ga0193753, IMG submission 144925) | Soil microbial communities from a riparian zone of the East river system, Colorado, United States - H1c2 | ecosystem: Environmental > Terrestrial > Soil > Riparian zone | place: USA: East River... | reverse complement strand
GCGACCGGGAAGTCCGGCGCGCTAGCGGCTTCGCCGACGCGAATGCTCATGAGACTTCTCCCGCTTCGGTGGAGGCGAGAATCTCGGCAAGGTGAAGGCAGCGGATTCCGGTGCGCTGGCGGCTGAGCGCGCCGGCGATGTGCATGAGACAGGAATTGTCGGCGGCGGTGCAGATTTCGGCGCGGGTTCCGAGAACGCAGCGGAGCTTGTCGGACAACATCGCGGCAGAGACTTCCACGTTTTTGATGGCAAACGTTCCACCGAAACCACAGCACTCGTCGGCTTCGGGCAAATCGATCAATGAGAGGCCGCGCACCTGTTTGAGAAGACGCTCGGGCTTATCGCCGAGATGCAGGGAACGCAACGAATGGCAGGAGGGATGGAGCGTTACGGAGTGCGGGAAAAAAGCGCCGACATCGGTGACGCCGAGTTTATCGACGAGCAGCTCGGAGAATTCAAAAATGCGCGGCAGCAACTTTTCGACTGCGCGGGAGACGGCGGGGTCGGCCGAGACGGCGGCCATCTTCGGATAGTGATCGCGGATCATGGCGACGCAGGAGGAGGACGGGATACAGATCGTCTCGTCGTCGCGGAAGACTTCGAGGAAGTGGCGCATCAACGGCATGGCTTCGGCTTGGTAGCCGGTGTTGTAGTGCATCTGGCCACAGCAGGTTTGCGCTTGACGAAATTCGACGGTGTGTCCCAGACGCTCGAGCACGGCTACGACGGCTCTACCGGTTTGTGGGAAGAGGGTGTCGTTGTAGCAGGTGATGAAGAGGGAGATATGCAAGGCGGTCTCAGTACCAGTCTGCCAAGCGCCGAGACGAGTCTCGGCGCGGCGGGCACGAGTGCCCGCGCCACGTGTTGATGTGGAGTGTGGACATGTCAGCCAAGGAACACCGGACGGATGTGGCGCTCGAAGAGGTTTTCGGTGACGTTTTTGGCGACGATGGGCTCGAATTTTTCGAGCAGGTCGAGATAGCGGCGGCCTAGTTTGGCGGCGACTTTGAAGCCTACGTGCAAGAGCTGGCGCAGGTGGTTGTTGAAGGCGGGGTTACTTTGGTCGTGGCGCAGGGCGGCGACGAATTGGTCTGATGTCCATTTTTCTACCGTGCCAGGCGCGGGCAGATGTTGAGGGTCGATGTCGATCACGGCCGCGTAAGGCGCGCAGAGGGCTTCGCGCTGCTCATAGGCCTGCGCGTAGATCTCTTTGGCTAGCGCCAGGCCGTCGCCGCCCGCTTCAGCCAGCCCAATCAATTCCTCGAGCCAAGTGGTGCCGGCGGTTTTGAGATGCACGCCAGCGTTGGTCTTCCGGAGCGCTTCGCGAATGGGGCGATAGATCGAAAATTTGTCGCTGCCGGAGTGGACACTGAGTTTTAGATTGCGCGGCAGATCGTATTTTTCGACGGCCAAGGCGATGGTCGAGATGTCGTTCGAAAATTCCTCAGTGAACTTTTCGAGATCGCCTTGATAATCGACGCCTTTATTGAAGCGGCCGGTAAATTTCGGAGCTATGGTTTGGATTGGAATTTTTTCGTCGGAAATCGCGGCGAGGATGACCAGCAGCTCGGCGGAGGTTTGGGGGCTGTCCGTTTCATCCATAGAGATTTCCGGGATGAAGTTGCCTTGGCCTTGAACGGCTTCGATTTTGCGATAGATGCGGCCGGCCTCAGTGACCGCAGTGAGATACTTGGCGGCGGTGCGCGTCGAAAGCTCGGGGTGGCGGTGGGCAAAGGCTTCGATCTGCGCGGCACTGGCCGGTTTGCCGATCCAATCGGCCACATCGATGGTGTAGAAATCGCTGGCTTCGAGGAAGCGGTCGACGGTTTCGAAATTGATGTGATCGGCATCGACGTGATACGGCTTGGTCCATCCCAGTTTTCGAACGGCGCTGTCGGCGGCGCTCCGAACACTGGCGGGCTCGGAGCCGATGATGTTGTGCTCGCGGTTCGATTTATTCCAAACGGGGATGACATCGACACCTTGTTTTGCCGCCAGCAGGCAGGCCTGGAGCTGCGCTTCGGCCTGATGCGCAAATCGATCTCCGACACCGATGGAGTATTTACTTAGCGAGCTTTTTTCCATTTACCGTCACATTGTTCAGACTAACGGATTTGACATTTTGGAACACAGTGTCTTCGGCGGCATGGTTAAAAGAGCAATCGGAAATGGTGACACCGGAAATTGGAACCGTGGGGTAGCCGCGCATGAAGATGGCGTGTTTGCTTTTCTCGCAAGTTACCTTGGAGATATTGATGTTCTTGACGATGGGACGAAAGGGGCCGCCTTCGCCTTCTTCGTAAAAGAAGTCGACTTCGATGACCGCTTCGGCGACCTGGCCAACCGTGACGTCCCGAAAACTAATGTTTTCGATGATGCCTCCACGATAGGAATTTGTTTTGATGCGCAAGGCGCGCTGGAGGTGGGGGCTGTTCATGCGGCAGCGCTGGATGTGAATGTTCCGGACGCCGCCCGAGACTTCGCTGCCGATCGAAACGCCGCCATGGCCATCTTTCATGATGCAATCCTTGATGACGACGTTCTGGCAAGGCACGTTGACACGCCGGCCGTCCTGGTTGCGGCCCGATTTGATGGCGATGCAGTCGTCGCCGGTGCTGAAAACGCAGCCGATGATGAGCACGCCATCGCAGCTTTCCGGATCGCAGCCATCGTTGTTCGGGCCATGGCTATCGATATTTACTCCACGCACCGTGACATTGCGGCACAGGACGGGATTGAGCTCCCACATGGGGGAATTCTTGATGGTGAAGTTTTCGAGGAGAACGTTCGTACAGCGGTAGGGTTGGACAAAATTGGGGCGAAGAAGATGCCCTTCGCCGAAGATGCGCTGAGAGACGGGGATGTTTTTGTCGCCCATGTCAACGATGGCTTTCCGGTCGTCGCGCGCGGCCCGGGCCCAAGGCCACCAGTGGTCATGATCGGCCTGGCCATCGAGCGTTCCCGGACCGGTTACAGCGATGTTGGTCTTTCTGAACGCGTAGATGAAAGGCGAGTAGTTCATGCACTCAGTGCCTTCGAAGCGAGTGAAAACGAGCGGAAGGTAGTCGCGAGGATTCTGGCTGAACCGGAGAGTGGCGTTGTCGGAGAGATAGAGATTGACGTTGCTTTCGAGGTGAATCGGACCGGTGAGGAATTTGCCTGCCGGAATGACGACGCGGCCGCCTCCGGCCGAATGGCAGGCGAGGATGGCTTTGCGGATGGCGGCGCTCGATGACTTCTTACCGTCGCCGACGGCTCCAAATCTGGTGACGTCGAAGTCGCGGGCGGGAAATCGGACGGCGGTAACGGAGAGCGCGGTGCTGCGGAGCCAGTCGCGGCGGGTCATGTGGTGGTTAAGAGAGATTGTAGCGGCTGGCAGAATAGGTTTGATGACGAATTTGCTCGAAACCGTTACCGAGGAATTGCAGGCGACGCAATTCCTAGACATGCACACGCATCTTTTCAAGCCGGCGCTTGGAACGCTGGGTTTGTGGGGTATTGACGAGCTTCTGACGTATCACTACCTGGAAGCCGAATTGTTCCGGTCGAGCGAGATTACGCCGGAGCAGTACTGGTCCCTGTCGAAGAAGGGGCAGGCGGACGCGATCTGGCGGACGCTGTTTGTGGACAATCTGCCGGTTTCGGAGGCGACGCGTGGAGTAGTGGCGGTTTTGCAGGCGTTTGGATTGCCGACGGAGAGCAAGGATCTGAAAGACGCGCGCCAGTATTTCAGCTCGCAAAAGATCGAGACGCACATTGAGAAAGTGTTTCAGCTTGCCGGCATTAGCGAAGTGGTGATGACGAACGATCCGCTCGATCCGGCGGAAGCGCCGCTTTGGGACACAGGCGGCGCGGCGCACAAGTCATTCCATGCGGTACTGCGGCTGGATCGCATCTTGAACAAGTGGACCGAGCATTGGAAAGTGATCGAGCAGGCCGGGTACAAAGTAGAGCAGCACCTTTCGCCCAAAGGCGTTCGCGAAGTGCGGCGGTTTCTGGACGATTGGTCGAAGCGCATGCAGCCTGTCTATATGGCGGTGTCGCTGCCGGACACTTTCCAGTATCCGGAAGAGAGCACGCGCGCGCAATTGCTGCGGGAAGCGGTTTTGCCGGCTTGCCGCGAGCTCGGGATTCCGTTATCGACGATGATCGGCGTGCGCTTACAAGTGAACCCGGCCATCAAGCTGGCCGGGGACGCGGTGGGCAAGGCGGATCTACGGGCGCTCGAAAATCTGTGCCGCAATTTTCCAGACAACCGGTTTCTGGTGAGCGTACTGAGCCGCGAGAATCAACACGAGCTATGTGTTTATGCGCGCAAGTTCAGTAACCTGATGCCGTTCGGCTGCTGGTGGTTCTTGAATAATCCGTCCGTGGTGGAAGAGATGACGCGGGAGCGGATCGAGATGCTTGGCATGTCTTTTATTCCGCAACACTCGGACGCGCGGGTTCTGGAGCAGGTGATTTATAAGTGGCGCAACACACGGCGCACGCTGGCGCCGATTCTCGCGAACAGCTACCGGCTGTTGGTCGAAGACGGCGGCAGCGTCTCGCGCGAGAGAATCCGGCAGGATATCCAGCGGCTATTTCGCGGCAACTTCCAGCAGTTCTGCCGGATTTCAGGCTGACAACGCGCCGGTCACCTTGAACACAAAGGCATGGTCGCCGGGCTTTTGCTGGGGCACGAGGACCTTGAGCGCGGAATCGTCCTGGGACCATTGCAATTTGCCATCGAAGCCTAGCAACTCGACATTCTGAATCTTGCCTACACGCAAGCCGGTATTCAGGGCGAGCGGACGAATTACCGCCTGATACTCCGGCCAACCCATTACGAAGGCGTAGAGCGTATCGCCTTTGGTGGTGAAACGCACGTCGGCGGCAGTGAGGTCTTTGCGATTGCGCTCGTTGAAGCTGGCGGTTTGAGGAGGCGCTTCGACGGCAGGGCTCTCGCCGAAAATTTTCCATGGCCGGCTCGCATGGATGGCCTCACTATTGACGCCCATCCATTGCGTGATGCCGGAGAGCACGTTCAGCTCTTCTATATCGAGCTGGCCGCTTGCGGGTAGCGGGAAATTCAGCATCAGGTTGCCGTTGCGGCTGACGATATCTACTAAAAGATCGACCACCGTTTTGGCGGATTTGTATTGTTGGCCGCGCTTGTAGTGCCAGCTTCCAATGCAGGTATCCGTTTGCCAGGGGCGGGGCCAGACTTTGTCTACCAGTCCGCGTTCCACGTCGAAAAGCGCGATGCCCTTTTCGGTGTCCTGCTCCCGCTTGCTGGTGTAGACCGCCTGCGTCTTGCCGCCATTGCGTTTGGCGCTTGCGTTGTAGTGGTGGGCGACCAGGCTCAGACCGTACTCTTCGAACGGGAGAGCCCCGTCGGTGTATAAGAGATCGGGCTGGTAGTTATCGACCAGATCTTTTATGCGCAGGTACCAGTGACGCTTCCACCACTCGGGGATGCCGCCTTCGTGCCAATCGAGTTTGGTGTGGACTTCGTCGGAGTTTACATAGAAGTCGTAATTCTTGGGATCCGCGCCATCATAGGGTAGGCCGGCTTGCGGGCCGGTTTCGTCGCGGCCGTGGCTGGTCGAGAACCATTTGTATGTGATCCAGAGGTGCTCGCTGACACCGAATTTCAGGCCCTCGTCGAGCGCGGCCTTTCGCCATAGGCCGACGATATCTTTCTTTGGTCCCATAGCGACGGCGTTCCAGCGGTTGTGTTTCGAGTTCCACAAATCGAAGTTATCGTGGTGGACACCCATGCTCATGAAGTATTTCGCGCCGGCTTTTTTATAGAGCTTCATCAGCTCGGCGGGCTCGAAGCGGTCGGCTTTCCAACGCGGGATGGTGTCTTTGAAGCCGAATTTGGAAGGGTGGCCGTAGGTCTGGCAATGGTAATCGTATTGCGGGCTGCCCTGCATGTACATGTTGCGGGCGTACCAATCGCCGGCTTCGACGGCGGATTGAGGTCCCCAGTGCGCCCAGATGCCGAATTTGGCGTCGCGAAACCAGTCGGGGATTTCGTACTCGCGCAGCGATTCGCGGGTGCCTTGGAAGGGACCGGTTGCGGACTCGATGCCGGGCGGCAATTCGATTTGTGCCGCTGGAAGAGCGCCCGCGAGTAGGCCCAGCGCGTGTCTGCGAGTCATTGCCATGATGATTCTCCTATCCGTTTACGCCCGAGGCGAGGAAGCCGCCATCTACTGTAATGCATTGTCCGGTAACAAAGGCGGCAGCGTCCGAGGCAAGGAAAATAGCGGCGCCGGCCAGCTCTGAAATCTTACCGAAGCGCTTCATGGGGGTGCGCATGAGCAGCTCGCGTCCGCGATCGGTGCCGTCGAGGAGAGCCGAATTGAGCTCGGTGCGAAAGACGCCGGGAGCGATGGCGTTGACATTGACGTTCTTCTGGGCCCATTCGACGGCCAGGCTGCGGGTAAGACCGAGCACGCCGGATTTCGAGGCGGCGTAGGCGGCTACTTCGAAGAAACTGACGTAAGAATTCAGCGATGCGATGTTCACGACGCGGCCGCGGCCGCTTTGGACCAGGGGCTCGTAGAAGCTCTGGCAGGCGCGCAACGTGCCGGTGAGATTAATGTCCATCAGATTGTTCCATTCGGCTTCGGTGATGGAAATGGTGGGCTTGCGGAAAATCTGGCCGGCGGCGTTGACCAAAATATCGACGCGGCCGAATTTGGCAAGAATGTCGTCGCGCAGGGCATCGATGGATGGGCGGCTGGAAGCGTCGGCGGCGCGGCGCAGAGTTTGGCGGCCGGCTTTTTCGATATCGGCGGCGACTTCGGCGATTAGATTTTCGCGGCGGCCGGTGGCGACGACATCGGCGCCGGCTTCGGCTAAGCTGACAGCGAGCATGCGTCCGATGCCGGAGGTGCCGCCCATCACTACGGCGACGCGTCCGGATAGATTGAAGAGTTCGAGAGACATGGGGTTATGTTACAAGGCTGAACGTGCGACGCTAGTTACGTTCCTATTGAGCGGAGAAAGACAGCATTGAGGTGAGGACCAAAGCGCCTAAGAAAATGCTGGCAGGCATCGAACGAAGCAGCGGCAATGTCTTCGCCGATCTTGGCTTGCGAAATCCCGAACAGGAATTAACAAAGGCCTGGAGCGCTGGATGAGAAGATCGATCGCGCGCTCGAACAAGTTGCGCGCGGTGAAGTCTACGGGCCGGACGAAGCGCGACGCAAACTAGCGGACATGAGAAAAGCGCACATGGCAGATCGCGCCTAGTCTTCTTTGGACCCGTTTTAACTTACCGAAGACGCTGTTCTCGATATCGACGCTATCTGGCTTTACCTCTTGAAGAAGGAGGGCGAGGATACGGCGGATCGCATCGTCACTCGACTCTTCAAGGGATTCTACAAACTGGCGGACATCGCAAACGCGGTCATCGGCGCACCGATCTCACGAGCAGGCCGGTTCTGTTCTACAAGGTGTATTCATATCTCGTCATCTATGCGCCTGGGAGCAAGCCCTTGCAGATTCTCGGTGTGCTTCACGGAAAGCGGAATATCCGGCGCATTCTGAAACAACGCCTTTGAGTGCCGTGGAAGTTGTTATTTTAAGAGGCATGACTCACTCCCGTAGGGACCTAGCTGTTCTACTACCTGCTCTATTCGCGACACATGCCGAGGGGCAGAGCAAGATTCTGCCGTCGCAGTGTTATGTCTTCGATCAACTTCCGGTGAAGACGAATACCAAGAACCACAACGAGACGCGTCAGGTTTTCAATGGAGAGACGCACGACGGATATCCGGTGGATCTACACGTCACGAGACTGATGCCGGGGCAGATGCCGCACCCAGCACATCACCACGCGCACGAGGAGATGATGTTTGTACAAGGGGGAACGGTGGAGGCGACGATCAACGGGAAGAGCACAAAGGTCGGTCCCGGCGGGGTCGTCTATGTGAAGTCGATGGATGAGCACGGCTTGAAGAATGCGGGGGACGGCCCGGCGGAGTATTTTGTGTTTGCTATTGGGAATATGAAGGCTTAGCGGGGTGGCTTCACTAGTTCGACGGTGCCGTATTTCTCGAGCGACTTCTTGATTTTCTGGGCGTCGCCCACGACCACGACCGTGGCGTTATCGGGCGCCCAATATTTGCCAGTCGTGCGCACTTGATCGGGCTCGACCGAGCGGATATGGGTGGTGAACATCTCGAGATAATTTGCGGGCAGGCCCATGGTTTGAACGGTGACGATTTGATCGGCCAGGCCGGATTGCCGTTCGAGACGCAGGATGAAGCTGCCGGCATAGGCGTTCTTGGCTTGGGTCATTTCGCGGGATGTCACGTCGGTCGTGGCCATCGCGGCGAGGTCGTCGTTGAGCGCTTGCACGGCCGGCTCTACTACTTCATTGCGCACTTGCGTGACGGCGCTGACGTAAGCGGTCTCCTGCATCGGCGTGTAGATGGAATGCGCGTCATAGGCGTAACCGCGCTTTTCGCGAATATCGTTGAACAGACGCGAATCGAGTCCGGCGCCAAGCACCGTGTTTCCTAGCGCCAAGGGGAAGTATTCCGGCGAGGTGCGATTGGGCGCGAGATGAGCGGAAAAGATATTGGCCTGCACCGATCCGGGACGATCGACGAGTAGCAATTGCTTGCGATTGGCGGGGAGCGCGGGCGGATCGTATTTGGGCAAATCTTTCTTTTGCCACGTGCCGAACTCGGCGGTGAGGAGCGCTTTGAGCTGCGCGTCGGGCGGCACTTGGCCCACCAGAATGAGATAGGCGTTGTTGGGAACTAGATAAGTGTCGCGGAAGGTCTTGAGCGATTCTTTGCTGAGTTTGGCGATGGACTCTTCGGTGGGGCCGATGTGCGCATACGGATGGCTTCCGAATAACGCGGCGCTCAAAGCTTCCTGACCTAGATAATTAGCTTCGGCGCGCTCGCCGCGCAGCACCTGCAGGCGGTTTTGCTTCTGCAGATCGACTTCATCGTCGGGGAAGGAGGCATGCTGGACGACATCGGCAACGAGCGCGAGAAAGTCGGCGGCGGTTGTCGACAGGCAGCTTCCGGAGACGGTGAGATCGTCGTGGCGCGAAGCGGAAACAATTTGCCCACCCAGATCGGCGGCCTGCTCGGCAATTTGGCGCGCGGTGCGCGAGGCGGTGCCCTGATTCAGCAGGGCTGCGACGCTATCGGACAGACCCGGCAAATCCTGCGGATCGTATTTTGAGCCGGCCATAAAGGCCAGGCGGACGGTGAGTAGCGGGAAGCGGGCGTCTTTCGCGACCACTACCGTCAGGCCGTTGGGCAGTTTAAATTCTTCGCGGCTGGGGAGCTTCACGTCCGGTATGGGCGGCGTGACGGGCGGCTGAGAACGATCGACCGCGGCGGCCTGGAGAAGCGCCGCGGCGCAGGAGAGACCGAGGAGCAAACGTCGCATCTTTTAGAAACCTCCTTTAGTTGCCGGAACGGCGGTTTTGGCGCCGGGGTCGGGCTGAATCGCTAAAAACGTTCGCCGCTCGGCGGTGAGATATTTTTTGGCCACCGCCTGCACGCGCTCCGGTGTCACGGCAGCGTAACGATCGAGCACGGTATTGATATTCTGCGGCTTGCCGTCGAGCAATTCAAAGCCGGCCAAAAGCCGGGCGCGGCCAAGGCTGGTTTGCAGTTCATTGAGCTTGGATGTGAGCAGCAGAGTCACGGCGCGGCGAATCTCGACATCGGTGATGCCTTCCTTCTGAATCTTCGCGATCTCGTCCTGATATTGATCCACGATCTGATTGGCCTGAAACGACGGATTGTAGATGAAGAAAGTGGCGTATTGGCCGGGATCGCGATAATCGTCGGCCGAAGCGAAAGGCCAACCCAAGTCGCCCTGATACTGGATGACCGATTTTTTGCCCTTCACCAGATTCAATTGGAGACGCGAGCTGTCACCACCGGTCAAGAGCGCATCGAGGACGACTAGGGCGTAATAATCGTCGGAGCCACGCTCGGGGCCGGGATAGCCAACGATCACGCCGGGCACTTTGGCGAGTGGATCTTTGTAGGTGTCGGACGAAGAAGAAGCGCCGGGGGGCTCGGCGAGATCGGGACGTTTCGGCTTAGTTTGCTGTGGAATATCGCCGAAGTAGGTCTCGATCAATTTTTTCGCGTCGGCGATTTTGATATCGCCCACGACTGTGAGCACGGCGTTATCGGGGGCGTAGTGGGTTTTGAAAAATTTGGATACGTCGTCGATGGTGGCGGAGTTGAGATCTTCGAAGGATCCGATGAGGGAGTGGGAATTCTGCCAATTCTTGAAAACCATTTGCGGCCATTTGTCGACGATGGCGGTGGCGTAGGGCTGATTGTCGAAGCTGAGGCGCCGCTCCTGCTTGACCGCTTCCTTTTGATTGGCGAGATTCTCAGGAGTGATGGCGAGGCTGCGCATGCGGTCGGACTCGAGCCAGAGGCCGACGGCTAGCTTGTTCGAAGGCAGCGATTCGAAATAGTTGGTGTAGTCGGGGTGAGTGGACCCGTTCAACGTGCCACCATTCGATTCGACGAAGCGCATGTGCTCGCCCTTTTTGACATTGGCCGAGCCTTCAAACATCATGTGCTCGAATAAATGCGCAAAACCGGTGCGGCCTTTTTCTTCGGCGCGGGAGCCGACGTCGTAGACGACGTAGACAGCGACGACCGGCAGGGTGTTGTCCTCGGAAAGGATGACACGGAGACCGTTATCGAGCTTGTATTTCTCGATAGGGATGTTGATTTTGGGCGGGGCGGCGGCCGCGAGGGCGGCTGTCAATAAAAGGCAAAAGGAGAATTTCATCGTAATTCACGGCTCCCAGTAACAGACGCGCACGTGGCGGGTTCGTTCGCAGTATAACCTGAGGAAACCCACAAAGAATCGCCGGCAACGCCCACGCGGGGGCTTTGCGATTTCTTGC
>Ga0193753_10003880_pt1 | contig 10908 bp, 9 predicted proteins | sample H1c2metaG_FD_144925 | JGI IMG/M metagenome (GOLD analysis project Ga0193753, IMG submission 144925) | Soil microbial communities from a riparian zone of the East river system, Colorado, United States - H1c2 | ecosystem: Environmental > Terrestrial > Soil > Riparian zone | place: USA: East River... | reverse complement strand
TCGTAGTGCAGCAGAGAGAATACGTCGTACTGCTTCAGCTTGTCGCGGCCTTTCAGAAAATCCAGTTCCACGACGAAGCCCAATCCCACAATGTCCGCGCCCAGCGTGGTCGCCAGTTTGGTCGTAGCTTCCGCGGTCCCGCCGGTGGCGAGCAAGTCATCCACGATGATCACGCGCTGACCTTTTTGGATGGCGTCTCTGTGGACCTCCAGTGTATTGGTCCCGTATTCCAGTGCGTAGTCATATCTCGCGGTGGCGGAGGGAAGCTTTCCGGGTTTGCGAACGGGAACGAAGCCGGCGTTCAAGGCGTAGGCCAGCGCCGGGGCGAAAATAAACCCGCGCGCCTCCATGCCCAGCACCAGATCGATGTTCTTGTTGATGTAGTGCTCCGAGAGTTGATCGATCAGGGCCTTCAGGCCGCGTTTTTCTTTCAGCAGCGTGGTGATGTCGTAAAAAAGAATGCCCTTCTTGGGGAAGTCCGGGACTTCGCGAATCAGACGCTTCAGTTGATCAGAATTCATGGAGGACACTTACCACGCTCCTTCAATGCGAAATTCCTTCAGACCGCGCACCGGTTTGGCCTCGGACTCCTCGACTTGATCCACGCGGGACGCCCGCGGGCCTTGCTGCAAATGCGATTTCAATGCGCTCAGCTGATCGCGCGTGCCCATCGCCAGCACTTCCACGCTGCTGTCGGCATTATTGCGGACCCATCCCGCGACGCCAAGGATGTGGGCTTCCCGTTCGACAAACCAACGGAAGCCGACACCCTGCACCCGCCCGCGCACCAAAAACCGGCGGGCTTGAACGCTGGATTGTTCGGCCATCCCTCAATGACTCCGTGCTCAGTAGTCCATTCTGCAGGCTCGAGGAACCGGAATGAGAACCAACCCCGTCGCTCAAGCCAACAACAGAATGAGCGCGCACACCAAAACTGCTGCTAGGAAAATCGCCCCAGCTGTTCTCCCTGGCCGCGAACCGTCAGCTGCGGCCTGGTACTTCAAACAGGGTTCGACCACAACGCCGCCCGGGCATCACGGCGGTTGTAATTTTCGCCCACCGCCAGATCACGCCCGCGACAAATAGGTTCCCTCGGCGGTGTCCACCTTGATCGTCTCGCCTTCGTTGATAAACGGCGGAACCTGCACCACCAGCCCGGTCTCGGTTTTCGCTGCTTTGGTGACGCTCGAAGCCGTCGCGCTCCTGATTCCCGGCTCGGTCTCAACCACCTTCAACAAAACCGTCTGCGGCAATTCGATGCCCACGGCTTTGCCGTCAAAGAATTCCACCTTGATCTGCAGGTTGGAAATCAGATAGTCGACGGCGTCGCCCAGGATCTCGCGAGTCAGGTGGGTTTGCTCGTAATTCGAAGTGTCCATGAAGTAGTAATTGTCGCCGTCAGCGTACAGGAATTCCATGTCGACTTCATCCACCACAACTTTCTCGATGGGATCGGGGGAGCGGAAACGGTGCTCGAACATGGCGCCGGTACGCAGATTGCGCAATTTGGCCTGGATGAAGGCGCGCAAATTCCCGGGCGTACGGTGCTCCACGCTGAACACCGAGTGCAGATCATTGTTGTGTTTGATGATCATGCCGGGGCGCAACTGGGTGGCAGGAATAGACATGGATGAAGAAATCTCCTTGGGAATTGCAGCGGACCAGCGGAAGACACCCGACGACCGTCCCACTAGACACTGATCAATCCCTTATTTTATACGGGCTTGCACGGATTTGGGAAATCCGGAGCCGGAGCCGAGGAAAATCTGCACGAATTGCGTCCCATGTCCGTGCCCGCAGGCAGCTAGAATGGTCCGCGGGGAATCCAAGCTCTGGAATTGAAATCCGGGTCCATGAGGTGCATTTATGCGTGAAGGAAAATATAAAGCGTCCGAGGAAGGTAGCCATGCCGGAACGGCGGTTACGTTCCTGCTGATCGGACTGGGCGCAGGAGCCCTGGTAGGACTGCTGCTCGCTCCGAAAACCGGCAAGCAGATGAGAAAAGGGCTGCGCCGGCAATACGAGAACGCGCGCGACACCTTCGACGATTGGAAAGAAGACGCAAAAGAATTTGCCGAGGAAGCCATCGAGCGCGGCAGCGAATTCGCGGACGAGGTTCGCGATCGGGGTGGCAAGTTCGCAGACGAAGTTCGCGATCGCGTATCGCCGCTGGCGAAAAACCTGCGGCGGCGGTAGCGGCGGGCTGTGATCGCCCGCGGCCGAGGGCCCGCGGGTCAAAGTCAGCACCGCCGGAGTCAGAACAGCCGGAACGTCACTTCCACGTTAATCTGCGTGGTGGCGACCGGAAGGCCGTGCAGGGTGGCCGGCTGGAACCGCCACTTGCTGACGGCTGCCATGGCCTTTTCATCCAGGCCCATCCCCAGCGAACGCTGCAAGCGAAGATCGCGCGGCTGGCCTTGTGCGTCCACGATCAGAAACAGGACCACCGAGCCCTGATACCTGCTGTGGCGAGCCTCTTCGGAATATTCCGGATCGGGATCGTAAATAGCTCGGGGCAAAGTGACCCCAGCCACGCCTGGCCGGTAAACAGGACCGTCACTGTCCCCGAATCCACGCCCGTGGGTTGCACCCACTCCGCCGCAACAATCGCTCCCCAGGCCACCTCGCTCCCCGCTCCCGTTCGATGGCGGAGCCACAACGTTGGCCAGCGGATTTCCCCACTGTCCCAGCTGCGGGAGTCTGGTGTCGGTGATCGCCATGATGGTGGGAATCTCGGGCAATTTTGGCTCTGGACGATTGAGAACCGCTTGTGGCGGAGTGAGTTGATCCTGCAGGGTCATGCGCGGCAAAGCACCCTTCGACGCCGCCGTTTTGCTGCGATCGCCACCGCCGCCTCCCCCACTCGGTTCGTCGCTTGTCGGAAGAAACGAAACCGGAGCGAACCCCGAAATTACATTGCTGAGGGGATGCATGCCGCCTTTCGGGCTGAAATAAGCAATCGACCAGACCACCGCCACCAAACCGGCTGTCTGCAGCAGGAAAGCGGCCAGGAAAGTCGACGGTCGAGCACGGTAAGGGTTGCAGGCGTCGCCAAGAAGCGTTGGCAGCACTGGCCGAGAACCAGGCATGGAGTCAGCCATGTGAACTCCTGTCGCCCGGTTAGAAATCCGGGCCGGTCTTCAGTAAGAAGGCGACGGATTGCAAAAGGATATCTGGCTTTTCAGGAATGGTCGAATCCGTGAACGTCCTGCTGTATTCCGGGGGGGGTTGATTTCTTTGGGTGCGATCCTCGACGGATCAGGATTGTCTAATGAAAAATGACGGCGAAAAAACCTCTCACTCTTCCGAAGAATCCGGGGTGGGCCTTGTGGGATTGGCCCTGGGCGGAAGCAGCGGGTAACACCGTGGCGGGCAGCGCCGCCGAGACCATGGAACGGTTCATCGCCAAACCCTGCGAGGGAGGCGCCGAATCCGGATGCGAGGGGGGAAGGTCCCGGGCATTGAAAACCAAAGGCGCTTCGATCTGGATGTGACTCTCGTGTGGTTTCGACGGCGGCAGGGGGGCCGTTTCCGCGCCCGAGGTGGCGATCTCAACCGCTGAGGTGGCGCCCGGCTGCGCCAGGTGCACTGGAGTCAACGAGCCGGTCGCCGGCGCTTCGGCGGACGCACGCATCACCGGAACCGGCGCCGGTGGACAGCCGCAATCGGCGGGCGTCATGGCATCCACGGCGGTCAGGCGGCCGGAGCGAAACACGGCCTGCTCGCCCGCCTTGACCTCATACTTTTCGTCGCCTATCAATTCCGAAACCAGGGCAGAAGCCGTGTTCCCCGGCAAAGGCCGCATGCAGGTATTGCCGCGCGAGTCTGCGCTGATCGCGTAATGAAATTCGCCCGGGCCTTCGAGCAAAATTCGAAAATCCGGAGTGAGCACCGAATCGGCTGAGCTTTGCAGCGTGTAACGGGCCTCAAACGCTCCCGTACTCATGCTGAACATCAGGTCCCGACCATTGCTTGAGTCTGTTACCGACAGAGTCGTCCCCGGACAAACACGGACTTCGCCGCGGCGTCCCAGATTTACGATCTGGGTATACGAGCCCGCGGTCACGGTCGCGCCATGCGAAAAGCGATCGAGCGATACCGCCAATCCCGGGCCTCCGCTGCTGACGGGCACCACAACAGGTTGGGGTTCGCTGGTCAGGGAAGCGGCCGACTCCGGTTTCGGGGCGATTTGCTCGCGCGAGCGCAAGCGAATGGTCAACAGGTTGCCGGCCAGATCCCAGGTGAAGTCGCTGGTCTTGAGCAGGTCGATCACCACCCGTGTGATGGGGGGACGGTTCTGAAATTGATCGATGCGGACCGCGCGCACGGGATCGCTCGGAAACGCGCCCGCATGAAATTCAACCCGTTTCTGCGGCAGCAGATTACTGGTGTTCGGCAGATCGATCACCAGACGCGGAGGGCCATCCAGCTTCTGTACCTCCGGCACCAAAGGTCGGGTAGAAATGATTTCCACCGAAGGGCCGTTCTTGTCGGGCACCACCCGAACCACCAAGACGCTCGCCGCCGGCGCTTGCGTCCTGGCATGCTGCTGGGACAAGGAAGCGGGCCGCGGGGTTGCCTGGCCGGCTACAACTGCGGGAGCGACGAGCACCGCCAGCGTGATGAAAAGATGAGATCGAATGAGAGCAAATAACGTCATTCCGTAAGGGTTCCCCGGTTAGGACTAACCATATCACCCGGATGAAACCCGAAGAAGTGACGGAAAAAGCACGAAAGGCCCATTCCTTTGGGGGGAGAAAGAGGTCTGGCGGTCCTGGCGATGACCCTAGGGTTCGGCGAGGAATTCGTATTCGTCAATGACCGCTGCTACCGCCATCTTGCCATCGCTCACGGCGTCGTCCACGCGCACGATTTTTCCCTTGCATTGCACCCGGATACTCTCGGTCAGGGTGATCTCCGGCGGCAGGGTCAGAGTGAACTCGATGGGTGATCCGGCGGCTACCGCCGAATCCAGATAGAAGCAGATGCCGCGAGCGCTGACGTCCCGGGTCTGGGCGGTTTTTCCCTTTGCACCTTCTTCACTGCTGGTCACGGAAACCGGCAGTCTCAGCGCGAAGCGGCGAGTTGCCCGCTTGTCCTGTTGGGCCTCGGCCATAGGTCCTCCACAAAGCCTCGTAAGCATGGCGGTTTGCAGGCATGGTGTCAAGGACTTGGGGGGACGCAAAAACCCCCATCTGCCCGCCTCGGACACGAGGCTGGACCAGGCTGGCGCCCGGCCAAGGATTTTCCGCCGGGTGCAGCTTCGCAGCCCCGGGTGGTGATCGGATTCCGGGCCCGGTCCGCCGCCGGCAACCATGGTTGGCAGTCCCCGGTGGTTGACGATAAGCTGATAGAACATGGTTTTCGTACTCGACAACTACGATTCCTTCACCTACAACCTGGTGCAATACCTGGGCGAGCTGGGGGCGGAGGTCGTGGTGCGCCGCAACGATCAGGTCACGGTCGCCGAGGTCGGAGACATGCGTCCGGAGCGCATCGTCGTCTCCCCGGGTCCCTGCACCCCGCAGGACGCCGGAATCAGCATTCCGCTGATTCGCCATTTCGCCGGGAAAGTGCCCGTCCTCGGAGTTTGCCTGGGCCATCAGGCTATCGGGGCGGCCTTTGGCGGCAAGGTCGTGCGCGCCCCTCACCTGATGCACGGCAAAACCAGCCAGGTGCAGCACGACAACCGGACAATTTTTCAAGGCCTGGGGTTCCCCATTACGGCGACGCGATACCACTCGTTAATCGTCCAGGAAAAAGACCTCCCCTCCGATCTCGAGATCAGCGCCTGGACGACCGAGAAAGATGGCACGCGAACCATCATGGGACTGCGTCACAGGCGGTTTTTTATCGAGGGCGTTCAGTTTCATCCCGAGAGCGTTCTGACCGTCGAAGGCAAGAAGCTGGTGTCGAATTTTCTGTCGATCTGAAATTTCTCCCCGGACGTTCTGCAGTTTCCGGCGTTCCACGAGACCGCGCCGCCGTAATTTACTCCGTGCTAATCTTCCTGTCGCAAGGAGACTTCGATGTCATCCCGACTCTTGAGTTTCTTCCTCTTACTTTCCGTCACCGCGGCCGTGGCGCAAGACTCTTCCCTGGCGTCGTCGCAAATCGACACCGTCCAACAGGCCATCACTGCATTCCTTGCCGAGGAACATGCCCCGGGGGTCTCGGTGGCAATTGTGAAAGACGGGAAGCTTGCCTGGACGGGTGCCTACGGCTTTTCCGATCTGGAGAACTCCGTTCCGGCAAAGGCTTCGACCATGTATCGCCTGGCATCGATCTCCAAACCCATCACGGCGACGGCAGTCATGCAGCTTGCCGAAGGGGGCAAACTCGATCTGGACGCGCCCATCCAAAAATACTGTCCCGCCTATCCCGAGAAACAATGGCCGATCACCGCGCGGGAATTGCTCGGGCATCTTGCCGGCGTGCGGCACTACAAACAGGGAGACGAGTGGCGCAGCACGCGGCATTACTCTTCGATCACGGAGTCGCTCGATTTTTTCAAACAGGATCCGCTCGACCATGAACCGGGAACCAAGTATCAATATTCGACCTTCGGATTTTCCCTTCTCGGATGCGCGGTAGAAGGCGCTTCCGGCATGAAGTTCATGGACTATCTGCAGGAAAAGGTCTTTCGTCCCGCCGGCATGGAGCACATTCAAACCGACGACACTTTCACCATCATTCCCAACCGCGCGCGCGGCTATCGCAAGACCGAAAAAGGCGAAGTGGTCAACACCTGGCTGGCGGATACCAGCAACAAGGTCCCGGGGGGCGGCATGATCGCAACCGCAACCGATCTCGCCGATTTTGCCATCGCCACCATGAACGCGACCCTGGTGTCGCCGGCCACTCTCGAAAAGATGTGGTCCCCGCAGACCATGCGCGACGGCCAGAAAACCGGTTCGGGACTCGATTGGGAGATCGGCCGGCTCCAGGGTCATCAAAGCGTCTCGCACAGCGGCGCCCAGCCCGGAACCAGCACGGATCTGATTTTGCTTCCCCAAATCAATGCCGCCGTGGCTGTGATGGTGAATATGGACGGGGTTTCGGCGAGCGCCCTGGCGGAGACCATCGTGAAAGACGTCGTGCTTAATTAGGCAATCAATTACTGGACTCGTCCCCATGGTGGCCGAGGGATGGCCGCGCTCGGCACCTCGCCTCGGAATCTCGGTCGGAATCCTTGGTCGGAAATCTTGGTTGGAAATCGTGGTTGGGATCTGGGATGGTCCATCTGGCAACGATTCGTGGTGTACAGTCCACCATGCCAGTCCAGAGCTCATGCCACCCGAGAACGCGCAGCTACTCGCCGGCCATTGCCCGTCTTGACGCTCGAAGCTACCTTTAAGACAGTAAGGCCAGCATCAAACTAAAAATGTTTGTTGTTATGCAGCGGTTGCTGGGAAAGGGCGGCGGCAGACCGCTGCTGGCATGACGAAAACTGCTTCCCTTCCCCTTGGTGGCAGCCGCTATCCACCCTCGCGTCGTGCCTCGCCAGCGAAGGCAAGATCATTCCCTCCGGTTCGATGACATCTTCGCTGACAGCTCACGCTGACATCAATGACCATCTTGCGCTGTCGCGCTGGTAACTGAACCGCGCAGAACCGTGATCGATGCCTTGGGAAGCTGATAGAACATGTCTGCGGCGGCCGTGACCGTCGATCTTGATAGTGGCCCGTCAGGATCGGCATGTCCGCCGGTGCCTTCCTGGTGCCATTGATATTCGTTGGATCCGAATGTAATGCGGTCCAAAGGACCGGAGAAATAGCGGTCGTGTTTGGACCCGGGGTCGGCGAAAACCACCTTCACGGCATGGTCGTTGTACTGGTCCCGGTTGACGAGCATCACCGACCACTTCTTGTCGGGCCGCTCAACGGCATAGGCAGTCACCAGCACGGTGCCAGCTGCATCTATCACATCGCTCGCAGCCTTAAACTGACGGTGAGGGGCATCGATCGGTTGCACCCACTCCTGGGTGATCAACTGGGTCGCGAGATACTGCGGCGGGTATCCCAACACATGATAATTTTGATCGATCATAAGAAAGCCGCCGGGGTGGTCCGGTGACGGCATGTAGTGGAAATAGTAGGTTGCCCCCGCGCCTGCGGCCATCATCGAGCCGACATAGTCGGCCAACCACAAGGCACTCTTCACGCTTGAGGGACCAGCCCCGCCTCCGATGTTTCCCTCTGTCATGAAAAATGGAATGCCCGGCGGTAGGCCGTTGTCCTTCCAGACCTGAACAATGTGGCTGACAAATTCAGGCTCGGGATAGAGATCAGCCCAGGAATAGGTAGGCTTATCCTGATACGGGTAGTGCTCGAAGGAAAAGAACGTGAAATCGTCGAGGCGGCCGTGCGCCTTGAGGTAATCGAGAAACCTCCCTATCCAGGAGACTTTCCCCGCCGCGTCCGGCCACACTTCGACATCGCCGAATGTTCCTTCGAAGGGAGGGCCGCCCAGCTTCGCCTGGGGAACTGCCTTGTGAATGGCGGTCGCGAACTGCAGATAAAGAGCGCCGTAGTCTTCGGGAAGCATATGCTGACCGTCGGCCTCTTCTCCCATTTCAATCCAGGAGATCGGATAGTGGCGCTTGTACAGGTAAGCGATCTCGTTGGCAGCATCCTCGGGTGTGGAATACAACATCGCAATTGGGACCATGGTGGCTAGCCCGCGCGTGACTCCACTGGTGAAGAAGAAATCGAAACCGACCTGGTCTCCCCGCGATTCATCCATATCGGAAGCCGCGTGCCAAGGGTCGACCGAGGAAGGCCAAGTCACGGTCTGCTGACGGCTGGGAAAATGAGTGACGTAGTCATCGAACTGTCCATCCCCGGAGAGGGCTCCCGCGTACAGTTCAGCGATGGCGTAACCGACGCAGTTGCGCTTGTCAGCCGAGCCATGAGTGTCACAGGTGTTCGACGACTCAGTCATCAGGATGCGGAGATAGCGGACCGGGACTGCCCAGGAAACCAGTTTGAGCGTGACCGTCCCCCCTCGGCCTTCGGTGACCGCGCCCAAGGGGAAGGTTTGCCAGGTGCCCTTGGTGGTCCCGTCATAAAAGGGCTCCATCTCTCCTGTCCAGAACTGCACCAGGTATCGTCGCGCGTAAGGCTCCGCCCAGGCAATCCGGATGGCGTTGACCCCGACCTTGCTGCCCAGATCGATCATCACCCACTGCGGATGAAGGGAGTCATCCTCGCCGGTGAAAGCCCTGCTGAGATAGGGATTGCTCTTCCAATACGACTTCGGATCGCCGTCGGTCAGGCGAGACCAGCCGTTTCCATCCCCGCGGCTGAAGCCGCGATGAGGAAGCGGGGCGGCCCAGGAGTGGCGAATCATTTCCGCCGCGGGCTCAGCGTTACCCACAAAGTAGCCTTGTTGCTTCTCCCCGTCACTCCATTTGCCATTCGGATTCCAGTGCCAGGCCTCAACCATCAATTCCGTGTTCTGGCGATAGGTCACGGTCTGCCATCCCGCGCCAAGTATCTCCTTGAGCACGGGATCGGTGAGCAATTTGTCTGGAGTTCCGGTGCGCAATCTGTCAATCGCAGCCCCCAGAGAGTGCGGCGGACTGAAAGTGTTTACCACCTGAGAGGGAGCAGCATCGACGATGACCTTCTGGGCGATCACGGAGTGGGTAGCGAGAAGGAATGTGCCGATTGCGAGACCGAGCTTAAACACCCTGGGATTGATTCCTGGCGCCATCGAACGACCTCCGAAGCCTGGCTTGAGATTAATGAATTTACCAGAACTGCACGAGCTCGCGCATGCCGACGCGCGAAATAACATCTGAGGACGGGGCCTTGAACCTGGGATTGGCCTTCGGCCCCATATTTGTGCGTCAAAAGCCGAGATTCGCTGGCCCAGCGGAGCCGTACAGCAGTTCACGGACCTGCAGGCGAACCAGTATCACAAGGTCAGAGAAACATCTCCATCCCCCCTTCCGGTGGCACCCGTGAATTAAGGGGAGCCACTGCGCGCCGCATCCACTGCCCGCAGCACAGCTTTCGCTTTATTCAGGCATTCTTCGAATTCGCTTTCAGGATCGGAGTCCGCGACAATCCCCGCGCCCGCCTGCAGATAGGCCTTGTTCCCCCGCATCAACAGGGTACGAATCGCAATGCAGGAATCGAGATTGCCGGCGAAATCGGCGTAGAGCACCGACCCGCCATAGATCCCGCGCCGGGTCGGTTCCAGTTCCTCGATGATTTGCATGGCGCGAACTTTGGGAGCGCCGCTGAGGGTGCCCGCCGGAAAACAGGCGGCAAACGCATCCAGCGCGTCGAGATCGCCGCGCAGCTTGCCCTCGAGCGCCGACACCAGATGCATGACGTGGGAGTAGCGTTCGACATACATCAGATCCTTCACTTTCACCGAGCCGTACTCACTGACCCGTCCGAGATCGTTCCGTCCCAGGTCGACCAGCATCACGTGTTCGGCGCGCTCTTTTTCGTCGTGCAGCATTTTCTGCTCGAGGGCCTCGTCTTCGGCCTGATCGCGTCCTCGCCGGTGCGTGCCCGCGATCGGACGGTATTCCAAATTTCTTCCCGTGACTCGCACCAGCATTTCTGGAGACGACCCCAGCACGTGCGTGTCTCCCATGCGGAGAAAATACAAATAGGGCGACGGATTCACGGTGCGGAGCGCGCGATAGATATCGAACGGTTCAACTTCGGGGGTGAAATCGAGGCGCTGCGAGAGCACGACCTGAAAGATGTCGCCGGCGGCGATATATTCCTTGGCGCGTTCGACCATCTGCACATAGCGTTCACGGCTGGTGCCGGCTTTGACCTTTAGCTTCCGCCTGGGGGCGGGCGAAGATCTTCGCAGTTGCGCGGGACGCAATCCGTTGGCGAGCTTTTTTTCCAGGACCGCGATATCCGCCACCGCCCGGTC
>Ga0193753_10003878_pt1 | contig 10914 bp, 5 predicted proteins | sample H1c2metaG_FD_144925 | JGI IMG/M metagenome (GOLD analysis project Ga0193753, IMG submission 144925) | Soil microbial communities from a riparian zone of the East river system, Colorado, United States - H1c2 | ecosystem: Environmental > Terrestrial > Soil > Riparian zone | place: USA: East River... | reverse complement strand
ATGGAGTTACGGGAACATGGGTGCCTGCCGTAGTCGATAACCAAAATTCCGGCACTTATACATTCACACCGGCAGCCGGGCTCTGCGCTACACCTACTACATTTACACTTACAATAACGCCTAACATCGTTCCGACCTTTAGTTTCGGCACAAGCCTTACCATTTGTTCCGGTGGAACTGTACCCGCATTACCTGGCACATCCACGAATGGCATCCCGGGCACATGGAACCCTGCGGTGGTCGACAATCTGAACACAGGGACATATACCTTCATCCCGAACGCAGGTGTCTGCGCAACAGCGGCATCGTTTACCGTGACGGTAACCCCGAATATAGTCCCAACTTTTAGTTTTGGAAATACACTCACCATCTGCGCCGGTGGTTCTGTTCCTGCATTGCCTGCTACTTCTTCCAATGGCATCACAGGTACATGGTCACCCGCTGTTGTCGATCCGCAGAATTCAGGAAGCTATACTTTCACGCCTACCGCCGGTCTCTGCGCCACCACAACCAGCTTCGCAGTCACCGTGAACCCGAACATCCTTCCAACGTTTGCATTCGGAACCGCGATGACTATCTGCGCCGGTGGAACTGTTCCTGCATTGCCAACCACCTCATCCAACGGCGTCACGGGAACATGGAACCCGGCCGCCATAAATAACCAGGCATCCGGCACCTATACTTTCACACCAACGGCCGGCCTGTGCGCTACGCCTGCAACTTTTACATTGACGGTTAGCCCAAATATTCTTCCGTCCTTTAGTTTCGGTACCAGTCTCAGCATCTGCTCTGGCGGCAGCGTTCCAACGTTACCAAATACCTCTGCGAATGGGATACCCGGAACATGGACACCGGCGATTGCCGACAATCTGAATTCCGGAACTTATACATTCACACCAACCGCCGGTCTTTGCGCGTTGCCTGCAACGTTTACCATTACCGTAAATCCAAACATAACACCGAGTTTCAGTTTCGGAACTACGATGACCATTTGCCAGGGCACAACAGCCCCTGGATTGCCGACAACATCCACCAATGGCATCACGGGGACATGGTCACCTGCAGTAGCAGACAACCAGAACTCCGGTACTTACATCTTTACGCCAACGGCGGGCTTATGTGCATTGCCTGCAAGCTTCATACTAACAGTAAGTCCGAACATCATTCCAACGTTTGCGTTCGGAACCGCGATGACCATCTGTGCAGGTGGAACTGTTCCTGCATTGCCAACCACCTCATCTAACGGCGTCACGGGAACATGGAACCCGGCCACCATAAATAACCAGGCATCCGGCACCTATACTTTCACTCCGACGGCCGGCCTGTGCGCTACGCCTGCAACTTTTACGTTGACGGTTAGCCCAAATATTCTTCCATCCTTTAGTTTCGGTACAAGTCTCAGCATCTGCTCTGGCGGCAGCGTTCCAACGTTACCAAATACCTCTGCGAATGGGATACCCGGAACATGGACACCGGCGATTGCCGACAATCTGAATTCCGGAACTTATACATTCACGCCAACCGCCGGTCTTTGCGCGTTGCCTGCAACGTTTACCATTACCGTAAATCCAAACATAACACCTACGTTCAGTTTCGGAACTGCAATGACCATTTGCCAGGGCACAACAGGCCCGGCGTTGCCGACAACATCTACTAACGGTATCACGGGAACATGGTCGCCCGCGGCAGTGGACAACCAGAATTCCGGGACTTATACATTCACACCGACAGCAGGCCTATGTGCATTGCCTGCAAGCTTCACCTTAACAGTAAGTCCGAATATCATACCTGATTTTTCTTTCGGAACCACTCTTACGATCTGTGCAGGTGGTGCTGTTCCCGTATTACCCAATACATCATCAAATGGCATCGCGGGTACCTGGACTGCAGCAACCATAGATAATCAGCATTCCGCAATCTATACCTTCACTCCCAATGCCGGTCTCTGTGCTACCTCAGCGACCTTCAACGTGACGGTGAATCCGAACATCGCGCCTGCATTCAGCTTCGGAACAAGCTTGACCATCTGTGCCGGTGGAACTGTTCCTGCATTGCCAACCACATCATCCAATGGCATCACGGGAACATGGAACCCTGCTATCGCAGACAATCAGAATTCTGCGACATATACGTTTACGCCAACACCTGGGCTCTGTGCAGTACCAGCTACATTTATCGTAACCGTGAATCCGAATGTGACGCCGGCATTTGCCTTTGGCAGCAGCCTTACCCTTTGCGCCGGCGGAACGGTGCCTGCATTGCCAACCACATCATCAAACGGGATTACGGGAACATGGAGTCCCGCTGCCATCGACAATCAGAATTCCGGGACATACACATTTACGCCAACGGCGGGGCAATGCGCAACGCCGGCGACCGTTACATTCACCGTCACCGTTACTACGAACCTTATACCCACATTCAGCTTCGGTCCTACCCTTGCAATATGCACCGGCGGAACCGTTCCCGTATTACCCAACACATCCTCGAATGGATTGAATGGTACATGGGCGCCTGCGGTGGTGAGCGATCAGGCCACCGGAACGTATCTGTTCACGCCCGCCTCCGGTCAATGCGTATTACCATATACTTTCACGGTAACCGTCAACCCGATACTCAATCCTTCATTTGCCTTCGGCGCTTCTCAATCGATATGCATCGGTGGCAACGTGCCGGCACTCTCCACTCTTTCGACAAATGGAATTACCGGCACCTGGAGCCCTGCGATAATAGACAACATGGCCAACGGTACCTACGCGTTTACTCCAGCGGCAGGTCAGTGTGCGAATGCCGGGACCTTCACGCTGGAAGTAAATCCAATACCAACCGGAACGATAAGGACCGATACGTCTGTCTATGATGGCGCAACGATACCTGCATTCAATTTCAACGCCACGGGCGGAGCCATAGTCAGCTGGACCAATAGTAATCCGGCGATCGGGCTGCCTGCCAATGGGACAGGGCAGGTGCCTTCGTTCAACGCCATCAATCTCGGAAATGCCCCGGTCACCGCAACGATCACGGTAACTCCAAGGATCAACGGCTGTACCGGCGTGGCCAGGACCTATGTGATCACTGTACTTCCAATGTCAAAGGATGTATTCGTACCAAATGTGTTTACGCCGAATGGGGATGGGAAGAACGATATTCTTTTTGTTTACGGAAATTATATTACTACGGTCGACATGCGCATCTTCAATCAATGGGGACAACAGATCGCGGTGATCAATAACAAGACACAGGGATGGGATGGCCGCCATAAAGGATCCGCACAACCGGTAGGTGTGTATGTATATGTGTTGAAGGCGGATCTGGCCGATGGAAGAACAGTTAACCTGAAAGGATCGATAACACTGATAAGATAGAAATGAAACAAATAGTTGCAAGCACTAGTGTGAGAAACAATATCAATGCCCAGTAAATGAAAAATAAAGCGATGAAGAGATCAACGGGGATAATCGTCCTGCTGCTGGCTGCATTCCTGCGGCCTTACGCACAGACGGATCCGCATTTTACCCAGAACTATACATTTCCCATGTATATCAACCCGGCGTTGACCGGTAGCGGCGATGGGGAATACCGGGTATCATCGATCTATCGTACCCAGTGGAGTGGCGTTACGAATCCCTACAGGACCATAGGCGTATCATTCGATGCCAGGACGAATAAGAACATCGCTCTCGGTATAAACCTATTAAATCAATCCGCAGGCGATGGCGGCTTTAACTACCTGTCCACTTATGCGAGTGTCGCATATACGGGTGTGAAATTTGGCCAGGGAAATAATCACCGCATTGTGCTGGCAATACAGGGCGGCATGATAAACCGCCGCGTGGATGCATCAAAATTCAAGTGGGGCGAACAATGGAATCCCATAACAGGATATAATGCCAACAACGCTATCACGGAAAACTTTACGCGGACATCCGCAACCACGCTGGATATCGGCGCCGGGGCTCTCTATTTCGATGCTACCCCGGACAAGAAGACCAATGCATTCGGCGGCTTCTCGGTATTTCATATAAACCAACCAAAGGATCCCATCGTTTCAGCGCAGAGCGCGGAGCTCAATGTGATCCCTATCCGCTATGCATTACACGGTGGAGTAAGCATCAACATTTCCGATCGTACCAGCTTCATCCCGCATGCACTGTATATGCACCAGGGCACCGCATCGGAGACCATGCTCGGAGCCTACATGCAACTGAACGTAAACCCCGACACTGATTTAATGTTTGGCGGATACTATCGCCTCAACGATGCGGTGGCGCCATTTGCCGGTTTCGACTATAAAAACTTCATCGTTGGCCTGAGTTACGATGTAAACACGAGCCGGCTTGGTTCGATGTCGCGAAGCGTGAACAGTTTTGAACTGAGCCTGACATATGTCAAGCGCAGCAGCACCCGTAGCGTCTTCGATTTCATCCGATGCGCGAGATTATAACCATCCAAGAATCCAAGGAGTCAATACCATGAATAACTTTTTACTTTATCTGCACAAACATAACAAGGGCAATGAGCATGTCGTGTCACGCTGCATCATCGCATTGATACTGACCGCCAGTTGTATGACGGTGCAGGGCCAGCGCAATGGTCCGCTGCAACTGGCGGACCAATACTTTGCCTCCGGCGAATACTATACCGCAGCGAACCTGTATGGACAGTTCCTGCATCCGGCGAAGAAGCAAAAGACCTCCGGCGATTTTCCCCTAATATCGAAGCGAAGAAGAACAGGAATAACGGTTTCGAATGTCTCGGCAGCGGCCGTGTTGTACAAACAGGCCGGGAGTTATCGTCTCGCCCACTACTGGAAGGAAGCAGAAGCCGCATACCTGGAATGTTATAATAGCAGCAAGGATCAACACATCGATGCACTCTACTGGGCGGCAGTATGCCAACGTAGTCTTGGTAATTTTGCAGCAGCCGGGCAGAACCTCGATGCCTATTTACTATCAGGCACTAACTACAAGGCGGAAGCGCAGAAGGAATTAGCCACCCTGCAATTCATCAGGCAACAAACTACAAGACCGGATTCCGTTTTATATAAACTGAACAAGTTGAATGCGGGAGAGGTGAATGGCGGAGGACTCTATGCGCCGGTACACATCACCGGGAATCAATACCTGGTAACAAGCACGGAACCGGATTCTACAAGGCATGAAGGTGTGAATCCCAATCGCAGCCGCATCTATACGGCAACCTTGAATGGCGGAGCTCTGGAAAATATGAGTCCCCTGCAACTACCAGCCGGTGAGCCACTCATCAATCAGGGTGCGGCTAGCCTGAGCCCGGATGGGAACAGGCTTTACTTCTCGCAGTGGAAACATGATAAGAATGGCAAGAGATCATCGATATACTATTCGGTTAAGAATGCGGGTGCATGGAGCAGCCCGGTCTTGTTAGCAAACGTAAACACGGATGGTTTTAATAGTAAGCAGCCGTTTTGCACCAGCGATGGCAAATACCTCTACTTTGCCTCCGACCGCCCGGGTGGCGCAGGCAAGTTCGATATCTGGTCTGCATCATTGAATGAGGACGGAACCGCAAAGGAAGCTGTTAATGCCGGATCAGGCGTGAATGGTCCTGAAGACGAAGAGGCGGCCTTCCTGCAGAGCAGCAGCTCAACTCTTGTCTTTTCTTCCAATGGCCGCGAAGGCATGGGAGGATTCGATCTTTACCAGGCCAGTTATGATGGAAAGAATTGGAGCAGGCCCGAGAACCTGGGGTTCCCGGTAAACTCCGCCCGCGACGACGTCTATTTTTATACGAAAGAAAATGTCGATCTTCTCGGCAATGCGATATTCAGTTCGGATCGTGGCAACGGTTGTTGCCTCGAGACCTACGCGGTCTCCAAATCAAGGAAGAACAACCTGCTTAGCGGTTTAATAAAAGATTGCGCGGACAATCTTCCCCTGTCAGCCGCGTCTGTGACATTGACGGACGGTTCGGGGAAAGAATGGAAGACGCTTACCGATGCCTCTGGTGCCTATAGCTTCGCGCTTGGCACGCAATCAGGCAATGAGTATCGCATCCGGATCACTAAGGATCTGTACAGGGATACGGCCACGGTGGTGATCAGCGCCAATACCGATAAGAGTGATCCCCTGATCGATCGGATCGCTGGATCACCCATCTGCGCGGAGAAGATCCCGGTATTCACGATCAAGGCCGAAGATGTGGTGACGGTCTTCTTCGACTTCGACAAGAGCATACTGAGACCGGCAGCCGTGAGCAAGCTCGATTCCATCTATACGGTGATGGTTGAGAATCCTGGCGCCACTATCCAGATCTCCGGGTATACCGATGGTCGCGGAACCGAAGCATACAACAAAATACTTTCCGACAAGCGCGCAAGGGCCTGCGCAGACTACATTGCCGGCAAGGGCATCGATCCCACAAGGATCAGTTTCGTTTCCTTCGGCGCTTGTTGCCCGATCGAGATGGAATTGATAAATGGCCGCGATAATGCGGAGGGACGTAGTAAGAACAGGCGAGCGTTGATTAATGTGAAGAAGTAATACTAGCTGAATAAATTAGTTTTTTGTCCCACAGATCTCACGAATTTTTCTCAAAGATTAGCTGGTCTCGCTTAATTGAGAGCGCTAATCTGTGAAATCTGCGGGTGAAAATGTGCCAATTAGCCAATGTGCCAATTGGCCGTGCTATGATCCGTAATGACCTTACGGATAAGGATCATTGGCACATTTTCACATTGGCTAATTGGCACATTTATTAAAACTCCTTCGTATTACAAAAATATTCTCATATAGCTCCTATTCTCCCAATTCCCCTTTTTTCCGTAAATTTTCAATGCTAATAATAACCAATAACCGCCCTCATGCACAGTATTCTGCCGTTTCTGCTAGCTATGGTCGCCGCTATTGTATTGCTGGAAATGTGGGCGAAAAAACTAAAAATTGCTTACCCAATCCTATTGGTAGTTGCAGGATTGGTTATCAGCTTTATTCCAGGGCTCCCTTCAGTAAAAATAAATCCTGATCTGATTTTCTTCGTCTTCCTGCCGCCTCTTCTCTTCGACGCCGCGTGGTCCGTTTCATTCAAGGAGATGAAAAAATGGTGGCGCATCATCGGCAGCTTCGCTTTTCTTGTAGTGTTTTTTACAGCTTTATCCGTAGCGATAGTGACCAATTATCTTATTCCCGGGTTCACTCTTGCGCTGGGGTTTCTATTGGGCGGTATCGTGTCGCCGCCGGATGCAGTCAGTACGGGCGCGATCATGAAATTTGTCAAGATCCCGAAATCCACGGCCGCCATCCTGGAGGGCGAAAGCCTGCTCAATGATGCTTCATCCCTCATAATTTTCCGATTTGCGCTGGTAACAGTTGGAACAGGTCAGTTTATCTGGCAGCCGGCAGCGGCAAGTTTTCTATGGATGGTTCTTAGTGGAGTAGGCATCGGACTATTGCTTGGCTGGATATTCGTACAGGCACACAAACGCCTGCCTACAGACGCCCCCTCTGATATTGCACTAACATTGATCGAACCGTATTTCATGTATTGGATAGCGGAACAGCTCCATAGTTCCGGTGTGCTGGCAGTAGTTTCGGGCGGCTTATTTATGTCTACCCGGCGAATGATCTTTCTAAACAGTACAAGCAGGGTCAGGGGTTATAGTGTTTGGGAGAGCTTTGTATTCATACTCAATGGTATCGTGTTTTTAATTATTGGGTTGGGCCTGCCGGCAATTGTGGAAGGGCTGCGTGCAAACGGTATAAAGCTGCGAACTGCCATAGGTTATGGTGTTCTGGTAACAGGCGTGTTGATCATTGCGAGAATAATCAGTTCCTATGTCGCATTGATTGCCACATTGATCTTCCGACCAAGTGTAGCGCCTCGTTCCCCGTCGACCAGGAGGCGTTGGTTGATGCCCCTCTTGCTCGGGTGGACGGGCATGCGCGGTGTGGTATCACTTGCGGCAGCCTTATCCATACCGGTCGCCATGGACGATGGAACAGCTTTTCCACAGCGAAATCTTATCCTATTTATCACGTTCGTGGTCATATTATCGACATTACTATTGCAAGGGCTGACCCTACCTTACTTCATTACGCGAAGCCGGTTGTTTGACACGATCCCTACTCAGGGCTCTGAAGAAGAAATGAGACAACAAATGAAAAAAGGATTGAAGGAACACGTCTACCAGCATCTTAAAGGAAAATATGATAACCAGGAGGGCGGCCATGCAGTCATGGAGAAATTCCTTAAACATTTGGACGAAAAGTCGAAGGCGGCAGAAGATCAGTGGATGCATGGAAAGACCAAGGCCATGTTTATCGAAATCCTGGAAGTTCAACGGAAATACCTGGTTGATCTCAATAGAGTCTCGACGATTGATGAAGATATTATCCGTCAACAATTGTATCAAATAGATCTGGAAGAAGAAAGGATGAAGATAATTTAGCTCATGCCTTCAAAAACCCCGCTAAAAATAACGGGCAAAACTCTGAGCCCTCATTCGCCTTTTTGGCCTCGGTGGACGCTGTGGATGTGAGGGAATCGCGGCCCTGCCGCGCTCACTTTTGGTGATACCGCGGGATCTTCCTAAACAAGTTTCATCTCCTTGGCTTCATAAGAAACTAAGGAAACAATAAGATATTTGCAGGAGCAATACTAGCGACGCTTTCCTACATCGGCAGGATAGGCTAGCAGGCATAGAATCGCATTTATTGGAAAATTTTAAGAATTTCGCTTAGTCCGCCACAGATCAGATTGCCTTTATCGCTGCCAGTTCTTTCCTCACGCCATCCATGCCATAGAGTAAGCGAGGTGGATTGCATCCCATCCATGTCAATATATCCAGCATTAATTCATACCGTCGTTCGGTGCGATCGATTGAGATAGTATTCCCGTCGAAACATACAGGTTCATAATGTGCAATGCGATTCCGAATGTCATTTATTTTGAAGAGATTCTTAAATACCGTCTTCTGATTAGTGCCAAACGGACGGTTGGGAAAAACATTTAAAAGAATACTTCCTGCGGCAGCGAACTCGATTTTACTAAATTGATATGTCCAAAACCCAAAAGTAAATTTGGCTATCAGCCGGTCATGCGTGTAATCCGTACCTAATTTCTGTATCGCTTCCTGGACGGAATGGTAAGTGTCCTCGCATTTCGTGTTTTGAAAGATGGCAATGATAAGAATGTTGGCGCTATAAATTATGACCGAGATGCTATCGCTGAAGAAATTACTGACCAATGAAGTGGAAAAAGGTAGAAGTACAATAAATAGTAACCAGCCGATATTGAACCATAGCAATTTCTCATCGACTTTTTTGATATGGGAGAAGAAGCTGTGATGGGTTTTCCAGAAGTTGGCAATATTCACGAAGGAAAGAAAAAAGGCAGCAAAGGCGCGCCACTCCTTCAGCACGTCTTTGAAAGTCAGGTGCCCGTTTTCCGTAGGCGGTATCTTTATTTCGAGTGCAAGCAACGTGATAGCGATGGCCACTACTGCATCACAAAAGAAGACAGTGCGTTCTAATTGGAGATTCTTTTCTTCCATTCCGCTGGTTTTAAGTACTTCTTCGTTTTGTTACATTGGGAATAACATAAGGGTTCAATAACCTATTTCACTATTTGTTGCGGAGCTGAGGGGAATCGAACCCCTGTCCAAGTTCACGTATAATGAATTTAAAGAGAAATACAATTGTCGTTCAAAAAACATCTGGCCATCTATTGGTCTTTGAAAGCATACCTCTTCGATGTCATACTAAATTACAATGAGTTCGGTGACAAATGGAAATTTCCTGTCCAATGGCAAAGTTCTAATTTTGACAAATCGGCTCAATCCCTCTTTGCCATAAAGTAAAAATTTCGTTACTTTAAACAGACCTGGCATCGAGCGGACATCGCCTCTACCCCACCCTACGCAACTACCTCTACTTCGTACGACAACCCTTTGATAAGACTATACTGAGATTCAACTCAAAACCGACTATACTTATGGCAAAATCAAAGACCATCGTGCTCATTCACGGGAATTTTGTGAATGACATCACCTGGACAGATTGGAAACGTTATTTCGAACAAAAGGGTTACAAAGTTTATGCACCTACAAATCCCGGGCATGCCGGCAATCCCGCCGACCTAAGAGCAAAGGTTCATCCTGACCTTATTAAGACGGGATTTATAGATGTTGTCAACAACATCGGTGAATTAATAGATACCCTGCCCGAAAAGCCATTGATCATTGGTCACTCGATGGCAGGAATGGCTACCCTTAAATTGGTTGAATTGGGAAAAGCCGCGGCTGGCGTGAGCATCGATGGTGCGCCTCCAAAAAATGTCTTCCCGCCTTTTCAGACACTTAAGACTGTGCTGCCGGCATTCGGCTTCTTTTCCTTTAACAAATACTTCATGGGTAGCCGCAAGTGGTATGATTATGCATTTTTCAACACCCTGCCTGGTCCAGACAAAGAAAAAGCGTTTGAAAAATTTGCCGTCCCTGAAAGTTATAAGGTCAGTCGCCAATTGGTCTTAGATTCATTTGCAAACATAGATTTCAAGAAGCCTCATGCCCCCATTTTGTTTATTGGTGGTGGTAGCGATCACATCTTTCCACCAGTTCTTACAAAAACAATAGCCGGGAGGTACAAGGATCCCGGTAGCCAGGTTGCAGTGAAAATATTTGAAGGCAAAAGTCATTTCATTTGCGGGGAACCCGGTTGGGAGCAGGTAGCCGACTATGTTTTAAATTGGTATGAAAATCAATGAAAGAAGCACCAGTACAATGGGAATGATACATAGCCCCACAATGACGCTCCATGTAAGACTTAACTGTTTTCTTTTGATAATTCGACAATACCCGTCAATTCAAATACACAGAAGACCCGCGCCTGAAAGTGCCCGGGCAAGAAGACCAGGCTAGCTGCAATTAAGCCCTATCTCTCG
>Ga0193753_10003877_pt1 | contig 10914 bp, 8 predicted proteins | sample H1c2metaG_FD_144925 | JGI IMG/M metagenome (GOLD analysis project Ga0193753, IMG submission 144925) | Soil microbial communities from a riparian zone of the East river system, Colorado, United States - H1c2 | ecosystem: Environmental > Terrestrial > Soil > Riparian zone | place: USA: East River... | reverse complement strand
TCATGATATCAAGCCCATTGGTAGGTTCATCCATCAGCAGCATGGAAGCATTGCTGGCAAGCCCAAAACTAATCAGCACTTTTTTCTTCTGCCCGTAACTCATGTTCTGCAAAGTGCTGCCGGCCGGAATATCAAACTCCGCAATGTGTTTCTCAAACTGCGCTTTGTTGAATTTTGGATAAAAAGGCGCGTGGTACTGTACCAGGTGCTGCAGTGGAACATCCGGCAGGTGAAATTCTTCCGGCACCATAAATATCTCCTGTAAAAAAGACGGCTGGCGTTTGCCCGGTGTAAAACCAAGCACTTCTATTTTTCCTTTGTCAGGAAACAGCAGCCCGGCAATGTTCCGCAATAAGGTAGACTTGCCTGTGCCATTCTTGCCCAGTAACCCATAAATATGACCCGGTTGCAACTGCAGGCTCAGGCCCGTAAAAACCGGTTTCTTCCGGTAAGCAAAATGCAGGTTTTGAATATTGATCATGCTTAGTGATTTAGTGTACTATTTAAATAGTACACTACAAAAATAAGAAAGCGTTTCGAATTTCAAAATTTATTTTTAAAAACAAAGGAAATTAATCAAGTGCAGCGGCGGCAAGCCCCCTTATTTTACTATACATGCAGGGGTTTATTAAATTACAGCTCTTTTAAAATCTTATCAACAACCATTTTGCTCATTGATGTAATGCTGGCATCGTATTGATCAAGATATTCTGTAGTAGCTGTTTTCCAGGATTTGAACATGCCTATATTCTTTTTACTATCCGTATACGGTATGGTTATAACCCCTTTTTTTATTTCAGCATTTTCTTTTAACAACTTGTACGAAACAACCATGTTTGTATTGTCTGCTTTTATTGCAACATTGTCCCAGCCAAACGCATAAATAACAAATATTAAATGAGCTTTATCGTCTATGGCAAACTTGTGCGGTATTTCATCGACTGACAGTTCCAGCTTTTGCCCTGCCAGTTTTTCTTTCAGGCCCCTGTTGGCCATATTCAATACAGTTGAGGTAAAATTATTTATTGGAACCCGGGGGTTAAGTGTACAGGTATTTTTGTAATCCCACGACCAGTAAAATAACAATGGCAGCATATTACTGGTCTTTGTTTCAGTTGTTGACACTTTTTCATCTGCAGACAAAAGATCCGATGTTACTGAAATATAGTCAACCTGCTTTTTCTTTTGTGTTGCTGGTTTGTCAGCATATTGTTTTGCCACCTGCTTGTCTACTTTTTTAGCAGTTAAACAACCTGCAAATAAAAGTGCACAAACAGCAAATACATTCACTTTCGTCCTGATAATTTTCATAAGGGTTTTTTCTTATATTTTATAATCAATTATATGGTCTTTTAATTATACGCATAAATTGGCAATTTATTGCAGCGCAGGTCCCTGATCAACGGCTTCGTGATTATTACAATTTTTAACAACTGCTGCATTTATTTCAGCTTTTCACTTACACGAATTATAATCTGCACACCGGGTACAACCGCCCAATAAAATCCCTTCCGTACAAGTGAGTGACACCTGCCTGCCGGACAGGCAGGCAACAAAAGCCAGATAGAAATTCATCTGCCCGCTACCCCATATTCCTTAAACCCCCATCTATCTATATTTTCGTACTTTGCACGCCATTCTTAATAGCCTATGCAAAAGAAACTCAGGAGGGAGCAGGCGCTTGAATATCATTCCAAGGGAAGGCCCGGAAAGATTGAAGTGGTGCCTACCAAAGAAGCAAAAACGCAGCGTGATCTGTCGCTGGCTTATTCGCCCGGCGTTGCCGAGCCCTGCAAAGAAATTTACGCACTTCCGGAAAACGTTTATAAATACACCGCCAAAGGAAACCTGGTGGCGGTAATTACCAATGGTACGGCTGTGCTGGGCCTGGGCGATATTGGCCCCGAAGCCAGCAAACCCGTCATGGAAGGAAAGGGTGTATTGTTTAAAATCTTTGCAGATATTGATGTGTTTGATATTGAGATCAATGAAAAAGATCCCGAAAAATTTGTACAGATTGTAAAATCGCTGGAGCCCACTTTTGGTGGCATCAATTTAGAAGACATCAAAGCACCGGAATGCTTTTATATAGAACAGCAACTGCGCAGCCAGTTAAAAATTCCGGTGATGCACGATGACCAGCATGGCACGGCCATCATCAGCAGCGCCGCATTACTGAATGCACTGGAATTACAAAAGAAAAAAATAGACAAAGTAAAATTTGTGGTCAATGGCGCCGGGGCGGCAGCCATGGCCTGTGTAAAATTGTACCTGGAACTTGGTGCCAAACATGAAAATTTTATACTCTTTGATATTAGCGGCGTAATACATGATCAGCGTGCCGACCTGGGAGAAGATCGTAAACTGCTGGCCGTAAAAAGTGCCGACATAACACTGGCATCCGCTATGAAAGATGCGGATGTGTTTCTTGGATTAAGCGTTGGTAACGTAGTTACACCCGATATGGTAAAAAGCATGGCCAAAAGGCCCATCGTTTTTGCCATGGCCAACCCCGATCCGGAAATTTCTTATGAAGCGGCTATAGATACACGTGATGATCTTATCATGGCTACCGGCAGAAGCGATTACCCCAACCAGGTAAACAATGTACTGGGCTTCCCCTATATTTTCCGTGGTGCGCTGGATGTGCGTGCCACACAGATAAATGAACCCATGAAACTGGCAGCTGTAAATGCTTTGGCTGAACTGGCTAAAACACCTGTTCCGGATATTGTAAACATGGCATATAATGAAAAGACCATTTCTTTCGGACCCACTTATATTATTCCAAAACCACTTGATCCACGTTTACTGTCTACCATTGCACCGGCGGTGGCCAAAGCAGCCATAGAAAGCGGTGTAGCCCAAACCGTTATTACAAACTGGGAATCATACAGCATTAGCCTGAACAAAAGACTGGGACTTGATAACCAGCTCATCCGCATCATTGGCAATAAAGCCAGGCGCGATCCCAAACGCATTGTTTTTGCAGAGGCCGATAACCTGAAAATTTTAAAAACCGCACAGATTTGTTTTGATGAAGGCATCGCTTTTCCTATTTTACTCGGTAATGAAAAAAAGATACGTTCCATAGCAGAAGCCCACGGTATAGAATTGGAAGACATGCCAATCATAGACCCGCAACTGGATGAATATGATGAAAAGCGGAAAGAATATGGCGACTTGTTTTTTCATAAAAGGCAGCGCAAGGGCCTTAATTTGTATGAAGGCATTAAGATGATGAAAAACCGCAGCTATTTTGGCTGTATGATGGTGGAAACAGGTGAAGCAGACGCCATGATATCGGGCCTTACAAAAAATTACGCGGATACCATACGCCCCGCATTGCAGGTAATTGGCACCGAAGACGGCGTACAAAAAATTGCGGGCATGTATTTGCTGCTCACCAAACGCGGACCGCTTTTTATGGCAGATACCACAGTTAATTTTAACCCAACCGCAGAAGAACTGGCAGATATAACTTTGATGGTAGCCAAAGAAGTACGCAATTTCAATCTTGTGCCACGTGTGGCCATGCTGAGCTATTCAAATTTTGGAAGCAGTAATTCTCCTGAAGCAAAGCTGGTAGCTGAAGCAAGAAAAATAGTAAAACAAAGAAACCCTTCATTGCTGGTGGATGGCGAAATGCAGGCCAGTGTTGCATTTAATAAAGAAATACTGAGAGATAATTATCCATTCAGCGAACTGGTAGACCAGGACGTAAACACACTTATTTTTCCCAATCTTGCGGCAGGAAATGTGGCCTATAACCTGTTGAAAGAAGTAGGCGGGGCAGATGCCATTGGCCCTATATTGCTGGGTTTAAAAAAGCCAGTACATGTATTACAGTTAGGAAGTTCTGTACGCAGCATATACAATATGGCGCTGGTAGCGGTCATTGATGCGCAGATAAAATCCAAAACGCCATCGGGCGAATCAGCATCCTTTTCACCCAAAGAAAAAACAAGCTGGTGGAAGGGCTTCAGGAAAGTAAGTAAAGACTTGTAAAAAATGAGGAATAGGTATTAATTTAGAGCGGCATACTGGTTCATTGTTCTTTAACCTTTGTTACGTTATTTAAACAGACCCTGGAGAACAGAAAGTAAAACTTCTGCATCAGGCAATAGATTTTGATAAACAAAATAATATAGACAGCAGCAGGGAATTATAATGGAATAAAATCCAGTATTGTTGCCCGTTACATTCAATTAACTATGACCATTTTTACCGATCTGGGCCGATACCTTTTAATGCTGAAGGGCATGTTTTCCAAACCGGAAAATATGCGGGTATACTGGAAAGAATTTATGCACCAATGTTCCGAAATCGGCATCGGCTCATTGGGTATTGTTGTAATCATTTCATTTTTTATGGGCGCCGTGTCGGCAGTACAAACAGCATATCAGCTGGTTAGCCCCATCATTCCCAAAGCAAGCATTGCACAAATTGTCAGAGATACGGTGATACTGGAATTTGCCCCCACCCTGGTTTGTATTGTACTGGCCGGTGTTGTTGGCAGTAAAATAGCCAGTGAGCTGGGTAATATGCGCGTTAGCGAGCAGATTGATGCATTGGAAATAATGGGCATCAATACAAAAGCCTACCTCATTATGCCAAGAATTATTGCGGCCCTGCTGGTTATACCCATGCTGGTAGTGCTATCTGCAGCACTTGGGATCTGGGGCGGAAGAATTGCGGGCCTGGGCTCTGGTATCCTGTCTTCCTTTGATTTCGACAAGGGGCTAATGCAGAATTTCGTTCCTTTTAATGTGTGGTTTGCACTTATAAAAGCGTATACATTCGCTTTTATCATTTCAAGCATACCTGCTTATTATGGCTATCACGTTAAAGGTGGTGCGCTTGAAATTGGAAGGGCCAGTACCAGGGCAGTTGTGGTAAGTTGTATTATGATTCTTTTTGCCGATTATATACTGGCACAGTTGTTACTTAGTAACCCGGCAGGCTAAAATTATGATTGAATTCAAAAATATAAGAAAGACTTTTGGCGATAAAGTAGTGCTGAATGATGTAAGTGCTGTATTACAGGCCGGCAAATGCAACCTGATAATAGGCACCAGCGGCAGCGGCAAAACAGTATTAATGAAATGCCTGGTTGGTTTATTTGAACCCGACCAGGGCGATATATTATACGATGGCGTAAACTTTTCTGAAATGGATGATGAGAAGCGCAAAGAATTGCGGCAGCAGATTGGCATGCTGTTCCAGGGTTCTGCGCTGTTCGACAGTCTTACAGTAGAAAGGAATATCATGTTTCCGCTGAACATGTTTACCAAATGGAGTTACAGCGAAAAAAAGAAAAGAGTAAATGAAGTACTGGAAAGGGTAAACCTGAAAGATGCCAATAAAAAATACCCGGCAGAAATAAGCGGTGGCATGAAGAAAAGAGTGGGCATTGCCAGGGCCATTGTATTAAATCCCAAATACCTGTTTTGCGATGAGCCCAACTCCGGCCTTGACCCGCAGACATCTATGGTAATTGATAAACTCATTCAGGAAATAACAGTTGAATACAAAATTACAACAGTGGTCAATACGCACGATATGAACAGCGTAATGGAGACAGGTGATAATATCATTTATATGTACGAGGGCCTTAAAGAATGGGAAGGCAGCAACCAGGACATTATCTTCAGTAAAAATGAAAAACTGAACGCCTTTATTTTTGCATCTAATTTTTTACAGGATGCCAAAGACATGCGCATGCTGGAAGCAAAAGGAAAGATTGACAATAACCGGAATATGGATGAGCTGCTGAAATAAGCGTAGGGATGAAGGTATAAGGCATAGGGTATAAGGCGTAGGGCGTAAGGTCTTTAATATTGTTTGCATTTTGATATCTGTAAAACTTTTTGCGGAGAATACCTTATACCCTATGCCTTACACCTTATACCTATCTTTCAACTCATGAAAAAACCAATACTGCTTATTGTTATTTCTTTATTTGTATTGCCTATAATGGCGCATGAATTCTGGTTGCAGCCGGAAAAATTTATATACCGGCCCGGCGAGATTATCAATATCCGTTTTTGGGTGGGAGAAGATTTTGACGGCGCCAACTGGAGCGGCAGCCACGACAAGATAAACAGTTTACAATTGTACCTCGACGATATAACAGATGATATTTCGGACCAGGTATCGGATGAAAAAGGCGATTCGCTGCAATTAAGCATTTTTGACGAAGGCACACCCATGATCACTTTCAATTCAGCCAATTCTTTTATTCAGCTTGATTCAGCAAAATTCAACGCCTATTTAAAGGAAGATGGATTAAACAACGCGTTCGAATACAGGACTGCCCATAATGAAACTGACTCGGCGGGCAGGGAATTTTACCAGCGAAGCGTAAAGACACTGGTACAGGTGGGCGATAAAAGAAGTAATATCAGTCACCCCACCAATTTACCCCTGGATATCATACCTGCTGCCAACCCTTATGCACTAAAAAACAATGATACCCTCTCTGTAAAACTGCTGTTTAAAAATCAGCCTTTGGCTAACCAACTGGTAAATGTATGGCAGCGCATCAATGGTAAAACATCCAAACAGGAATACCGGACCAATAGTAAGGGTGGGTGCAACTTTGAAGTAGCTGCCAGCGGCAAATGGATGGTAAGTACTGTAAAAATGATACACCTTGAAAATGACCCAAAGGCCAACTGGCAAAGCTATTGGGGCAGTTGCACCTGGGGATATGAATAGCCTGCTGATGATTTGGTTCCTGCAATACTGATTCTTCTCCCCAAAGATCTTTATCTCCTGAACTGTATCAGATTACCATTAGTTTTAAAACAGTACAATAAAAAACAATACCCCAATTGTAATAATCTGCAGTAATAAACGTCTTATCAGTGGTTGCCCCTTTATCTAAATGTTTAAATGCTGCGGCGGCCCCGGAACCTAAGCTTTATATTTGACAAAATTTTACCTGCATGCCACTTCTGGAAGTCCGCCATCTCAAAAAATATTATGCCACACAGAAAGCCGTAGATGATATCAGCTTCTCTATAGACCCTGGAACAATATTCGGATTGCTGGGCCCCAACGGAGCCGGCAAAACAACCCTGCTGCGTATGATTACCGGCATTTTTTTCCCGGACGAAGGAGAGATTTTCTTTGATGGAAAAAAATTTCAGCCTGCCGAAGATGCATTGCGGATTGGCTATATGCCGGAAGAGCGCGGTCTTTACAAGAAAATGAAAATAGGGGAACAGGCTATGTACCTGGCCCAGTTAAAAGGCCTCAGCAAGCGCGATGCCTATAAAAAAATAAAGACCTGGTTCACCAAATTTGAAATGCAAACCTGGTGGAACAAGAAGATAGAAGATTTGAGTAAAGGAATGGGCCAAAAACTGCAGTTTGTTATTACCGTACTGCACGAGCCCAAACTCATTATCCTGGACGAACCCTTCAGCGGCCTTGACCCTGTAAACAGCAACCTGATAAAAGAAGAAATATACAAACTGGCAAAAAGTGGCTGCACCATTATTTTCAGCACCCACCGTATGGAGCAGGTAGAAGAGATCTGCGACCAGATAATATTGGTGAACAAAGGCCAGAAAATACTGGATGGAACCGTAGCTGGCATAAAGCAACAGTTTAAGGAAAATCTTTTTCATGTAGGGCTTAATAGTTCACCGCCCGTAACCATGAGTAATGCGTTTGACATTACAGACAGGGAAGACAATGGCCTGGTGGTTAAAATAAAGGATGGATACAATACCAATGATGTATTACAGCATTTTATACAACAGGAGGTTGGTATAAAAGAGTTCCACGAAATACTACCTTCACTCAATGATATTTTTATAAAATTGGTAGAAGGAACGGCAGTAACAAGGCAGTTTCAGACAGTAGCATAATTAAGTATTACCCAAAACCCAACAATACATGAATAAAATCTGGCTCATCATAAAGCGGGAATACCTCACCAGGGTAAGAAACAGGACATTCATTCTTTCTACATTTTTAACCCCGTTGTTTTTTGCTGCACTAATTGGCATTATCGTTTTTATAACCATAAAGAATACAGATAAGGAAAAGGTAGCGATTATTGATAATTCAGGTGTATTTAAAAAAGAGACTGACAGCGTTAAATCAATCAAACTCGTGCTAAACCCGGTACCGGTAGCAGATACCAATACCTACGAGAAGAATGGATACAGCGCCATCTTATATGCACCGCACAATGGTCTCAATAACACAGATAAATGGCGGTTGTATTCAAGAAAAAGTTTTGCCGTAACCGCGGTAAGCAGTATTGAAGAAAAAATAAGAAAAGGTCTGGAGAACAATATGCTGATGGAAAGGTACCAGGTAAACAGTAATAATATTGATTCTGTAAGAGAGGCATCAAGAAAAATAGAATTAGAAGAAAAAAGAATTGGCGCGGGCGCCCATTCGCAGGATGGCAATTCCATGGTAGCCTATATCGTTGGTTACGGCGCAGGCTTTCTTATCTATATAACATTATTTATTTACGGCGCTATGGTGATGCGCGGGGTGATGGAAGAAAAAACAAACCGCATTGCAGAAGTGATCATATCATCTGTAAAACCATTTCAGCTAATGATGGGAAAAATTATTGGCATAGGTGCAGTAGGGCTAACGCAGTTTCTTATGTGGATAATCCTGATCACTGTTTTTTCAAGTATCATTGGCGCGATTATACCACATGAGCTTTTAGAGCAGGTAAATGAAGCCAATAAAAGTATACCCGGCGGACAAATGAATATGCAGGCCAATGAGGCTTTGACTGGTCTTGCACAAGCTACCACAAAGCAATTAGCCTCTGTTAACTGGTTCCTGGTAGTGAGTTGCTTTTTGTTTTATTTTTTCTTTGGCTATTTATTTTATGCCGCCTTATTTGCCGCTGTAGGCAGTTCTGTAAATGAAGACCCGCAGGATGCACAAAGTCTTATGTTTCCAATTACGATGCCCATTATACTGGCTATTGTAATTATGATAAACGCCATTACCCATCCCGATAGTTCACTGGCTACCTGGAGCAGTATCATTCCTTTCTTTTCTCCTATTGTAATGATGGCAAGAATTCCCTTTGGTGTACCTGGCACTGTACCTTACTGGCAACTGGGTTTAAGTATGTTGTTATTAATCCTGGGCTTTTTAGCCACCACCTGGGTGAGTGCCAAAATTTACAGAACCGGTATTTTATTATACGGCAAAAAAGCTACCTGGAAAGAAATGTGGAAATGGGCTTTCAGAAATAGTTAATCCCGGGGGCCAGGCTCGTCCCTGCCCGGGCTGTTTGCCGAACAGCTGTAGCAAAGGAAAAGATATTTTGAAAATAAGATTAGTGATGTTATAAGATTTTTTGATGCCAGCATTTGTTCTATGATTGGGCGACAGAGGCGACGCTCCGTTCAACTGTATATCATTGGGGATCACGCTTGCGTGGAATGTTATTGCGCCCTTTCAGGGCGCTGAATAAATTTCGGTTATTCCCCCCGGGGCTGCACCCCGGGCTACGCATATTTACGCCCATTCTGGGCTTAAGAAAATGATGAAGCGTTCTGCGTTGACACAAATCCCAACATCTAAAAACCCCAAAATCAGCAATAAGACATTCCGCGATATAGACAACCGAAGTTTTTAAAAACTTCGGTTGTCTCCTAACGTAAATCCCAACGTCTAAAAATCCCAAAATCAGCAATTTGTAATCAGCCACGCAGTAGACATCAGACATCTCCCTCCGGCTCAAACGTTAAAATAAATAAAATTGCAAGTGCTGTGCAACAATTTACGAAAACAATCGTATTTTTATACGAACCCATTCGTAATAATAATTATTCACCTGAAAATCCATTGTATGTTACGCACACTAAAACCTGCCACCTGGATGGCAATTGTATTGATCGGTTTCACCGGCCTGGCAGGTATTGCCTGGCAGCATAATCCATCTGTTGGCCATCACAATCAACAGGATACCCTCCCAAAAAAAGAAAATGCAAAAGAAGATAAAACCGTTATTAACGGGGACCTGGACAAAGCCATAGACGAAGTAAACAGGGCCAAGGAAAATCTTGAAAGGCAACTGCAAAATAAGGACTGGGAAAAAATGCACCGCGATATAGAGCAATCGCTTGAAAAATTGAATACAGAAAAAATAGAGGAGCAAATAGCAAAAGCCATGAAGCAAATTGACATGCAAAAAATTCAATTGCAGGCACAGGCGGCGCTTAAACAAATAGACTGGCAAAAAATGCAGGCCGAAATAGAGAAAGCACAGGTTGAAATTAAAAACAAAGACATGGTGAAAATGCAAAAAGAAATACAGCAAGCCATGGAAGAAGCAAAAAAAGAAATGGCTGAAATGAAAGCTGTGGACATGGAAAAAATACAGCACCAACTGGAACAGGCTCAGGAAAACATGAAAATAAACGAAAGCAGGATAAAAGAGGAAATAGAAAGTGCCAGGAGCAATATCAGGCAAAACCTGAAAAAAGACTTCCGCAAAGAACTGGAAAAAGCCAGGGAAGGTATAGACCGGGCAGCAGCGGAATTACAAAATTATAAAGATATGCTTACTGAAATGGACAAGGATGGCCTGCTGAACGCCCGTGAACCATATAGCATTGAATATAAAAAAGGAGAATTGATTATCAATGGCAAAAAGCAACCTGATACCATTACAAATAAATACAAACATTATTTTAAGAAAGAGAACGTAAAAATTAAAAAGGGGAAAGAAGATGAGGACGACAGAACCATAGATTTATAGTTCATACCGGTCTGCCGCAGGGCAATTTGAGAGTGTAAAATATTTTGTGTAAACTGATTTTAGTAATTGCATCAGAGTCGGCATCTGTGTTCAAATATAGTTAAGAACTGATGTAGAATGAGTCCCCAGTTGTGTAGGGTTGCATTCCATTTTTT
>Ga0193753_10003876_pt1 | contig 10915 bp, 13 predicted proteins | sample H1c2metaG_FD_144925 | JGI IMG/M metagenome (GOLD analysis project Ga0193753, IMG submission 144925) | Soil microbial communities from a riparian zone of the East river system, Colorado, United States - H1c2 | ecosystem: Environmental > Terrestrial > Soil > Riparian zone | place: USA: East... | reverse complement strand
AGTTGCTCGAGGCTGCGAATCTCCGACGCGTAGTCGAGCAACTCCGCAACTTCGACCTCCGGCCCGGTGTGGACGACCAACCAGTACGGCTCGGCTTCGTTGGTCGTGGTCCGTGCAGCGTACGGCTGCGGCGGGTCAGACAGCACGAGATCCTCCACAGCGTTGCAACACGCGGCGAGGAACGCTCGATGCTCGATCTCCAACGGTTCCACACACCAGCAGCGTTCGAACGCGAGTGGAGCTCCGCGGAGCAGCGGCGCGTACTCGCGCCAGCGAAGCAACCGCGCCACGTGCCACAACGCGATGTCGCTCGGCCAGCGTTCCAGCTCACCCAGAATGCCAGCCGGAAACGCATCCACACACAAACAGTCGGCACCGAGTCTGGTGATCTGCTGGCTGAGCCACTGCCGAAACGCCGGAGCATCTCGCTCGAGCTCGGCCGGCGCTTGCAATACGTCCAGTCCGCCCGCCACCCGAGTGTCCTTCGCGAGCTCGGATGCGGTGACGACCGTTGCTCGACCCTGGTAGCCGATCGTGTGCAGGAAGGCTCGCGCTCGCACCAAGTGGCCGAGCCCGCCGCCCATCGCGTAGTAGACGAGGTCACTGACCACGCGCGATCAGCTCCGCGATGATCACGTCCCGATACTGTTCCGGCACTGCGCTCATCAACAACACGCCGTACGCCGCCGACCGCTTCCCCGACTCGAGAACGAACAACTCTTTGTCGGACGCGTCCTTGACCTTGATCTTGCCCGACTCGGCATTGAAGCGAACCTCGCCGATCTCGTGCTCCGACGGGTCTTCGACCTTCACCTTGTCGTCGTACTTCGTCTTCAGCGTCCACGCGTTCAGGTTCTCTTCGTTGTCGCTGACCTTGATCTTGTCGTCCGCGACTTTGACCTTCCACAGCAGCTTGCTATCCGGCGTGCGAACCTTGAAGCCGGTATCGCTGATCTTCACCTCGACGAACGCTTCGCCACTCACGCTGCCTTGGTGGTAGTAGCGCTTGTCGCCTTTCGTTTGGCCGACGACGTGTCGCGTCCCGGCGCGCACATCGACCTTGTCGCGAGCGAGCTCGATCGTGAGTGCTTCAGCGCCGCCCGCCGCTGCGATGACGACCTTCGTGCCCGGCTCGGATGCTGCCCGGGAGGGCTGCGTCGCAGGTTCCGGTTCCAAGCGACTGCACCCGAGCACGAGCGCTGCAACCAGACACATCCCATGAGTCACGACGCGATTGCGCATTGTTCAGTTCTCTCCCGCGCTCACACCGTCGGTTGCAGCCGAGCGCGGCGTAGCGGACGTGCTCGACGTGCTCGCTGGTTCGACCAGAAACTCGTGGTACCGCGCTGCTTCGGTTCGTGCCTCGAAGTCGCGGAGGATCCTTGCGTGCAGCGCTAGACCGCCCTGCGCCAACTCCGACTTCGACAATTCCACGACAGCCTCGAGTGCGCGCACACACCCGTAACTGTCGCCCGGCGGGAACGTGAGCGCGGTCTCAGCGGTACCGAGTACGTCTGCCATGCCGCCGGCCGTCGAAGCCAGCACCGGCACGCCGAGCGCGCCCGCTTCGAGCAACACGTTCGGCATCCCGTCGTAGAGCGACGGCAGCGCGACGACATCGCAGCAGGCGTACCAAGGCAAGAGCTCGAATCGATCGACGAACGGAACGTGAGTCCACCGAACGTCTTCGCTCAGCGCCTCGAGCCGAGCTGACATCGCGGGCTCGATCTCACCCACGATCAACAAGTGCAGACTGCCCGCGACGTGACTCGCCTCCACCGCATCCAGGAAGAACAGCCCGCCCTTCTTCTGCTTCAAGTGGCCGAACAAGCCGACCACTCGCCTTCCCTCCGCGACGCACTGTGCGCGCCACTGCTGCGCCTTTGCCCGATCGATCTCGAGCAGCGTCCACTCCGCCGTGTCGATTCCATTCGGAATCCAACGCACCAGCGGCTGTGGGAACATGCTCGCAACCTTGTGCTGGTGATCGCGACTGACTACTCCAACGGCAGCCGAGCGCGTCAACGCGTCGCGGAGCATCCAACCGCGACGCGGCGAGACGATGCCGGCGTCGAAATCGTTCCCGCGCAGTAACGTAGTGAGCGGTGCGCCAAGCCATGCGGCGAAGCTCGGGGCAGCTAACAGCGGCAGGAATCCTCCGAACGCCACGACGCGAGAGAAGCGGACGGTGCTGCGCCCGAGCACGTTCCACGCGAGGTTAGTCGCGTGCGCGGCATCCTCGCCTACCTCGCAGCGGATCAGCCGGCCGCGCTCTTGCTGCTCGATCCGCACGCCCGAGTGACGCTGGCTGAAGTGAACCACGTCGACTTCGACTCCGAGGCGACGCAACCCGCGCACGATTCGATCGCAGGATTGGGCCATGCCACCGCGATCCGGCGGATAGTTCTCGGTGATCCACAACAAGCGAACGTCAGCTGTCGCCGAAACCGGCTTGGGGGTCATCGCTGCCGTCCTCCATCTCGCCGTCGCGCGGGGCGAACGATTGTGCGTCTTGGTTGTCGTAGTGGTGGTGGTGCGAGCCCGAATACATCGGCGTGTACCCCGAACCGTAATACCGCTCGCGATACGAATGGGCCCAGCCGTCGTCGTACGTATCGCGGTCGCCCGTCGTGCCGGTTCCTTGATCGCGCCGCGCTTGGCAGTCGCGACACGTCGACATCACGGCTTCTGGCGCCGAATGCAGCGCACAGATCCAGCGCGCACACTCGACGCACTGCGCGAGGGCCATGTTTTCGCAATCGCGCAAGGAAAAGAACCCTGCCCTGCACTCGCACTGCGTCATGCCGCACTCCCGACCGGAGTCGCAGACCGATACGCCGCCGAGATCGCGTCGATCAGGAACCTCGGATCGATCGGCTCCAACGACTTCAGCTTCAGCTTGCGCTGCAGCTTGATCGTGCAGCGCTTCACGTCGCGGCGCACCGTAACGCGCTGCCCGGCCGAGCCGGCGACGTCATGCACGACGTAGCGCTTCGACGGCAGTGACACTACCACCGCGATCTCACTCCGCTTGTAGTGACGAGTTTTAGTCTTGTACTTGCCACGCCGATTGCGCTTCGTTCGCTTGCTCTCGCGCACGTCGTCCCGAACGCGCCAGCGCAACACAGTACCGTCGGCCAAGCGCGCCGAGCCTTCGAACCATGGATCGGCAAACAGCGTGTCGATGACCTTGTGGTACTGGCCGCGCACGTACGCGGGCAACACTTCGACCTGCTTCCGCTTATCGGTCGGCAAGGCCAAGTCGAGGCGCACTCGAACTCGATCCGTCGCTGCGATGTCCTGCTTCAAGATCGCTAGAAACGGCAACGCCACGCCGCGAACGTTGTTCGAGATGTCGAGCGGGCGCAGCCGAAAAAACGATACTGCGATCACGACCGCCGCGACGAGCAGCGCAATCGGCAACGGCAACAGATACGTCGTCGTATGCAGCGAGATCATCAACGTGAATACAGCCGCGACCGCAAGGATCGGAGCCGCGATCGTGGCCGTACGGCGCCACTTGTCCGCCAGCCGGTCGAACTCCGACAACGCGCGCAGGTTGTCGAGCAGCAGGCTCGGCGGGTACGCGCCCGACACTTGCTTCGATTCGATCGCTTCGCGTTGCGTGTTAGACAACTGCTGGAGCGCTCGGAATGCCGCGAACATGGACCTCCGTCGGGTCGATCGAACGATAAACCGTTCGCAGCCGTTCTAGCGAGCTTTCCCAGCTGAAATCGCGCAGCACACGCTCGCGCCCGCAGCGGCCCAACGCAGCCCGGCGTTCGGGGTACGCCATCAAGACGCGGATCGCGCGCGCCAGCTCGGCCGGACGATCGGCAGCGACGAGGCGGCCCTCGACGCCGTCGCGGATCAGCTCGCGCACCGGCGGCAGATCAGACGCGACTACGGCCACGCCGTTCGCCATCGACTCGAGAATTTTGAGCGGCGCACAACCCTGGGTGACGTTGCGCGCACACTCGCGAAGTGGCGCGATCGACAACGCCGCGTTCGCGATCCACGGCGTGAGCTCCGCGCTCGAGAGGCCCCAACGCCACTCGATTCGCGAGTCGATGCCGAGCTTCAGCGCAAAGCGTTCGGCCCGCCGTGCATCGCGCGATCGGCGCGCGGCGCAGACCACGAGCGTGAGCTCGAGGTCGGCGAGCCTTGCAAAGGCGCGAAGCAGTGTGTCGATGCCTTGCCAACTCTGCATCGCACCGAAGTAGATCACGTAACTCGGCGGTGCCTCGAGCGGTCGCGGCGGAGGCTCGTGACAATCCGCGCCGTTGGGCGTCACCGTGATCTTCGCGGGCGCGACGCCCAACTTTTCGAGCAACGCGCGCGTCGTCTGTGAGGGCGTCACGATCGCATCGCAGCGATCCAAGCAGAGCAACTCGTCTGCGTGGATCTTCTCGAGTGTGCGCGCCGCGAGACCGCCAAACGCGTGCGGCAGCTCGATCGACGGCAACGCGTTCACCTCGTACACGGTCGCATACTTGTGCGGGCGGGCGAGCACCGGCACGCCACTCCACGGATCGCGAAAGTGCGCAATCGAGAGCTCAGGCGCAACCTCGAGCACGCGTCGCAGGTGTGCTCCGTACGCGAGCGCGCGCTCCAAGAAATTGGTCACGGGACGCGAGAATCGAAGGATCTCGACGCTTCCTTCGACGTGATGTACCGGAAGCGTACTGTCACCGAGCCCGTACAGGAGCCCGCCGCCGCAGTGCTCGAACAAACACGGCGCAAACCGCGCGATGTGCGTCGAAGCCCCTTTAGCCGTGGGGAATCGATCGAAAGACGCGTAGAGCGATCGCGGGGATGTCAGCAGCACGGATGAGATCGGCCGCCGAGGTTACCACGAACTTTTCGTGTGAACGCTCCGGCGCCGGTCGGGCACACACCGGCATGACCCAGCCTAACAAACCTCTTGGGCAGCGTTCGGTGCGGCGTTCACGCGGGGTGACTGGCCTGTCTTCCATTCGACGATCGATCTGGAGCGGGTGCGCTGTGTTCGCGCTGGCGCTCGGATTGAGCGTCCTCCCTGGCTTCGCACACGCAGATGAGTCCGAAGACCGCGGCGAGCCAGACACCGTCACACCTCTCGCACACTGGGATGCGGCCCGCGTCGCCGACTATCTGGAGGGCTTCGGGCTCGATCGCTCGCATGTCAAGTTCGGTCTCGATGCCTACCGGGTCGAATACTTCACGGTCAGCACATCCGGCACGCTCACGATCGCGAGCAGCTTGGTTGCGGTGCCTCGCAATGGACCGCGCGAACTCCAGCTCGCAGTCTGGTTGCACGGCACGACCGTGTACAAAGGCGACGCCGCTTCAGTCAATGACGAGAGCGACGACCGTGCTGCAACGTTCATGCTCGCTGCAGCCGGTTACGTCACGACAGCACCCGACTATCTCGGACTCGGCGAAGGCCCTGGGACACACCCGTACGACGATCGCGGTTCGGAGGTCTCCGCTTCTCTCGATGCGCTTCGAGCCACGGCCAAGCTCGCGGAGTGGCTGCAGCGCCGCGTCGACCCGCGCGTCTCGATCGCAGGCTTCTCGCAGGGCGGTGCATCGAGCCTGGCTCTCGCACGCGCGATCGAACAAGGCGAAGCCAGGCGGTTCAAAGTCCGCGCAATCGCGCCGATCGGAGGCCCGTACGACATGAGCGGCACGCTCGCGACGGCGGTAGCCGGTGGCATCGAGCACACGACCGCGTATCTCGCGTACCTCACTGTCTCGTGGAATCGCCTGCACTATCTGTATGCGTCGCCGAGCGACGCCTTTCTGCCGCCGTACGATCGAACAATCGAATCCCTGTTCGACAACACGCATCCCGCCGAAGAGGTGTTGACCTCGCTCCCCGACACGCTCGACGCGTTGTTCACGCCCCAGTACTTGGCGCTGCTCGCCGCTCCGAGCGGCGCCCTCGCCGACGCGCTGGCCGCAGCCGACAGCGTCTGCGACTGGACGCCGAGCGTCGAGACGGTCCTGTATACCTCGCAGAACGACCGCGACGTGCCGATCGCGAACGCGCGCACCTGCGAGTCAGCGCTCCTCGCGCGCGGCGCGGCCGCCCGGGTCGTGGACTTCAAAGAACCCGATCACGCGGGGACCTTCATCCAGGCGATGCCGCTCGTGATCGAACAGTTCGACGCCCGCCGCTGACCCCTGCAATTCGCGGACATTCGACAGACCGCGCGGCTCACGGGGGACGGCGACGTTCCCCCGTGAGTCGACATGCGCGAGTATCCGGGTGAGCTTCCGAGCCATTCTCGCGTTAGCTCTCCACCCAGGTCTCGCTTATGTCCGCACCCGCCCCCGCTCAGTCCAGCCTTCCGGCGTCCGCGACCAAGGTCAGCATCGCCGACTATCTGATCGTCAGCATCCTCCTCACGGCGTATTGCATCGGCCTTGCGTTCGCGATTCACCCCGGGCACTCGCCGAGCCCGTCGCCCGAGCGCCTGATCGCCCCGATGGAAGCACTCGTTGCAGTGACCGCAGTCGTATGGCTGCTGATGGTCGGGTTCCGCAACGGAACGATCCTCTGGGGCGTCACGCATCCCGGCTATTACCGCGACTATACGTCCCACCAACCGCCGGAGTGGGTCGAGCGCCCCGCGCGCGCATTCAACAACCTGCTCCAAGCTCCGATCCTGTTTTACGTGATCTGCTTGCTGATGATGGTCACGGGCCGGCTCGATGAGTCACAGATCACGCTCGCGTGGGTGTACGTCGCAATGCGCGTCGTCCACGCGGTGATCTACCTCGGCTGGAACTACGTGCCATTTCGCTTCGCGAGCTGGGTCGCGAGCTGCATCACGCTCGGCGTGCTCTGGTGGCGGTTCGCCCTTTAAGTACCGCTAGTCGAACTGGTATTCGGTCTCCCGCACGCTCGGACGATTCGCATACGCCTCACAAAACGCGCGTAGGTTCGGATACGCGCTCGTGTCCACCACCTTGCGAAACTCGAGGTGGCGAATGAAGCAAAAGCTGCTGACCTCGAGGAAGCTGACCGTGCGATCCGCCAGCGTTCGAATCGCCGCCGGTAGCTGCGCCTCGAGCCACGCCAAGCTATTCGTGAGACTCGCTCGCGCTTTGTCGTCCACTGGGTTCGAACCAGGCGCCGGCATGTTCCGCAAAATCAGCGAGACTTCCGTCGCCATGGCTTGCAGCACGAGCTCCTGCGCATTGGCAGCGATTCGATTCAGCAGGTCCTCCGGCCACAACACGTGCACGGGCTCCGGTGCGCGCCGCGCGAGCTCGCGACTGATGTTGAGCGCGCCAAACCAAGCGCCGGTCGGCGTCTCGAGAATCGGCAGCTTCAACGCGGGATTGTCACCGAAGTCCGACGCCGACTGCGACATCAAGTCGAGCACCGGTCGAAACTCGTGAACGAGGCCGCATTCACGCGCGATCACCCGAACGGTGCGCGTAAAGTGCGAGCTGCTTCGGCCAATGATTCGGAGCGTCATCGCGCCGAAAGGATACCTGCGATTGCCGCGGGCAGATCGGAAAACTGCGCGCAGAACGCGATCGCACCCGCCTCCTGCAGCTCGACTAAATCCCCGAACCCGTACGTGACACCGATACAGTGGGTTCCGTTCAGCCGCGCTGCTCGCATATCGTGCTTGCGATCTCCGATCATGATCGCAGTTGCAGGCACGATCGCCTCTCTTACGAGCAAGTGCGCGAGCAACTCCGCCTTGTCGGACATCGCGCCATCGAGCTCGCAGCCGTACACGCCGCGAAACTGCGCCGCGAGCTCGAAGTGCTGGAGGATTCGCTCCGCGTACACGCGCGGCTTGCTCGTGCACACCCACAGCGCGTGACCCGAGTCCGTGAGCGCGCGCAACGTCGCGTGCACGCTCGGATACGGGAAGTTCTCGAACAAGCCAACCGTGGCAAACCGCTCCCGATAGATCGCGACGGCTTCCTCGATGCGCGCAGCGTCACTCGTCGCGAGCAGCTCCGCCAAGACTTCCCGAATACTCGGTCCGATGTAACGCTCGAGCGCTTCCGCAGCCGGCGCTGTCAGTCCGAGCTGCTCGAGCGCGTGGACATAACAACGCGTGATGCCCTCGCGCGGGTCCGTGAGTGTCCCGTCGAGGTCGAAGATCAAATGCACATCAGTACTCATGCGGGCGCAAACCTTGATCCGGCTCGACCCATGGTTCAAGCAAAAATGCGATTCCGCGACGCCGGGCTTCCGTGTTCCGCGGTAGCCCGGCCGTGCGGGAACACAGCGACAAAGGTCGCTAATCGCAGGCATGGCCGGATTCACGCGTGGCATGACACATGCAACCTCGGCACCGGCCCATGCTGGGTCCCGAGAACCCGGAGCATTCCGATGACCGTCACCGATGAACTGTTGAATGCCAATCGTGGATACGCCGAGCGGTTTCAAAAGGGCGAGCTGCCGCTTCCTCCAGGCCGCAAGGTCGCACTCGTCGTTTGCATGGATGCGCGCATCGATCCGGCGCGTGCACTCGGTCTCGAGGAAGGCGACGCGCACGTGATTCGCAACGCAGGCGGCCGGATCGCAGACTCGATTCGCAGCCTCGCGATCAGCCAAGAGCTGCTCGGCACCGAAGAGGTCGCGATCATTCATCACACCGATTGCGGCATGCTCACGTTCAGCGATGACACGTTGCGCGAGCGCCTGCGAAAGAGTCGCGGCGCCGATGCCGACTCGCTCGCCTTTTTGCCATTTCGCGACGTCGATCAATCCGTTCGCGACGACTTGGCGTTGTACGCCGCATCGCCGCTCGTACGGCACGACATTCCCGTGCGCGGCTTCGTCTACGACGTGAAGACCGGTCGCTTGCGCGAAGTCAAAACCAAGAGCTGATCAGCCCGCGGCGAGACCACGCGCCGAACATCGTCGCTAGCACCTGAATCGCGTCGCGACTCGTCACGTGTTCGCGGACGAGGTGGGATCGCGCACGACACTCTTTCACGCCGGCTCTTCCAAGCCCCGTCACTCCACGCGTACGCTGCTCTCCGTATTTCGATGGCGTCGTCGGCCCGACGGCGCCACAAGGAGCGACGCATGAGAGTGAGGCACTTGGTTATCTTGGCTTGTACGCTTGCAGCGCTTGCAGCTTGTGGCGACGACGACGATGGTGGTGATGGGAATAGCAGCGGAGGTGGCGGCGGCTCGATCGACACCGGGTTGCCTGCGAGCGACAAGCTCGCGAGCCTCAATGACGACGACGCGAAGCAAGCCTGTAAGAGCACGGCTAAGGCACTCAACACCGTCCTTCCGCAAGCTAGGCTCGAAAAGATCGGCTGCACACTCGCCGCGCTCCAAGTGATCGCGGCCGAGAAGGAAGATGACGTCAGCTCGAGCGACGTCGCCGCGTGCGAGAAGATCGTCCAGGATTGTGTGGATGGGAAGCTCGTGGACGAAGAGGGCAAGCCATTCGACATCGATACTACGATCGCCGACGACAGCGGTTGCGACAGCGCCAGCGCGGAAGACACGTTTCAAGATTGCCAAGCGACGGTCGCCAACTACGAGAGCTGTGCCGGCAAAGTGACGAGCGAGGTGAAAGCCCGCTTCAGCGCGGTCAGCTGCGACGTGCTGAAAAACTACGCCGATTACGAAGCGAACTCGCAAGAAGAGATCGACGTCTCCAAAGCGAAGGAATGCAAAGCGCTGCTCGACGAGTGCCCGGATCTCGATCTCAGCGGCTCGGCCAGTGCCGGCGACGAGGGCTGAGCCATCGAGTAAAATCGAGCTCAGCACTCGCCGCGCTCCGCGCATTCAGAGCTTCGCGAGGACCTTGTCGAGGGCCTCGTAGCTCTGTTGCATGCCATCCGCCATACCGGAGTTCAGCATGCCGTCGCGCTCTTCCGTGGTGTGGAACAACGAGTGGTTCACTAGCTTCGTGCGCCCGTCGCCGAGATCTTCGAGCGTCATCGTCTCGATGATCACGTGCCCGGGCATTCCGTCCCACTCGAACGTCTGCACGACGCGCTCGATCGGCTTGATCTCGCGATAGCGACCTTCGAAGCCGTGCGTTGCGCCGTCACTGTGCTCGACGTAGCGCCAGTGGCCGCCCTTCTCGAACTCGAACTTCACGACATCGAGCTTGTTGCCGCGACCCCACCACTGCGCGATCAGCTTCGGATCCGTCATCGCTTTCCACACCCGCTCGCGCGGCGCATTGAAGATGCGCTCGGAGCGAATCTCGCGATCGGTCGGAGTGGTGAGGTTCAAGTTTTGAATCGCGGTTGGCATCAGTCTTTCCCTTTCGTCCGTTCGAGGAAGTCCTCGAGGTGATCGAGTCGTTCGTTCAACATCGCGCGGTACGCCGCGACCCACTCGTCCACGTCGTCGAGACGGCGTGGACCGAGCTTGCAGTGCCGTACGCGCCCTATTTTTTCAGTCGTCACGAGGCCGGCCTCCTCCAAGATCTGCACGTGCTTCTTGAGCCCGGTCAGCGTCATCTCGAAGCCTTCGCCTAGCTCGCTGATCGAAGCTTCCCCACGAGCAAGGCGGACCAAGATCGCCCTGCGCGTCGGATCCGACAGCGCGCCAAACGAACGATCGAGCCTTTCCGGAAACTGAACCATTCAGTTCAGTGTGTAGGCCCCGATCCGCGACGCGTCAAGCGCCGCGCTTTTTTTCCTGAGTTGCGCCGGCGTTGTCCCCAAAAGCGGTTCCTTGCCGTCTACTACTCTGCGTCGTAGGTATTGCCGGTCATGCAGCCGCTCGGATTTACTCGACTACTCACCGGCACCCTCAGCCTTCTCGTCGCGAGCGTCGCGCACGCAGGCCCGGTCGAACGGATGGCCGACATCGCGGTGCATCCGTCGAAGCCGGACGTGATGGTGCTTCGCTATGTGAACGGCGGAACCGGCCTCTTGTACACGACCGACGGCGGGCAGAACTTTCGCTTGTTGTGCGCGT
>Ga0193753_10003875_pt1 | contig 10918 bp, 9 predicted proteins | sample H1c2metaG_FD_144925 | JGI IMG/M metagenome (GOLD analysis project Ga0193753, IMG submission 144925) | Soil microbial communities from a riparian zone of the East river system, Colorado, United States - H1c2 | ecosystem: Environmental > Terrestrial > Soil > Riparian zone | place: USA: East River... | reverse complement strand
GTATGGAAGTATTGTCCCGCACGTGCGGGACCATTCTTCCATACTTGTCAGCCCTATTCAGATCGTAAGCTGGTGACGGGATTTGCGGAAGCAGCTTTCATCGCCAGCAGGCTAACCGTTGCCAGTGCGATAATCAGCGCAATCATTCCGGATAAGATAAATACCCACCAGCTCATGGGCAGCCGGTATGCATAGTCTTCCATCCATTTGTTTACGGTGAACCAGGCCAGGGGCCAGGCAATGGCGTTGGCGATCAATACCAGTTTGAGAAAATGAGTAGATAATAGTGAAACGATGCTTGACATCGAAGCACCCAATACTTTTCTCACGCCGATCTCCTTAATTCTTCTTTCTGCTGAATAAGAAGCCAGTCCGAATAATCCCAGACAGGAAATCAGGATCGCCAGAAAAGCAAGTATGCCCACCATCTGTGTTATTTGAGCATCTGTTTTATACACTTCTTTAAAATGATCATCCAGGAACTCATATTCGAAGGGATGATCCGGATACAACGATTTCCAGGTAGTCTGCAGAGCATTAATAGCCGCAGCAGTCTGGTTCCCATTTATTTTTACAGACACGGTATTGAATCCCCATTCCTGCTGATTATACATGAACATGTTCTCAATCTTATAATGCAGGGAATTAAAATTGAAGTTTTTTGCGATGCCGATGATCGTGCCAAGGGAATCAAATCCAAACGATTTTCCGATCAGTGATGATAAAGGCGCTTTGGGTTTATCCTTTAGCAATTCTTTTGCAAGACCCTCATTCACGATATATTCCTTTCCGTTCGCTTGTTTTTCGTTGGAGAAATTTCTTCCGTAAACCAGTTTTAATTTATACAGGTTTAAATAATCCGGATCTACTATCAGCTGTGTGCATACTACCTGACGAACGGGACCGTCACCAACGAATCGAACCCCTGTCTGATCCAGGTGACTGCCCAACTGATCCTGTGAAGCGGTTACTCCGGTCACATAAGCGGTAGTAGATAATTTTTGCTTCAATAAAGGATAGTTTCTGCCGGTGACGCCATCCAGTGGTACGGTAACAACCTCATCCCGCACAAACCCGGGATCCTGATGTTGCATGTAGTTGAACTGTCGAAAAACAAATATGGTGGCAATGATCAGGAAAATGGCACTCACAAACTGACCTACCACAAGGATGTTCCGAAAGTTTGATTTTTTATTCCCCGTATGAACGGAGCCCTTCAAAACTTTACTAGGTTGAAAGGAGGAGAGATAAAAGGCAGGATACAATCCGGATATCAGGCCAACCATGATTGTACCAGCAATGATTCCGAATATGAGTTGCGGGTGTTCTGCCAACAACGGTCGAAGATCCCGTTCACTGAGTTTTTCAATATACGGTAGTGCCAGAACGACCAGTGTGACTGCAAGCACCAATGCAATCAGCGACAGCAGAACCGTTTCTCCCAAAAACTGAAGGCCTAATTGAAAACGCTGGGCGCCGATTGTTTTTCTGATGCCTACTTCTTTCGCTCTTTCAGAGGAGCGCGCGGTAGCCAGGTTCATAAAATTGATACAGGCGATGGTCAGCACAATGAGGGCAATGATCAGGAAAATATTTGTATAGTTTTTATCGAATTTCTGGAAGTTGATATAATCCAGTCCGATTTCAGCTGAATTCGAATGAACGTCCCGGAAGGGAAGGAGAAACATTTCATAAAACTTCCATCCGTCGCCGTCGCCGCCTGTCATATGTCTTTTCAGATAGGCGGGAAATTTCTTTTCCAACGCTGCTGTATTCGTATGTGGGGCCAGTTCGAGATAAGTATTGAGCCAGTTACCTCCCCAGTTATTGATCATCCAGGGTTGGAAAAAAGTACTGAAAGAAGCCAGGGCATTAAACTGTAGCTGTGAATTGGCCGGAGGATCTTTGATGATCCCGGTTACCTTGAATGACATCGAATCTCCACCATAATGATTAATCGTTTTACCCACCGGATCTTCGTTGCCGAATAATTCCTTCGCCGTAGATTCCGTGAGAACAACACTGTTCGGCTTTAACAAAACGGTTTGACGGTTCCCTTTTATAAGTGGAAAATCAAATATGGACAGGAATGAAGTATCTACCGCAAAGAATTGGGGTGTGTATATTCTTTTTTCACCGGCCGTTAACTGGTATTTCGTGTTCCATCTGATGCGTGTGAAATTCAAAACCTCCGGGAAGTCGTTTTTTAATGCTTGTCCCATGGGAAACATGGAAAGGGCTACTTTCTGCGATGACAGCATGCCCGGGAATTTCTGAACCTCATTCAGCCGGTAAATATTTTTGTGGTGCATATTGTCAAAACTCCGCTCGTAGAAAACGAATAAGCTAATGACAATACAAGCCGCCATTCCAACGGCCAGTCCGACGATATTGATGGCTGAATAGAGTTTGTGCTTACTCAGGCTGCGCCAGGCGATCACCAGGAAACTTTTTAACATAAAACAATTTGAGTATGGAAGAATGGAAGAATGGAAGAATGGAAGTACAGTATTTTAGTTTTAAGTATACTTACATTCTTCCATACTTTCATACTAATTGGGTGCCGTTTTCTCAAGTCATTCGGTATCAAAATCTTAGAGATTTGTATGAAGCGGGGAAATGTTCGTAATTGATACAAAAGTGTCCCTTTTAAGCGTAAAGCGTAAAGCGTAAAGCGCAAAGCCGGTAAGAATTCCTGCTTACCTCGTCCAGGAAAAGCTATGCACCGAATCTTACATTCTTAGTTACATCGTTAAAATAACAAGGTTTGTCGAAAATGTTTTTGTGGTTTTACTATTGCTGGTAATTTTTCCATCGTTTTTAATGAACGCGACACGAGTATAAAAAGCAGTGTTGTTCCAGATAAATAAAAATTTAAAAAATCAACAGTTAGTATTCCAGTTAAATAAAATTTCAAAAAAAATCTGACATCGTGAAACGATTATTTATTTTGTTCTTGTGCAGTGCCGGACTGCTTTTTAATGCAGTAGCACAGTCCGATTTTTTAGAAGGTAAGGATGCTTACCTGGGACAAAAGCCGCCAGGCGATCAACCCGAGGTGTTTGCCGAAAATATGCTGATGCAAAACGATACTTTCCCATTTGACCGGATCGCGTTCTCGGGGGACGGGAAGGAGTTTTATTACACCAGTAGTAACACCTGGTTTAACAGTAAGCCTCTCAAGATAAGGTACTTTAAATACGAGAATAGCAAATGGAACGGCCCCCTCGTTTTGAACGAACATTATTACGCGCCCACTTTTTCGGTTGATGGGGACACTTTATATTTTGAAGGCGGTGAGGAGGATGGCAAACATTTTATTATCTGGCAATCAACCCGCAAGCCTGGCGGAGGCTGGACCGGACCATCAGTGTATCTCGCGGTGCCTTATGCGCTGTACGATTTTATGCCAACATCGAGCGGGACTTTTTATGCAGGAAGCCGGGTACCTGGCGATACCAGTCGTAAGGATATGGACATATGCGAATTTAAAATATCAGGGAATGACACAACGATCCGCAGCCTGGGTGAACCGATCAATACAAATGGATATGAAGGTGATTTTTTTGTGGCAAAGGACGAATCGTATATCATAGTAAGCACCAAAGAAACCAAAGATTTTGAATGTGAATTATGGATCAGCTTTCATAAAACCGATGGCAGCTGGACGCCATTGGTGAGTCTTGGTCCGGATATTAACAATGGCATGGCTCACCGTTGGGGACAATATGTATCATCCGATGGCAAATACCTGTTTTATTCAACAGGGCATAGCCCGAAAGATTGCCGGATCGTTTGGGTTCGTTTTGATCGGTTGCTGGCTAAATTGAAGAAGGAAAGCCTGGGTTCGTGAAGTTCGGGTAAATATTTTTTTGTCAGCGGTTCCCTGGCGACGCACCAGTCTTCATTTTCCCGATACGGAAAATTCCCCGCGATGTTATTGCTCCATGGAACAGTATTCATGGAGGGTGTTGGCGGGATTTTTCACAGCAACTTTATCCGTTCTTCTTCGAGATCGATCAGGTAGAGCTGATGACGAACGATTTCTTCATTCAGCGAGGGATCCTGGTTAGCCTGTATGAGAAATGCCCGTTGACTATTGAGCATTTCGAAATACATTTTTTTGTTCTTTTCACTTCGCCAGCCCTCGTCGGATGTTTTTACTTTCTCCTCCCATTGTTGCAAAAGCTTTTGCACATGCTGATTACCATTCCATTCACCGTCGAATTTAGTTTTGAGAAAATGATGGGTGTGTTCTTTCAACCCCTTTCTTATTTTCTCCGCAGCGAGTTCTTCCGGCTCTAAGTTGAAGGAGGTCATTTCAAACAATTTGGACCACTCGATGAAAAAGGGCAGCGTGAGCCCCTGCACCAGCAACGTGAGCAGGATCACGATGAAGGTGATAAATAAAATGAGATTGCGGTGCGGGAAATTTTGTCCGTTGGCCAGCGTCACAGGAATAGCCAGTGCGGCAGCCAGCGACACGACGCCCCGCATACCCGTCCAGCCCAACAGAAGAGGAATTAATAATTGTTGTCGCCTGGATCTTCCGCGGGGTAACACGTTACGCCGGAAAAGATAGGTTGCCAGCATAGCCATATAAGCGCTGATCATTCTGGCGAGGATCAACACGCCAGTCACCAGCACACCATATCCGATGGCCGTCCTTAAATGTATTCCTTCCGACCGGATTCCTTCCACGATTTCGGGAAGGTCCAGTCCGATGATCAGAAATACAATCCCGTTCAAAATAAAAATAAAAGCCTCCCATACATTGTAACCCATGATGCGGCTGGCGCTGTTCAGAAAAATCAAATTCCGGTTCGACATATACAGCCCACCTGCCACGACGGCAAGTATACCAGAGCTATGTATTTCTTCCCCCACCCAATACATCACATAGGGTTCGATGATGGTAAAGGCGATGTCGGAAGAGGCATCCGTGGGCAGGATGCGGTGCATTTTTACAAAAAACCAACCCAGCAGCAGACCCACACCTGAGCCGCCGATGATCATCCATACAAAACTCAGGGCGGCCTCCTGCCAGATAAATTGTCCCGTTCCGATGGCCACCAGCGCAAACCGGAATATGATCAGGGATGAGGCGTCGTTCAGCAGGCTTTCTCCTTCGAGGATGGTGGCGGTCGCTTTGGGGATCTTTACAAATTTCGTGATGGCGGAAGTGCTCACGGCATCCGGAGGAGATACAATGCCGCCCAGCAGAAATCCGAGTGCAATGGAGAAACCGGGAATATATTGATTGGCAAACACTGCCACGGCGAGCGCCGTAAACAGGACCACCAGGAAGGCGAAGCTGCCGATCATCCGGTACCATTTTTTCATTTCTTTAAAAGAAATATTCCAGGCCGCTTCAGATAACAGCGGGGGAAGAACAATGAAAAAGATCAGTTCGGGGTTTACTTTGATCGCGGGCAGGCCCGGAATAAAACTGATGAGCAGCCCCGCCACCACCAGCACGATCGGGTAGGCCACCCGGAGTTTGGTCGCCAGCATTTCCAGCAGCACAATGGCTGCTATCATCGCCAGTAAGAATGGTAAGATGCCGTGCATAGACAGCCATTTTTATAAAGATCCCATTTCAGGATGAAACTTCACTCATGGCGGGATTAAAATTACCTATTTAGTATTCGCCTGAAAAGTCAATGTATCAAAAAATATAGTAAGCGCATCAAGCTTGTCTTTTTTTATTTTCCATATTTCGGCAACATCGCCATTGATGCTTTTCCCGGTGGGAAATACAAAATCATAGTTTCCAATCACACATGCCTTGCACACAATGGGAGTTGTCTTCGGTAAAATCATCAGAAAACACCGCTTCCCTTTCTAAGCTTAAAGCGTAAAGCGCAAAGCCTTCTAAGATAAAACGATCAAATCGGGACGGTCTTGTAATATTATCGTACAGTTTGGATTCGTATGGAAAATGTAAGAATTTGATTGATAGCGAAATATCAAATCGGCACTACATTAGTATGAAAGTATGGAAGAATGGAAGTATGGACGTGTCACTACAACTAACTTTTCAAACTATCACTTCCAGTCTTCCATACTTCCATTCTTCCATACTCAAAATAGTCTATGCTAAAAAATTATCTCGTCCTTCTGATCATTCTTTTCATTATCCCGCGGCAGGCGCTTTGCCAGTTTTCAGAGAAGATCATTTTTAATAACAAGGATAGTGCGAACGATTATTACCTGGCAGTGCGGCCGCTGTCTGGTAATATACAGGGTGTGCAGGTCCTGCTGACCAGTTTTAATCCGCCTGAATTCGTTTTGGCGGAATCCAAATTGCAAAATATTGCTTACGGTAATGATCTGCTGACCATTATTGCTTCATTGGGCCCGAGCTTCTGTGCAGATTCTCCTTCTGTCGACCGTATCAATCAGATTTTACGACATGTGGTCACACATTATTCCGCAGATACATCTCGGTTTGTATTGGGAGGATTTATGTATGCCGGCAATACGGCCCTCCGTTATACAGAATTATGTTATGAAAATCCATCGAGCTATCCGGTTCTCCCGAAAGCTGTATTTGGTATCAACACTCCCGTGGATCTGACAGGCCTGGCGCGCTGGTGCGAAGCCGAGATTAAGAAGAATTATTATTCTCGGTGAGCTGACAAAAAAATATGGCTCATATACAGAAAATGCGGAGAAATATAATCAGCTTTCTCCATTTTCAAAAGACGTACAGTCACCGGGTAATGAGCAATTCCTGAAACAGGTGGCCGTCAGATTATATTTTGATACAGATATATCATGGCAATTACAAAACCGGCGAAACAGTTATTATGATACGTATATACCGGATGCTTCCGAAATGATAAAGCGCTTATTGCTTTCAGGTAATACAGATGCCGAGTTTGTTTCATCCAGGCAACCGGGTGTCAGAAGTACAGGGCAGAGAAGTCCTTACTCATGGTCGGTCGTTGATGAAGTGGACTGTATACAATGGATAAAAAAGGAATTAAAAATATTTAACCCCGCAACGTATACACCTGCGTATCTGTTACCCGTTCCTGCGGGGTGGATGACGGAGCAATTTGCATTGCCGCCGGATTTTGCAAAACAACTCTCATTTAAGGGAGTGGAAGATCTGAGGTTTTTCCCGGGCTGGGGCGATCCGGCAAGTGAAGAGCACTGGTCATATGTTTTTCTGTGGTCGCTGGAAGGTAAGCCGGATATTGACGCGCATGTCCTGCAGGATAACCTGAAAACGTTGTATACTGGTTTGGTTGGCAGAAATATTGTACCAAGAAAAATTCCCAAGGAAAAACTCTTCCCGGTTGAGGTCAATATTCTAAATGTAAAGACTGCTGCCGGAGATATAAAAACTTTCGCAGGCACTGTTCATATGCTGGATTATATTAACCAGACGCCGATGACTTTGAATGTAAAAATTCATGTTAAAGATTGTCCGGATAAAACGCGTGCTATTTTATTATTTGAAGTCTCGCCAAAGTCACCCGACCATACGAACTGGCAAAAGCTTAATCAGTTGAATGCAGATTTTGAATGTACCCGATAAGCGTAAAGCGTAAAGCGCAAAGCGTAAAGCTTTTTTATTCCTGAGACTTAGTGCAATGCTCAATTTGTCTGAATAGAAGCTTTCCTACTAAAACGCCCATGACTACCTGGAGGGGATGCCGGAGTCCCAACGTGTTATGTGAAAGCCTCAAGCGATTTTTTAGCAGCTACCTGGAAAATGGTATTTGCCCATAGTAGTAATTTTACTACCTTTTATATACTGGCTCAAAATTTAATTCCAATGAAATCAAGTGAATCACATAAAAGGATCAGGAAAATATGAAAACAGTAAAAGTAATTATAGAAAGAAGCAAAGACATGTATTCAGCGTATTCAGAAAACGTAGAAGGGATATACGGAGCCGGCGATACCCCGGTTGAAGCAAAAAAATCTATACTCAAATCGATAAGTCTTGTAAAAAAATATAATAAAACGAATCAGCATATTCCGGCAATTTTAAACGGCCCTTATAAAATAGTATATAAGTTTGATACTGAAAGCCTCCTTAATTATTATAAGGGGATTTTTTCGAATTCAGCGCTTGAGAAGATCACCGGGATAAACCAGAAGCAGCTGCAACATTATTCTTCCGGTCTCAAAAAGCCCAGGCCTGTGCAACGGGAAAAAATACAAATAGCATTACATCAGTTGGGCAGTGAGCTTTTGGCAGTGCAACTTTAATAACCTCCGCAAAAAAGCTTAAAGCGTAAAGCGCGAAGCGTAAGGCCTTTAATGTTGAACCCGGATTAATCTGAATCAGTTAATTTTGCAGTTTAATAAAAAGGCTTTAAGCTTTACGCTTTAAGCATTAAGCTTAATAGGTGAAATTCGAAATAGGTGATAAGGTAACAGTGTTGCATTCCAACGAGGAAGGAGAGGTCGTAGAGATGATCAATGACAAAATGGTGCTGGTGGAAGTGCGCGGAGTAAGATTTCCGGCCTATATTGACCAGCTGGATTTTCCGTATTTCAAAAGATTTACAGAGAAGAAGATTATTCCCGTAAAAAAGGAAAAGGCGTATCTGGATCAGCTTCCAAGGGACAAATCCCCCAAAGCAGGTAATCCGATGGATGGTTTCTGGCTGAGAATATTACCTGTGCTGGATGATGATGAATTCGGAGATGAGGTCGTGGAAAGCCTGAAGATCTACCTTGTGAACAACACCGAAAAGGGGCTGAACTTTCAATACAAACTCAGTTACGGTGGAGCGTCGGATTTTGATTTGAAGAACGAAATTCCGGCATCGAAAGAGTTTTATGTGCATGACATTCCTTTCGAGAACCTGAATGATGCACCGGTTTTTGAATTTGTATTCAGTTTGTTGCAATCAGATAAAACGAAAGCGCCGCATTTTGAAACATCCCTGAAATTAAAAGCGAAGCAGGTTTTTTTGCGTATTGAGGAGATCAGGAAAAAAGGGGAAGCAAGTTTTGCGTATAAATTATTTGACCGCTATCCGGATAAGGCGCTGGAAGAAGACAAACCGGAATACCAGACACCCGGCAGAAACGGGAATAAGATCTACGATGCGAAACATAGCCGGCAACATCTCGAACCGGCAAAATATGAAGTGGATCTGCATATTGAGAAACTCACGCCGGACTGGCAAAATCTGACCAATTTTGAAATGCTGACACTGCAGCTGAATACATTTGAAAAATACCTTGACCTCGCGATTGCCCATCATCAGCACAACCTGATTGTGATTCATGGGGTGGGTAAGGGGAAGCTGAAGGATGAAATACATGAAATATTAAATGCCCGGCGGGAAGTACGATCCTTCATCAACCAGTACGATCCGAGATACGGATACGGCGCTACCGAGATATTTCTATAAAGCGTAAAGCTTAAAGCTGCTTTACGCTATATGCTTTAAGCTTTAAAAGTGTAAATTCGCGGTGGCTACCGGCCGGGCCATCGCTATTCTTTAATCAGAGTGGAGGAAAGTCCGGACAGCAAAGAGCAATGTACCGGTTAAGAGCCGGGGTCATCACAGCAAGGGCTCCTGATACAGACAGTGCCACAGAAAATAACCTCTTGTCTACCGAATCTTTGTGTGAAGTCCGCCTTCGCCAAGGCTTCGGTGGACAAGTAAGGGTGAAAACGTAGGGTAAGAGCCTACGGCTTCATGCAGTGATGCATGTCGCGGGTAAACCTTGCATGCTGAAATGCCATGTAAATTACGCTTCGACCTCCTTCGCGAAAGCTTCGGAGGCCGCAGTGAGCGGCTCGTTCATAAACAGCAATGTTTGCGTAATGGGTAGGCAGCTAGATCCTTTCAGCAATGAAAGGGCCAGATAAATGATGGCATTGGAACAGAATCCGGCTTATGAGCCGGTAGCCTTTTTAAGCTTAACGCGTAACGCGTAACGCTTAACGCAACGCGTAATGCAATGCGTTTTCACATTCGTATAATAAATCTGAGGGCAAAAGCAAAGAAGAAATGCTTTGAGGACGTTATAGAGGTCTCAGTAATGCTGGAGAAACTGCCACCAAAGACAGCTAAGCTTAAAAAGAAGGAATAATTACTTTATGTTTTGGATGAAGCAGCCGGGATTAAGAGAGTCAATTGAAGACAAAAACGGAACTGTTTGGATTTTTAAGTATTGGAGTGATATTAATGGTGAGGATTGTATGCAGCGTGTATTTTTTTGGGATAAAGAAAAACTTATAACAGGATTAATGGAATTAAAAGACGGCAAAACTATTCATTGGAGTAAAATAAAAGACAGAGTTATTAATTGGCAAACAATAAAGCATATCGTGACAAATTCATTTGCGAATTAAAATTTCCAGTGGAAAACAACTACTAATCCTCACTAATCCCAATACTTGTAGTTGTCGGAATTAATTCGCCCCCACATTTACGCTTTACGCTTTGCGCTTTACGCCTGAAAAGCTGAAGCCATTTTCTCAAGCAGCTGTGTCTCAATCATTTTTTGCGCGAGGTGCAGCATATTTTTATATGCTTTTGCGCGGGAAATACCGTGACCGATGATCACCGGTTTGTTAACACCGAGTACCGGTGTGCCGCCATAGTCTTCAAAGTTGAAGCGGTCGAAATATTCGTTCTTTATTTTTTGACGATCCATGATGCCATGAAGCGATTCAGCCAGCTTGAGGATAACATTTCCTGTAAACCCTTCGCATACGAGCACATCCGCATGATCCAGGAAAACATCCCTTCCTTCTACGTTGCCGATAAAATGGATCTGATTATTTTCTTTCATCAAAGGATACGTTGCCTGTGCAAGCACATTTCCCTTTCCTTCTTCTTCGCCAATATTGAGCAGACCCACCCGCGGTGTTTCAACACCATGAATATATTTCGCGTAGAGTGATCCGAGCGTGGCAAACTGATTCAGATGT
>Ga0193753_10003874_pt1 | contig 10918 bp, 8 predicted proteins | sample H1c2metaG_FD_144925 | JGI IMG/M metagenome (GOLD analysis project Ga0193753, IMG submission 144925) | Soil microbial communities from a riparian zone of the East river system, Colorado, United States - H1c2 | ecosystem: Environmental > Terrestrial > Soil > Riparian zone | place: USA: East River... | reverse complement strand
GATAGGCGGTCGCCATCCTGGAATTGCTGCACGTGATCACGGCGCTCGACTTCGCCGAGATGCCCGATGCCGCGCTGCTGCTGCGCCTCGGCACCTGGTCTCCGGCCGCCTATCTATTGCCGCTCGGCCTGCTCGCGGCGTTGCCACTCAGCCGGCGCCCCACGAATCCGGCGCTGTTCGCCGTCGCGCTGCTGATCGTCGCGGCCGGCCTGATGGTGGTGTTCGCGATGGTGCCGCGCTACACCGCGCCGAGTTTTCTCGGCATCACCCGGCCCACGCTGATTTTCGCGGCACTGCTGTGGATTCCCGTCTTCGTCGGGCATTGGCACCTGCGCCACCAGGATCGCCTGGCGAGCGTGTTTGCAGCCTTTGCGGCCGTGACATTTTTCGTGCCGCTGCTCATCCTCTTTTCGGTGGGGCCGGCCGACAAGTTGGCCGTCCTCGCGCACTTCGTGAGAGTCACGGGCGAGCTCTACCTGTTGTTCAGCCTCACGCAGATGGGCACGTTCGACACGGTGCAACGCATGCTGGCCGAACGCGAATTGAAGTCCAGCAATGAGGCGCTGGAATCGCGCGTCAACGAACGCACCGCGGCACTCGAGGCGGCCAATACCGACCTTCGCACCGAAGCGCACACGCGCGAGATTGCCGAACGGCGCGCGGTGGTGCAGCTCGAACGCCTGGCGCTGCTCGAGCGCATCACGCGCGCCATCGCCGAGCGCCAGGACCTCGAGAGCATCTTCCAGGTGGTGGTACGCAGCGTCGAAGAGCACCTGCCCGCGGATTTCGCCGCGCTGTGCAACTACTCGCACCACGCCCGCATCCTCACCGTGAACCGCGTTGGCGGGCGCAGTGGCTCGCTGGCGCTCGAGCTGGCGATGGCCGAGCAGTCGCGAATCGAGATCGATGAGAACGGACTCTCGCGCTGCGTCGCCGGCAAGCTGGTCTACGAGTCGGACATTGCGAATGTTCGCTTCCCGTTTCCGCAGCGGCTGGCGCGGGGTGGACTCGGCTCGATGGTCGTGGTGCCGCTGATGGTCGAGCAGCGCAGTGGTGTGTTCGGAGTGCTGGTGGTGGCCAGGCGCGCGGCCCACGCATTCAGCAGCGCCGAGTGTGAATTCCTGCGGCAATTGTGCGATCACGTCTCGCTGGCCGCCAACCAGGCGCAACTCCACGACTCCTTGAAGAAGGCCTACGACGATCTGCAGGTCAGCCAGGGCGCCGTCATGCAGCAGGAGAGGTTGCGCGCGCTCGGGCAGATGGCGAGCGGCATCGCCCACGACATCAACAACGCGATCTCGCCCGTCTCGCTCTATGTCGAAGCGCTGCTCACGCACGAAACCGGCTTCAGCGCGCGGGCTCGCGGGCAGCTCGAAATCATCCAGCGCGCCGTCGACGACGTGGCCCACACCGTCGCGCGCATGGGCGAGTTCTATCGCCAGGGCAAGGGTTACGGGCAGATGGAGCTGGCGCCGGTCGCTGTCACGCAGGCATTCCGCGAAGTCCTCGAGCTGACCCGCGCGCGCTGGAGCGACATGGCGCAGCAGCGTGGCACGGTCATCGAGACGAAAGTCGAATGCGAAGGTGAAAGCCCGATCGTCATGGCCCTTCCGAGCGAATTGCGCGAGGCGTTGATCAATCTCGTGATGAACGCCACGGACGCGATGCCCGACGGCGGCACGCTCACGCTGCGCACGGGCCATGGGCTCGAGGCCGGCAAGGGTGTCTCGCGCCGGGTGTACATCGAGGTCAGCGACACCGGCGCCGGCATGGACGAAGCCACGCGGCGCCGCTGCCTGGAACCGTTTTTCACCACGAAGGGAGATCGCGGTTCCGGCCTTGGACTGGCGATGGTGTACGGCATCGCCCAGCGCCATGGCGCCGACATCGACATCATCAGCGCCCCGGGCGAGGGCACTTCTTTCAGGATCACGTTCCCGCCGACGTCGCCCACGGCGCAATCCACGGGCAGCCTGCGCATCCAGAAGATTCCCAGGCACACCAAGATACTGCTCATCGACGACGACCCCGTGCTGCTCACTTCGTTGCGCGAAGTGCTGGTCCATGACGGTCACCAGGTGCAGACGGCCAGTGGCGGCCGCGTGGGCATCGATGCCTTCCGCGATGCATTGAAGGCAGGCCAGCCGTTTCCAGTGGTCATAACCGACCTCGGAATGCCGCACGTCGACGGCCGCGCGGTGGCGGCGGCGATCAAGGCGGCGGCACCCAAGACGGCCATCATCATGCTCACCGGCTGGGGGCAGCGCCTGGTGGCATCGGGTGAAACTCCTGTGGATGTTTTCGCCGTGGTGAGCAAACCACCCCGGATCGCGGAACTGCGCCAGGTCATCGCCGAGTGCACCGGGCAGTCCGACGTCTGATCTTGACGGCTGGCGGCCCTTTGCCGTGTACTCCGGCGTCGGTAAATCAGAGGGGCGCTTTCATGCTGAGCAGACGTTCATTTCTCGTGTCCGCGGGAGCTGGTATGGCAGCCGGTTCACTCATCTCTTCCACGGCCTTCGCCAATCATCACGACAAGATCCCGCTGGGCATCCAGTTGTGGACAGTCAAGTCCGAGGCCGAAAAGGATCTCGAAGGCACGCTGCGCAAGCTCTACGCGCTCGGCTTCCGTGAAATCGAATTCGCCGGCTACTACGGCAAGCCCGCCGCCGACATCGGCAAACTGCTGAAGGCCATTGGCCTGACGCCGGTCAGCACGCACGCCGGCGCCGACGACATCGCCGCCAAGGGCGACCAGATCATCGCCGACGCGAAGACTCTGGGCCTCAAGTACATCATCTGTTCTTCGCCCATGTCGGATGCCGCCAAGGCCAAGCTCGAGTGGGCCAAGAAAATGGACGCGCTCGACGCGGGCGACTGGAAATTGAACGCCGCGCTGTTCAACAAGTTCGGCAAGCAGGTGAAGGCCGCCGGCATGCAGTTCGGTTATCACAATCACCACGTCGAATTCAAAAAGTTCGACGGCAAGACCGGCTTCGACACGCTGTTTGCATCCACCGATGCGGACCTCGTGAAGATCGAGCTCGACGTGGGCTGGGCCGTGGCTGCGAGCCAGGATCCCATCGCCATCCTCAACAAGTACAAGGACCGCGTCGTCGCGTTGCACGTGAAGGACATCGGCAAGCTCGACCCGGATCCGCACAAGGCCACGACCACCGCGGTGGGCGAAGGCACCATCGACTGGAAGAAAGTCATCGGCGCCGCGCATGCGAATGGCGTGAAGCACTACTTCTACGAGCAGGAAGAGCCGTTCACGCGGCCGATCCTCGAGTCGGCGAAGATCAGCGCCGACTACCTCTCCAAGCTCACGCTCTAACTAATCCGTGAAGACCATCAAGGGGCCTGCGGTATTCCTGGCGCAGTTCGCGGGCGGTGGCCCGCACCTGCAGAATCTCAACGACATGGCGAAGTGGGCCAAGGAGTGCGGCTTCGTGGGCGTGCAGCTGCCGAGCTGGGACGGCCGCGTCATGGATCTCAGGAAGGCCGCCGAGAGCAAGACGTACTGCGATGAACTGCGCGGCACCATGGCCAGGCACGGCATCGAGCCCACGGAGTTGTCGGCGCACCTGCAGGGCCAGCTCGTGGCGGTGCACCCGGCCTACGACCTGCAGTTCGACAACTTCGCGCCCGCCGAAGTGCATGGCAACCCGAAGGCCCGCCAGGCCTGGGCCGTGCAGCAGATGGAATACGTGGCCAAGGCCAGCAAGAACCTCGGGCTCAAGAACGTTGCAGCGTTTCCCGGCGCTCTTGCCTGGCCCTATCTATATCCGTGGCCGCAGCGTCCGCCGGGTCTCATCGAGGCCGCGTTCGACGAACTGGCGAAGCGCTGGAAGCCCATCCTCGATGTTTTCGAAGCGAACGGGCAGAACTGCTGCTTCGAGGTGCATCCGGGTGAAGACATTTTCGACGGCGAAACCTTCGAGATGTTTCTCGAGCGCGTGAAGGGCCACAAGGCCTGCCACATCCTCTATGACCCTTCGCACTTCGTGCTCCAGCAGCTCGACTACCTCGCGTACATCGACATCTACAAAGACCGCATCAAGATGTTCCATGTGAAGGACGCGGAGTTCCGCCCCACGGGCAGGCAGGGCGTGTACTCGGGCTATGCGCCCTGGGTGAATCGCGCCGGCCGCTTCCGTTCGCTCGGCGACGGGCAGGTGGATTTCAACGGCATCTTCTCGAAGATGGCCGCCAACAATTTCGAAGGCTGGGCCGTGCTCGAATGGGAGTGCGCGCTCAAGCACCCCGAAGATGGCGCGCGTGAAGGCTCAGCCTTCATCAAGAAGCACATCATCCGCGTGACGGAAAAAGCGTTCGACGATTTCGCGGCCGGTGGCGACACCTCGGTTGCGCTGCGCACGCTGGGGCTCCAATAGTGAGGCCGCTTCGCTGGGGAATGATCGGCGGCGGCGAGGGCGCGTTCATCGGCGCCGTGCATCGCATGGCCGCGCGCCTCGATGGTCGCTATCAACTGCTGGCCGGCGTGTTCTCGTCGGACGCGGAAAAAACGAAGCGATCGGCGGTGGCGTTGGGCGTGGATCCCGCGCGGGCGTATCCGTCGGTGGAAGCCATGATCGCCGCGGAGAAGCAGCGCGCCGACGGCGTCGAGGTGGTGTCGGTGGTCACGCCGAACCACATGCACTACCCGCAGTCTGCCGCGTTCCTCGAAGCCGGCATCGACGTCATCTGCGACAAGCCGCTCACCACGAACCTGGCTGATGCCGAGAAGCTGGTGCAGCTCGCGGCGTCGAAAAAGCGTTTGTTAGGCGTCACGTTCAACTACACCGGCTATCCGATGATCCGGCACGCCAAGCAGCTGGTTGCCGACGGTCTCATCGGGACACTGCGTGTAGTACAGGTGGAGTATCCGCAAGGCTGGCTCGCCACCGCGCTCGAGAAGAGCGGGCAGAAGCAGGCGAGCTGGCGCACGGATCCCAAGCAGGCGGGCGCGGGCGCGCTCGGCGACATCGGCTCGCATGCGTTCCAGCTGGCGGAGTTCGTCACCGGCGCGCAGGTTGCCGAAGTCGCGGCCGACGTGTCGGCCATCGTTCCCGGCCGCGTGATCGACGACAACGTCAACGTGCTGCTGCGTTTCGCCAATGGCGCGCGCGGTAGTTTGTGGGCGAGCCAGGTGGCCATCGGCCACCTCAACAGCCATCGCCTGCGCGTGTATGGCGATGCCGGTTCCATCCAGTGGTTCCAGGAGCGGCCGGAAGAACTGCTGGTCGTGGAGCAAGGTTCCGCGCCACGCAGCGTGCGCCGCGGCGATCCGGACACGCCGACGAGTTCGGTCGGCCTGCCGGGCGGCCATCCCGAGGGCTTCATCGAAGCCTTCTCGCAGCTCTACACCGATTTCGCGGAGCGCGTGACCGCGCGGCTCGAATCGCGATCGCCCAAGGCGGCGTCACTTTTTGCCCCTGATGCAGTTACCGGAACGCGCGTCATGGCTTTCATCGAAGCGGTTTTGAAATCGGGCAAGGCGAACAGCGCCTGGACGAAGATCTGAACTAACAAAGTTTGAGGGGGTTGGGAGCATGAGTACAGAAGCCACTATGACCGGCGCATTGCCGGCTTCAGCCGAGGCCAAAAAGACTTTCGCGGTGTGTTTCGCCGCGTTGGTAGCGACATCCTTTTGCTTCATCCTCCGCGCGTTTTCGATAGACGCGTGGGGGGTGGAGTTTGGGTTTACGGAAACGCAGAAGGGCGAGTTGTTCGGCGTGGGCATATGGCCGTTCGCCATCAGCATCGTCCTTCTGTCTCTGATCGTCGATAAGGTTGGATTCAAGGTGCTGCTGTGGTTCGCGGCGGCCTGCCACCTGCTCGGCTTGGCCATGATCCTGACGGCCGACGGCTATTGGTCGCTGTATTGGGGCGGCTTCGTGCTGAGCCTCGGCAATGGTGCGGTGGAAGCCGGCATCAATCCGCTGGTCGCCGCGGAGTTCCGCCACAACAAGGTCACCTGGCTCAACCGGCTGCATGCCGGCTGGCCTGCGGGCTTCGTGTTAGGCGGCCTGCTGGCGCTCGCACTGCCCGGCGACATGGGCTGGCGCTACAAGATGGCGCTGATGCTCATTCCCGTCATCGTGTACTGCGTGATGCTGATTCCACGCACGTTCCCGCAGAGCGAGCGCGTGGCGGCCGGCGTGTCGTATCGCGAGATGCTGGCCGAAGCGGGTTTCATCAGCGCGTTCGTCATCGCGCTGCTCATGATTTTCGAGATCGCGCGCGTCGCCGAACTGTCCGACGTCGTAAAGTGGGTCCTCATCGCCGTCCTGACCATCGGTTATGGAGTCTGGTCGCGCTCGCCGGGACGGCCGTTCTTCATCGTGATGATCCTCGTGATGATCCCGCTGGCGATCACCGAGCTCGGTACCGATGGCTGGATCACGTCGATGATGACGCCAGCGATGACAGATCTCGGGTTGCCGGGCCTGTCAGTGCTCATCTACACGATGGCACTCGTTCTGGTGCTCCGCCTGTTCGCGGGTCCCCTGGTGCACAAGTTCTCGCCGATCGGCCTGCTGGCGATATCCGCCTTGCTAGCCGCGTTGGGTCTCGTCGCGCTATCCATGACCACTGGCGTGATGCTGTTGTTGGCCGCCACGTTGTACGGCATCGGCAAGGCATTCTTCTGGCCCACATCGCTCGGCGTCGTGGCCGAGCAGTCGCCACGCGGTGGGGCGATCACGCTCAATGTGGTGGCCGGCATCGGCATGCTGGCCGCTGGCATCGTCGGCAGCCCGCTGATCGGCCGCGTGCAGGACGACCACATGGTCAAGGCGCTCGCCGAGTACGACGCCAAGAACGGTACACAGCTCGAAGCCGCGCTCACCATCGAGCGCAAGAGCGCGTTCGGCACCTATGCGGCCGTGGATCCGGAGAAGCGCGCAGCGGTGGCGGCGGATACCAAAGTGGTAGTCGACAAGATCGACAACGACTCGAAGCGCGACGCGCTGCGCAGCATCGCCATCCTGCCGCTCATCATGCTGTTCGCCTATCTAGGCATGCTGCTGTATTTCCGTAGGAAGGGCGGCTACAAGCCCGTGGTCCTCGACATCAAGAAATAGGGGCAGCCCCCATTTGCTGGCAAAAGGGGCCGGACCTCAAAAATCCGGCTCCTTTTTTCTTTCGGAGGTCACATGAACGAGCCAACGCTTCATGCCATCGCTCCCATCTTCCAGGTCGCCAACCTTCAACGCGGCATCGACTACTACACGCGCGTCATGGGTTTCGAGCTGGGCTGGACCGCGGGTGAGCCACCCGACCGCGCGAGCTTCTGCCGCGACAGTGTCGAGATCACGGTCGAAGTGGACCCCGTGCCCGCACGAGCGAAGGCCTACATCCAGGTGCAGGGCGTGGACAAGTATTTCTCGCGCATCTTCGCGGCCGGCGCGCGCATGAAGGTGCCGCTGGCCGACCGCTTCTACGGCATGCGCGACGGACGCATCGAAGATCCCGACGGCAATGAGATCCACATCGGCGAACCGCTGGAGCCCGGAAACGGCGCGTAATTTTCGCGGTATGCTTGGCAGCCAATGGACCCGCAACGAACAGCCGAGCTTGCCGGTTTCGATCTGAGCCTGATCGATGAAAGCCTGCGCAACTCACCCGAACAACGTGTGCTGCATCACCAGCAGGCGCTGGAGTTAGTGCTCCAACTGGAAATGGCGGGTAAGGAATTCCGTGAGCGAGCTGAATCGCCTCCTGCAACAACTGATCGAAGCTGACGTCGAGTTCGTCATCGTCGGCGGATTCGGCGGCGTGCTGCATGGATCCAGCCTGGTCACTCGAGACCTCGACGTTTGCGCGTTACTCACTTCGACGAATGTAGAAAAGCTTCGCGCGACGTTCCGCGACTTTCATCCGACGCATCGCCTGACCCCGAATCGCCTTTCCTTTCTCGAGAACCCCGAACCTGACATCGCGGTAAAGAATCTCTACTTGCAGACCGATCTGGGTCCGCTCGACCTCATGAGTTCGATCACAGGCGTCGGCGACTACGCGCGTGTTTCGGCTTCGGCAATCGAAGTCGAACTGTTTGGGCATCGCGTGAAAGTAATCAGCCTTGAAGATCTGATTGCGGCAAAAGAAGCGCTCGGCCGCGACAAGGACCTTCTGGCGGCCAAGGAGCTGCGCGCGATCCTCGAGCGCAGTCGGCGTTAGAGACTGAACTTCACGCCCAGCCGTGGGGCGATGCCGCGCGCAACGAACCCGACGAACTGCTCGTATTGCTCATCCGTGAGATTGTCGACGGCTAGATAGGCCTCCAGCCGCGGCGAGACCTGCCACACGCCCGACACATCCACGCGCGTGTACGCCGGCAGATCCACATCCCCCGTGGCGATCGACGAGTCGAACGACTCGCCCACGTATGTGGCCGTGGCCGAGAACTTGAATGCGGTGCTCGGCGCCCAGTGCGCCCCGAATCCCGCGCGCCAGTCGGGACGATTGCGCAGCTCGCCATCGGTCGAACCAATCCGGCTCTTCGCATTCGTGACCGAGGCGTCGAGCAACCACTGCTCGCCGACGCCGACCTGCCCCGCGAGCTCGAACCCACTGGTATCCACGCGATTGCGATTCACCAGCATGGGCGGCGGACCGGAGTCGAAGTCGATGGCATTGCGGAACTCACCGTCGAAATACGTGGCGCTCCAGCGTGCCTTGCCGTCGTCGGAGGCCCGCGACAACTCGAGCTCGTAGGATTCGCCGCGCTCGGGCACTAGATCCGGATTGCCCACGAGCGGATGACCCAGCGCATACAGGCTGGGTAGTTTGAATGCCTTGCCCCAGGCGCCAGCGACGGTGAAGCCGCTATCGGCGAATTCATAAGCCACGCGCACGCGCGGGCTCGTCACCGAGGAATAGTCGTCGGGGTTGTCCACGCGCACTCCGAGCTGCGTCGACAAGCCGAAGCTCGACTCGAGACGCACCTCCGCAAACGGCGCCCAGGACGTGCGCGTGAGCGCGAACGACGTGGGCAGCACGAAGCCGCCGCCGAAATCCAGCGAGCCGTCGCTCACGCCTTCTTCACGCTGCCACTCCGCGCCATAGGCGAGCGTGACCAGGTCGGAAAACTTCTGCGTGCCGGTAAAGGTGGCCGTCAGGCGCTCAAGGCTCGTGTCCACGATGGATGGCGGCACGCCGAAAGGATCGCGAATGCCGGGCGCGATGCCCGGCGAATCGATGTGATCGTTGCGGTCGAAGTAGCCCAGCGTCAGCGCGAACGTGGCATCGCCGGCGCGATGCGTCAGCCCCACGCCAAACACGCCTTCATCCGCCTCGCGCTTTTCGACGTCGCGAATCGCCGCGAATTCATAGCCGCCGCTGTCGTCGGGAAAACCTTCGCGCTCGGTCTTCGAGTAACGGCCCGAGACGTTCAGCGTGGTGGACCCACCGAACTCCGTGTCGATGCTGCCCGACAACCGCTGCCCCGAAAATTCGTTGCCACGCACCTGCTCGCCTTCGTGCATGTCGCTGAAACCCATGTTCCAGTTGCCCGCCGCACCCGGGCCGCCTGCGTTCAGCGTGATCTCGCGCGTGTCATACGCGCCGCCCATGGCGTCGACCGACGCATAACCCTTGGCCGGAGCCGCCCGCCGCGTGACCACGTTGATGACGCCCGCCAGCGCATCGCCGCCATACACCGCGGAGTACGGGCCGCGCGCAATCTCCACGCGCTCGACGTCCGCCATGTCGAGCGTCGACAGATCGAACGAGCCGCCACGCGCATTGGTGGGGTCGTTGACACGCACGCCATCGACGAGCACGAGGGTGTAGTTAGGATCCGCACCGCGAACATAAACCGAACCCGTGCCGCCACGTCCGCCGACCTGGTCCACGTGCACACCGGCCACGCGCTCGAGCACGTCCGAAAGCTTGGTGGGCTTTTCCACGTCGAAATCCTGGCGCTTGAGCACGGTGACATTGGCCGCGATTTCATCCGGCAGGGTCGCGACACGCGAGCCGGTGACGATGATTTCGGGCTGGGGCGCGGGCAGGGCAACACCGCCATTGGCGGCAAAAAGCATCCAGATCAAGGCCGTTTCTCGTTCGTGGGGATTGCGTTAGTGTAGCCGCACACAAGGGGGTTCCATGCCGAGATTTCTGCGCCGCCATGTCCTGGCGGTACTGACTATGAGCGCGCTAGCAAGTTTCGCAACCGCCGAGGCGCAAGCGCTGTCAGCGGATGCCGCTTTCCGGGACAACGCCGCATGGACCGTCGCCGACGGCACGCTCACCACGCAAGCCGAAGCCGGCAAAACCCCGCTGGTTTCGCGCTCCACGCTCGCTGACAGCGTCACCGCTTTCGATTTCCGCGCGCCCGCGGGCGCGCGCGCCACGTTATATGTCCAGGGCCGTTATGCCTTCGAGCTTATGGGCAATGGCGACTGGCAGCACTTCGAGCTGCGGTTCCGCGCGCCGCGCTTCGACGCGGGCTATAACAAGCTCGATAACGCGTTCATCCTCGAGGTTCGCAACGGTGCCGACTTACGTCGTAACGCCATCATCGAAGGGCCCAGCGAAGGCGCTTACTGGAACGGTGAAGACCGCCGCGGACCGTCGTTCATTTTCGTGCGGCAGGCCGGGCCGTTCGCGCTGCGCAACGCGCGGCATGAGGGCGCCGACTTCGAACAAGTGAAGTTACCCAAGGTTTCGGGCGGCGACACCAACGAGAAGGAGCTCAAGGACCTCGTCGCGCTCGGCAAGGAGACCTTCACCCAGCTCGGTTGCGAGGCCTGCCACCAGGTGGAGAAAGACAGCGCCGCCGTGAGCACCGGCCCGAACTTGTTTGGCCTGTTCCGCAACGAGCCACGCACGCGTGAAGTGGTGGAAGGCGGCGAGGGTCATCGCTTCCAGATCAAGGCCAAACGCGAATACCTGCATCACTCGGTGCGAG
>Ga0193753_10003872_pt1 | contig 10922 bp, 9 predicted proteins | sample H1c2metaG_FD_144925 | JGI IMG/M metagenome (GOLD analysis project Ga0193753, IMG submission 144925) | Soil microbial communities from a riparian zone of the East river system, Colorado, United States - H1c2 | ecosystem: Environmental > Terrestrial > Soil > Riparian zone | place: USA: East River... | reverse complement strand
TAACAGTAGAGAAATTAGCCGACCTGGCCATATTTTCGAAAGACATTATGACGATACCAGAAGATGAGATCTTAACCACCGAGGTGCATACAGTGATCCTGAGCGGCAAGGTTGTTTTCGAGAACACGAAGGACCGTCACTAGTCGCAAAAAAAATGGCTGCCATCGGCAGCCATTTCGTTGTGAAGGATTAGGACTATGTAGTCTTAAGGAATTTCATGGCCTTGGATTTGACCATTTCACGGTCGGCGGTAATCGTTGGATCGCTGTAGACGTGTTGAGAGATTTCTGCCACGACCGATTTCTTGAAACCGAGTTTCTCGGCGATGTGTTCACAGAACACGATCTCACTTCTGAAGACCTGCCCGTCCATTTTCATCAGCTGAATAAGATGATACAGATGTTCGAACTTTTCATCGTCGGTCAGCGTATCTATACCACCTATGGGTTTTGGACTTTTAAGCAGGCCATCAATCTCCTCTTTGCTTATGCCGTTGGCGGTACCAATGGTGTGAATGAGTTTGGATTCACGCGCGGCCACGTTGCTATCACTCGCAGCGAGATTAATAAGAACGTTCAATTCGGCTTTCTTGTCAAAGATCATATGAGGTGTATTGGTTTGAAGTACAAATTTTATACATCGTACTTTGAATTTCAGCGTAAATTACGATGTTTTGGTACATCGACAAAATAAATTCCCCCGTGACGCCCAGCGTGCAACCCTTATATTTGGGGCCTGTCTTTAGGGCAAATCAGTAAGAAACATGAATAAATTAATGGCTGTAGTCCTGTTCACCAGCATTGTTACAGGAAGTTTGGCGCAGGGGTCTCAGACACGAAATGTAAGCCCGTTCACAGGCGTTAAAGTCGCCGAAGGAATCGATGTTTACCTCATTAAGGGCGACAAGGAAAGCGTTAAAGTAGAGGCCACAGGTACAAGTGTTGACAATATTATTACAGAAGTTTCTGGAAGCTACCTGAAGGTCCACATGAGAGACGGCAACTATAAGGGCCACGTGGATGTCAAAGTATACGTTACATACACAAAAATCGATAAACTGTCAGCAAGCTCTGCGGGAAGCATTTTTTCTCAAGGTGTCATTGATGCGCAGTCACTTGAGGTAAGCGCTTCGAGCGCAGGGAATGTGGAGATTGAAATAAATGCAGGTGACGTCGAGATCAGCGCTTCCAGCGCAGGCGAAGCTGAACTCAAGGGCAAGGCAAAATCAATAAATGCAGATGTCAGCAGCGCAGGCGAGGTTGATGCCTACGATCTCGAATCGCAAAAGGTAACTGCCGAAGCCAGCAGCGGCGGGTCCATAAAAGTGAATGTCGGCGAAGAACTCACTGCTCATGCGAGCAGCGGCGGAAGTGTTCGTTATAGAGGAAACCCCTCCAAGTCCATTACTGACTCCAGCAGTGGAGGCTCGGTCAAAAAATCAAACTAGCGCTTATACTTTTTGGCACGTCCTGATCATTGCTAGCAAGATAAAAAATCCAAATCCGCTCGCTTCAGCATTCTCACGTGTGGCCCATGGCCTCTTCACCCTTCCAATGTTGCGTTCTTAGGTCAACCAATAGTTGAAATTCAAACCTATGCAAACGTGTTCTTAACAAAAAATTAAAATTGTGGATTAAAACTTAATGAGGTTTGGAAAATTCCAATAGTTTTGGAAACTAATACCTCAAAATCACAACCACTTATGGCCCAATTAAGATTTGAAGCGCTCAAAAAATTGAGCGACCGCACACGTGTACACGTTGATCTTCCTGACCCTCATGTTTCAAAATTCTACGGCGAAAATGTTTATGGCAGCGAACAAATGCGCGGCACCCTTTCACCTGCGATCTTCAAAAAGGTAAGCGGCGCCATTAAGGAACACGAAAAAATTGATGAGGTTACAGCCGATGCAGTAGCCTCCGCAGCCAAGTCCTGGGCGATCGCCAAAGGTGCCACGCACTTTACGCACTGGTTTCAGCCAATGACAGGAGGTACAGCCGAAAAGCACGATTCATTTTTCGATGCGATCTCCGGCATAGAAAAATTCAAAGGCAGCGAGTTGGTACAACAAGAACCAGATGCATCTTCTTTCCCAAGTGGTGGTATACGCAGTACTTTTGAAGCTCGCGGCTACACGGCATGGGATCCAACCTCTCCAATGTTTCTTTATGGCAAGACCCTTTGTATACCAACGGTCTTTGTTTCATATACGGGTGAGACGCTGGATGCCAAAGCACCACTTTTAAAAGCGCTGAAAGCAGTTGATCAAGCCGCCACAAAAGTGTGTCAGCTATTCGATAAGGATATACAACACGTTGTGGCTTCACTAGGCCCGGAACAGGAATATTTCGTTGTAGACAAAGCGTTGTTCGATGCACGTCCCGACCTCGTGATGGCCGGTAGAACAGTATTCGGACATGCTCCCGCACGTGGTCAACAACTTGAAGACCATTACTTCGGATCAATACCGCCACGGGTATACGATTTCATGAAGGACTTTGAAATAGAAGCATGGAAGCTCGGCATTCCCGTTCGCACTCGTCACAATGAAGTTGCTCCCAGCCAGTTTGAGGTAGCTCCTTTGTTTGAAGAAGTGAACGTGGCCAATGACCACAATCAACTTATGATGGATGTAATGTCCCGCGTTGGTGACCGTCACAACCTAAAGATCCTTTTTCACGAAAAACCATTCGCCGGACTCAATGGCTCTGGTAAGCATAATAACTGGTCATTGATAACCGATACTGGCGTTAACCTTTATCAACCTACCAGCAGCGCCCGCGACAACCTCATGTTCCTGACATTCTTTATCACTACGATCAAGGCTGTTCACGAATATGCAGACCTCTTGCGTGCAAGCATTGCAACACCTGGAAATGATTTCCGGTTAGGCGCCAACGAAGCACCGCCAGCAATCATGTCCGTCTTCATCGGCTCACAGATGACGGCTGTGTTGGACGAATTGGAGAAAAAAGGAGGCAACGTAAAGATCGAGAAGGGCGACAACATGTACATGAAGCTCGGAATCGACCAAATCCCTGAGATCATTCTCGATGCTACAGATCGCAATCGCACATCACCTTTTGCTTTCACTGGAAACAAATTCGAGTTTCGCGCTGTCGGTGGTGCAGACAATTGCGGGATAGCCATGACCGCCCTTAATACCATCGTAGCTGAGCAGCTGGTAGACTTTTACGAGTCAGTAAGCAAGGAGATTGAAAAAGGTGAAGAGAAGCGTCTGGCCATCGTAAACGTGTTGCGCAGATATATTAAAGAATCCAAGGACGTGCGCTTTGAAGGAGATGGATATTCTGAAGATTGGGTTAACGAAGCTGCTAAGCGCAAGCTGGGAAATGTGAAGAACATGGTTCACGCATTGGATGCGTACCTCACTGACAAATCCGTGAAGCTGTTTGAAAAGCATGGTGTAATGTCTCACAAAGAGAGCGAATCACGTGTAGAGATCAGGTTGGAATCATACATCAAGCGTGTTCAGATCGAAGCGCGCGTTATGGGCGACCTTGCGATGAATCATATTGTCCCCACCGCGATCGCTTATCAAACGGAGCTGATCACTAATGCAAATGGACTCAAAGGCCTGGGCATTGACAACACCGCTGTCATTCAGACGATCAAAGAGATCTCGGGTCACATCGACAACATCAAGAACAACGTCCGGGCTATGATCGAGGAGCGCAAGCGCATCAATAAGATCGGAGACACCCACAAGAGGGCAGTAGCATATTGTGACGATATTAAAGAGAAATACTTCGATTCCATCCGCGATTCGGTCGACAAACTGGAGTTGCTGGTGAATAACGAAGACTGGCCATTGGTGAAGTACAGAGAACTGTTATTCCTTCGCTAAACGATAAGCTCTACATACCCTAACCTAAACTTGTAGAATAAGCGGGTCCATGAACTGGATCCGCTTTTGCTTTTTAGCAACTTCTTCTTCGCTTTTGTTTTTGATAACCGTTCACATTAGATTGCTTATAAACTTTTGCCTTATGCGGCTTGTCTTATCCATCGTATTGATCGTCACAGTGCCTGTTCTTTACGGTCAAAATAAAATTCAAAGCAAGATATCGGACGCTATTGTAAAAAATGAAGCCACGTCACATCTAACCTTCCTGGCCGCTGATGAAATGAGGGGACGTTATACAGGCTCGCCTGAACTGGACATAGCGGCCAATTATCTGGCGACTCAATTCAGGATCCTTGGTGCCAGGCCACATTCATCTGCTCCGGATTTTTTCCAGGTAGTAGAGTTGGAGAAAATTATACCACCAACGGCTGTGTCGCTTCGCATCGACACGACTGTTTTTAGGCTTCGCGATGATATTGTCGTCATGAGCGGTGGTAGTATCAGCCTGGAGAAGGAGTTGGTTTTTATCGGTTATGGAGCGAAGGAGGATTTTGAAAAAGCCGACGTGAACGACAAGATCGTAGTGACATTTGCCGGTACACCGGAGTCGAAGTCTCCTCGAAGGTTGATGCATGATGAGGCTCCTGCCAAGGAACTGCTGGCACAGCAGTATCATGCCGCTGCTCTCGTAGAGATCATGACACTACCAGGTGTACCCTGGCAAACCATTGTCAATAATTTTTCAAAAGCGCGGATGAATATTCATGAGCCTGGCAGACAATCCCTTCCGCACTTTTTTATGAGAAATACAGAAAGCGAAACCCTCCGGTCACTTCAGCAAACGAAACGCGCAAGAGGAAGATTGGATGTGGTGGCCAGTCAGCCTCAGATCGTGCGTTCGGAAAATGTCATCGGGTTGATAGAGGGTACTGATGCGCGTTTAAAGAACGAATGGATCGCCATCACCGCCCATTATGACCATATTGGTGTGATGAAAAATAGCAGTCCCGACTCCATTTACAATGGCGCCCGCGACAATGCGATCGGCACAGTGGGCTTATTGGAAGCAGCGAAATTCTTTGCGGCAAATCCGCCCAAAAGGTCGCTGTTGCTTGTCGCATTTACGGGAGAGGAGATGGGGATGCTAGGTAGCGCCTGGTATGCAGCCCATCCAGCCATACCGTTGAATCAAACAGTTTTTGATTTTAATGGTGATGGTGGGGGATATAACGACAAGACGATAGCGACAATAATAGATTTCAATCGTACAACCTCAGACGAGTTGTTAAAGAAGGGATGCGAAGCGTACGGGCTTATCCTGAAAGGCGATCCAGCTCCGGAGCAAAACCTTTACGAACGTTCTGACAATATGAATTTTGCCGCAAAAGGTGTTCCAGCGGTAAATTTCTCGCCAGGTGTAAAGGCCTTCGATCCCGACGTACTTAAATACTATCACCAACCTGCCGATGAAGTGGGAACACTGGACATGGATTATCTCGAAAAATTCTACCGCAGTTTCATTTATTGCATCTATCTTATTGCCAATGATCCGGAACGTCCACATTGGAAATCCGGTGACAAGTTCGAGTCGGCAGCGAAGGCTCTTTATGCGAACTGAATTAGTGTGGTGTGTACTTGTGCGTCAGGTCACCCTGAATCATCTTCAAAATGGCATCATGAATTAATTCTGGATTGCTCCAGGGAACAAAGTGATCCATGTCGTCCTTGAATACAAATTCAACCGGGGCGTTGACCAGCATTCGTTTTGCAAAATCTGCATTGGCGGCGGGAACCAACGAATCTTTTTTTCCCTGAATAACAATAACCGGGCACTTGATGGATGACCATAAGGGCAGCATCTTTTCAAGCTCAGGTTTGAGGTGATAGATCTCTTCGTTTGATGCACGGAATGAGCGGGGCAGTATCCAGCTCAGGAATGGCGTTGCCAGGGGCGCCCGGAACCACGTCTCCGATGGCTCAAGGGTAGGATCAATCGAACCGGCCACGATAATTAGGCCATCTACCAATTGTGGATAATCGATTGCCATGCGCGCGATCAACGGTCCACCCAACGAGTGGCCCACCAGGATGATCGGGCGATTGTCCTTATATTTTTCCAGGATCGGCTTAAGGATCTCCGATTGCCTTTGCAACGATCCTTCACCAATGCCAAAATTTGAGTATCCGAATCCTGGTCGGTCCGTTGTGATCAGAAAACCCTTTGTCAACAGGCTGGAATCCGCCAGAAAATGAATGAAGGCACTGAGCGAGCCGGGTGAACCGTGCACGAAGAGAACGAGTGGCTTGACGGTATCTCCTGCCGCGACATAGTGAATCTCTCTTTTCTCAGCGGAATAGGTATGCTGCGTGGCATGTAAATTTCTCTGTGCAAAATACTCATCTACTTCCTGGGGGCTCATCCGGAAGGTCATGCAGGAATGAAGGGCGACTGAAAAGATCAATACCGTGAGGAAGAAGAAGATCTGAATTTTCCTGACGATCCTCAGTGCCATGTTCTACTGCAGGTTTAAGACCTTCTTATATTGTGCCGCGTCGTGCAGCAATGCAGATGCAGTCTTTATGTCGTTGTCGTATTTGAACCCAGCTTCTATGCCTCCTCTTTCAAGGTGGTAGTGAGAAACGATTTCTTCCTCCAGCAGCATTTTAATTTCATCGCGGTAAAGTGCTAACTCATTCTTTTTATTTTCTGCGATCCGCGTGTGCACCTGATCGATTTGTCCTTTGAGATCGGTATAATACTTTTCCTTTTTCGCCTCATCCGTAAATTGTTGCAGTTGATACTCCAGGTATGATTTATACGTGTAGTTCTTGTCCTTCATCCAGGTCACGAACTGTTGGTAATCCTCATTGCTGAGTGAAAAGGTGCGAGCTTCCACAGGCTCAGGATGGTTGAATGCATATTGTGCCGCAAAATCAAAAATGAAACCCTTTTCGAATAAGACCTGCGTAAGCACATGAGCTTCCTTCGCGTCTGTCTTGATGTCGGGATCAATGCCTCCACCGTCAAATACGACCCGGCCATGTGTAGTCTTAAATTCGCGCTTCAGGGAATCTGGAATGGATCCCACACTGCCGTCGTCGCGGCGGTGTGTATAGTCAAGCACTTGGATACACCTCCCGGTAGGAGTATAATATTTTGCAGTGGTTACCTTCAATTGTGAATTGTATGACAACGGTCTGCTAACCTGAACCAGTCCTTTACCATATGATTTTTCTCCGATGATCACTCCACGGTCATAATCCTGAAGTGTGCCTGCAACGATCTCCGAAGCTGAAGCGCTGCCACGGTTGATCAGTACGCTGACGGGTATCTCAGTGTCAATGGGAGTATTAAGTGTTTCATAATTGAGGTTATTCTCAGGTATCTTACCCTTCGTGCTCACGACGATCTGGCCCTTCGGCAAGAACAGGTTCGTAATGTTTACCGCCTCGATCAGGAGACCACCCGGATTGCCCCGCAGGTCGAGGATAATGCCTTTTGCCCCTTGTTCTTTTAATGCCGTTATCGCATTCTTTACTTCCTTCGCTGCGTCGGGTGTAAAATCAGTGAGTTGCACATAGGCGATATCGTTATTGACCATGCCATAGTACGGCACGTTGTTTAACTTGATCTTCTCTCTTTTAAATTCAAGCTTTACGGGCTTATCAACACCAATCCGTTTCACCGTAAGACTTACCGGTGTGCCTACCTGGCCCTTCATCAACTGTCCTGATTCTTCACGCGATAATTTCGAAAGTTCGACGTCTCCGATCTTGAGCACTTCATCGCCAATCTTCAGTCCGCCCTTTTGTGCGCCGTAGCCTTCCATGATCATTGTCACCACTGTGCGCTTTCCGATTTCGCGGGTGATCGCACCGATGCCACCGTATTGACCAGTGTTTGTTGTTCTGAAGTCTTCAACTTCATCTTCAGGTATATAATTGGTATAAGGATCCAACGAGGTAAGCATTGCATCAATACCGGTTCTCACAAGCTTATTAGGATTTACCTCATCAACATACAGCGCGTTGACCTCCTTAAAAAGAGTGGCGAAGATATCGAGGTTCTTCGCGATCTCGAAATAACGTTCAGCAGGTTTGCTGAAAGCAAATGCAGCCAGCAGGGACACAAACAGCACGGAGTAGACAACTTTTTTCTTCATTGACCTGATGGGGTATGGACTTAAACGCAGTACAGCGGGAATATTATGCGCCCAACTTATTTTCTGAAAAATACGGATTTACTTCGTGTAAAAACGGTACAGTATAATGGATTTTATTACGTAAAGGTTCATTTCCGGGCTCCCATCCCGCAGGAGAAGGGAGTCGTTCAAGCCCAGGCCCGACGCAGGAATCGCAGCCAATTGCCGTGCATAACATTTTGAACATCCTGACCACTATAGCCTCTCTTTTCCAGCAGTCCGGGAACGTTGGCCAGGTCGGCAATGGTTTCCAGGTCGTACGGGCTCTGTTCCTTACCATATCCTCCGTCAAGGTCTGAGCCCAAGCCGATGTGGTTTGCGTTTCCCGCCAGTTGGCAAATGTGATCCATATGATCGATCATAACCTCGAGCTTGCAATTGAGCGCCCTGGCATTCGATTGACCCCGGACCCAGCCGGGAACCATCATCCACGCATCCAGCACGCCCCCAATGACTGCTCCCCTGGAGATCAGCTCCTTCAACTGGTCGTCGTTGAACTGCCTGTTATGGTCAACCAGGGCCCGGCAATTATGATGACTCGCCCACACATGGCCGCTAAAGTTGTCCATAGCCTCCCGGAAACTGTCGTCGCAAAGATGCGTTGCATCCAGGATTATATTCAGCCGCTGCATTTCTTTCAGCAATGCCTTTCCCTCAGGACCTAAGCCTCCCGTGGCATTCGTGCCCTGGGCATATCTGCCGGGACCGTAGTGAGCAGGCCCCAGCGCCCGCAGCCCCATTCCATAGGCCTTCTCAAGATGGCCCAAGGTGACTATAGAGTCTGCGCCTTCAAGGCTTAATATGTATCCAATCGGTTTTTTTCCTTTCGAACCTTCATTCGTCCACAGCGCGACCTGTTTCTCCAGCTCACCTAAATTCGTGATCTGTCTTAGTTCACCCTCTGCTTCCATTTGCTTGTACCATGCGAGTTGACCTTGCGTCTGAGCCCAGGCCTGCTGGGGAGAGTGCCAGCCCGGTAAGGGATTGTCTGGTGCGACATATCGCGCGATCTGTGTGGCTACTACGAGGCCGATGTTTCCCTTTCTTAGCTCAGGAAAGCAAACCACATTGTTACCTCTGTCAGGCTTGTCGGTCATCTCTTTCTCACGTTCGCGGATCTTGTCGATGGGTTGCATCAGATCTCTGTTCCATTCAAGGGCATTCATACTGAGATCGAGATGGGCATCAATAGTGAACATGTTGTTTTTTGTTATCGTGTAAATTGATCAGACCGTTATCAATCTGTTGCGGGAGATCGTATGCCAGTATCCAACAACCTCATTGTGTTCAACAACTGCAGGGCGATCATGCAACGCCACTGTGGGGCAAATATGGAATGGCACACCAAACAGCACGTCCCCAACAGCATAATGGTCAGGTCCGTTAAAGTTCAACACCATATGCTCCTCACTATGACCTGTTGGCATGAGATCGGGAGCATTCAAAAATGTTACGCGGCTCGTAATGGGATTTTCTGAAGCGATCGCTTTATGCCCAAGATCAACGCAGATGATGCCTGGCCCTGGCTTTGAAATAACGCGTGTCAATACGAGCGCCGCAAACAAATAATGCTGCTCTGCAAGGATATCGGCGTAACCCTGATCCCAGTAGATCAATGTTCCGGGACTGCATTCGACATCCTTTCGAGCGCTGTGTATGGGGTACGTAGGCGTACCACCGGCAACAATGACAAGGTCCTTGTTAAACTTATCTTTGACCTGGCGTTGGAGATGAATGACAGCCTCAAACGAGGCGTCGCAGTTTTTCTTCCTTAGTGCAAGATCTTTATCACGGATATGGCCGTCGTAGCCGTGAAGGCCCTTAACCTTTATGCCAGGAAGGTTCTCGCAATCTTCGATGAGCAGTATGGCATGGGTGGGGTCAATGCCCGTTCTGTTCATGCCAACGTTCAGATCGATAAAGACCTCCAGACTAATGTTATATGATGCGCATACTTTGGACAGCGCCTTCGCACTCTGGCGGTTGTCGATGAGGCAGCTGAAAAGGGTACCAGGAAACCGTTGGATCAATTTCGCCAGTCGTTCTGCCTTGGGCCCTACGGGCTGGTAGGCCAGCAATACGTCAGGAGCTCCCGCTTCCCCCAACACTTCAGCTTCTGCGATTGTAGCACATTTGAACTTGGTGATGCCGGCGTCAAGCATGAAGCCAATGACTTCCGCGGATTTATGGGTTTTGATATGAGGTCTTAACCGGTCTATGCGATCAATGTTTTGAACCAGGGTATGAATATTTTGCTTCACGCGATCGGGATATATCGCCAATGATGGCGTATCAATCGCATCGATGTTGTTGATGGTATACCAATTACTTTCAGCATTCATGTCAAATCAGTTCAAACATCGCTTCAATCTCGACTGGAATATTGTCCGGAAGTGAGCCCATGCCGACGGCGCTTCTTACGCCGACGCCATTATCATCTCCCCAAACTTTTGCAAACAATTCGCTGCATCCGTTGATCACAAACGGATGGCGCTCGAAATCCGGTGTGCAGTTCACCATGCCCAGCACCTTGATGACCCGCTTGATCTTGTTAAGGCTTCCCAGATTTTGTTTAAGCGTTGCCAGGATGGCCAGACCCACCTGTTGTGCGGCCAGTTTCCCTTCCTCCATCGTGAGGTCTTTTCCTACCCTGCCAATGATCAGACTCTTATCCTCTTTGACAGTGCCATGTCCCGAAACATAAACATAATTGCCTGCGATGAGGAATGGTTTGTAAACGCCCAACGGTGTGGGTGCTGGTGGGAGCGTCAACGAAAGTTGTTCAAAGCGCTGGTCAGGACTGAGTGCCATAAAATATAATTTTTCACAAAGTTAAATATTATATTTTATGG
>Ga0193753_10003871_pt1 | contig 10924 bp, 7 predicted proteins | sample H1c2metaG_FD_144925 | JGI IMG/M metagenome (GOLD analysis project Ga0193753, IMG submission 144925) | Soil microbial communities from a riparian zone of the East river system, Colorado, United States - H1c2 | ecosystem: Environmental > Terrestrial > Soil > Riparian zone | place: USA: East River... | reverse complement strand
GGATGCCGACAGCGGCGCGGTTCTGATGATGGCGTACATGAATCGCGAAGCGCTCGAACAGACCATCGCCCGAAAGCGCGCTGTGTTCTACAGCCGCAGCAAACAACGCCTGTGGGAAAAGGGTGAGACCACTGGCCACTCGCTCGACGTGGTGAGCGTGGTCGCGGATTGCGACAAGGACACCTTGTTAGTGACGGCGCACCCGCGCGGCCCGGCCTGCCATAACGGCACCGTGACCTGCTTCGGTGACGAACCCCGCACCGCGGCTACACGCATCGCCTTCCTGGCGAAGCTCGAGGGCGTCATTGCGCAGCGCGCCACCGAGAAACCGGAGGCCAGCTACACCGCGCGACTGCTCGAGAAAGGCGTGCAACGCGTGGCGCAGAAGGTCGGTGAAGAAGGCGTGGAGCTCGCGCTTGCAGGTGCCGCGCAGGGTGACGACAAGGTCGTTGGCGAATCTGCCGATCTGCTGTTTCACATGCTGGTTCTGTTGCGCGCGCGCGGTGTGTCGCTCGGCCAGGTCGTGGCCGAGCTCGAGAATCGCCACCAGAAATAGCTTCGGGCGTACTATCTCGGACGATGCGCAAGTCAGAAATCATCCTGACTCTCTCGCTGCTCGGTAGCGTCGCGGTCGCCGGTTGGCTTTGGGTCGAGCTTCGCGACGAACGTGCGCGCAATGCCGAGCTCACTGCGCGCTTGAGCGCGCCACCCGTGCTGGTTGCCGTGCCCGAGCCGGCCACGCCGCCAGAACCCGGATCCACCCCCGCGACTCCGGCCGCCGCTCCTGTCGCGATTCCATCCGGCGCAACACAACCCTCGCGGGTCGCGCCGGGCAACGCGGAAGACATGGTGGCCTATCAGCGCCGGATGCTGCAGCAGCCCAAATATCGGGAGGCCTGGCGCGCGCAACAGCGGCTGAACTATGGCCGGCGCCGTGAAAACGTGATCCGCCTGCTCAACTTCACGCCTGAAGAGGCCGACGCCGTCGTCGAACTCGCGATCGAACGCCAGCTGAGCTGGTACGACCGCACGCCAGACAACTCCATGACCGACGCGGAACAACAGCAGCGCGCACAGTACGAGCAGGACCAGCGCGAAGATCAGGCGAAATTGCACGCCCTGCTCGGCGAAGAAAAGAGCACGCAACTCCAGGAATACATGGAAAGTCGCCACACTCGCGCGCAGGTAGACGAATTGCGGCCGCAATTCACCGGCGCCGATGCACTTCGGGATGACCAGGTGGAGCCGCTGATCACGGCGCTACATGCGGAACGCGCGCAGATGCAACGGGAACTGAATGAGGATCGCGAGAATGGCAGCACGGATGCGCGGCAGCCTTTCTACGAGCGACAGTTCGATCTGCTGAAGGAGGCTTACAAGCGCATGCACTCCGCTGCAGCACCCATCCTCTCGTCGTCGCAGGTCGAAAGGCTGGATGCGCTGCTGAAGCGCGATCTCGAAAGGCGCGAGGCCGAACTGCGCCTGCAGCGCGTCCAGATGAAAATGGACCCGATGAAGACCGACTAGAGCAGCAGTTCTTCGGCGGGCTCGCGCAGGTTGTAGTTCGACGCCATCGCGTGGCCGTAAGCACCCGCGGTGGCAATCAACAGCACGTCACCGGACTTGCACTCCGGCAACAGCCGGTCGTGCCCGAGGAAATCCGAGCTCTCGCAGATCGGGCCCACGACATTCGCCGAAATGTTCGCCGGCTCGCCATAACGCGTGAGGTTCACGATCTCGTGATGCGCGCCATACAACGCGGGACGAATCAGCGAGTTCATGCCGGTGGCCACGCCCACGTAGCGAATGCCGCTCTTGACCTTGGTCTGCGTCACACGCGCTAACAACACGCCCGCATTCGCCACGAGAAAACGCCCGGGTTCGAGCCACAGCTGCACACCAGGGATCGCGCCCGCGACCTTGGCGAGCGCCGCGTCGAGCCGTGCGAGATCCAGCTCCCGTCCTTCGACGCGGTCCGGAACACCCAGGCCCCCGCCGACATCGATGAACTTCACGTCCGGAAAGCGCTTCACGAGGCCGACGAGCACCGAGCCCACCTGCGTCCAGTTCTCGACGTCGAACACGCCGCTGCCCGCATGAGCATGCAATCCGTTGACGGTAACGCCACCCGCGTTGGCCAGGCGCAGGACTTCGTCGAGTTCCTCGGTCGGAATGCCGAACTTCGACTGCGCACCGGCGGTCTTCACGTGGTGGTGATGACCCCGGCCAATGCCGGTGTCGATGCGAAGGAACACACTCTTGTCCTTGAAGGTGTCGAGCCAGTGCTGCAACACGAACAGGTTGTCGATGGTCACGTGCACGCCGAGCGCGAGCGCGCCCTCGTACTCCGCGCGCGGTGCGAAGTTCGGCGTGAACAGGATGCGTTCCGGCGATATGCCGGGCACGGCCGCGAGCACATGCTCGATCTCGGCAAGCGATACGCAATCGAATCCCACGCCCGCTGCCGCCACCTTGCGCAGGATGTCAGGGTGCGGATTGGCCTTCATCGCAAACAACGCGCGGCCGATGGACTTGATGCCCGTGACGGCATTGGCGGCCGCCGCGACCTGCTCGAGGTCGTAGACATATGCGCTGTCGCGCGTCCCGAGCTTGTCCAGCAAACCTTCGCGCTTCGTGCCCCACCAGGGCAGCGCGCGCGTGGCCACGGCTTCGGGCTTGGCGAACAACTGTTCCCACGTGGGACCGAAGCCCAAGTCGCCGGGCAGCGGATGTATCAGGAGGTCGTGCAGCTGCTCGACCAGGCGATCGCCCTGGTTCTCGTCGACCACGAACGTGAAGTTCAGGTCGTTGGCCGCCTGGCTGACCATGTACACCTTTTGCTCTTCGAACAAGGCGAACGCGTCGCCGAGCTTGTGCAGGATGGCGCGGATGTTGCGCCCGACCAGCGACACCGATGCGCAGGGCCCGATGATCTGCACGCCGCACAGCTTCGAGAGGTCGCGCTGCAGCTTGCCTAACAACTCGCCGTCCAGCGTGTTGGCCGCCGGATCCAGCGAAACGGTCACGTTGGTTTCCGAGGTCGACACCATGTCCACCGACATGCCGTGTTCCTTGAACACCGCGAACGCATCGGCCATGAAGCCGACCTGGTGCCACATGCCGGGGCTGTCGAGCGAGATCAGCGTGATGCCCTTGCGGTTGCACACCGCCTTGACCTGCGCGGTGGCGCCCGATTCGCCCGTGATCAGCGTGCCTTCGAGGTCCGGCGTCTGCGTGGCGTACACATATAAAGGTATCTGGTACTGGCGTGCGGGCAGCAGGCAGCGCGGGTGCAGCACCTTGGCGCCGCTGGTCGCGATCTCCTGCGCTTCGTCGTAATGCAGCGCGCGGATCAGGCGGGCCGTGGGCGTCGCGCGCGGATTGGCGCTGAACATGCCCGGCACGTCGGTCCAGATCTCGATGGCCTTCGCGCGGATCTTGGCGCCGAGATAGGCCGCCGACGTGTCGGAGCCACCGCGACCCAAAAGGCAGGTGTTGCCTTCGCTGTCGCGTGCGATGAAGCCCTGCGTGATCACCACCGGCGTCGCGGCATCGAGGCGCTTCTCGAGCGCGGCGTCGGGAGCAAAGGAACACGTGGCCGACAACACCGAAGCCTTCGCGGAGGCGCCGCGATCCTCAGCCGACAACATTTCGCGCGCGTCCATCCAGCTCACGTCGATGCCCTGCGCCTTCAGAAATCGCGAGCCGATCTCCGTGGCCATGAGCTCGCCATTGGCCATCACGCGCGCGCGGGTCTTGTCGGAGAGTTCACGCACCAGCGAAATGCCATTGGCCATCTGGCGCAGCTCGTCGAAATAGCCCTGCAACTGCGCACTCACGCCGACACCGAGCTCGGTCGCCAGCTCCCGGTGGCGTTGTTCAATGGCTTTGAGCGGCTCTTCGGGATTGCCGGAGATCGCCGCGGCGAGCAGCTTTTCCAGCATGTCGGTGATCTTGGAGATGGCCGAATGAACGACCAGCACGCGCGCCCCGGAATCGAGGCGGCGTTTGACGACCAGCGCGATGTTGCGCCAGTTGACGAGCGTGGAGACGCTGGTGCCGCCGAACTTGACGACGACCCATGCAGATGCAGAACGCGCAGACATGCGCCTAACCTCGTCGCCAAACCGAGGCGACATCTCACTGTTTAGGGAACGGGAATCTACTGCTCGTCTTCGAAGCCGTCGTTCAGGTCTTTTTCGAGACGACGGTCCGCGAGCACTTCTTCGAGGCGGCTCCAGGCCGCTTTGCCGACTTTTTTCGTCCCCGGTTGCTGACGAACACGGCGATCGACCTTATCCAGGATGCGATCGTAATCCGTGTTGTCTTCAGCTTCGGCGAGGAACTCTTCGTCTAAATCGAAGCTTTCGTTATCCCGTTCGGACATCGTTTTTTCTTCAGAAAAACTATTTGAAACAGTGAGTTACATGCCCGGCGGGCATGCAATGAGGCTGCGAACTATAGCCGATTCGCGTTCGATATCAACCCCGCCGAAATTGGGGGTCTGGGACCCCTGGAACGGCCGAAATAGGCGCCCCCACGGCCAGGTTCAACCCTTTGGCGGCGTTCCCCCGCGACTGGGCGACTTCCAGGACCTCAAAGGAGTTGATGAGCCCCAGGTATTCGCCCGCTTTGGCATCTCCATAGGTCCTTTTGAGGGGTAGCCGCATCCCCCCGACATGCACCGTGGGCACGGTAAGTGCGACCACCGCCGAGGATTCGATGTTGGAAATGAGGTTTCCAAAGCGATCGACGGCGACGATGACTCCCGCCACGCCACCATCCGTGCGCGGCGTGGTCGGCGGCCAGCCTTCCTGGCTGAACGATGTGGTTTCGTCACCGAGATCGGACGGATCGCAGCGACCCGCCGCGATGGCCGCCGCCAGCGGCGCAAACACATCGCGGCCATGAAACGTGGCGCTGACGTCGCTGACGCCGAATCTGACGAGGCGCGCGTGATCGACCTGGATCACGCGATCGATCTTGCCGCGCGCCGCGAGTGGCGCTAACAGCCCGTTGTCAGGCGCGAGCACCGCCTGATCACCCACGAACGCGACGATGAGTGCGCGCGGCGTGCCGACCCCCGGATCGACGACCGCGACGTGCAGCGTGCCGGCGGGAAAGTAGCGTAATGCATGCGCGAGCCAGAACCCGGCTTCAACCGGCTGGAACGCGCTCACCTCGTGCGCCATGTCGATGAACCGCAGGTGCGGCGCGTGACCCAGCATCACGCCCTTCATGATGCCGACGAATGGTTCGCGCGCACCGAAATCGGTGGTTAGCGTGATGATGCCGTTGGCGCGAAAAGCTGCCATGAAAACTCCGCGATCCGTACACTTCGCGACCATGTCGCGAACCACCGAAGCTGTCAATCGCATCCCTGCACAGGTTTCCTCAGGCTCATTGGCATTGTTGTGTGGGTGTTTCGTCTTCAGCGGAGTCGCCGCGCTCATCTATCAGACGGCGTGGACGCGCCAGTTCGCCATCGTGTTCGGCACCTCGGAACTCGCGGTTGCCACCGTGCTCGCGGCGTACATGGGTGGCCTGGCACTGGGCGCCGCGCTCGCAGAGAAGTTTCTCGCGCGAGTCACGCGGCCCGTACTCACCTATGGCCTGCTGGAAATCGGGATCGCCGGCAGCGCCATCTTCCTCGTGCCCGCGCTGCTCTGGCTCGCGAACGCCGCGCTGCAGGGCCTGTTCGGCGGGCAGCCCACTCCCCCGGACAGCGAGCATGCCGGGACCACGCTTTTTTATCTGGCGAGCGCCTTCGTCGCACTGGCCATTCCCACGACGCTCATGGGCGCCACGTTGCCCGTGCTGGCGCGGTACGCGGTCGCCGAAGAAGCGCAGATCGGCCGCCGCATCGGTTTGCTGTATGCGATGAACACCGCGGGGGCGGTTGCCGGTGCGCTGCTCACGGCGTTCCTGTTGCTGCCCGAACTCGGCCTCACTCACACCGTCTGGGTTGCCGCGGCGCTGAATGCCCTCGTGTTCGTGCTCGCCGTGGCGCTGGCGCAGCGCATTCCTTATGAGAAGCCCGCCAAGGGCTATTCGGACGAAACCCCGCAGTCCGTGCCGGCGGCGCGAGTGCGGAAATATTCCTTCAGGCAGTTCCCGGGCCCGGCATGGGTGTTGCCGCTGATGCTGCTCGCGGGCGCGGTCGCCTTTTTTCAGGAAGTATTGTGGACCCGCATGCTCGCGCACGTGGTCGGCAGCAGCATCTACGCGTTCGGCGTCATGGTCGCGAGTTTCCTCGCCGGCATCGCGCTGGGCGGAGCGCTGGGCGCCGCCGTCGCGAAGACGCGCGAGCGCGCGACGCTGGCGTTGGGCCTGGCGCTGGTGGTGGCCGCGGCCGCCGCCGCGGTGGCCTATCTACGTCTCGAAACCCTGCTCCCGTCCACCGCGGGCCTGCTGGTGGAATCGGACATTCACTTCGGATTCCTGCACGTACCCAACTCGCTGTTCTGCGGGTTGTTGCTGCTGCCCATGACCATCGCCATCGGCATGACCTATCCACTGGCGGTGCGCATCCTCGCGAGCGACGCTGAACAAGCCGCGCCGGTCAGTGCGCGTGTCTATTCCTGGAATACCGTCGGGGCCATCGCCGGATCGCTGGCCGCGGGATTCCTGCTGATCCCGGAATTGAAGTACGAAGGATCCATTCGCGTGGCCGTGTGTGCCAGCGCGGCGCTCGGCGTGATCGCCGTGTGGGCTCTGTTGCCCGTGAAGCGCGTGATCGCCATCGTCACCACCTTGCTGGCAGTTGCCGGATGCGTGCTCTTCAAACCCCAGCCACCAATGACCTTGCTGGTCACCTCACCGCTCAATGTCGGCACCAGGCATCGCGTGCTGTACTACGACATCGGACGCAGCGCGAGCGTGGTCATGCTGGCGCAGGATGGCGGACTGGGTCTGCGCACCAACGGTTTGCCCGAAGCGCTCATGGACAGTCCCGGATCGCTGCAACGATTCAGCGGCGAGTTCTGGCTGTCGCCGCTCGCGGTCATCGCGCGCCCCGCGGCGAAGGACATGCTGATCGTCGGCTTCGGCGGCGGCGTCGTGGTCGAAGGCGTGCCGCCGACGGTGCGCAACATCGACGTCATCGAAATCGAACCCAAGGTCATCGAGGCCAACCGGGTGACGAGCGCGCTGCGCAAGCGCAATCCGCTCAGCGATCCGCGCGTCAACATCATCCTCAACGACGCGCGCGGCGCGCTGCGGCTCACCAGCCGCCGGTACGACGCCATCGTGTCGCAGCCTTCGCATCCGTGGACTGCCGGCGCGTCGCATCTGTATACGCGGGAATTCATGCAGCTCGCGCACGAGCACCTCACCCCGGATGGCGTGTTCGTGCAGTGGATGAACGTCATTTTCATGGACGAGGAACTGATGCGCTCGCTGACCGCGACGCTGCTCAGCGTGTTCGGTGAAGTGCGTGTCTATCGCCCCGATCCGAACACCGTCGTGTTCCTGGCGAGCGACCAGCCGCTCAACCCGGAGTTGCACCTGGCGCAGACCGGCGACCCCTTGCGCAACGCGCCGCTGCACTACGCGCGCTTCGGCATCAACAACGCCGAGGATCTGCTCGCGGCCCTGGTGCTCGACGCGGAAGGTGCGCGGCGCATAGCGGCCGGCGCTCCGCTGATCACCGACGATGACAATCGCATCGCGACCTCGAGCATCTATGAGCGGCGCCTCGGCATGACGGGTGAGACCAGCGGCAGGCTCGTGGCGGCCATGGATCCGCTGCAACGAGCGGATTCGGTGGCCTACGGCCCTCTCAAGGATCTGATGTCTTTCCAGTACATCGCGCGACGCACCAGCGTGTTCGTGGTGCTGGATCGCAGCCTGGTGGACCGCATCGGGCGCATGGCGCAGATCCTCGCGGGCGATGCGCGCGGTGAATATCTGCGCGCCTTCTACTACCGCATGATCCGCCAGCAGCAGCGTTCGAACGAGTTGCTGCGCCTCGCCATCGACGATTACCCGGCCGATGATTCTCTACGGCTCGATTTCCTGCGCGACTCGTTCAACCAGCTTGCGGGCGACAAGGCTCCGCCGGAAGTCGTCGAGGTGGCCGCAAAATTGAACCCCCGGCCCGCCAGCATTCTCGCCGCCGCACGGCATGCCGCCAGGAACGAATGGCGTGAAGTGGCGTTGGCCGATGAGCAACTCGCGGAAGTTCCCTGGACCGATGTCTGGTACGCGGAGGCCCTCGAGCTGCGCGTCAACTGGCGCATTCACGTCACCAACGAAAAGGAACGAAAGCGCTTCGGTGACGAGGCCATCATGATGATCGATCGGCTGGCGATCATGAGCCCGACGTTGGGTCTCTATGCGTTGCGCACGAGGGCGGGTTTCGCGGCCGACCGGCGCGAAGTGGTGGTCGAGTCGGTGTCCAACTACGCGCGCCTGGGCCGGGGCATGGTGAACGCGGGCGTCACCAATCCCGCCATCCTGTTCAAGGACGCCAGGACATTGAGTGGCATTCTCGACGAAGTGGCCAGGCTGCCCGGCGCGGACGCGGCGCGCATCGCCGAGGTACGTGCCGAGGTCAAGACGATCGCGACGTACTGAGGCGTCAGCCTGCCGCGGGCTGCGCGGGCACTTGCGGCACCGGCGGCGCGGGTATCTGCGCTGGCACCGGCTCCGGCGGAACTTCGGACGGCGGCGGCAACAGGTCCGGATCCATTTCGAGGCCGATCATCTGCGGCAGGCCTGAGGCCTCCTTCAGCGTCGACAGCACGAAATCCCAGTGGATAGCCGCCGGCGTTTCGCCGAGCGCCGCGTTGGCGCGCGCATAGAACGCTTCGATATCCACTTCGGCGCGCTGACCCTCGGCATCCACGGGCGGATGCACTTCGAGCCACACCCGCCCGCCGACGCGCGCGACCTTCACGGGCTCGTTGATGAGCCACACCGGCGTGTTCACGGGCACGATTGGAAACAGCGCTTCGATGTCCTCGGGATACATGCGGATGCACCCGTGGGTGATGGCCATGCCCACGGCGATGGGGTTGTTAGTGCCGTGGATGAGATAGGCGCCCGGGGTGATTCCGAGACGCATGGCGTACGCGCCGAGCGGATTGTCGGGACCGGCCTTGACCACCGGCGGCAACGGATCTCCACGTTCCGCATGTTCCTTGCGAACGGACTCCGGCGGGCTCCAGGTCGGGTTCTTGCGCTTGTCGACGACGCGCGTCTTGCCGAGCGGCGTGTTCCAGTCCATTTTGCCGATGCTCACCGGGTAGGTGATCACCTGAGGGACTTCACCTTTTTTCGGCGTCGGAAAATAGTAGAGCCGATGCTCGGGTAGATTGACGACGATGCCTTCGCGCGGGCCCGGCGGCAGCAGGCGCTGGCCCGGAATGACGATGGTGGTGCCCTCGCCCGGCAGCCACGTATCCACGCCCGGATTGGCACGCAGGATTTCCTCGTAGCCCAGCCCGTAGCGGCGCGCCAGGTCCGGCAAGGTGTCCTCGCCGTGCGCCGTGATGGTTTCGACCTCGCCAAACATGAGCGCTTCTGCGTCCGGCAGCGGATACTGCGCGGCGTTCGCGCAAGCCGCGCTGCCTGCGAGCAACGCGAGAATTTTCCATCGCATCCACAACACCTTGTAAAGAACCCTTTTCTGGACACAGTCTTGCACAAATCTCTACACTCGGCCGCCGTGAATGACGAACAGCTCGACTACCTGCGCCAGTCGGTCCGCACCATCGCGGACTACCCGAAGCCGGGCATCCAGTTCCGCGACATCACCACGCTGCTGCGTGACGCCCGCGCTTTCGAAATCGCCATCGACGCGATGATCGCGCCCTGGCGCGATCGCCAGATCCACAAGGTTGCCGGCATCGAAGCCCGCGGATTCATTCTCGGCGGCGCGGTTGCGCGCGGCCTGCGCTGCGGTTTCGTTCCGATCCGCAAGCGCGGCAAGCTGCCGCATGCCACCGTGCGCGTCGCCTATTCGCTCGAATATGGCGTCGATGAAATGGAGATGCACAAGGACGCCATTCGCGACGGCGAAAACGTGCTGTTGCTCGACGATCTCATCGCCACTGGCGGAACCGCGACCGCGGCGGCGCAGCTGTTGCAGTCGGCGGGCGCACACGTGGTCGCCGCCAGCTTCGTCATCGATCTGCCGGCGCTGGGCGGCGCCGCCCGCCTGCTTGCCGCCGGCATCCCGGTGCATTCACTGCTGTCGTTCTGACCGGCGATGCCGCCGCACAACTTCGTGCTCATTGCGGGCGCGTGGCATGGCGCGTGGTGCTGGGAGAAGGTCGTACCGCAGCTCGAAGCGCAGGGTCATCGCGTGCACACGCCCGAGTTGCCCGCCACGGGCGCTGACCCGGGCAATCCGGCGGAAGTCACGCTGGAAACCTGGGCGCGTTTCGTAGCCGATGTGGTCGCACGCGAATCGCAACCGGTGACGCTCGTCGGCCACAGCCGCGGCGGCATCGTCATCAGCCGCACCGCGGAGCTCGTTCCCGAAAGCCTGCGCCGGCTCGTCTATCTGTCTGCCTATCTACTCCCGGCGGGCGCGAGCCTGGCGGGCACCGCACGCGCCGACCTCGACTCCCTGGTGCCACCGAACATGATTCCGGCCGCCGGCGGTATCACCTGCAGCCTGCGCGCGGAAGTCATCCGGCCTGCGCTGTTTGGCCAGTGCTCAGATGCCGACTACGAGCACGCGCTCGCACGCATGACTCCGGAACCGCTCAAGCCGCTGGTCACGCCCTTGAAAGTGTCCGGGCAACGTTTCGGCAGCGTCCCGCGCGCCTTCATCGAATGCCTGCAGGACCGGACCGTGACCCTGGCCGCGCAGCGCCGCATGCAGGCGGATCTGCCCTGCGATCCCGTACTCACGCTCGATTCGGATCACTCACCCTTTCTCTCCCACCCACGGGAACTGGCGAAACGTTGCCCG
>Ga0193753_10003870_pt1 | contig 10925 bp, 6 predicted proteins | sample H1c2metaG_FD_144925 | JGI IMG/M metagenome (GOLD analysis project Ga0193753, IMG submission 144925) | Soil microbial communities from a riparian zone of the East river system, Colorado, United States - H1c2 | ecosystem: Environmental > Terrestrial > Soil > Riparian zone | place: USA: East River... | reverse complement strand
CCGATAGATCGACACGGCCTTGGCGCCGAGCCGCCACGACTCGAGATACGCCTGCTCGATGTCCTCGACGCTCGCCTCGTGGGGCACGTTGACGGTCTTGCTGATCGCGCCCGAGATGAAGGGCTGCGTGGCGCCCATCATCTTGATGTGGCCCATGTAGTGGATCGAACGCTCACCCTGCGTGGCCTTGAACGCGCAATCGAACACGGGCAGGTGCTCGTCCTTGAGAAGCGGCGCGCCCTCGATCGTCTCGTGCTCGTCGATGTAGTGAATGATCGCTTCCACTTCCGGCTGGGTGTAGCCAAGCTTCTCGAGCGCCATCGGCACGGTGCCGTTGACGATCTTCATCAGGCCGCCGCCCACGAGCTTCTTGTACTTGACCAACGCGATGTCCGGCTCGACGCCCGTCGTGTCGCAGTCCATCATGAAGCCGATGGTGCCCGTCGGCGCCAGCACCGTGGCCTGCGCGTTGCGATAGCCGAAGTCTTCACCAAGCTCCACCGCCTCGTCCCAGGCCTGCCTGGCCGCGGCGTGGAGATCTGCCGGCACGTACTTCTGATTGATCTCGCTCACCGCGTCGCGGTGCTTCCGCATCACGCGCAGGAACGAGTCGCGGTTGCGCTCGAACCCGCCGAACGGGCCGCCGTGATCGCGCGCGATGCGGGCCGACTGGGCGTAGGCCTCGCCGGTCATCACCGCGGTAATCGCGCCGGCATACGCGCGGCCCTCGTCGCTGTCGTAGGGCAGGCCGCGCGACATCAGCAGGGCGCCGAGATTGGCGTAGCCCAGGCCGAGCGGCCGGTATTCGTTGCTGTTGCGCTCGATGGCCTTGGTCGGGTAGCTCGAGTTGGGGACGATGATCTCCTGCGCGGTGATGAGCGTGCGGCACGCGGCCTTGAAGCCGGCCACGTCGAACTCGCCATCGTCCTTCACGAAGCGCATCAGGTTGATCGACGACAAGTTGCACGCCGAGTCGTCGAGGAACATGTATTCAGAGCAGGGATTGCTGGCGTTGATGCGATCGGTCTCGGGGCACGTATGCCACTCGTTGACCGTCGTATCGAACTGCATGCCCGGGTCGCCGCAGATATAGGTGCCTTCGGCAATCGCCCGCATGAGGTCGCGCGCCTTGTAGGTATCGATGACGTCGCCGTTCCGGACCGCCTTCGTGGTCCAGTCGCCGCCGTCGAGCACCGAGCGCATGAAGTCGTCGGTCACGCGTACGCTGTTGTTCGAGTTCTGAAAGAACACCGACGCGTAGGCCGGGCCCGTGAACGAGCCGTCGTAGCCGGCGTCGATCAGCGCCCACGCCTTCTTCTCTTCCTCGACCTTGCAGTTGATGAACTCGAGGATGTCGGGGTGGTCGGCGTTGAGGATCACCATCTTGGCCGCGCGGCGCGTCTTGCCGCCCGACTTGATGACGCCGGCAAACGCGTCGTAGCCCTTCATGAACGACACGGGGCCCGACGCGGTGCCGCCGCCGGCCAGCAGCTCCTTCGACGAACGGATCGCCGACAGGTTGCTGCCGGTGCCCGAGCCGAACTTGAATAGCATCCCCTCGGTGCGGGCCAGCGTCAGGATCGAGTCCATCGTGTCCTGCACCGAATTGATGAAGCACGCCGAGCACTGCGGCGCCTTCTCGAAGCCGCAATTGAACCAGACCGGGCTGTTGAAGGCCGCCTTCTGGTACACGAGGAGGTGCTTCAGCTCGGCGGAGAAGCTCTGCAGGGCGTCGTCGCTCGCGAAGTACTTCTGGGCGCGGGCCCACGCGGTGATCGTGTCGACGACGCGGCCGATCAGCTGCCGCACGCTCCGCTCACGGTCCGGCGACTCCATCTGGCCGCGGAAGTACTTCGACACCACGATGTTGGTGGCCTGCTGCGACCACGCCTTCGGGATCTCGACGTCCCGCTGTTCGAAGACGACCTTGCCCTTCTCGTTGCCAATCACCGCGGAGCGGATTTCCCACTCCACCTCATCGAAGGGGTCGACACCGGCCAGTGTGAAGTAGCGCGGGAACTCGAGCCCGGGCGACAGCGCGCGCGCGTCTCCCTTGGACGACTCGGCCTGCTTCTTCGGACGAGCGCCGGATTCGACGCCTCCGCCGTGGGTACCGACCTGTTGGCCGGCGGCGACAGCTTCGCGAGCTGGGCCTGTTTCCATTCTTCCCCTCCGCACCGAGAAAGACGCAGCTACCCCTAACCGCGTCGTCCACCCGTAAATGTGTTGTGTGCGCCTAACTGGCTTGTGTTTGTACCGGACGCTGGGAGAAGCCGGCTTCAAACCTTCGAGCGCAGAGGAGTGATTCTGGGCGCGTGTGACGTCTCTGTCAAGACCAAAACCACAACATGTTGCGTTTTTCTTCTAGGGCAATCGCGTAGCACGGCTCACTCGCATACCAGGGAGACCCTGGGTATGCGAGTGAGCCGTGCTACGGACGAGGCCCGTAGTGGGGCGGCGGCTGCCCCAGCTCAAGAGCTCCCATGTCGGGCGCGCCGCCGGAAAACCCGTCGGTCACGGTGGGGAGCGCGACACCGCGGTCCACGGGGGCGGCGCCCGGCTTCAGCCGGAAATCGAGGTCGCTGGCGCGGTAGATCCTCTGCACCGTCGAGGCGTCCTTCGCATCGAGACGCGGCACGTTCGCGAAGATGTCGTAGTCCACGACCAGGCTGTGCCGATCCTGCCCTGTCGCCTGGCTGTACTCCGCCAGCGTCTTGAAATCGCGCGCCTGCAGCACCGCCGTGTGCCCTGGGCCCGTCAGGTCGGCCGCCACCGCCGGGGCGGGCGAGCTCCACTGAAACGCCACCGCGCCAGGGTTGGGGCGGAACGCGTTGTAGTCGGACGACGAGTAGTTCGTCATCGTCGCCAGGCTGAAAATCGCGGGCGCGGCGTTCTGCCCCAGCATCAGGTTGTTGCGCCAGTGCACGTTCGACGCGAGCGCCGCCGCGGTCTCCGACAGGACGGTGTTGTTGTAGAACACGGCTCCCGACGATCCGTTGGTCAGACGCGTCGAGCCGCCCGGCAGGTTGTAGGCGATGTTGCGGATCCAGTAGACCGGCCCGCCGAGCGCGGGCTGGTTGCAGAAGGCATGCGAGGCGTGATTGATCAGCATGTTGCGCATCACGCGGATGTTGTGCATCCCGCCGTCGGCCTCGATCGGGTTATCGTGCGAGCTGGTGATGTAGTTGTTGTAGAAGTCGATCGCCACCGGCCGCCGGTCGAAGTAGGCGCGCGGCGGATAGCGCGGGCCGTCGGGAATGCCGGGGCCCGTCGCCACCGAGCCGTCGGGATTGCCGTAGGTCTCCACGTTGATGCCGTCGTGAAAGTCGGAGATGTAGTTGAAGGCTACGACGTGGCCCGGGCCATACAGCTTCACCGCGACATACGACGCCATCTTCGGCGGATAACTCTGCCCGTCGACGCCGTTGAACTTCGACCACAAGGCATCGCCATTCCAGCCGATCAGATGCGAGGGATCGTTGCGGCCGAGGAAGGTGTTGTCGGCGATGTAGAAGTTGCTGGATCCGGCGTAGTTGGTGAAGACGCCCGCGCCCACGCCCTCGAACCGGCTCTTCTTCACCGTCAGCCCCTTGGATCCGGCGATGAACTGCGTGCCGGCCAGGACGGCGATCTCCGCGTTGCGGAACGTGACGCCTTCGAAGTAGGTGTAGTCGGCCGCGCGCACGTCGAACAGCGCGAAGTTCCCGTTGCCGTCGAACACCACCTCGCCGTCGCCGGCGGCCTTGATGGCGATGGGCTTGTCGGGCGTGCCGTCGGCGGTGAGGTAATACGTGCCGTCGAGGGGCTCGGTGCGGTTCACCGACGCGGTGTTGGTGTACTCGTAGCGGTTGTACTTGTAGGTGCCGGCGTGCATCAGGATCGTGTCACCTGGCTGCACCCGCGGCCGGCCCGACGTCGCCCAGTCGGTGCCGGCGCACCAGAAGTTGTACGCGCACATCAATCCCTCGAACGAGGGTTCGACCTTCGGTCCCGCGAACCCGTGTGGATAGACGTGGAAGACGCGGCCACCGGCAAAGGGTTTCGGCTCGGCGCGCGTCCTGACGGTGACGATTCGCCGCGGCTGGCCGGTCGCGCCATCCGGGTCCGAGAGCAGCAGGCGCACCTCATATGGCGTGTCGGGCTCCAGGTCGAGCACGCTCCCGGCAAACATCGGCGGCAGCACCACGTCCACGCGTGACTCGGCGTAAATCCGCTCGCCGCCGATGCGCAGCAACGGCAGCGCGGTGTGCCAGGCGAGCTCGCCCACCTTGCGGTACGACACGGCCACGGTGGCGTTGCGGTTGGCGTCGCCCTGGATGAACCACTCGAACCCGAGATTGATCAGCGTGGCGGGCTCGACGACGAGCTCACCGCTCACGACAGAATTGCTCACGCGGTGGCTCGAGGGGTCGAGGGCGGGCCCGCGGGATTGGCCGCGAGCCGAGGGCGGCGCGAAGCCGTGGGCCCCGAGCAGCACACCGACCAGCACTGACAGGAGCCCGAGAAACGGAAGCCGAGGCCGGACCGGCAACGCTCGCACGGGGGAAGTTTACCCTCCGAGCTGTGACGCCAGGGTCGCGGCCTTGTCGGCCAGCGTGGCCGCGAACACCAGATTCCGTTCCTTGAGGGCCTGCTCGGTCTGATCCAGGAACCGCTTCGCCTGCTCGTACTGTGCGCGCCCTTCGTTGCTCAGGCGCCGGTAGTCCACGCGGTTGAGATCGCGCACCGCGCGCTGCAGCATCTCGCGCACCTGCCGCTCGGCGGCGGCATCGGCCGCCGACGGCGCCGCGCGCAGCTCGCGCGCCGGGTCTGGGCTGGGAGGACTCGGGGCGGGCGCGGCCACCACGGGTGCCTCGGGTTCGGGCCGCTCGGCGGCCGGCAACGGCGCGAAGATCCGCGGCGGCGGCAGCGGCATCGCCAACGGCGGACCGTTGGGCACGGTGCTCGGACGCGCCTTGGCGCAGCCACCAGCGAGCAACACGGCACCGAGCAGCACTCCCGCCACTCGCGGCGCGCGCGTAAAGGTGATGGGCTTTCTCATGGACGTTCCTTCTCTTACCGGCTAGACCTCGCCGGCCCGGGGCAGCAGCACCCGGAACGTCGCGCCACGACCCTGCGTGGACTCCACTTCGATTTCGCCGTCGTGCAGCTGCACGATGCGATACACCATCGAGAGCCCGATGCCCGTCCCATGATCCTTCGTCGTGAAATACAAATCAAAGATCTTCGCCAGGTGCTCGTGCGCAATCCCGACACCGGTGTCCTCGAACCGCACTTCGACCCGGCGGCGCGACGCTGGCGCACAGGCAATCCGCAGCGACCCGCCCTGCGGCATGGCCTGGCAGGCGTTGAGGGCCAGGTTGAGGAACACCTGGCGGAGCATGCCCGCATCGCCGTTCACGGCGGGCAGCGTGCTGGGACAGTCGATCGTCACCTTGACGCCGTTCTTCTCGGCCTCGGGCGTCACCACCGTCTGAACCGTGGTCAACAGCTCCCCGATACGTACCGGCGCCAGCCGCAGGTCTTCAGGCCTCGTGAACTTCAGGAAGCCCTGCACGACGCCGTCGAGCCGGCGGATTTCGCTCTCGATCACTTCGACGTGCTCGAGGGCACTTTGGGCGGCGGGAGGCAGAGCGGGCGGGGGCGCCCCCGTCAACGCCAGCGAGCCCCCCGCGGCCGCCACGGCTTGCGGCGCCGGCGCGAGCGCCGCCTTCCGGATCTTGGTCCGCAGCAGCTCGAGGTGAATCATCATCGCGTTGAGCGGGTTCTTCACCTCATGGGCAATCCCCGCCGTGAGCCGGCCGAGCGCGACCAGCTTCCGCGAATAGGCCAGCATCGTCTGCACGCGCGACATGTAGGCCAGGTTGCGCGCCACGAGGAGCACACCCACCAGCTCGCCGTCGGTGCCCTCGATCATCTGGGTCATGAGCAGCAGGTCGGCCTCGGGCTCGATCGACGCCTGGGTGGGGCCGCGTGACTGACGTGTGGCCAGCGTCTCCTCGACGATCGTCCGGCACGGGTGGCCGGCGGGAAGCCAGGCGGCAATCGGCTTGCCGATACCTTCGGCCGGCAGCGTCGCCTGCATCGCCGGATTGCTGAAGAGCAGCTCGCCGGATGGATTGAAGAGCGCCACGGCGTCCTCCAGGTGCTCGACGGCCACCTGCAGATTGGCCTTCTGTCCGGCCAGGGCCGCGCGATCCGCCGAGAGCTGCTGGCTGACCGTGTTGAAGAACGATCCCAGCTCGCCAAACTCGTCGCCGGGCGGCAGATCCAGCGTGACGCCGAACTCGCCCTGCCCCAGGCGCGTCAACCCGCTCCGAATGACATGAATCGGCCGTAGCAACCGCTCCGCCAGGACGCCCGCCACGATGATCGCGACGAAGAGCGCGCCGGCGGCGGCCAGCAGCGTGGGCGCGAGCGAGCGGGACAGCGCCCGCCGCATCAGCAGCGTGGACACGCCGATCCGGATCGACCCGAACGCCTCGTCGCCCAGCGTCAGCGGTTGCCGCACTTCCAGTGTCCGGCCGTCGGTCGAGTAGATGACGCGCAGCTGCGTGAGGGCCGTGGACTCGACGATCGGTTCGAGGTCGTCGCTCGGAGGCAGCGGCCGTCCGATGAGCGTCGGGTCGCTGCTCGCCACGACCACGCCCTGGGTGTCGATGATCGACGCGCCCAGCACGCTCTCACCGTAGATGCTCGACTGCAGGATGGAGCGCAAGCCGGGGTCGTCGCGCAGGGCGGGGTACGGCTCGGCGCTCACCGGCACGACTTCGCGGGCCCGGTGATAGATCGCCAGCGCGAGCATCTTCCCGCGAGCCAGGCTCTCGCTCATCATCACGCTCGACAGGCGTGCGACAGCCAGCCCGCTCAACGCCACCACGGCGAGGCCGACGATGGCGGTGACGCCCGCAATCTGCTTGGCGCGGATTCCGAGTCGCATGACTAGCTAGCCCTGACCTGACCTCTGCGCAGCCGCCGCGTCAATGATTCGAGACCACCTCTTCGGGATTCTTCGTGCCGGGCCCACGCCCGCGCAGCTTGTTCAGCTTGTTGTGCAGCGTCTTCAGGCTGATCCCCAGGATCTCCGCGGCGCGCGTCTTGTTGTCGCGCGTGTGTTCGAGGGTCATGAGAATGAGCCGGTTCTCGGCCTCCTCGACGGTCGTGCCCGGCGTGATCGACAGCGTGGCCCTGTTCGCTTCGGCAGGCTCGGCCACCAGCGGCGGCAGATGCTTGGGTTCGATGAACTGCCCTGAACACAGGATCACCGCGCGCTCGATCACGTTGCGCACCTCGCGCACGTTGCCGGGCCAGTTGTACTGCTCGAGGATTCGCATTGCCGCCGGATCGACCGCCGACACCGACTTGCGGTTGCGGCTGTTGAACTCGCCGAGGAACGCTTGAATGAGCAGCGGCAGGTCCTCCTTGCGCTTGCGCAGGGGCGGCAGCTCGATCGCAAAGACGTTGAGACGATAGTACAGATCCTCACGCAGCTTGCCGCTCTTCACCGCGTCGGCCGGCACGGCGTTGGTCGCGGCGATGACGCGAACGTCGACCGCCTGCTCCTGCCGTCCGCCCAGCCGCCGGAACCGCCGCTCCTGGAGCACGCGCAGCAGCTTCACCTGTGTGGCCGGCGTCATCTCGGCAATCTCGTCGAGAAACAGCGTGCCGCGGTCGGCCAGCTCGAAACAGCCTTCGCGGCGATCGAAGGCGCCGGTGAAGGCCCCCTTCTCGTGGCCGAAGATCTCGCTTTCGAGCAGCGTCTCCGGAATCGCCGCGCAGTTGATGGGCACGAAGGGTAGCTGGTTGCGCGAACTGAGCTGATGGATCGTCTGTGCCACGAGCTCCTTGCCCGTGCCCGACTCTCCCCAGATCAACACCGACGCCGAGGTCGGCGCGGCCTGCTCGATGGTCTGATAGACCTTGCGCATCTGCCCGCTGCTGCCGACCATCTGGCCGAAGGCGCCCTGCTCGCGCAGTTGCTTGCGCAGCACCTTGACCTCGCGCAGCGTATCCAGCCGCTCGACGATCTTGTCGAGCAGGATCTTCAGCCGCTGCGGCTCGATGGGCTTGGTCAGGTAGTCGTACGCCCCTTCCTTGATCGCCTCGACCGCGGTTTCCACGGTGCCCTGCGCGGTCAGGATCACCACGGTGTACTCGCCGCCATCGTTGGCGAGCGTCCGCAGCAGGTCGAGCCCGTTCATGCGCGGCATGACCAGGTCACTGATGATGATGGAGGGCCGGAACTGGGTGATGCGCTCGAGCGCGTCTTGCCCGTCTGCGGCCCCCTCGGTGACAAAGCCCCACGTCCGAACAAGCTCCGTCAACCCAAGTCGGGTTGCCGGCTCGTCTTCGACGATCAGCACTCGCTCTCCTGCGGTGGTCGTCATGAACCCCCTATGCTGCGGCGTTGGGAGATACGCGGCAGCCGTTACACGCATCGTAGCCTGTCGTTTTTACACGGTCTAGCACAGCCGTAGATATTTCTACACGGTTCATACTGGTGGACACCCTGTGGCCGAGCCCGATCCGACCCTCATCCTTCCCGAACCGCCGGACGCCTCCACCCTTGCGAGAGCCCTCGCCTCGGGCGCGGAACCGGCTCCGGCCATGCCCGCCGACGAAGCGCCCCAGGTGCCAGGCGAGCGCCCGAGGCGGATATCGAAGCTCGAAGCGCTGGGCGAGATGGCTCTCTGCTCGAGCCTTCCCACGCAGCTCGTCATCGGCCTCGCTCTCCGCATGTCCGGCTGGTCTCCCGTCGACGCCAAAGGCCAGCTGGCGTTGGGGTTCGTGGCCGCCCTCTCGCTGCTCGACACCGTAGCGCTGCTCGGACTGATGGTCCTGTTTCTGCGGTCCCGAGGCGAGCGGCCCTCGAGGCTCTGGCTCGGCACACGGCCCGTCGCCGGCGAAATCGTGCTGGGCGTGTTCCATGTACCGGCCGTCTTCTTGATCCTCGCGGTCCTGCTCCTGGGCATGCGCTCCTTCACCCCGCAGTTGCACAACGTCGACGTCAACCCATTCGAGGTGTTCGCCGGGAACGGTGTGATGGACGCGGCCCTGCTCACGCTCGTGGCCATCGTCGCGGGGGGTGTACGTGAAGAACTGCAACGTGCGTTCCTGCTGGACCGATTCGAGCGCAACCTCGGTCCGGCATGGGTCGGCGTCGTGCTGCTGAGCGCCGCATTCGGCCTCGGCCACCTCCTGCAGGGGCGCGACGCTGCCGTCGCGACCGGTGCAATGGGAGCCTTCTGGGCGGTCGTCTATCTCAAGCGCCGCAGCAGCGTGGCGCCCCTCATCAGCCACGCACTTTTCAACTCCCTCGAAGTGATAAGGATTGTTGCGATCGGTCGTTGAAGGCTCTCGGCTCTAGGCTTCAGGCTCTGGGCATGGACGGCTTCCTCACGCTCGAAGAGCCCGCTCGTGGGCGGGCCTAAAGGCCCGCCCCTACGTCCTACTTTGCTGTCGGGAGCGTTTTCGTAGGGGCGCACCTTCAGGTGCGCCCGACGAGCCCTGAGCCCTGAGTCTTGAGCCCTGCCGCGCGCGTCAGCGTGACGGTGAGGATGCCACCACCGTCACGTCGCCACGCGCGCGCAGATCGGTGAGCCACTGGCTGATCGTGCGGCGGCGCTGCTCGAGGCCGGCGCGCTCGCGCACGAGGGCCTGGGTGCGCTCGAAGGGCAGCACCTCGCCACCGCTCGTGAATTCCGCGGGGTGGTCGCGGTAGTACTGCAGCACCTGCTCCTCGGTGAGGGGAACGGTCACGCCGAAGCGCTGATCCAGGTACGCCTGGATCTTCAGCCGGTCGCGGGCGAGCAGGCGGACTTGATCGTCGGTGAGACCGGTCGACCGCTTCACCCCGTCGAGCGAGCCGCCGGCCCGCGTCGTCAGCCGCGCTACCTCCGCGTCGAGGGCCTCCGCCGCGGGCTCCGGTGGCGGAAACCGGCTCACTTCGTCGAGCAAGAGGATCCGCTGCACCATCTGCTCGATCGCGTCCTCGGAATCGGGGGCCGCATCAATCAGGCCGAAGGCCACGGCGGCCCGTACGTCGGTCAGCAGGATCACCGTGCCGTTCACGCGGGCGACCACGCGATCGAGCAGCGTCTGGGCGGCCAGGGCGGGGCCGCCCGCCACGAGGGTCGCCATCAGAGCCACCGCCGCTATCACCGCGCGTGCCATCAGAAGGCCTGCCCCAGGGAAATGTGCCACACACTGCGCCGCTCGAGGTTGCCGGGCGAGAGCTCGCGGCGGTCCAGCTTGAAGCCAAGATCGACGCGTATGGGCCCCACTGGCGAGCGGAAACGGATGCCGAAGCCGGCGGCCGGCCGGAGATCGAGGATGTCGAGGTCGCGCGCCTTGGCCACGACGTTGCCGGCATCCATGAACCCGACCGCCTGCAGCCGTCCCGTGACGGCGACCCGGAGCTCGCCGTTCAGCACGATCAAGCCGTTGCCGCCGGTTGGAAATCCCGTGTCGCTGATCGTGCTCTCGTCGCCGAGGCGATCGAGCGCGAAGCCGCGCACCGTGGTGTCGCCGCCGGCGAAGAAACGCTCGCTGGCCGGCAGGTCCTGCACGGTGTCGACGATCGGCCGGCCGTCGTCGCCCACCACGGGCGCGCCGTTGGCATCTTCGCGCGGTACGGCGCGCGGAAAGCCGTGGGCGGCACCGAGCCGGGCCGCCATCGCCACGACGGTGCGCCGCGCCGTGGGCAGCTTGTAGAACGCGCGACCCTGGAGGTAGGTCTTGATGAAGCCGACCTCGGAGCCCACCGCGCGCGCGGCCACGTCCGACTCGACGATGAACAGCGTGCCCTTGGCGGTATCGAGCGCATCGTCGCGCGAATCGCGGATGAGCGAGCTCGAAAACATGGAGAGCCGGACCTGTGGAAAGAGCCGGTCGATCAGCGGCTGCTGTTCCGGATCCGTGATTTG
>Ga0193753_10003869_pt1 | contig 10925 bp, 6 predicted proteins | sample H1c2metaG_FD_144925 | JGI IMG/M metagenome (GOLD analysis project Ga0193753, IMG submission 144925) | Soil microbial communities from a riparian zone of the East river system, Colorado, United States - H1c2 | ecosystem: Environmental > Terrestrial > Soil > Riparian zone | place: USA: East River... | reverse complement strand
GCTATTGCGAAACGCGCGCTCCGACCTGGCCCAGGCGGATACGATTTACAGGCGCGCCGGCAACCATCACGGTACGGGCAATGTGGATGTCAATATCGCGCAGATTTATCTGGATCTCGGGGATTTGGATAACGCCGGGGAGCGATCGAACGAAGCCTTCGAGCTGGGCGCTACCAAGACCGATTACCTGCTGATGTGCCGGGCGCGCATCATCCAGGCGATGGTGGCGAACGCGCGCTTTGAAGAACAGATCGGAGAAACGGAAGACCCCAGCCGGTTCGCGCAACTGGCGCACGATTGCGCCAAAGAAGCGCTGGATTTGGGTCAGCGGACCGAGAGCCGGCGGCTGTTGGCGCAAGCGAATATTTGCCATGGCATGACGCTGGTGAACGGTTTTTTCAACAACACCGAAAACGCGCGGCTCTGCTGCGACCGCGCCGAGGCGTATCTCAACAACGACCGGCACGACGCGCTGTGGCAGGAAGTGGAGATCTTGCGGGCACGAATTCTGCATTCGGGGATCGAAGACCCGAATTTGCGAGCGTGGTCGCAAGGCGCGGTCGGGGACAAGAGTTTGCAAGAAGTGGTCGGGGAGTTTGAGGAACTGCTCATTCGCCGCATCTGGGAGCACGAAGGCCGCAAGGTGTCGCGAGTGGCGCACAAGCTGGCGGTTTCCCCGAAGAAGGTGCGGCGGGTGCTGCGGCATTTGGGTCTGCTGACGGACCAGGCCGAGCCCTAAATGTAGAGTGAAAGATTACTCGCCATGAAAGCGCACTCGATCAGTACTCCGCTCAGCACGAATAAACACCTGGTGCGCTGGGTGGAGAAGATGGCCGATCTGACCAAACCCGAGGCAGTGCATTGGGTGGATGGATCGAAGGAAGAATACGACGCACTGTGCGCGCAGATGGTCGCGGGCGGCACGTTTATCCGGTTGAATCGCGATTTGTGGCCGGGCTGCTTCCTGGCGCGATCAGATGCAAGCGACGTAGCGCGCGTGGAAGACCGTACATTCATCTGCTCGTTGGCAAAGGAAAATGCCGGGCCAACGAACAACTGGGTTAACCCGTTCGAGATGCGGCGCAAGCTAAAGGGCTTGTTTCGAGGCTCGATGCGGGGACGCACGATGTACGTGCTGCCGTTCAGCATGGGACCGATCGATTCGCCGCTGTCGCAGATCGGCGTGGAGCTTACCGATTCGCCCTACGTCGTGGTGAACATGCGTATCATGGCGCGCATCGGGCTCGCGGTCTTCAAAGAAATCGATAGGGACGTGAAGCGCGTGGTGCCGTGCATGCACAGCGTCGGCAAGCCGCTGGCGCCGCGAGAGGCGGACGTGCCGTGGCCGTGCAATCCGGAGAAGTACATTGTGCATTTCCCGGAGACGCGTGAGATCTGGTCGTATGGATCGGGTTACGGCGGGAACGCGCTGCTGGGGAAGAAATGCTTCGCGCTGCGCATCGCTTCGAACATCGCGCGCGATGAAGGCTGGATGGCGGAGCACATGCTGATTCTGGGAGTGGAGAATCCGCAAGGCGAGAAGACATATGTAGCGGCGGCGTTTCCGAGCGCCTGTGGCAAGACAAATTTCGCGATGATGATTCCGCCGGCCGGTTTTGACGGTTGGAAAGTTTGGACGGTGGGCGACGATATCGCCTGGATCAAGCCGGACGAGAATGGCGAACTGCGGGCGATCAATCCGGAAGCGGGTTTCTTCGGGGTGGCGCCGGGAACGTCTCCGAAGACCAATCCGAACGCCATCGCGACGCTTTCGAAAAATACGATTTTCACCAACGTGGCGCTCACGCCCGAGGGTGGCGTGTGGTGGGAAGGCTTGACGGAGCAGCCGCCAACGGAGTGCCAGGATTGGCGAGGAAATCGGTGGACGCCGGAGATTGAGAAACAGACCGGTAAAAAGGCGGCGCATCCGAACGCGCGTTTTACCGCTCCTGCGGCACAGTGTCCTTCGATCGATCCACAGTGGGAGGATCCGGCGGGGGTGCCCATCAGCGCCATTATTTTCGGAGGCCGGCGCGCATCGAGCATTCCGCTGGTCTACCAGGCGTTCAACTGGAGCGCCGGAGTCTATGTCGGGGCCACGATGGGCTCAGAGACGACGGCGGCGGCGGCGGGCGCGATCGGAAAAGTGCGGCGCGACCCGATGGCGATGCTGCCTTTTTGCGGATATCACATGGGCGATTATTTCCGGCATTGGCTCACCATGCAGCGTACGTTGAGCGCGACGCCGCGCATATTTCACGTGAATTGGTTCCGCAAAGACGCCGAGGGCGAATTTATTTGGCCGGGCTTTAGCCAGAATATGCGGGTGCTGCGATGGATTGTGGAGCGCGCGCGCAGCCGGGTGGCGGGGAAGGAAACGCCGATTGGTTGGGTGCCACGCTATGAGGACATCGAGTGGAGCGGGCTTTCGTTTTCGAAAGACAAGTTTGAACAATTGCAGCGCGTGGACCGGCCGGCTTGGCGGGCGGAAGTGATCGGACACGAGGAGTTATTTATCGAACTGCACGATCATTTGCCGCCGGAGATTATTTATGAGCGGGAATTGCTGATTTGCCGTTTGTGATGGCGAGCCGCTTGCTGACGCGCGCATTCAGTGCGGGAATCACGATTTCGCGAGCGGGGCGATTGACACTTCGTCGACGAAGGCGAACTTGCCGGGCGCCGCGGTGCGCTTGACAGTGTCGAGCACCTTGCCGGTTTTGTCTTTGACGGTGATGGAATCGGCGGTCATTTCCACCGTGATGCGGCAGATGGGGCCGTCGATCGCATGCGGAACCTTTACCTCTTTTTCGGCGGAGCCGTCGGTGAAGACTTTGCGGCTTAGATTGCGGCCGTCGAGAACGTAGAGAATGCGGCTGCCTTCTGACTTATAGTCGGCGACAAACATGATCTTTCTGGCCTTCTTGAACAGGCCGGTCTTGGCGGAATCGCGGAGGATGTCGAAGGTGAACACCCCCTGGCCGGCGTGGAAGAAACTGTAGCCTTTGCCGCTAAAAGTCCACCAACCACCCTGGTCGCTCCACTTGTCACCGTTTTCGAAGTATTTGGCGGCGGTTACTTTGTGGTCGGCCAAGCCGGCCTGCAGCGGCCATTCGATCACGGTGTTCTTGCCCGCCTCGATCACGATGGTCGCGGTTTTGGTTTCGAACTTGGCGGCCTCGGCGCTGAGCACATACGACCCGGCTCGCAGCGAAGCTTTCTCGTTGTTGAGGACGGCGATGGGCGTGCTGTCGCCTTCGCGATGTAGAGCGATGTGGGCGGCGGCGGGAGAGATGTGGACCACGAGAGTGCCGGCGGAGGCTTTCATGGCGGCGCCGATTTTCACGGTTTCGCCCGCCTTAAAATCGCGCGACTCGGTATGATCCTCAAAGCCTTCTTTGCTCAGGCGCAAGGCATGCGAGCCGGCGCCGATCTCTTTGGTGAACGAGCCGGAGGCGTTCACGGTGCCTGCGCGTACGGAATCGATATAGACCTCCGCTTCCGGAGGGGCGGCGGAGATCGCGAGAGTGGCGGTGCGCACGAGCGGGCTCAACGAAAAACTGAGCTTCTGCACATTCTTTTCTCCGGCTTTGAGACGAACTTTCTGTTCTTCGGAATCCTGGTAACCGTCGTGAACGACTTTGATGGTCCAGTCGCCCGGATCGAGCGAGAGGAGGCGCGCGCCGCCGGTCATCGGCCGTTTGACGGGCGAGCCGTTGACCACGACAATGCCGTCCGGCACATTAGCGGCGATGGTAAGAGGCACCTTGTCGGGAGCGCCATTGAGCACTACTTTGAGAATCGGGAAGGCGGACACATCGAGCGACAAGGCGCTGGGTTTGCCTTTGCGGTCGTCGACGACAAAACGTTCGAAGCCTTGGGCACCGGCGGCGAGATCGACACCGTTGGGCGGTATCGGCTTGGGCGCGTCGTCCCCTGCCGCTCCGAGCATGCCGGGCGTCGCGAAAATTTTCGCCGCTTGTGCATAGGAGCTGACGATTACGCCGGCGGCGTTTTTCGAGGTAAGAGGATGACCTAATGTGACAAGCTGGCCGGGCTGCGCGTGGTAGTCGAACGAGAAAACTTCTTTGCGGCCATCGAAAATTTTGACGGAGTGGTCGCCGGCGGGCAAGTCGTCTTTGGTGAAAGATCCTTGTTGGAGATCGACGGGCTCACCACCGTCGAGCGTCAATTTTCCTTCCTTGATGGCGGAACTGAAAAGCAACTGAGGCAGCGCGCGACGCAATGCAAAAGCGACGTGGAGCGGCGCAGCGCTCGAAACGCTGATGGTCTTCGATTCGGGAAGGTATCCATCATGAGCGGCTTCGACGGTGTGGGAACCGGTGGTAAGGCTGGCGGAAGAAGTGGAAAGCGGCTTGCCGTCCACTGTAAAGCGAGTGTCCGGAACGTTCGAAGTCAGATCGACGGAACTGAGCGCGGCGGTGGGCGCGTTTGTTGGCGATTTTTCGGGGTGACTTGGCTTGAGACCGAACCATGCCGCAATCGCGAGGACAACACCGGCCGCGGCCGCAATCAGCCAAATCGGCTTCTTGGGGCGTGGTCCCGCTGGAACGGGACGCGGCATATCCACCCGCGGGGGCACGACAGGAGGAGTAAAGGCCGGAGGCGCCGCTTGCAGAATTGTTTCGGTGGGCGGGTCCACTATTGCCGAAGTCTCGTGCCGGCTGTCGGGGACGAGATTGCGCAGCGTATTGTGAAGCTGCGAGAGACGGACGTCGTTCGGATAAGTAGCGAGCCCTTCTTCGACTCGCTCGACGGCAGCCGGAAGATCCTGCGCGGCTTGCAGATTGCGCGCGTCGATCAACACCTGCCCTACCGTCTCCTGGCGCCGGTGGTCATCTATCTGAGAAGCCAGGCTGCGCGCTACAGGGTCGCCGGAATCGAGCTGCAGGGCTTCTTTCACGAGCGATTCGGCTTTGCGCCAGTCTTCGGAAAGCAAGCCGCGGGCCTGTTGGACAAGCGTGCCGAGCAGGATGGCGCGCGCGGTGGCGTTGCGCGGATCGAGGCGCTCGGCTTTGCGCAGCGATTCCAAACCCTCGGCCACCCGCTGCGTGGCGCACAAGTCTTGTCCCTCTTTCAAGAGCAGTTGAGCTTCGGCGCTCCGCTGGACGCCCTGCGTGGCAAGCGACGTCAAGTTCAGGAACTCTTTATCGCCGGGAAATTCGGTGAGCGCTTCTTCGATGATGGTGCGCGCCTTGGAGTATTCGCCGGAGCCGAAGGCGCGATCGACGCGTTCGGTCCAACGCGATTTTGCTTCCGATTGCACCTGCTCTTCTTTTCGCCGGGCCAAGCGCTCGAGCTCGAAATCGATGCCGGGATAGGCCGGGTGGATATTGCGCAAAATATCCCATTGGCCGCAGGCATCGTTGTGCTGCCCGCGCTCTTCGTACTGGCGGGCGCGGCCAACGATGGAATTGACCAGGTCGCGGCGGTCGCGGATCGACTTCAAAGAAGACTTGAAGTGCGGCTCGTGCGGATATTTTTCGACAGCTTCCTTGACGATGTTGAATTTCTTGTCGAGGTCGGGCTCGGCTTCGGCGCGGCGATTCATTTCGGCCACGGCGGACGATTGCTCCTGCCGCTTCATTTCTTCGGCTTCGAACTTCAAGGCCTGGAACATCGGATCGTTGGGGTGCTTCTGCAGATACTCGTCGCAGATTTCAAGCGCCCGCGCGACATTGCGATCGAGAAGTTGTTTGCGGCCTTCGGCGTAGGCGTTGCGGGCGGCGTCGCGCTCCGAGCGTACCTGGTTGTAAAGGCCCTGGCATTGCGCGTCGAGGTCGGGCGTGATGGACTTCGGGCCGCCGCGATTTAACTCGAGCACGCGTTCGAGCTTGCTGAGCGCGGTTGAGATCTCGCCGCCTTGATAGGACGTCACGGCGCTCTGAAAAAGGCGTTGCTTCTCTTCCCTGACCTTGATCGACTCCTGCTCCACGTGATCGATCTCGGCGAGCATGCGGCGCGCCTGCATGTTCGAGCTATCGATTTTGAGAACTTCTTCTAGCCCTTGCCGGGCTTGACTGTAGAGCTGGTTATCGCGATGTTCGGCTACCAGACGGAACCAATTATCGATCTGCTTTTCGCCGCGCAAGCGCTCGATCTGGCTGCGCAGACGCTGGGCATCCAGATTGTTGGGATCGATGTGCAGGACATCGCCGATTTTTTGCAGCGCGAGCGGGTATTCTTCTTCCTCCATGCGCGTGCGCGCGCTTTCGAGCAACTGGCGGATGGTTTTCTGGCGCAGGCTTTGCTCGATTTGAATGCGCAACACCGACATGTCGGGATCGATGTGGCCTTCGGACTCGAGCTCCGTCAAGATTTCCGTGGCGAACTGGTGGTCACCTTCCGAGTAAGCTTTTCGGACACGTTCGATGCGAGGCTGGATTTTGCTGCGATCGAAGCGTTCGATAGGTTCGTTGCGCAGCGCCTTTTGCAGCGTTTCGCCGAACTCGCGCGCATTCGAGAAGCGGTGCCAGGGCTGTTTCGCCATGGCCTTATGGATGGTGCGGCTCACCATCTGCGACACGGCTCCGTTGATTTCAGAAGCGGGCGGCGGAATGTGCGAGCGAATCGCGTCGACGACTTCCGATTCGGTTTTGCGGGCAAAGGGCTTGCGTCCGGTGAGCGTTTCATAGCAGACGACCGCGAGCGAGAAAATATCGGACAGCGCGGTCGCCGGCTTCATTTCGATCTGTTCCGGCGCCATGTATTGCAGGGTGCCTTTGAGCCCGGTGACCGAGCGCGCATCGGCCAGGTGGACGACGCCGAAGTCGATGATCTTCACTGTGTCGTCGTCCATCACGAACAGGTTGCTTGGCTTTAGATCGCGATGGATCAGACCCTGGCTATGCGCGGCCTGCAAGCCACGGCAAGCCTGGCAGAATATTTCGACAGAACGCTCGACGGTGAGCCGCTGGCTGGCGCTCTTGATCAGGTGATCGAGCGTCATGCCCGGCAGCAGAGGCATGACGAAGTAGGGCCTACGCTGGGAATTTTCGCGAAATTCGCCGGTGTCGAGGATATCGACGATGTTGGGATGGCTGAGCCGGGCGAGCACGGTCCATTCTTTTTCGAACAGTTCGATGGCCGCCGGGTCCGCGTCGCCAAACATGGTTTTCAAAGCCACGAACCGTTTGGTGACCGTGTCGTAGGCTTTGTAGACGACCCCCATGCCGCCCTGTCCGATCGGCGGATCGCTGATCTGATAGCGGCCGTTCAGGTTGGTTGGGGGCTGGGGAGGTCCTTTCGTCATTGCGGAGACACTACGGAAATTACTCGATTTTCACAGACCCCGTAGTTCCACGCAAGTGCAGATACGTACTATTGCGTGGAGATGGCCTTGACATTAAATCTCGGGGAATGTGGATCTACTCACATTAAAGCAAGTTTAATGTAGACTTCAGGACTACTTCACCATTGTTTTGTCAATATAAGCAGTGAGAGCACGGAGTGCTGTCGCTAGTTAAATCTAAGGAGATCCCCAGAAAATGAGAATGATCATGACCGCCGCGCTAGGCTTGTCGCTTTTGTCCGGCATCACCGTATTCGCGCAGAACACGACTTCGACCGACACCGCGAAGGCCAAGAAGCACAAGAAGTCCAAGAAGAGCACCGCGACCGACACTGCTACCACTAAGTAGTTTCGAGTTTGTGGGTCTAGTTTTGACGCGGTCTGAAATCCGGAGACGGATCGAGGACCGCGTTCTTGTTTTCGTCAGTTAAATAAGGAGATTCGAATGAAGAAAATCATGATCGCCGCTCTCGGCCTGTCGCTGTTGTCCGGCACGGCAGTGTTCGCGCAAAATACGACGAGCACCGATACGGGCGCAATGAAGGGCAAGAAGAGCCATCACAAGAAGGCCAAGAAGAGTACTGCGACCGATACGGCAGCCTCTAAGTAAGTAGCCGGTTTCATGGGGCAGCTACTTCTTTTGGAGGTGGTTGCCCAAGGTCAAGTTTATATCAAGAATGTACCCGCGTTCGGCGCTGGCCGAGCATTCTGCGGGCTGGCTCTTTGGGCTCAACTACTTTTTTCTCCACTGCTTTTCGGGCCTCGACTCCTTTTCGGGCATCCCGCCTGAGATCCAAAATTAACCTCATCACCTGATTTTCCAGTTCGTCGCGCACCTTCACATAGATGTCTTCGCTCTGGCCGATGGGATCCTCGATCGGCCACTCGCGCACTTCGACAGACACGCGGCCGGGAAGCCTGTTGCCGCTCATGTTGACGATCAGGTCGAACTGCGCCACGCCAACCTGGTCGAGATCTTTGGGAAATTGATCGTCGATGTTGATGTTTTTGGCCTCCATGACCTTTTTGGTCAATGGCTGCACAATGTTCGCGGGCGCAAAGCCGGCGCTGGACGGCTCGAGCACATCGGAACCGTATTTTCGCGCAAACCCTTCCGCCATTTGACTGCGGCACGAGTTACCAACACACAGGAATAATACTTTCTTCACCTACCCTCCAGTTTAGCGAAGCTGTTAGGGCAGAAAAACGATGATTGCCGGACTCCCGACCGGCGTGTACTCGCCCATGAACGCGAGTTTACTTCCCTTGGCTTCGACCCGGTAGGTAGTGAGGGCGTCGCTCCGTTGGTTGCAGGAGACGAGGAATTTGCCGGTTGGATCGAGAGTGAAGCTGCGTGGGTAGTCGCCATGGGTCGAAACTTCTCCGACTCGGGTCAAGCCGCCCGACGCGCTGACGCTGAATATAGCGATGCTGTCGGCGAGCCGGTTCGCGGCATAGATAAATTTTCCGTCGCGCGAAATGCGCAATTCGGAGGTGAAACTTGTGCCGGCGAATTTCGGGGGCAGCGTCGAGAGGGTTTGCCTCATGGCGAGAGAGCCCTTCGAAGCAGAGTAGTCGTACGCCGTCAACGTAGAAGCTTCTTCCTGGAGCGAATAGAAAAAGCGGCCGTTGGGATGAAAGACAAAATGCCGTGGACCATCGCCGGGAGGCGTGGAGACAAACGGCGGATCGTTTGGAGTCAGCTTGCCGGTTGGCCGGTTCAATATCCAACTGTAGATGCGATCTTGCCCCAGGTCGGTCGAGAAAACAAAACCGCCGCCTGGATCGGCCTCGATCATGTGGGCGTGCGGTGAGTCGTGTCCACTGAAGGCAAAGCTGCCTGGAGGTGCGTTGGTGGGTTTCTTCGATCCAACCGAGCCCGTGTGGACGTGGATGTCGGCCGGTTCGCCGAGAGATCCGTTCGGCTGGATGGGAAACACGGCGATGCTGCCGCCGCCATAATTGGCCACGAACACGAATTGGCCTTGGGGATCGACGCTGAGATGGGCTGGCCCTGCGCCTTGGGAGCTGACCACGTTCAATTGGGTGAGATCGCCAGTTGAGCGATCGATCGCTAGCGCGGTGACGGAACCGGTTTTGGCGCCGTTGAAGCGTGAGACTTCGTTGGCCGCGTATAGATATTTTCCGTTGGGGTGGATCGCGAGCCAGCCGGGTGAGGGGATTTCCGAGACCAACTTGATTGGCGTGAGCGAGCCGGTTTTGAGATTGAAGCGGAAGAGATAAATGCCTTTGCCGTTGCCGCCGGGGCCGGTGTAAGTGCCAACATATGCAAACATGGAACGCTCCGGATTGGGAATGGCCGCCCAAGCGGCCGCGCTTGCTAGTAGTCGGCGGCGCGATAGGGCGCCGTCGTTATTCGTGTCGGGTCTCATGTGAAAGAATTTAAGAATGAAGCGCGCGTTTGCTGCGACCGTCTGGCGCGAAGGAAAGTCATACGTTTCCCAGTGTCTCGAACTCGACGTCGCCAGCCAAGGTGAAACCGAAGAAGAGGCTCTCGCCAACTTGAAAGAAGCACTGGGGCTTCACTTCGAGCCACCGCAAGCGACACGTCCCCCGCGGCTTTGCACCGTCGAGGTTGAGGTTGGGGCGGCTTAGGCCCCAGCCGTTCCGCGAGGTCCGGCGCAGGCTTGAGGCTGCGGGATTTATCGAGCCCAGCCAGATTCGTGCGGCGACTCGGGCAAACCGTCAATACTGCCCTTGTGCAGAAGAAATCTACTCGAGCGCGACGAGGCCGTCTGGCGAGCCCGCAATTTGTCTCGTGAGCCGATCAGTAAGACACCTCAAGCAAAACTCGGGTTGAGTAGCACCAACTGCGCGATGTCGGCATAGTACGCCTGCAACTTCACAGGATCCGGCTGGTAGCCGGTCGGATGTCCGCAGCCATTGCGTAGGTCGAGTGCCGCCTTTAAATGCTTGTATTGCGTGTCGTCCAAGTAGGTCACGAATCGGCAGAGCAGGATTAAGTGGGCATCAGGGATCTCCTTTACATCGGGCTTCGTCGAGATCTTATAGGGCTTTGTGAATTGCTTGAACATCATTCCCTGGTCCTGGCGCATATTGTCAAGTTCACTTTCGAGCCGCGCGAGCCCGAGAGACAAAAGCTTCTGGTGAATCTTGAAAGCGACGGCGCACCAAGCGAGAACGACGGAGGCGCGGATGCAGTTCGTTTCGGCGCACTGGATGGACTCGTCCAAGTATTTCAACAGTTCGGGATCCGATATCGGCTGCACCAGCTTGCGTAGCGTTCCGCCGATGGTCTGTATCGCTGAACCCTTAATGAACGAATGGAGCAGCGAGTGTTGGGTCATGGCGATGATTGACTTGACGACCGGCTTATAGTGAGACTTCAGGTTCAAGCCATCGCTCAACTTCAATAGCCGCGTCCACGCCTCGGAAACAGCGTCGAGTTCCGATGCGTCGACTAGGTCCCCTTTTTCAAGCACTCCACAGACCGGGAGCCATTGTTTGTAGACTTCCTTGATCTGTTTACGAAACGGCCCGCCGCTCACGGACTTCGTCTTCAACTTATTAATAGACTTCTGAATTTTGACAAGTTCTTCCAGAAGGTCCTCCAGCGTCTGAGCAACATCGA
>Ga0193753_10003868_pt1 | contig 10925 bp, 9 predicted proteins | sample H1c2metaG_FD_144925 | JGI IMG/M metagenome (GOLD analysis project Ga0193753, IMG submission 144925) | Soil microbial communities from a riparian zone of the East river system, Colorado, United States - H1c2 | ecosystem: Environmental > Terrestrial > Soil > Riparian zone | place: USA: East River... | reverse complement strand
CCACGCGCGTCGCGCTGCTGCAATGACCAGCAGCGTCCACGGGAATAGATACAGGGGCAACTCGATCAGGTATTTGCCCGGAAAGTTGCGGTGCGCCGCCGCGTACTGCAATTCGGGCGGCGCGTCGACGGTGGAGAAGCGGCCGACCAGGTTGTTCCAGAAAAACACCTTCAGATGCTCCGCTCCGTTTTCGCCGCGGTACACGAACCACACCCAGGTGAGAATGAGCGCCGCTTGAAGCAGCAGTCCCGCATATAGCTCCCATCTAATCAATTCCCGCCAGCGCCTTTCCACAATGCTCAGTGTCAGTATGGTCATGGCCGGGACCATCCAGGCGACCGCACTCTTGCTCAGGAATCCAAACCCCAATGCGGCATGCATCAACAGATAACCGCGCAATCGCTCCTTGCTGCTCGTCGCATAAAAGCCGATATAGGTGCCGAGCAAGGCGACCGACACGGCCGCGAGCAACGGTGCATCCGTCGCCAGCCAAATCGCGACTTGGTAGGAGAGCAGGAAGGTGCTGACGGCGGCCGCCGCCACCAGCCCCGCATAACGGCCCGCGCTGCGCGACGCGAGCAAGCCAACGCTGAGCGCGGTGATCAAGGCGTACAGCAGGTTCGGCAGTCGTGCGACCCATGCCTGATCACCCCAGGCCGTGATGGGCAGCGCCGCCAGCCAATAGGTCAAAGGCGGTTTTTCACAGAACGGCTCGCCCGCCAACAAGGGCACGGCCTTGTCGGCCTGCCAGCTCATACGCCATGAGATGTCAGCCTCGCGCGGTTCGTCCGGCGTCCAGTAGCCGCGGCCAAACATGCCGACGCACCAGGTCAGCAGCAGGGCGCCCGCGATCCACGCAATCAATGTTCCGGGACTATTCGACAGGCCGAAGCGCATTTGCCGACTATACTTCACGCCGCCCTTGCCTGGACGAAGCACTCCATTCAAAGTAGACGCTCGAAAAGAACCGCGGTGGTACGTGATCGAACAATTTTGCGATTGGTTGTCGAGGACGAATATCAGCGTCGCGTTCCAATCGGCGAATTGGTTCGTTCCGGTGGTGCAGACGGTGCATATCATCGCGATCGCGATCCTTCTGACTTCCGTTTACGTCGTGAGTTTTCGGCTCATTGGCTTGACGCGCAGCGCGCAGCCCCTGGCTGCGCTCACGGCGCGGTCCACGCCCTGGGTCTGGATCGCGCTTTGCGTATTGCTCGGCACGGGCGTTCTGCTCACGATCACCGAGCCGGCGCGCGAGCTGCTCAATTGGGTCTTTCGCGTGAAAATGCTGCTGGTGTTGGCGCTTGCCGGCATCTTGCTGCTCGTGCAGAGCCGCACGCGGCGCAATCCTGACTATTGGACGCAATCCGCGCCGCGCCGCCGCGCAGCGCGTGCCGTCGGCATTACGGCGGTCGTCATCGGGGCAGGCATCGTGACCGCGGGGCGCTGGATCGCGTATGTCTGATCCGCAGTGGCTCACCCAGCTGCAGGATCTGAATTTTCCAACGCAGATCCGCGAGTCAGTGTGGATGTTCCCGACCATCGAAACCGTGCATGTGTTCGCACTGGTTCTGGTGGTGGGCAGCATCATGACCGTGGACCTGCGGCTCTTGGGGTTAACCAACAAGGAGCGTCCCTTCAGCCAGGTGGCCGCCGAAATGTTGCCTTGGACTTGGGCAGCCTTTGGCGTCGCCGCGCTCGCCGGCATGTTGATGTTTTCGTCCAAGGCACTGACCTATTACGGCAACATTCCATTTCGATTGAAAATGGTTTGCCTGCTGCTGGCAGGCATCAACATGGTGCTGTTTCATTGGCTGGGGGTCCGCCGTCTGGCAACTTGGGATCATCAGCGGCCGCCCTGGTCCGCTAAAGTAGCCGGCGGCGCTTCTCTGCTGCTGTGGACCACGATTGTCGCAGCCGGTCGCTGGATCGGCTTTACGACTTGATCGCGGACGCCTTGCGAGTCACTCGACGGTAACCGAGGATCGCGCCGGTCACGCAGACGGTGGTTACGCCCGCCATCAATAGAAGCATGAAGGCGTCCCACCGGGGTCGAACCCGCCAGGGAGCCGTAAAGTCCAGGCGGTGCAGTCCTTGATGCAGCCAGCGATAGCCCTGAGCCGACCCGTCGAATTTCGCCACCAGCATTCCAGACACGGCATCCAAGTAGTAGCGCGTACCGGATTCAAGCACCGTGCGATACACGGGAAGCGTGACCTGTTCCTGATGGTGGCCGAAGTAAAAGTTGTCCTCTTTCGTCAGGAGTTCCGGCGCCGCAGCGCCCTGCAAGGCGCCGGACAAAAAATCCAGCTCCGAAGCGCCTAAGGGCGCGGGCGCGCCGTGCGCATCGAGGCGCTCGACTTCGCCGCTCGCGGAGTTCGCGACGAAGTACAGCCGACCGTTCAGCGGCGCCGCCTTGAGGGCCACCGCAATCGGATGAGCGTCCGCCAAGGACTGCAGTGCCGCCGCGAGCTGTGCATCGGGAGCGCCGGACGCGCCCTTTATCCGGGTGTTTTCGGCGTGCGCGCCGGCGCCTTCCAACCATCCCCACGGATTCATGGACAAGAGGCCGCTCAAGACCCAGGTCAATGCGAAAAGCCCGAATACCAATCCGGCGGCGTGGTGCCAGAAGTTGAACCCGACATACGGCGACCAGCGGCCCGCCGGTTGCGCGGCCATCTGCCGCACGCCGAGATAAATTCCGATGCCCGCCAAGAAGCAGCCGAGGAGCGAGGTGTAAATCACGACCTGACTCCAAACCCCGGCATGGCGCCGCAATTCAGTGAAGTACAACCAATGCGGAACCGCGCCCAGCCAGTTCCAGAACCGTTGGCGAGCGGTGGTTGCCTGTACCGCTCGTCCGCTGATGCTCGAGACGTAGATCTCGGTGCCTGCGGCATCGCCCAATGCAAATCGATAGAGCGGCCGCTGCGAATTGAACTCGCCGGACACGGTCCATTGGTCGTGGTCGATGAGGCCGAGCATTTGGGGTGCCGCTTGCGCGCCCGCAATGAAGCGACGGGCAGTTTCGCTTGCCTGCAGGGCAGCGACGCTCTCGATCCGGGAGCCCGTCAACAGATCGATTGGGCGCCCACCCTGCGAAGCGCCCAAGAACAACACCGGACGTCCGGCCTGCATTTCAATCGTGGCACCGGCTGCCGCAAGACTGTTGCTCAGCGCCTCCGAAATCCTACAGCAGCCGCTCCAGGCGATTGGCTCGAGAGCTCTCAGGCGTGCGCTCTCGGCCAACGCGGGGTAACTGACGTACATCATTACGACACCCGACAGACACCACATCACCATCAGGACGCCCACGCCAATGCCCAAGTAACGATGCAGCAGCAAGATCAGGCGAGCCATGGTGCCTATATATCACGCGTCGGCCGCGCTCCGTGGACGCCCGCTCCCTAAAACGAGAAGGTGTAATTGACGCCGAACGTGCGCGGCAGCGCTCGATTGTGAACGACATAGGCGTCTCCCGAGGCATCGTCGATGCCGTGTCCGAGCGCCGATGAATACTTCTGATCGAAGGCGTTGTTCAAATGCAGATCGATCCGATGGCGGCGCTGCATGTCCAGAAACACCCGCGTCCCCAAATCCACGACGGTGTAATTGCCGTAGCCATATCGTCCGTTGCCGGATCCCAAGGGCTCGTCATCGACATCACCGAGGTTGACGATGTTGATGCTCGCTCCATAAGGCGCGCCCTGCGGGTGATAGTCGAAACCCAGCTTCATTTGGGTCACGGGAATCTGCTTGAATTGCAGGTCAGAACCGGTCTCGCGGGTCTTGTTGTAGACGGCGCTGAAATTTGCCGACAGCGAGCCGGTGATCGAACCATCCAAGGTCAGCTCGACGCCGCGAGTGATCACGGTGCCGGGCACATTGCCAAACACATCCTGGCCGGTGTTGGCATCGAAGGTTTCAAAATCGATGAGATTCTTGATATCCCGATAGAACCCGATCAATTCCCACTTGATCGACGCGTCACCGATCGCTACGGCACCGCCAAGCGATAAATTGGCGTTGGTGCTGGTCTCGGGTTTCAGGTTGGGATTGCCTCGTTCGTCCTCCGGATCGTTGGCGAACAGTTCCTCGGCCGTGGGCAGTCTGAACGCGGTTCCGAAATTCGCGCGCACATACAAGGCATTCGAAAAGTCGTACTGTCCGCTGCCGTTCCAGACCACCGCGGATTCTCCGACACTCGGGATGTTGTAGCGCAGTCCGGCGGCGAAGTGCGCATTCGGGATGAGGTCCGGCGTGGTGCGGATTTGGCCGAAAAACGCATTCACGTGTTCGGTCTGCTGCTGGATGACCAGCACCGCGTCGCGCCCAGAGTAGTTTTGGAAATCGTAGCCCGCCAGATACTCGAAGCCGCGATTGACGGCGATCTGCGTCAACAGATTGATTCCGTAGTCCTTGAATCCCCAGAAATCATGGTCGTCGATCGTGGTCAGCGCCCCGGGAGTGCCGATGACGTTGTCGAATTCGGTGTAATGCGCGTACCACCAGTGGTAGTAGTCCTTGATGTAGAGCTTGAATTCATCGCTCGGCGCATAGTCCAGCTTGACGCTGACCAAATCATCGTTGCGCTGGTTGTACGCGATCGCAGTCAGCTCCGGTTGTGCGAAGTCGAGATTGGCGTTGGTGTGGTCGTATGCCGCGGTAACCGTGAGACTGCCTCCGAAATCATAGGCGTACTTGCCGCCGACGGACGTGACCTTGTAAAAGCGCCTCCGGTCTGTGCCGCTCGGCTGGAACTCCGAGTCGGGAAACGGTTCGATCCCCGGGGCTTCGTTATGGGTCGCATAGACGACGAAGTGATTGCTGCCGATTGAGTCGCGATAGAAGCCGTTGTATTGCTGCGCCTGGTTGGTGTCGTAGCCGACACTGACAGCACCATCGGGATGATCGGAGAATCCCTTCGTGACGATATTGATGGCGCCCGCGACGGCTTGCGTTCCGTAGAATAGCGCCTGACCCCCATTCAAAACTTCAATGCGGTCGATCATGCCGGCGGGCAGCGTATCGAGCGGCGTCGTGCCGGCGTACAACCGATTGTTGATGCGGATCCCATCGACGAGCCAGAGGACATCCGTGGTACGCGAGCCTTGCAAGGAAATCTGCACGTAATCGAAGGGCCCGTTCCGCGGACTGATATAGAGGCCGGGAGCCAGCGCTTCGAGCGCGCCGGCGACATCGAGATAGCCGCCGTTTTGGATTTTGGCGGCCGAAATCGTATCGACCCGCGTACCGTACTGCGAAAGCTGCTGGGGCAGCTCATCTTCCAGGCTCTTGGCGGTGACGACCACCTCGTCAATCGACGCCGCGCTCTCTGCTTGTGCGCATGTGGCGCAGATCGCCGCCCAGCCGCAGACAGCATAGACACTCAACTTCATTCCGACATCCCCCGATTAATTTCTTGCGGTCGACCGGACCGGACGCAAGTATTCCACACTCTCGCCGGAGCGCGGGAACTGCCGCCCGGCGTAGCCGCTGAATTCCGCCATACGGAACAAATGCGACAAAGGCCTGCGCTATCATTGTTCGAATGCGCGTTGCCGTCGTCGTCCTCTTGTCACTACTCATCGGCGCGGCCGTCTTCGCGGAAAACAGCTACCTCGAGCGAAAGCTGTTGCGGGCCGATCCCGAAGCACTGCCCGCGGACGCGATGCTGCTGCGATTCGCAGTCAGCCGGGGAGAACCCTTGTTTGCGACGCATTGCGCCGCTTGTCACGGCGCAACGGGCGCCGGCGATCCGGCCAGGGAAACTCCGAATTTGCTGGACGGCGATTGGCTGTACGGCACCGGCCGCGTGATGGACATTGAAAGGGTGATCGACTATGGAATTCGCTCGGGCAATTCCCGGGCGTGGAACCTTGCAATCATGCCGGCCTACGCACGCCCGAAGCCCAATCCGGCCGATAAAAATATCCAGCCCCTCTCACCCGGCGACATTGCCGACCTGATCGAATTTCTCGTGCGTAAGCAAGGCCGTCCCGCCGACCTGGATGCCGCGGCGCGCGGCGGCGCCTTATTCGCCGGACATGCGGGCTGCTATGACTGCCATTCGCTGGACGCCAACGGCGACTCCGCGATCGGCGCCCCCAACCTGGCTGATGGAATCACGCTTTACGGAGACGGCAGCCGCGAAGCGCTTTTCATGTCGATCGCCTACGGCCGCCAGGGCGTATGCCCGGCGTGGGCCAAACGCCTGAACCCCGCCGGCATCCGCGAGCTGGCCTTGTATGTTTATTCCATTTCACATCCCGGTGCGATTCAAAATGCCCACTGATCACAAATCCGAAGCGCCCTCCTGGCGCAATCCCGCGCAAATCAGCGATGCTCGCTCGTTCGCGCTGATGACCTGCGGCGTTCTGCTCGGTCTCGTCCTGGCGGGCTACTCGCTCTTCACGGCGCGCAGCGCATCGACTCTCATAGTTCCCGGCGAAGATGTCGCGCTGGTCAATCAGCAGCCGGTGTCGCGGACCGATTACGTCGCGTTGCTGCAGACCCTGTACGGCGTCGACTTGAGCCACGCCACCCAGGAGCAGCGCCACAAGGTTCTCGATGACATGATTCGCGAAGAATTGTTCGTGCAGAGAGGCAAGGAACTGGATGTCGCATCGGCCGATCCGGACGTGCGCAGCGCGCTGGTAAACGCGGTCGAACTGGAGATCGCTGAGAATGCGATCACCGCGCAGCCGAACGAAGCGGCACTGCGGCAGTACTACGCGACGCACCAGGATCGCTACGTCAGCGAAGGAATCATGAGCGTGAGGGATTGGGTGTTTCCGGCAACGGCGCTGCCCGCCCTGCAGGGCGATCCAACGGCTCTCAAATCGGCAATCCGCGATCCGCAGGCGGTGACGCGCCTCGATGGCCGCGACTCGGGCAGGACGAAAGGCGATGAATTCTATTTCGCCGCCAAGATACATCTCGGCGATCAGCTCTTCGCCGCGGCCAGGGACTTGTCGGACGGCGCCATGTCGGCGCCGATCCGCATGGCCGACGGCATCCACATTCTCGATATGGGAAAAAACAAGCGTCCGGTTCCTTTCGACTTCGCAGCAGCACGTACGCAGGTCTTGAGCGACTACCGTAACCAGGCGATCGAACGCTCGAAGGCCAGCGGTGAATCGTTCTTGCGCAAACGCGCCAACGTGCTGATCGCGGACGATTTGCGTTGAAGCGGGCGGCGCTCGTCGCTTTATTCTGCGCGGCCGCATGCCTGTCGTCCCCGGTCTTCGCGCATGTGCGCAGTCAGTCTCATTCGGTATGGGAAATCAACGGTCAGTTCGTCGACGTGGTCGTGACGATTCCGGACATCGAAGCTAAGCGCTTGGCGACGGATGCAAGTTCGGTGACGGGGGAACGGCTTCGGGACTACCTGACGCCGAAAATTTACGCCGTTGCCGACGGCAAGCGCTGCGAGCTCATCCCGCCGGTGGAAATCTTATCGGCACTGACCGGATTCAGTAAGTTCGACTTTACCTTCAAGTGCGCGGCAGCCGCCAACCTGCAGATTCACTTCGGCGCCTTCTTTGATTTGGTGGCCAGCCACACCAACTTTGCACAGGTGCAAAACGCAGCCACCGGCGAATTCACTGAGCAGCTGATCACCAACGAACATCAAACGATCGACGTGACGGGCGCGGAGGGCGGCCGGCTCAAGAATGCCAGCTTCTTTGAATTCATCCGCATGGGAATGATGCACATCTTCACCGGCGTCGACCATATGTCGTTTCTGTTGGGACTGGTGTTGATCTCGCGCCGACTTCGCGATCTGGTGTTCGTGGTGACGGGATTCACGATCGGACACAGCTTGACGCTGGCTTTGGCCGTCACCGGCGTCTTGAGGCCGCACGCAGAATACATCGACGCCCTGGTTGCGCTCACCATCGCATTGATCGGAGCGGAAAACATCGTGGTTCAGACGCGGCAGCCCAGGCTGATTGCTTTGGGCGTCGGCGGCTTCTTAGGGTTGATGGCGCTGTGTCAGTTTCTGGGATTCGGCGGATTGCCGAGCCTCTTGCTGCTTGGCGCGGGACTATTCACGGCGAATTATCTGCTCATCTCAGGCAACATACGCGATGCCGGCCGATTGCGGATTCTGGTGACTCTGGTGTTCGGCTTGATTCATGGCTTCGGTTTTGCCGCGGACCTGCTGGAGCTGCAGCTGCCGACCCAGCGGCTCGCCGAACTTCTTGTCGGTTTCAACCTGGGCGTCGAAATCGGCCAGCTGGCGCTGGTGGTGGGAGCGACGTTGCTGGTGCTGGGGTTGAAGCGTTTCCAGCTCGCGTTGCCGCGCCCCATCGTGGTCGACGTAGCATCGTCTTTTCTCGTGGCTTTGGGTGTGTTCTGGTTTGTCAGCAGAAGCTATGCATAATCCCCGAATAATCAGCGTCTTGCTCTTGCTGCTGCTGGCGGCGATGTTCGTGATCTCGCTGCTGGCGGGGCGGGTATGGCTGCCGATGGCGGAAGTGTGGGACGGCCTGTGGTCGAAGCACGCCAATCTTGCTTCGGTCATTGTGACGCAGCTGCGGCTGCCCCGAGCCATTCTTGCGCTCGAAGTTGGCGGGGCTTTGGGAATGTCCGGCGCCGTGCTCCAGGGTGTGACGCGCAACCCCTTGGCGGAGCCGGGATTGTTGGGTGTTTCGGCGGGCGCTGCCCTCGGCGCGGTTATCGCCGTTTACTTTGGCTTCGCGACGCATTTCATGACGGCGGCGCCGCTGCTGGGATTGCTTGGCGCGTTGCTCGCGAGCGTGCTGACGTTTGCTTTGGGGCGCGGCGGCGGAACGATTACGCTGGTGCTCGCCGGCGCCGCGGTGTCCTCGCTGGCGGCGGCAGGAATCGCGATGGCCCTGAATCTCGCGCCCAACCCGTATGCGGCCTACGAAATCATGACATGGCTGATGGGTTCGCTGTCGGATCGCAGTTGGATCCACGTGGTCCTGGTGACGCCGTTCATTTTGCTCGGCTGCGCCATGTTGCTGTTCACCGCGCGAGGCGTCGATGCGTTGGCCCTGGGCGAGGCGCAAGCCCAGAGCCTGGGGATCAATCTTGGGCGGTTATATTTTCTGGCGGTGTTCGGCACGGCGCTGGCCATTGGCGCGTCCACGGCGGTGACGGGCGTCGTGGGATTCATTGGATTGGTCGCTCCCCATGTGGTTCGGCCGCTGTTGGGCCATCAACCCAGCCGCATTCTGTTTCCGGCCGCGCTGAGCGGAGCGCTGCTGCTGCTGTTTGCCGACGTCGCAACCCGCTTGATTCACGTGGGAACCGAACTCAGGCTTGGCGTGTTGACCAGTCTGATTGGGACACCCTTTTTCTTTTGGCTTGTCGTGCGGCTGCGCAAGACGGCGCCGTAATAACGCGAAGGAGAATTCTTGTGACACAGCATGTTGTGACGGAAAAGGCCGATAGGATTTTAACGCTCACGCTCAATCGGCCGGACAAGAAAAACGCCCTGACCCGTGCCATGTACCAGACGCTGGCCACGGAGATCGCCAACGCCGACAGCGACCCAAATGTTCGCTGCATATTGATCAAGGCCAACGGCGACATGTTCACCGCAGGCAATGATCTGGCTGATTTTGCAGCGGTCGGCAGTTCGACGGCGGCGCCCAAGCCTGAGGATGCGAATCCGCTGCTGCCCGCGCTCGCCAAGGCGCGCACACCGATCGTTGCCGCGGTCAACGGCCGTGCGGTCGGTGTGGGCGTCACCATGCTCCTGCATTGCGATATGGTTTATGTCGCCGAGGACGCCTTGCTGATCGCACCGTTCGTCAATCTCGCGCTGGTACCGGAGGCGGCCTCGAGCCTGCTGATGCCGCTGCGAATCGGGCATGCCCGCGCGTTTGAAATGTTTGTGCTCGGTGAACCGGTGAACGCGGAAAAGGCCGTGAACTGGGGAATCGCGAATCGCTCGGTGCCGCAGGCAGCACTGCACTCGACCGCGCGCGGGACCGCCATCGCGATCGCGGCGCGCGCACCGGCGTCCGTGGTCGCGACCAAATCGCTGATGCGCGACGAGACCGCCTTGTTGGCGCGGATGAGCCAGGAGTCGGGCCACTTCATTCGCCAGCTCAAATCCGCGGAGTTCAAGGAGGCCTTTACGGCGTTCTCCGAACGCCGGGCACCGGATTTCAGTCAGTTCGGGTGATATGAGCCGGAAGCTGCAAATGGCACTGGGTTGGGCACTGTTGCTCTGCGCCGGAGCCGCCGTGGCCGCGGATCCGGGCCCTCAGCATGTGATGTCGCTCAGCATGTGCACGGATGATTTGCTGCTCGAACTGCTGCCGCCGGAGCGGATTGCCTCGGTATCGTATTACGCCCGCGATCCGACTATTTCCTATCAGTGGCCGCAGGCCGCGAAGGTGCGGATCAATTGGGGTACGGTCGAGGAGGTGCTTGCCGAAAAGCCGGATTTGGTGCTCGCCGGAACCTACACCACGCCGGCGGCGCGAGCGCTGCTGAAGAAACTGCACTGGCCCTTGCTCGAAATCGCGCCTGCGGCGGATTTCGACGAAATTCGCACAGTGACGCGCCAGGTCGCCCGCGCTCTTGGGCGAGAGGCGGCCGGCGAAGCCTTGATCGAGAAAATGGATTCGACGTTGCGTGAACTGGCGGCCTCCAGGCCGCAGCAGCTCATCCGCGTTGCGGCATGGGGGGAGGGCGGCTCGATTCCCGGTAAAGGCACCATGTTCGACGCAATTCTCAACGCAGCGGGCGGCGTCAATGTCGCATCATCGCTCAGCGGGGAGTATACGTCCTTCGACGTGGAACAGCTGCTCGCGGCGCAACCTGACATCCTGGCCTACGCCAGCAATATCAGCGATACCCCGGGGCTCAATACCGATCTGGCGCAGCATCCGCTGATTCGCAAGCTGTATTCCCGCCGGCGCGTTACCTACCCCAGCGCC
>Ga0193753_10003867_pt1 | contig 10926 bp, 9 predicted proteins | sample H1c2metaG_FD_144925 | JGI IMG/M metagenome (GOLD analysis project Ga0193753, IMG submission 144925) | Soil microbial communities from a riparian zone of the East river system, Colorado, United States - H1c2 | ecosystem: Environmental > Terrestrial > Soil > Riparian zone | place: USA: East River... | reverse complement strand
GGATGTCATCCTGGTTCTTTATCTCGTCGAATACTTTTTCAGAGATGAATACACCACCGGGAACGGCAAGGGATTCTATGCGCGAGGCGAGATTCACTCCATCGCCGTAGATGGCCTCCTCTTCAATGATGATATCGCCGGTATGGATACCCATACGGATATCGACGGCAGGCGCCTGCTTCAACTGGTGCTGGATGTTTATTGCACAGTTTACGCTATCGATGGCGCTGTTGAAGATGCTCAACGAGCCATCTCCATAGTATTGCAGCACTTTCCCGTTGAACTCACTGACCGTAGCCTCCAGCACTTCCTTGAGGCGCTTCCGTTTCACGCGGGCCAGTTGTTCATTCTCCTGCATGAGTGCCGTGTACCCGGTCATGTCCGCAAATAATATAGCTGCAAGTTGGCGCATAGTAGGGTGTAAATTAAACAGAAATGATGGAACAGCTTTTTCAAAACGGCAAACGACCGGAAAATAGCCCTTAATGGCAGGGACGAAGAGGATGAAGAGAAGGATGGAGGCTATGAATGGACGCAACTCATTACGGCTTTTCCGCGGTTCAGCCGATGGAGGTTCCCGTCGTTGACCCACCCGGCTACTTTCGTGTTCCATTTATATGCTCAACATGAAAATTCTTTCCTTTCTAGCGCTGCCATTCTTATTCGTCTTATTGCCGGGAGTGGTTGGCGCACAATCAAAACCTGCCGTGCCGGATATCAACAAGATGATGAGCATGACGCCAGCCGAGCTTGCCAAATACAAGGAGCAGATGTTAAAGCAGGCATCATCCCAGATAAAGGACATAGCCTCGAAAAACGATATTAAGATCGATGAGACGACGCTACCTGATTTCGAGATCAGGCAGCCCGACAAGGATATTCGCCGGTTGGCGATAGTGCCAGTTAAGCCGCCGACAAGAATTGAATTGATGGCGGGCGTTCAGCAGTCGCGAAAACAACTGGAGGCCGTTGCAACGCCTGCAGTGGTGAAGGAAGTGAAAGAAATGGAGGCGGAACAGACTGGTGCGCAATTGGAGAAAACTTCCATTGCACTTTGGTACCAGGACCGGCCCGTTGAGGCATTACTCATCTCTACCGGTGCGGTACAGAAGAATCCGGATGAAATAATAGGATGGAACAATCTTGCGGCATTGTTCAACATGGCAGGATTGGAGGAGAAGGCTATTCCCATACTTATGCATCACCTGGGGAATATCCCGGACAATACACTTCTCCTTAATAATATCGGTCAGTCCTTTCTCGGCCTTGGAGATATGCAGCGTGCAAAGGAATATTTTCAGAAATGCCTCTCGATAGATGAATTGAACCCAGAAGCCAACAGGTCGATGGGAATGATCAGTTATTTTGAAAAGGAATTTGTGAAGGCACAAGCCTACTTCGAAAAAGAATTGGAGGTTGCGCATCGCCGGTCCACTCTCGCGTTACTGAAACGGAAGGGGATCGCGATCAATCTGAGTGCCCTCCGGAAGAAGAGGACCGGGGTGCCGCACCGCGATTTTTTCGAGGAGATCAATCTCGGCCGCTTCAGGATACCCGATCTTCCCACGCAGGCTAAGGATTCGAGGCCGTGGTGGGACGAGCATGCCAATTACGTGCTGTCGCTGCAGGCGGAGTTGCTCTTTTGGATGAATGCGGGAGAGGTAACCAACGAGATGCGACTGGAAGAGGGAAGAAATCACACGGGGATCTATTCCAGTCTTGTCGATGAACTGATCCGTGACCTCGGCAATACCTTCACGGACCTGAGCGTGATCGGGGAAGCGGAGAGCGAGAAACTGAAATCCCTTGGAATAAAATATTACGAGGAATTGCAGGCTGCAGTTTGTCCCCAACCACCGAATGTGCCCGGACAGACCGCCGAATTGTTTGAGGCGTATGCAAAGAAATGCTGCGATCTCCATACACCGATCGTTGACAATTACATGGCGGCGAGAAACGCCATGGTCGGCAACCGTATCAATATTGTGGATGCACGATGGAAGGAATATATCAATGCACTGATCAGCGTGGTTCAACTAGACCCGACGATCGGGAGGAAGAAGATGGTCTATCATATGGTGTCGCAGTACTTCAGTTTCCTCATGACAACCATCAGTACTGCCGTTGCATTCGAAGATCCTCCCCAGGGTTGCCTGACGAAGATGACCACCGCACAGGCCGATGAACTCATCGCTGCCAATCATAACATCGATATCAATTGTCCGAAATGGCTGAATATCGACGTCGATCTCCAGGTCGCGAAACTCAAAGCGGATTGTTCGAAGTATGCCATTGAAGGAGGAAAGGGACTGATGCTGGGGTATGAAAAGAATTTTAAGACGGGCACCTCCACGATAGCGGCGGGAGTAGGAGCGGAGCAGAAATTCGGAAGCCTGGCCAAGGTGGGCGTAAAACAAATGCTGTACATATCGTTCGATAACAATAATGAGTTCTCCGATTTCGGTCTGAAAGGATCGGTGGAAGGGAAGGTAGGCCTGGCGAGCGAGGCGTTGGTGGTGGATGGCATCGGCAAAGTAGGAACAACAGTGGCCGGTGTGGAAGGCGGATATAGTCTCGGACTTAACTCCGGGTTCAAGGCGGGTGTGAAGGGAAAGGGGCTGTTGTCTGGAGTGATTAAATAAGTAAATAGTATAATCGCAATGAAATATTGTCCGAAGGTTCAAGGAACTCCTTTGGACAATGCTCAAGTATCTTGCAATTCGAGAAGGTTAATTTATAGAAAGGCCTGATGATTTAAGAAATTAGAGATTTGGAACTAGGAATTGGTCTTCAGCAGAAAGACTTTTTATTAAATTTAATAATGCCGCGCAGTATCACTGCGCGGCATTATTGTGTAAGACATTCTTCTATTTCAACAGTGCGAGCTGACCGAGATGATAACTCTGGTGGTTAGTGCGGTTGATCAGGATATTCAGTTTGTTCCTATTGGGCTCTTTCGCGAATGCTTCTTCGGATACGGCGGTGTGGCGAGAGAACCAATCGGCGGCCGACATGGTAGAGAAATATTTCTCCAGTCGCGTATTTATATTTGTCCAATACTGTCGAAGCTCGGAGAGGGAAGGCATTTCCGTTTTCGTTGAATCGGGATTGGTAAGGAAGATGCCCTCGAGCTGCGGGTAAAGCTTCTCGCCTATGCCGAGGAATTTAGCAATGCCATCGTTTACGGCAACGAGATGCCCAACCAGGTAGATGCCACGGTTCTTACCGGGGGCAATGGCCTGGAGCCACTTTTCGGGAGAGAGCGTATCCAGGAGTTTATCGAGATTAGCATTTTGTTTTTTCCATTCTGCAAGAACCATGTTGATGAGGAGATCCTGTGTGATTGCGCTTTCCATTTTAAAAAAAATTTGACAATTTGATAATTTGATAATGGTCGTGATATAAGTAGTCTTTGTGTTTCTTAGTGCCTTCGGGTCTTAGTGGTTCAAAATCTTTTTCGATCCCAAAGCTAATCAAAATTGCAAACGAATGTTCTTGAAAGAATTTTTCATTGAGTGAATCTGAAGACTTTCTTTTATCGGAAAATCTGTGGGCCAAAAAAAAGACGAAACTTTCGTTTCGCCTTGTGCAATCAAAAAACCCTGGACTGTTATATCCTGCGCAAAAAAACTTTATTCAATTTTGAATCTTACTAATCATTAATTCTTGACGATACGCTGGTGTGCGCTCTCGCTGCCCATGCTCGCCTTTACAACATACAATCCTTTTCCAAGATCGGATACACTTATGGAAGTTGAGGCAGCGGCATTCGCCATGTCAACCGACCTGGTCAATTTACCCGATACATCATATACCTCCAGTTTCACTCTCTGTCCCTGCCATCCCTGCGGCAGGTTAATGGTAAGCTCGTTCACGGCAGGATTCGGGAAAGTTGAAAGCCCCAGCAATCCCTGCTTGCTGCTGTGAACGGTCCGTGTTTCCGAATAGCTGTATTTGCCGTCGGCTTCAAACATCTTCAGCCGGTAATAATAAATAGCGGAGCCCAGGCCAGAGATATTGTCGGCTTGCTGATATGCTGCACGGGCAGAAGTACCTGGGGAAGAAAGCGTGTACACCTTGCGGAAGGACGTTCCATCCGTACTTCTCTCCACTTCAAAATAGTTTTCTTTCAGGTCGCTTTCGATCACCCAGTTCAGGGTGACATCCGTTCCGCGTATCGATGCATTGAATGAAGACAATTTCACAGGAAGTATTCCACCGGCAACATCGCAGGCAAATACATCGTAGAAGGTTTTGGTGGCGATTGTTCCCACTGTTCCCGACGTTGCGCCGTTTGGTACGAACTCTGTCACCAGTGCGGAGGCAGATGTGCCGTTAGTGCCGCCGGCAACTGACTTGCTGATGCCGGTTGACGTAGTTGCCTCTCAGAAGGCGCCACCACCGCCGCCGGGGCCTTCGGCCTCAGCCAGCAACAGAAGCTGATTGCCACCCTTTCCGCCATCGGCCTCCATGGAGACACCTGTGATGGTGCCTTCTGAGAGCGCAACGATTGCACCACCGCCTCCCGCGCCACCGGCCGCATCGATATTCACGTTTTGTGTATTGTATCCATCTTCGCCGTCTGCAACAATGCTGCCGCCGCCGGAGATATTTCCATTCGATAAGATAAAAGCGAAACCTCCGCCTGTACCGCCGTTACCGGCCGCGGAATTATTACCATCTCCCGCGCCACCGCCACCACCGAGGAATACGCGTGTATGTCCACTTGAGTTGAGCGGCCTCGCGCCTAACCCACCCACATTGTTACGGTGATCACCGCCCCATGCATTTCCCGAAGGGCCTAATACCAGTGCATCCTGGTTTGAGTTGGCATAGGAATAACCGCCTCTTCCTGCACCGGTAGAAACATCCGTAGCAAAGGAAGCCGATTCTAAATTCCAGGCCGATGCCCATGCGGGTGTCGAGGTATTCTTTATTCCAGTACCGTTGTAAGGAACGAGTACGCTGTTGTTACCTGCATTGGTACCACCGCCACCGCCGGAGTTGTGACCATTACCACCACCACCGCCATTTGCAGGTGCACCGCGTCCATTCGCTCCGTTGAAATAAGTATTGTAGTCTGCAGTGAAGCCTGCTATACTTTCTCCCTTGCCGGCTGTGGTAGCCGTACCAGTGGTCCGGTAGAGGGTGACGGCCGCGCTTCCCGAGGCTATACTCGATGTCTTATCATCGGAACCTCCGCGGAAGCCGATGCCGGTCGCGGAAATTTTTCCAGAGACGATGAGATTGCTGCTTGTCTCGAGTGCGATAACCCCGCCAGTAGCGCCCTGCCAGGGAAATCCGCCGAGCGTTGCCAACAAGGATACATTCAATGTGGTGAGACGGGGAATACGAATGACCTGCGTACGTGCATTGCCGCCTTGCGTATAGGAATGCGAAAGATTCTCGCAAAGAGAAATAGTATTGGCAGAAACGGCGTACACCGTTCTCACGTCATAGAACCCCGTGTTATTATAATTGGTGATAGCACCGTAGGCGGCATCATCGGTTGAAGCAATGTCGGCGCCCTGCACCTGGATCACCATCACAAGATCGCCCCTGCTTAATGCGTTTGTCGCGTAAGGATTGGCTGAATTGGTAAATGAATACGATCCGCTCAGTTCGGCGATGTTGGATACGACAACCGAGAGGGAACCCGCACTCACAGAAGAGGCGAGGGATGTGTACCTGTTCAATATATAGGTGCCGGGAAGTATATAAGTTTCAGCTCCATCCTTTCCCTTGAAACTCTGCGCATGCGCAGCGGAAATGAATAAGAGAGAAAATAAGACCAATGTGAAGAGTGACTTACTTATAGTAAGCCCGTTGGGTAGATTTCTTGTCATCGCTAGGTATTACGGATCAAATAATGTTTTCGGGTAGGTCTGTTCGTCGGAACTTGGATGGCTGATTCGTAATTCTCTCAGACCGGTGTAAAAATATACTACGGCTTTCTACTATGCAAGCTTTACGCGTAGTTTTTACCGGAATGACCGTAATTTCTGCAAGTAAATTTATCTTTCCGGCCAAAATATGACGTCTATCTGGCTGGTACGTACCAGTTTAAATCATTTCAGCCAAATCCTTCAATTTCTTTTATATTAGTAATAATATTCCCCGGTTAAAGCCTGTTAATATGAAAAAATACCTATTCCCGATGCTATTTGTGGCAGTAGCCTGCTTCCATTTCCAGGCCCGCAGCCAGTCTACCTACAGCCTCTTCAATGGCACAGACCTGGCCGGCTGGCATACGGATGTGCCCGAAATGGACACGAATAAGCTGGCGAAAACTCCGTTCGTTGTACGCGATGGAAAGTTGGTGAGCATGGGCAAGCCAAACGGCCATCTCATCACCGATTCCAGTTATCACGATTACCGGCTCAAGGTAGAATACAGGTTTGCGAATAAACCAGGCAACTGCGGAGTGCTGGTGCATGCGTCCACTCCAAGGTCATTATATAAGATGTTTCCCAAGTCCATCGAATGCCAGATGCAAAGCGGCGACGCGGGCGATTTCTGGTGCATCGTGGAAGACATCAGCGTGCCCGACATGGAGACACGCCGCGGACCTAAAGCCGAGTGGGGCATAACGGAAGGAAAGCAGCGGCGGATAAAGAATCTTACCGACGGCTCGGAGAAGCCATTGGGTGATTGGAACACCATGGTGATCGAATGCCGCGGCAATACGATTAAGATATGGGTGAATGACGACCTCGTGAATGATGGCTTCGGATGTACTGCATCTAAAGGACAGATTGCATTGCAGGCGGAAGGAGTAGAGGTTGAATTCAGGAAAGTTGAAATAACAACCGGTCTTACTGCAAAATGATCTTTGGGAATTATTGTACCGTTAAGCAATGATCCTGTCTTCCCGGTTCATTGCTTAACGGTACATAATTAGCTTAAATTCTTTTTACCTGACTACGAAACTACAGATCCGAATATTCTACCGGGTACAGAAACGTAATATCGATATGTGATACGTTGTGCTGGTACTCCGGTAGCGCAGAGAGTTTCTTCCACTGCTGGTCATCCCCGAATGATTTCCAATGCGCATCCCTGTCGGCCATATTCTCGAAGCTGGTCATGTACATCAGGTTCGGCATCTTTGAACCCGCGATCACCTGTCCGTAGAAGATAGCGTTGAAGTTGAGTCGCTTGAACAAACCGATCTCGTCCCCCGCAGTGAACATCTTCACTTTATTCTGAAACAATTTTTCCGTCGGACTTTCATAGCTGCGCAGTTCATACACGCGATCCTTCCTTGGTCCATTGAGCGAAGGCGCCTGCAGCGGTGTTTCCGTTGGAAAGTCCTGCAGCAAAATATTCTCTATCCGGGTATAGGGTGGTGAGGAATAGGGCGCGTCTGCGTACGGGGTTGACGCCGCCTGGTAGTCCTTGTTTTTTGCTAGTGCCGCAGACAATTGAAACAGCTTATCGAAGGCGCGTACCGGAATAACCACACAGATGATCTTGTTGGCCGATGTATCGTTGGCTCGTCCTTTGAAGACACCTATCTTTTCTACGCCCTCCTTATGTAACGCGGGCAGGTAGGCCTGTTGAAGAAAACTATCGATCGAATGTTCCTGTGCAGCAGTCTGGAAGTGGATAATGGTCAATTGGTAAAACTCATGGCGTGGCAATCTGCCCGCACTACCGGTCTTGAAAGTAAGCAGCACGATGAAGAGCGACAGGACGCCGACAATAAGAAAACGTGAGAGGTTCATATTCGAATTTTAGATGTGAAAACCTTCGGATGTGTATTTATAATTTATTTATCTCCTGGTACAACGAACGAAAACAACTCCATGGCGTATTATCGCCACCGGCCGGATCCTTCTTCTGTTCGTAGAAGCCACGGATGAAACCCGAGCTACCCGACCATACCGTTTGCATCATGCCATAGAAGCGTGGCTTCATTTCAGGTGTGGCGGTGTTGCGGAAGCCAAGCATATCGTTGAGCTGCGTATTCGCAATACCGGGGTTTCTCCATGGGCAGGTAACGACTCTTAGTCCTTTCATGGCAAAATACACCGGTGTCTTATCCGCGCGTTCATAGTGCCAGTCGCAGATGACGACATCCTTCGGGATCATATCAACCGCCGGATACGTGTGATTGAAACTTGCTTCCCATCCGCCGAACCCTGTGGCATTTCCATCTATGAGGCGATCACCCCAGATCCAGAGTTCCCTTTTCGATTCGGCAAGATGATCGCGGAGACGCGTAACCTCGTCGGCGAAGAGCCTGGCCTTGTCCTGCCCCTTGCATCGTGGACATTTCGCATCGCCGATATAGAAGACCTCGTCCATGCCGGCATGGAATGCATCGGTCTCGAACACATCGCATAGCTCATCCATGAGGCTGAAGATGATGGGATGGAGTTTTGGGTGCAACGGGCAATAGCTTTTGCAATACAGGCTATCTGCATTCGGCCAGACATACTTCTCGGGCATCTTGATATGCGGCGTCTCATCGAGTTCGGGGTAGACCGTAAGCAGGCTGGAAGTCTTATTGGCCCAGGATTGATGGCCCAGGAAATTCAATTGTGGAATGATGCGGATCTTACCGGCGCGGCAAGCAGCAACGATCTGTTTTGCCTGTGCCTTCGACAAGGCGACAGAATCGCGCAACTCGGGATGGCTGGTGTATTGGTAATTGTAATCGACGCGAAGGATGAGTGTGTTCACCTGTCGCGGGATCAATTCATTTTTTATAAAAAGCGTAAACGAATCGACGTCCTTCGGAGAAGGAGCGGCGATAGCGAAGCCGCGAATAGGAAGCAGCGTGTCTAATTTGCTCTGTGCATTCAGGTCTCCCAGGCCGAGCAGGAAGAGGATCAGGATAATATTATTTTTCATGATATGGCGTATGTGTTTTGGGTGAGGGGACATCCGGCAAGGCGAATCTATGCCCTGAAATTAAATCATTATAGAACGTGAAATGTACAACGTGAAAATTATCTCCATCACTTGGGAGCATTCGATCCTAATCATCCGTCTCTTTACGGGAGTACGCCGCACCCAGGCTCTCGGGCGCCACTTCGCAATAGGCGGTAGTCAATGCGTCGATCAACAGCGACTTCGGTATCTTTTTCAATTCGATGATAGTCCATCCCTGCAGGCCCCATTTTCCCGGAACGGGATAGATCACGGATCTATCGAAGGTGCAGAAGGCGGACTGGTCGATTGGAGAAAGTTTGATGGTGATCCTCGACAGGCTCTCCGAGAGTGTAACGAATATCTTCTTCCGCACTCTAAATGACGGCTTCTCGAAATGAGGAAGCTCAGTAGCCTCGGGAAAGGACATGGCCAATGCCTTGAAATTTTTAACGGAAACCATATCGGCAGTTTTATTGAGGAATGATGAGTAATTAAAAAAAAGAGAGCCGCGAAATTTATTTAATCATTCTTTATTGCACTATTCTTCCACCAGGCTTATTCCCGCCTGTGTGAAGATGATTTTCTTTTGCTTGTACAGGCTGCCCGTTACCATCTTGAAGGTCTTCTTGCTCATTCCGAAGAATGCATAGATATCTTCCGGCGCCGATTTATCATAGTAGGGGAGGTAGCCATCATTCTCGCGGAGCAGGCGAAGCACTTTCTCCGATTCGTCCTCCACGCGCTCGTAGCCCGGCTTGCCAAGTAAAACATCTATCTTATTCTCGGGGAGAATGGTCTTGATAAAACCTTCGAACCTATCGCCTATCTCAATGGGGCGATAGATCTCGCTGGCGTGTAGAACACCGGTGTGCTGATTGTTGATGATGACAACGAAGCCCAGATCCGTTTGGCGATATACGAGAAGTGAGACGGTATCCTTTTCCTTTACGGTCAGCGTGTCATTGCTGAGCGTTTGATCGATCCTCTCGGTTGCCGTCATGCGGCCGGTCTTCTCGTCGATATAGATCTTAACGAGGTATTCGCCTTTTACCCGCATATAACTGATCTGCCTTGAGCGGGGAACGAAGAGATCCTTCATGAGGCCATTATCCAAAAATGCTCCGTGCGGGGTGATGGTAACTGCTTCGAGCTTCACGATATCGCCGACAATGCCCTTCGGTTGAAGCGTGGTAGCGATCAGGCGGTCCTCGCCATCGTGATAAATGAACACCCGCAACTCGTCGCCGATCCTGGTTTGAGGCGGCACGAAACGTTTGGGCAGGAGAATACCTTCGAGGCCGTCGTCAAGGAAGACGCCCATCGGTTTCTCTTTGATCACCTTCAGTGTATTGTATTCGCCGACCCTTATCATTTATTTGCAGATAGATTAGTAATGATTTTTTTCACGGGATCAATGTATGCAGCGTGAATGACCGTGACTATTCCGGCTTTTCGGGTTTTGGAGTCGCCCTTGTGCCACTATACAGTTCGTATTCCAGTAAGCGGCAATCGATCGTACTGGTGTAGAATTCGATCCTTCGTTTCGCCTTCAGTCCGATCTTCTTCGCCAATTCCATGTTGCCGGTAAATACATAGCCCGTGTATCCACCGCATCGTTGTTTCATGAAGTCGCCGATCCGCGCATACGTATCCTCGAGTTCCTTTAGTTCACCGAGCCGCTCGCCGTATTCCGGGTTAACGAACATTACGCCGCTTTCTCCGGGAGGAACCTCTGTGTCTGCAAAGTCGCAGACCGAGAATTCGATGAGGTTCGCTACGCCGGCGGCTATTGCATTCTTCTTTGCATTTTCAATGGCCCTTGTACTATAATCGGTGGCGATGATGCGCAGGCCTAGTACATCGGCGATCTGCTCTTCCAGGCGGGCATCCTCCCGCAGGTACACATCCTCATCATATCCTTTGAGATGCATGAATGCATAATTGGTGCGAAATAGTCCGGGCCGCCGGTTCGTTGCCAGCATAGCTGCTTCGATGGCGAGCGTGCCCGAGCCGCACATGGGATTGATGAAAGGCGAGCGACTATCC
>Ga0193753_10003866_pt1 | contig 10926 bp, 9 predicted proteins | sample H1c2metaG_FD_144925 | JGI IMG/M metagenome (GOLD analysis project Ga0193753, IMG submission 144925) | Soil microbial communities from a riparian zone of the East river system, Colorado, United States - H1c2 | ecosystem: Environmental > Terrestrial > Soil > Riparian zone | place: USA: East River... | reverse complement strand
GCAGGATCGGCGGCGACACCGATCTGCAAGGCGCGGCAGTGTACCTGGCGTCGGACGCTTCGCGGCACGTCACGGGGCAGTACATCGCCGTGGATGGCGGCGCCTCGAGTACATGACGATGAACGGTGAAGCGGCGGGACTGCGGCGGCCCCCGGCGCAGCACAGCTTCGATACGAAGCGGCTCACGGCGTGGATGCAAACGCACATCGCCGGCTTTTCGGGTCCCATCGACGTGCAGCAATTTGCGGGCGGCCAATCCAATCCCACTTACCTGGTTCAAACTCCCGCGCATCGCTATGTGCTGCGGCGCAAGCCGCCGGGCAAGCTGCTGCCCTCGGCCCACGCAGTCGACCGCGAGTTTCGCGTGCTTGCCGCACTCAAGGACTCTGCCGTGCCGGTGGCACGTGTTCATGCGCTGTGCGAAGACCCGGAGGTGATCGGCAGCGCGTTCTACGTCATGGATTACGTCGAGGGGCGCATCTTTTGGGATGCACTGCTGCCGGAAGCGGCCGCAGCCGATCGCCGTGCCATATACCTTGAAATGGTGCGTGTGCTGGCGGCCCTGCATTCGGTGGATTATGCGGCCGCGGGTCTCGCCGACTTCGGCAAGCCGGGCCACTATGTCGAGCGGCAAGTCGCCCGCTGGACACAGCAATATCGAGCCTCGGAGACCGAGAGGCTCGAGCCGATGGAGCGGCTCATCGAATGGCTGCCGAAGCACATTCCCGAAGATGAGCAGACCTCCATCGTGCACGGCGACTTTCGCCTCGACAACACGATTTTTCATCCCAGCGAGCCGCGCATACTCGCGGTGCTCGACTGGGAGCTATCGACGCTCGGGCATCCGCTGGTCGACCTTGCCTACTACTGTCTGCGCTTTCACCTGCCGGTGGCCGAGTTTCGCGGCCTCGGCGGCGTCGATGCGACGAGCTACATGATCCCCGGCGAAGCGGAGAACGTGGCCGAATATTGCCGATTGCGCGGCATCGCGCCGGTCGCGCCGCGAGACTGGACCTATTACTCGGCCTTCTGCATGTTCCGCTTGGCGGGAATTCTCCAGGGCGTGCTCGCGCGTGCCTTGCAGGGCAACGCCTCGAGCGCCACGGCATTGCAGGCGGGCCGACGGGCACGTCCGCTGGCGGAACTTGGCTGGAAGCTCGTGCAACAATCGTTCGACGTCTGAAATATTCAAAGGAATCCCATGGATTTTTCGCACAGTGAGAAAGTTCGCGATCTGCAAGAGCGGATCACCGGGTTCATGGAAGAGCATGTCTACCCTGCCGAGCCGCTGTATCACAAGGAGCTGGAGGCCAATCGACGCGCGGGCAATCCCTGGCAAGTGACCAGGGTGGTCGAGGATCTGAAGAAGAAAGCCAGGGCAGCGGACCTCTGGAACCTGTTTCTGCCGCATTCCGAGCATGGCGCCGGCCTCACGAATCTTGAATACGCCCCGCTGTGCGAGATCATGGGACGTTCGCACATCGCGCCCGAAGCCTTCAATTGTTCGGCGCCCGATACCGGCAACATGGAGGTGCTGGCCCGTTATGCCACCAAGGAGCAACAGCAGCGCTGGCTCGTACCGTTGCTCGAGGGCAAGATCCGCTCGGCCTTTGCCATGACCGAACCGAACGTCGCCTCCAGCGATGCCACGAATATCGAGTCTTCCATCCAGCGCGACGGCGACAGCTACGTCATCAATGGCCGCAAGTGGTGGACCTCCGGCGCCGGCGATCCACGCTGCGAAATTTTGATTTTCATGGGCAAGACCAACCCGGAAGCCGGGCGGCACAGTCAACAATCCATGATATTGGTGCCGATGAAGACGCCGGGCGTCAAAGTGCTGCGCACACTGACGGTGTTCGGCTACGATCACGCGCCGCACGGCCACGCGGAAGTCGAATTTGAAAATGTGCGCGTGCCGGTCGAGAATCTGCTGCTCGGCGAGGGACGCGGTTTTGAAATCGCTCAGGGGCGTCTGGGTCCCGGCCGCATTCACCATTGCATGCGCACCATCGGCGTTGCCGAACGGGCGCTGGAATTGATGTGCAAGCGCGCCCAATCGCGGGTCGCGTTCGGCAAAAAGCTGTCCGAACAGGGCGTGACACTCGAGCGCATCGCCGAGGCGCGCATCATGATCGATCAGACGCGCTGGCTGGTGCTGAATGCCGCCTACATGATGGATACGGTGGGCAATCGCGCGGCGAAGGCCGAGATTGCCATGATCAAGGTCGCCGCACCGACCATGACGCTGAAAGTGCTCGATTGGGCCATTCAAATGCATGGCGGAGGCGGCGTCAGCGACGACTTTCCGTTGGCGGCGTTGTGGGCGGGAGCCCGCACTTTGCGGCTCGCGGATGGGCCGGACGAAGTGCATCGCGAGCAGATCGGCAAGTTGGAACTATCGCGCTACCGGCCGAAGGCTTGAGCCATGGCGGGCGCGCATTTCAAATTTTGGCCGGATCATGCGATGCATAATTTGATGGCGCCCGCCACCAATCTGTTCTACAACGCCGAAGTGTCGGCACGGCGCTTTCCGCACAAGCCATTCCTGGTTTATTACGACACCCAGGTGAGCTTCTCGGAATTTCACGACGAGGCGCAGCGCATTGCGGGGTATTTGGAACAGCGCTGCGGCGTGGCGAAGGGCGATCGCGTGCTGTTGCTGATGCAGAACAGTCCGCAATTCATGGTCGGCTACTACGGCATCCTGCGCGCCAATGCGGTGGTCGTGCCGTTGAATCCGATGAACCTGACGCAGGAGATCCTACGCTACGCCAAGGACGCCGGCGCGAGCACCATGCTGGTGTCGCAGGAACTCTATCCGCGCGTCGAGCCGCTGCTCAAGAGCGGTGACTTGAAGCACGTGATCGTCGCCGCGTATTCGGACTATATCAAGGAAGCGACGAATCTGGCGGTGCCGGACTTCATCGCTGCGCCGCGCATCGATTATCAGGCGCACGGATTGTCCCTGTGGAAGGACGTGCTTGCGGCCAATCTTGCGCCGGGACCGTTGACGGCGGGACCGGATGACCTGTGCGTGATGCCATACACCTCCGGCACCACGGGGCAGCCCAAAGGATGCATGCATACGCACCGCACCGTCATGCACACTGCGGCGGGCGGCATGCAGTGGTTCGCCCTGCAGCCTGAGTTCACGCTCTTGGCGGTGGCGCCGATGTTTCATGTGACCGGCATGCAGGGCGGCCTCAATGGACCTTTGTTCACCGGCAATACCATGGTGTTGCTGCCCCGCTGGGATCGGGAAGTGGCCGCGCAATGCGTTGAGCGCTACAAGGTCAGCAGTTGGACTGCCATTCCGACCATGATTCAGGACTTTTTCCTGAATCCAAATATCGACAAGTACGATTTGTCGTCGATTCGCCGCTTGAGCGGCGGCGGCGCGGCGATGCCGGCTGCCGTGGCGCAACGGCTGGCGAATGTGGGCATTACCTATGTTGAAGGATATGGCTTGACCGAAACCATCGGCGCCACGCACATCAACCCGCCGCGTCATGCGAAGCAGCAATGCTTAGGTGTTCCCATTTTTGACACCGATTCACGCGTGATCGATCCGACGACCCTGCGCGAATTGCCGCCGGGCGAAATCGGCGAGATCGTCATGCACGGGCCGCAAGAATAAGCCCGAGGATACGGCGCAGGCTTTCATCGAACTGGGCGGCAAGCGATTCTTCCGCAGCGGCGATCTTGGCAGAATGGACGAGGACGGCTATTTTTTCATCGTCGATCGCCTGAAGCGCATGATCAACGCCTCTGGGTACAAGGTATGGCCCACCGAGGTCGAGTCGCTCATGTATCAGCACCCGGCCGTGCAGGAGGCCTGCATTATCGGCAGCAAGGACGCGCATCGGGGCGAGACGGTCAAGGCCGTCATCGTGCCGCGCGCCGAATGGCGTGGCAGGGTCGAAGCGCAGGCCATCATCGATTGGTGCAGAGAGCACATGGCGGCCTACAAGGTGCCGCGAGTCATCGAATTCGTCGACGCGCTCCCGAAATCGGGTTCCGGCAAGATCATGTGGCGGGAGCTGCAGGAGCGCGAGAATGCCAAATCAACTTCCCCTCTGGCGACATCCTCATGAAAGCACTCCTCAGCCGCCAGCCCGGCGGTCCAGAAACACTGACGCTCGAAGAAATTGCCGACCCGATGCCCGGCCGCGGCGAGGTGCGCATCGATGTTCGCGCCGTGGGCGTCAACTTTCCGGATCTGCTGATCATTCAGGACCTGTATCAAATCAAACCGCCGCGGCCTTTTTCCCCGGGAGGGGAACTTGCCGGTGTGGTCGAAACGCTGGGCGAGGGGGTGACGACTCTCAAGGTCGGTGATCGAGTCCTCGTGAGTCCCGTGCGCAACGCCATGGCCGAAAAAGCCGTCGCGCCGGCGGGCAATTGCTGGAAGATCCCCGACGCCATGCATTTCGATGAAGCCGCGGCGCTGCTCATGACTTACGGCACTTCGCAGCATGCCTTGAAGGATCGCGCGAATTTGCGCGTCGGCGAAACCCTGCTGGTGCTCGGCGCGGCCGGCGGCGTTGGCCTCGCGGCGGTGGAACTCGGCAAGGCGATGGGTGCGCGCGTCATCGCGGCGGCGTCCAGCGCGGAAAAACTGGCGTTGGCGCGTGAGCACGGCGCCGACGATGGCGTGCAATATCCGCCGGGGCCGCTGGACAAGAATGCCGCGCGGGCGCTTACGGACAGTTTCAAGGCTGCCTGCGGAGGGCAGGGCGCTCATGTCATTTACGATGCCGTCGGCGGCGACTACAGCGAATCAGCGCTCCGGGCAATCGCCTGGCAAGGGCGCCACCTCGTGGTGGGCTTCACCGCGGGCATTCCGAAACTGCCGCTGAATCTACCGCTGCTCAAGGGCTGTGAAATTGTGGGCGTGTTCTGGGGCGAGTTCACGCATCGTAATCCTGCACAGCACGCCGCCAATGTTGCCGAGCTCATGGCGCTGTATGTGGATGGTAAAATCAAGCCCGCCGTCACCGAGCGATTTCCGCTCGCACGCGGCGGTGAAGCGATCGCAAGGTTGGGATCGCGCTCGGCGCGCGGCAAGATCGTCGTGACGGTTTAACGCAGCGCGCCTCAAGGGGACATCAACATGGATCTTAAATACACTCCGGAAGAAGAGAAATTTCGCGCCGAGGTGCGCGCATTTTTCGACGCCGAGCTGCCAACCGACATCCGCACCAAGCTGCAGTTGGGACGGCGCATCTCCAAGGAAGATATGGTGCGTTGGCAGAAGATTCTGTTCCGCAGGGGCTGGGGCGCGCCGAATTGGTCGAAGGCCTTCGGCGGCACCGGTTGGAACATCGTGCAGCAGCATATTTTCGAGGAAGAACGCGCGGACGCGTGCGCGCCGGGACAGAATCCGTTCTCCCTGAAAATGCTGGCTCCGGTGATGCAGACCTTTGGCAATGCGGCGCAACAGGAGTACTTCCTGCCGCGAATTCTCTCCGGCGAAGACTGGTGGTGCCAGGGTTATTCAGAACCCGGGTCGGGTTCCGATCTGGCCTCGCTGCGCACCAGCGCCGTGCGCCAGGGCGATCACTACATCGTCAATGGACAGAAAACCTGGAACACCATGGGCCAGTACGCGGACTGGATTTTCTGCCTGGTGCGTACCAGCACCGAAGGCCGTCAGCAACAGGGCATCTCATTCCTGCTGATCGACATGAAGTCCCCGGGGATCACGGTGCGCCCGATCATCATGCTCGACGGCGAGCACGAGATCAACGACATCTTCTTCGACAACGTGAAGGTGCCGGTGCAGAACCTGATCGGCGAGGAGAACAAGGGCTGGACGTACGCCAAATTCCTGCTTACGCACGAGCGCAGCGGCAATGCCGGCGTCGGCATCTGCAAACGCGCGTTGAAGAAGCTCAAGGAAATCGCCGGCGAACAGATGTCGAACGGCCGGCCGCTCATCGAAGATTCGCGCTTTCGCGATCGCATCGCCCTGGTGGAAATGGAATTGATGGCGCTGGAAATCACCAATTTGCGCGTGCTGTCGGCGACGGCGAATGAACAACGGGCTTTGGGTCCGGAAGTTTCGGTACTCAAGATCAAGGGCTCGGAAATCATTCAGCAGCTCGCGGAACTCAAGATGCACGCATTGGGACACGATGCCCTGCCCTATTTGCGCGAGGCGCTCGAGATGGATTGGGTCGGCAATCCCCTGCTGGGCGCACACTATCGGTCCTACGCGCCGCCGATTTCGGGCCAGTACTTCAACCAGCGCAAGACCACGATTTACGCAGGCTCCACCGAAATTCAAAAAAATATCATCTCGCAGATGATTCTGGGATTGTAAAGAGCACCTATGGAATTCAATTACAGCGAAGAACAACTGGCGCTGCAGGACACGCTGCAACGATTCATTGCACGCGACTATGACTTCGACAAGCGCCGCGCCTTTTCCGCCTCGCCCTCGGGATTTTCCCCGGAGGCTTGGAACCAGTATGCCGAGCTCGGATTGCTGTCGCTGCCCTTTCCGGAGGATTTCGGCGGCCTCGACGGCACGGCCGTCGATATCATGTTGGTGATGGAACAGTTCGGCAAGGGACTGTTGCTGGAGCCGTACTTGAGCACCGTGGTGACTTGCGGAGGTTTGATTCGCGACGCGGGCTCCGACGCCCTCAAGAAGCGGCTGCTGCCGGAGATCGGCGCCGGTACGATGAAGTTGTCTTTGGCCGCCTACGAGGCGGCAGGGCGGTATGACCTGTCGTATGTGGCCTGCACCGCGCAAGAGAGCGGCGGCAACTGGCGCTTGTCCGGCCGCAAGACCGTTGTGCTTGACGGCGCCTCGGCAGACCATTTCCTGGTGTCGGCGCGCAGCGGCGGCAAGGTCTCGGAACGTGACGGCATATCACTGTTCCTGGTGCCGAAGGACGCCAAGGGACTGACCGTGGCCGCGTATCCCACGCAATCCGGGGCGCGCGCCGCCGATTTGGCGTTGGAGAATGTCACCATCGGCGCCGACGCGTTGATCGGCCCGCCGGGCCGTGCATTTCCCATCATCGAGCGGGCGGTGGACCGCGCCATAGCGGCGCTGTGCGCCGAGGCCGTCGGCATCATCAATGCGCTGAATGAAGCCACCTTGAATTATTTGAAGACTCGCAAGCAATTTGGCGTTGCCATCGGCACCTTTCAGGCGCTGAAGCACAAAATGGCGGACATGCTGATCGCCGCGCAGCAGGCACAGTCGATGGCCATCATCGCCGCCGTTCACGCCGATTCGGAAGATGAGGCCGATCGGCATCGCGCCATATCGGCGGCCAAGTCCTATATCGGACAGTCGGGCCGCCTGGTTGGGCAGCACGCCGTGCAGATGCACGGCGGCATGGGTGTGGTGGATGAACTCATCGTCAGCCACTACTTCAAGCGGCTGACCATGATCGACTTATCCTTCGGCGATGCCGACTACCATTTGGCGAGCTTCAGCGAGACGTTGAGACCGACGGCTTAGTACCTCGGCACGGTGAATTTGAGCAGCCCGCTCACCGTACTGGAGGACGAGGGTCGACTGGTTCTCGTAAGGAAGGGTGAGAAGACTCAAGGCACTGCTGCCTTCGTGCCTTGAGTCTTCTTACACTTCCTGATGAGCGCTACGCCAGTGAAAACCCCTGGCTGACGTACTATGTCGTGTGCGCGAGTTCCTGCTTGCGCACGTCCTTGTCCATGGTTCGCGACGCCGCAAACAACACCGCGGCCGCCGCCAACGCCAGTATTGGAATGATGTACATCGCGTTATGCAGGCCGGTGGCTTTGAACGCCTCGGTCATGACGGTCGCGCCCGCGTCCGTCATCGCCTTGTGAGCGAAGTGATCGCTCAGGAATCCCGTGCCCACCGGACCCATGCTGGCACCCAGGATGTACATGAAGCAGAAGTACAGGGCGACCGCGGTGCCGCGCAAGCGTGGCTCGATGACGTCTTGAATCGCGGCATACACCGTCGCGTAGTACACGAACATGGTGATCGTGCCCATGGTCATGAAGATGACGTAAGCGGTGATCGCTTCTTTGGGTTGATTGATCGCCATGAAAATACAGGGCGCGGCAATGGCCATGGCGGCGGACGACAGCACCAAGCGTCCATTGCGCCGTTTCGCGCTCATTTTATCGGCAAGCCAGCCGCCGACCAGCAGGCCGATGGCGCCGACCGCGCCCACCGAAATCGAGGAGACGTAGCTCGCGTTGAGCAGGCTCATCTCGTGAAAGCGCTGCAGGAACGGGGTGTTGAATGAGTTGATGGCGTACATGTTGAAGTTGTGGAAAATGCCCGACATGATGATCCACCACATCGTCGGCAATCCCAGCACGGTCGCGAACGGGGATTTGACGGCATCTTTCGCCGTGGTCACCACCCGGCCCGTGTCCAACGCACCGCGCTTGGGTTCAGGTATGCGCAGCGCCATCAGCGCCAGGAGAATTCCCGGGATGCAGGCAAACCAGAAGGCCGCCCGCCAGCCAAATTTGGTGGCGATTGCGCCGGCGCTGATGTAGGCCAGGAAAATGCCCGCCGGCAGTCCGAGCATGAACACGCCCATGGCCTTGGCGCGCATGGTCGGCGGAAATAAATCGCCGATGAGCGATTGGCCGGCCGGGGCGCAGGTTGCTTCGCCGACGCCCACACCGAGCCGGGCGATGAATATCTGCGCGTAGTTTTGCGCGAAACCCGTGGCGGCCGTGAGCAGGCTCCAGAAGGCGGTACCCAAGGCAATGAGCCGATTGCGGTACCACCGATCGCTGAGCGCTCCGAGGGGTAAGCCGACGAAGGCATAAATGATCGTGAAGATCGTGCCCAAGAATCCCAACGCGGTGTCGCTCAAGTGAAATTCGTGCCGGATCGGTTCGCCAAGCGCGCCCAGCAATTGGCGATCGAAAAAATTCAACAGGTTGATGGCGAACAACAGGAATAGGGCGTATTTCGCGCCTGTGGCCGCCTTGGCAATGACGCCGGCCGGCTGATCGGCGGGTGCGCCCCCTTCGAGCGATTGCGGACTAACAGACATTTATTCTACTCCCCAAAGAAAAAGCCGGCTGCCGCCCGGTAGTTTGCCGCACAACGCCGTCAAACGCTGACATTTCAACCGAGCGGGCCGCCCGGCGCGGGCATGCGATCCCAGAAGGCGCGAATTTCGCCGCGCGGATCGTTCTCCAAATGGGTCGGCGTGCCGAAAACCATGGTCGCGCGCGTCTTGGCGTCAAATGTCGGCCAAGGCGGTATGCGTGCATTGTTGGGATCTCCGGTGCGCGCGAACGCAACCCAACTCGAGGACAGCTGATCGGCCAGGCGTGCGGCGTCGTTGCCGTCGCGCGCTTCGCGGAAAGATCCGGACACATCGAGCCCGTGCACGGCGCCATAGCGGCCGCCGAAAGCGGGGGTCGGCCATTCCCACTGATACATGTAAATGGCACCCGGGCCTTGAGCCGCCTTCAATTCAGCCTGCTTGATCGCCGAGCGGCGAAAGCCCGCATCGGTGAGCATCATGGCCTGAACAAGATAGGGCGATTTCTCCGGATAGTACTTGCGGTACATCCCCAGAATCTCCGCACCGCGGTCCTTGTAGCGCTTGTCGATGAGGGCTTTGAGGTCCGCTTCGCTCAAATTGAAATTGGTCAGACTCAGCGCCGCGTCCTCCAATGTGGTGGACACGATGAGCGGAACTTGAGCCGATTCCGGCGGCGCCGCAGGGTCGAACGCGTCATGGGTCAGATACTTGCCGTCGAGAACGGGACCGTTGCCCAGGCCCGGCGTCGCGGCGCTGACGGCGGCCTGCGCTTCGAGCAACTGCTGCCAGGATATCTTCTGCAGGTCGCCGATGCGGGTTTTTGGAATGCCGAGCTGCTTGAGCAGGGCTTCCGCGTTCTGAGTTGCGCGGTCCCGCGGCACGAATTTCAGCAGTGAACCGCTCTGCACCGCTGCGCGATGAAACAATCCCTTGGCGGCGGGCGTGGCCAGCATGGTGCTGGTCTTTGCGCCGCCCCCCGACTGGCCGAAGATCATCACATTGTTGGGGTTGCCGCCGAAATTTTCGATGTTGTCGCGCACCCATTCGAGCGAAGCGGTGAGATCCATGATGCCGGCAACGCCCGCATAGGCAAATTCCGCCGGCGCGCCCAGGTCCGCGAGATGCGTGTAGCCGAACGTGGCCAAGCGGTGATTGACGGTGACCACCACCACATCGCCAAAGCGCGCGAGCTGCGCACCATCGTAACCAATCGCATTGCCCGATCCGGTGGTGAAACCGCCGCCATGAAAGGACACCAGCACGGGTCGCTTGGCGCCATCTTTGAGGCCCGGTGTCCAGATATTGAGGGATAGGCAATCCTCCCCCATGCCGCCGGGGTGACAATCCCAATGAATCATCATGGCGTAATCGGAGCGCAAATCCGCGGCTGCCTGCGGGCTGACCTGGCCGTGCGCCAAGCACTCGCGCACGCCCTTCCAGGCTGCCGGCTTCTTCGGCGGCATGAAGCGGTTGCGTCCGGCGGTTGAGGCACCATAGGGGATGCCTTTGAATTCCTTGATGCCGGCGCTTTGAATGCCCTGCACCTTGCCGTAAACGGTATTGGTCTCGACGAATATGCCGCCGTTCGAACTGCCTGCCAGCGGGCTTGACGGCGATGGTGACTGCGCGTCAGCCGGACTCGTCGAGAGCGAGGTCACGCTCGCGGCGGCAAGCGTCAGCGCCGAGGTCTTCAGAAATTCGCGGCGGCTGGTCGATTGATCTTGTTGTTCGCCGGAAGATTCATTGCTCATGGCAAGCCCCTATGACTTTGAACTGGATTCAAAAAAAACGGCGGGGTTTTGAGGCCCGCCGTGTACTCGGATCAAATAGTTAAAAACATCGGGCTACTTGAACTTCACCCGCGCCGTCAAGCCAAAGGTCCGCGGAGCGCCCAAGT
>Ga0193753_10003865_pt1 | contig 10927 bp, 6 predicted proteins | sample H1c2metaG_FD_144925 | JGI IMG/M metagenome (GOLD analysis project Ga0193753, IMG submission 144925) | Soil microbial communities from a riparian zone of the East river system, Colorado, United States - H1c2 | ecosystem: Environmental > Terrestrial > Soil > Riparian zone | place: USA: East River... | reverse complement strand
TCACCCGGCGTGATCGCGCCCGTCAAATTGATTCCCTTCGATTCGGAGCCGTAGAACAACCGGGCGCCGGTCGGAACGCCGCTCGCGTTCGTCTGCTGATACGCAAGGCCGGTGAAGTCGCGGAAGTAGGCGCTGATGTCGGCATAGAACAGATCGTTCTGGAACTTGAAGCCGCCTTCGTAGTTGCGGACCACCTGCGTCGGGTCGGTGTTGCCCGTGGTGCTGCCGCGGATGCCATTGTCGAAGTCCAGGAAGTGGCCGCCGCGGTTCACGCGCACGTAGGCGGACATGAAATCGGTGAAGCTGTAGTTGGCGCCCACGGTCCACGAGGTGAAGTCCTCGTCGTAGTCGGTAATGGCAAACGTTCCGTTGCACACCGGCACGGCATTGTTGTACAGCGTCAGGTCGTTGCCATCGAGATTGACGTTCGACAGGTTGCACACGCGGTTGGAGGCGTCCTGCTTCTCGTAGCGCACCGACGCGTCGAGCAGCCACTTGCCGATACGCCACGAATCGGAAAGATAGACCGCGCTGTTGAACGCGTGACCGCGCTGCGTGATGTTGAAGCCGCCGCCATCGACGGCTCCTTGCTCGTCGGTGCGCTGGAATGTCTGGCCGCCCTCGACGTAGCTCACGGTGATCGGCCGCGCATTCGGCTCATTGGTAATGAGCACGTGATTGCCGAGTGCCCATTCATCGTCCATTTCGTAATAGGCGAGGTACAGGCCGAGCGTCAGCGTGTTGTCATCGGACAGCTGTTTGCTCAAGCGGAAATCGTTGTTGATGTTCTGGAGCTCCTTGTGAATGGACCACCAGCCCATCGAGATGACGTCCTGGTCGGGTGCCACCGCGCCGCCGCCGACGAAAGTGGCCGTTGCCGAATTCAGCGGCAGCTCGAATCCGTTGAGATTGGTCGGGACGGTGTACAACTGGTCGAACAGGGGTGCGGGATTGCTTCCCGAGAACAGGGCGTTGGTATCGACGTCGCCGCCGTTGGCGAGCAGCTTGTTGGTGATCGACCAGCCATTGCTCAGCTCCTGGTTGAAGTCCGCGCCAAGGAAGAGCATCTGCGCGCCGCGGCCGTCAGCGAGATCGGCGGTGGTACCGCCGTTCGGATAACCGTCGAGCCGGAAGTGCCGGAGGGCGTCGCTGTTGTAGGTCCCGGTGCGCGGGTCGAAGCCTGGATATTCTCTGAAACTGTCGGTGCCAGTCTGGATCAGCGGGATTGGCGTGATGAACTGATTCTTTTCGTCCAGGTAGCGCGCATAGAACGTGAGCTGGCCGGCATCCGACTCGTGTTTGAGCGTCGCCGTCAGCTGTCCGCCTTCGTCCGCCGTGAACTCCGAGTCGCGCACGCCGTCGGAAACGCGCCAGAAGCCGCCGACGCTGCCATACCAGTCGGCGCCCAGCGGGAATCCGGCGAATCCATCGAGCCGCCAGAGGTTCTCATCGCCGTACGTGACGCCCAAACTACCCGATGGCGTATCCGTTCCGGTCTTGAGCAGGAAGTTGGCGGTGGCGCCCATCTGGCCGCCGGCGAATACCACCGACGGTCCGCCTTGCAGGATCTCCACCGACTTCACCGTGTCGTCGAGCCGCACGAGAGTCGAGGTCTCGAAGAACGACAACGTCGGCATGCCGTACAGCGGCGAGCCCATGAGCAGTGCGGTGAAGTAGGGTGCGTCGCCGCCGCCCGGAAATCCGGCGATCTCGATGTTGGCGCCGGTCTGGCCGCCCGTGGATTCCGGCCACATGCCCGGAGAAATCTTCAGCAGGTCCGCGGTGCTCTTCGGATTCGCGCGGCGGATTTCTTCCTCGGTGGCCGTGACGATGTTGTAGCTGGCCTCGAGCTTCTTCACGCCGCTCGCAATCGCGGTGCCGGTGACGACGATGGTTTCCAGCGAGCTTTCGCTCGAATCATCCTCAGCTGCCGTGCCTTGTTGCGCGTAAACCGCAGATGGCGTCACCGCCACTACGACAATCATCAGCCCAAAGAACTTGCGGGTGAATGCGGTGAACATGAGTCCCCCTTCAACGGCGAAAGTGGTTTGATGAATTCAGTTTCCTCATCTCACGGAAAAATTTCCGCTGACACCCGAAAATGCGGCGTGTCAACAACGCGCCAATTCGCGTCGGCGTCCGACTACAAGCGAATTTTTGCCTTGCCGCAGAAAGTCGAATTCGGATAGAACGCAGCCCATGCGTCATTCAACAGCGTGTTTTCGGCATTCTCTGCGCACCGCGATCGTTGCACTGCAGCTGGCGTTGCTCTGCGGCAACGCGCTCGCGCGCGATGCCGCGCCGCAACCGCCGTCCCAGTTGTACGGCGAGCTGTTCCAGCGAGTGCAGTCCGAGAGAATCTTTGCGGACAGCAAGACGTTCGCCGACGCGACCGCCAAGACTTCGCCCGAGGAGATCCTGCGCAACTACGAAGCGAAGAAAAATGCCGCAGGGTTCTCGCTGCGTGACTTCGTGGCGGAGACCTTCGACATACCCGCGGCCGCGGCCAGTGAATTCAAGACCGTGCCGCGCGAGGAAATCCGCGCGCACATAAACCGGTTGTGGCCGGTGTTGACGCGCACGCCGGAAAAGTCGGACGCCGCGGGCTCGCTGCTTCCGCTGTCGACGCTCTACGTAGTGCCCGGTGGCCGCTTTCGCGAGATGTACTACTGGGACTCCTACTTCACCATGGTGGGGCTGCAGACCAGTGGTCGCGACGATCTCGTCGCCGACATGGTCGAAAACTTCGCGGGCCTCATCGATCGCTACGGTCACATTCCGAACGGCAGCCGCAGCTACTACCTGAGCCGCTCGCAACCGCCGTTTTTCGCGGCGATGGTGGAGCTCCAGGCGGGGCACGAAGGGGCGAGCGCGCTTGCCAGGAGACTGCCTCAGCTCGAGCGTGAGTACGCTTTCTGGATGGATGGGGCGAAGGGACTCGCGCCGGGCAACGCGCATCGTCGCGTGGTGCGTCTCGCCGACGGAAGCCTGCTGAACCGGTACTGGGATGACTCGGCGACGCCGCGTGACGAGGCGTATCTGGAAGACATCGAGACCGCGAAAAGCAGCGGCCGTCCGGCAGCCGAGGTATATCGGGATCTGCGTGCGTCGGCCGAGAGTGGCTGGGATTTCAGCTCACGATGGTTTGCCGACGGAAAAACCCTGGGCTCGATCCGAACGACGGAGATCGCGCCCGTGGACCTCAACAGCCTCCTGTACAAACTGGAAGTCGTCATCGCGCGTGCCTGCAAAGCGGCGCGTCGCACCGACTGCGACCAGGAAATGACGGCGAACGCGAGGACTCGCAAGGGAGTCATGCTGCGGTTGATGTGGAGCGACAAGGTCAACGCATTCGTCGACTACGACTGGCGCGCCAAACGCAAGCTTGAACAGGTGACCGCCGCGACGGCCTATCCACTGTTCGCCGGCGTGGCTTCGCGCGAGCAGGCGAAGCGCGTCGCCGAGACGATGAGCGAATCGCTGCTCGGCCCGCATGGGCTGGCGACGACCACCGCAGATACCGGGCAGCAATGGGATGCGCCGAATGGCTGGGCGCCGCTGAACTGGATCGCCATCGATGGCCTGCGAAGAAACGGCCAGAACGACGTGGCGGCGAAGATCGCCGAAGCGTGGGTGGCCGAAAACGCGCGCGTGTACTGCGAGACCGGCAAGCTCGTCGAAAAGTACAACGTCCGCGATGCCGGCGAAGGGGCGGGCGGTGAGTATCCGGTGCAGGATGGCTTTGGCTGGACCAATGCGGTTCTGATCAAGTTGTTGGCCATCTATCCGAAGCTCGGCGCCAAGCGTTATGAGTTCCTCGGGTCCGGCTGCCCGGCGCCGCCTACGTCTATTCACTGACTGCAAAGGCCGCCGCGGTTCTATATAACCCTGCGTGCGTGCGTCTGGCCGCGGACCGCAACGCCTCACGGTGTTGCGGGGTTCGGCGTACCGCAGAAGGAGTCACATCAACGGAGTGAAGGGGGACGTATGCGTACGTTGGTTTCCGCTATGGTTTTCCTATTGGTTGCATCCGCTGCCAATGCCCAGTCGACCTGGCTGGAGGCAGAGTGTGGATCGGTCGGGTCGTTGTGGAATCGAACCACCGACAGCGCTGTTTCCAATTCCCAATACGTGTCGATTCAGTCGGGCCAGAACAGCACGGCCTCGGCGCCGACCAACACCGCCGGGCACATCACGTTCCCGTTCAACGCGAGCCAGGCGGGAACCTACCGGCTCAACGCCCGCATGTTCGGCCCGAACGCGAACGACGATTCGTTCTGGGTCAGCATGGACGGCGGCGCATGGGTTTTCTGGAACAACTGGTGGAACACCGCCTGGATCTGGGCACAGTTCCCGAACACGTTCAATCTGAGCGCCGGCAATCACACGCTGACGATCGCCTTCCGCGAAGACGGGGCGCGGCTCGACAAGATCAACATCACCACGTCCACCGCGCTGCCGACAGGCCTGGGTTCGACTGCCACCAACTGCGCGACCGGACCTACGGTCTCTGTGTCGCCCGCGACGGTCAGCCTGGCCGCGGCCGCCAACAGCACCGGGACGTTCGCGGTCACTTCCAACACGAGCTGGACCGTTGCCGACAATCAAGATTGGCTGAGCGTGAGCCCGGCCAATGGCTCCAACAACGCCACCGTCACGGTCACGGCGCAGCAGAATGCGGGGACCGCGGCACGCACGGCGATTGCCACAGTCTCCGCATCGGGCGTGGCCGCGCAAACGGTCACGGTCACGCAGAGCGGCACCGGGGGAGGCCAGACGTGCACGCTTCCATCCATGCCTTCCTATGCGTCGCTGCCTAACATCTCGGTCCTGCCGGATCCATTCACGTTCATGAATGGCACCCGCATGACCACGAAGAACGAGTGGACCTGCCGCCGCGCGGAGATTGCCGCGCAGGCACAGGAGTTCGAATACGGCTACAAGCCCAATACGCCGGCCGCCAACACCACGGGCTCGCGTAGCGGGAACACCGTGACGGTGAACGTCTCGGACAACGGGAGAACACTGACCTTCAACGCGTCGGTCACGTATCCCAGCACCGGCACGGCGCCATATCCCGCCGTCATCGGAATCGGCGCTTCGAGCCTCAACAACTCCGCGTTGCTCAGCCAGGGAGTCGCGGTCATCAACTTTCCGAATGACCAGATCGCCCAGCAGAATGGCGGGAGCTCGCGCGGCGTCGGCCGCTTCTATGACATGTACGGCAACGGCCATTCCGCCGGAGCGATCATGGCCTGGGCCTGGGGCGTGAGCCGCTTGATCGACGCGCTGGAGAAAACGCCGGCGGCGAATATCGATGCGACGCGGCTCGGCGTGACGGGCTGTTCGCGAAACGGCAAGGGCGCGCTGGCCGCGGGTGCCTTCGACGAGCGCATCAAGCTCACCATTCCGCAGGAGCCCGGATCCGGCGGTTCGGGAACCTGGCGTGTTTCGCAATCGATGCTCTCGCAGGGGCAAAGCACCCAGACGCTGGGGCAGATCGTGGGCGAGAACGTCTGGTTCCGATCGAACTTCAGCCAGTTCTCGAACACGGTGCCCAAGCTGCCGTTCGATCATCACTCGATCGAGGGACTGGTGGCGCCACGCGCGCTGCTGGTCATCGAGAACAACATCCTGTGGCTGGGGCCGCAGAGCTCCTGGACCGGCGCGAATGCGAGCCATCGCATCTGGGAAGCGCTGGGCATTGCCGACCGCATGGGCTATTCGCTGACCACCGAACACGGTCATTGCAGCTTCCCATCGTCGCAGCAGAACGAAGTGAATGCCTACGTGCAGAAGTTCCTGGTCGGCGGCGGCACGGGGAATACGAACGTGATGAGGAACGACCCCGGCGTGCCGTTCAACCAGGGGACGTGGATCAACTGGACGACGCCCACGTTGCAGTGAACTTGATCGGGGTGGCGACCTCCAAAGGACAAGGAGGTCTCCATGACCCGGCTGCTTCTGGTGTTCCTGTTCCTGCCGCTGGCGGCGTCGGCCGCGGACGAAGGGCGCATTTCTTTCCTCGAACAGGAAGTGCGCAACCTGCAGCGGCAGGTACAGGTGTTGTCGCGGCAAATGGATGAGCTGCGCACGCGGCCCGATCGGCTCGATCAAAAATCTTTCGAGCCGGCCGGGCCTGCGTCGGGCGCCGGGTCCGCGGCAAGCCTGCCCCGGTGGGTCGACGCTTCGTTGTGGCGGCGTCTTCGTCCTGGCATGGGCGAGGTCGACGTCATCGGCGTGCTCGGGCCGCCCACGTCGATGCGTGAAGAAGACGGCGCGCGTGTTCTGCTCTATGCCATGGAGATTGGCGCGTCGGGTTTCCTGGGCGGCAGCGTCAAACTCCGGCAACGCGCGGTCGTCGAGGTGGTTCAGCCCACGCTGCAGTGAGTCGGGGCGTCGTGCGAATATCGCGCGATGCACAAGCCATTCTTCGCAAACGTCATCGCGGTCTTGCTGCTCGCCGCGGTCGCGCCGCTTGCCAGTGCGGATGTGGCTGCCGGGTGGATCACCCATCCCGACGCTGGCACGCGTACACCCATCGTTCTGCAGTTTCGCCGGGAGCTCACGCTTTCGCGCGTACCGGCAAACCTGCCGGTCAGCGTCACCGCGGACAACCGGTTCATTCTCTATGTGAATGGTGACCGCGTGGCCAGCGGCCCTTCGACGGGTACGGTGAAGAGCTGGCGTTTCGCCCAGCTGGATCTCGCGCCGCATCTGCGCAAGGGCAAGAACGTGGTGGAAGCCACGGTCTGGAATTTCGGCGACGTCGCGCCGGCATTTCAGCAGGTCGTGGCGACGGGATTCCGGCTGAGCGGCGATCCGGTGTCGACGAGCGCGTCCGGTTGGCAGGTGCGAGTCGACAAAGGCCATTCGGCGGTCAACGCGAAGGACCAGATCTCGTGGCAGTACTACGTCGCGGGCGCGCCCGAGGTCATCGATGCGCGTGTGGCGACATCCGACTGGCAGGACGCGGTGGCGGCGCCAGCCGCCGCGGCGCGCACGCTGATCGCGGATCCGTTTCCGCTGCAGCTCTATCAGGACGCTGCGCCCGGACAGGTGGTGCGCAGCTCGATCGAAGGCGGCGACCGTTTTCCGGCGCAGCCGCTCACGATTCCGGCGAACACCACCGCCAAACTACTGCTCCGGCGCGACGCCATGATCTCCGCTTACCCTGCGCTCGAAGTGCAGGGCGGCCGGGATGCGGAGCTCAGGCTTCAGTACGGCGAGGCGCTGTACGACGCGGAAGGCCGCAAAGGCGATCGCAATCTCGTCGGCGACCGCCAACTGCGCGGGTTCCACGACACCTTCCTGGCCGATGGAAAGACGCACGTGTTTGCACCGCTGTGGTGGCGCACGTTCCGCTTCGTCGAAATCGAAGTGGTGACGAAGGCGGAGCCGCTCACGCTGCGCGCACTGCGCCTCCACGAGACCGGCTACCCGTTCAAACAAGTCGCAAGCTTCGTGAGCAGCGATGCCCAGCTCAACCGCATCTGGGACATCGGCTGGCGCACGATGCGCGTCGACGCGCACGAGACTTTCATGGACAGCTCGTACTGGGAACAACTGCAGTACACCGGCGACACGCGGCTCGAAATGCTGATCACCTACGCCGTTTCGGGCGATGCGCGACTGGCGCGTCAGGCCATCGACGCGTTCGCGGAGTCCGATGTCGACGGTGGCCTGGTGCAGGGCGCCTATCCATCGCGCTTGCCCAATGTCATCGCCACCTTCGCATTTGCCTGGGTAGGCATGCTGGCCGACTGGTCGGTGGAGCAGCCGGATCGCGCGCTCATCGTGCGCCATCTGCCGCGCATGCGCCGGGCGCTGGCGTGGTTCGAACCCCTGCTCAACGAACAAGGTTTGCTCGGCAAGAATCCGCAGTGGAACTTCATCGACTGGTCGGGGCAGCAATGGGACGACCGCGACCACTTCCCTTCATGGGGTAGCAGGAACGGCAGCTGCCTGATGACGGCGATGTGGCTGGGTGCTCTGCGGCAGGGTGATGCGCTGGAGCTCGAGTTTGGCGATGCCTTGCTGGCCACGGAATTCCACGCGAAGGCGAACCGCGCGCGCGAGGCCATCCGCAAACATTGCTGGGTGGCGGAGAAAGGGCTCTTTGCCGATGACGGCGACCGCGCGGTTTTCAGCCAGCACATGAATGTGTTCGCCGTGCTTTACGACATCGCCACGCCTGAAGAAGCGCCGGGCATCCTCGATCGCATCACGATGCGCGGCCGCGGCATCGACGCGCCCGCCGGCATGTACAGCCCCACGTACTACTTCGCGTGGTATCTCGTGCGCGCGTTCGAACATGTGGGCCTCGCGGAGCGTTACGTCGGCCTGTTGCAGACCTGGCGCGACCTGCTCGCGCTCAACTACACCACCTGGCCCGAATCGCGTGACCAACCGCGTTCGGATAGCCATGCCTGGAGCGCGCACCCGACTGCGGACCTGCTGCGCATCGTCGCCGGTATTCGCTCCGGCGCCCAAGGGTACTCGCGCCTGCGCGTCGAACCTTTGTTAGGAACCCTGACCTCGCTCGAGGCCACGGCGGCGACGCCGCATGGCCCTGTCAAGGTGAGTTACCGCGTCGCCGGCGGCAAGCTGCTCGCCGTCATCGATCGTCCCGCGGCGCTGCCGGGATCGTTCATCTGGCGCGGCAAGGAGCATCCGCTGACGAAAACGCACACCCGGCTCGAGCTTGTGTCGAACGACTAGCCATTCGTCCAGGCGTTCTTGATACGCTTGTCGCGAGGTGTCGGATGGAGTCGGGCATGCGCATGAACATAATGGTCGGGGTCCTCTTGTGGATCGCCGGCGTCACGTGCGCGCAGGCGGATGAACCCCGTTCCAATCCCCTCGATGCCACCGTGATGGTGGACGTGGGTGGGTTCTTCCTGTCGACCGATATCAACGTCCGCCTCGATGGGGAGGAGACGGGACAGGTCGGCGACGACATCGATTTCGACGACACCTTCGGCATCGCCGACTTCGAGCGGTTCCGCGCGGACGCGCTGTGGCGGATCAAGGGCAACCATTCGGTGCGGGGCACGTACTTCACCAACAATCGCTCCGCGACCACCGAACTTTCACGCGACATCCACTTTGGCGATGAAACCTACCCGGTCGGCGTGGTCGCCACCGCGCGCGCGGACCTTACGCTATTGCAGTTTTCCTACGACTACGCGTTCCGGCGCCGCGAAAACTACGAGCTCGCCGCCGGGATCGGTGCCCACATGCTCGAGGCAAAACTGAGTGTCGACGCCACGGTGACGGGCGGCGGTGGCACATCCTCGCGTGAATTGTCCGAGAGCGGCTCGACCAGCGCGCCGCTGCCGGTGCTGGGTTTTCGCGGCACCTGGCTGTTGCCGCACAACTTCTACGCCACGGCGCTGGCGCAGTATTTCTACGTCGATTTCGACGATTACGTGGGCAGTCTTTCGGACCTGAAAGCAACCATCGTCTGGCAGGCCAGCAAGCATGTGGGCCTCGGCCTGGGTTACAACGATTTCCGCTTCCGGGTCAGGGTCGACAAGAACCGCTTCGACGGCCGGCTGGGTTGGAACTATGGCGGCGCGATGGCTTTCGTGTCGGTGATGTACTGAGGCATCGCCTCAAAGTTTTTCGACGAACCACTGGCGGATTTCCTCGCGCATCTGCGGATTCTCGAGGTGCCCGCCGTCATAGCGCAGCAGTTTCCAGTTCTCCGGGTGGCCCGCCGAGGCGTAGACCTTTTTCAACTCCGCATCGACTTTCTGGAGCCCCGCGAGCGGCGTGAGCTTGTCCTGGTTTCCGGCCAGTGACAGATGGGCCCGCGGTGCCATCAGCGCATTCATCTGCGCGGTGGTGAAGTGATCGAGCAGGTCGGGCACGTAGTAGTAGATGCCGTGGCCCTTGAGCCCATCCACTTCCACGAGCGTGTGCCAGTCCGTGAGGCAGCAGATGTCGACCACGACTTTCAGGCGTGGGTCGAGCGCGCCGGCCCACTGGGCGGTGGAGCTGCCCATCGACATCCCCACGGTGCCGAGGCGCTTCGGGTCGACATCGGGCCGGGTGGTTAGATAGTCCACGGCCTTCAGGGCGTCATAGACCATCATTCCCCAGAGCACCTGGCCGTGCCAGAGCATGTTCTTGAAGGTCTCGAGCTCGGTTTGCTTCGCACGCTCGCCGAAGATCCACGCGTCGAAGCACAGCGCGTTGTAGCCGAGCGAGGTCAGGAACTCCGCGTAGGGCGGATTGTTCAGGTATTCGCGCCCTTCGAGAAATTCGGTCTTGCCGATCTTGTAGCCACCGCCATGCGAGTGGTTGAAGAGCACCGTGGGAAGGCGGCCGGTCTTGCCCTTGGGTTTCGCGAAATAAGCGGGAGCAGCCTCGATGCCGTTGAGATTCAGCACGAGCTTCTCGAGCGTGTACGTTCCGCGGTCTTCCGTGGAAACGAGCTGCGCGCCGACCTTGCGATCGCGCGGCGGTAGTTTGCCCAGCAAACCGTAGAGCTCCTTGGCACGGCCGGGTTCGGACGCGGCAGCGAGCGAACCCTTCATGTGCGGGGCGAGCATCATTGCGCCAGCTCCCGCGGTCAACAGCGTACGTCGTTTCATGGTGCTCCCGTCGTTGGCAGCGGGATCGTACTCCCGATGCCAACGACGAGTAAGCACGCCGAAAGTTCTAGATCAGGAAATCGTCCGCGTTCAGCTGCGCGGCGTTGACGCCGAGCAGCGTGATCTCATCGTCGCCGAAATCGAGCACCACGCCGCCGAAGACGCCGCGCGCCGTCGCGAGCACGTCGCCGAAGTCGTCGAGCCCCGCGACGTTGCGCAGATCGATGCGATCACCGAATCCGGCGCCCGCCGAGAAATCGAGGATGGTGAAGTCATCGTCGCCGGCGAACAGGTCGTTGCCGCCACCGCCCACCAGGATGTCGCGT
>Ga0193753_10003864_pt1 | contig 10927 bp, 12 predicted proteins | sample H1c2metaG_FD_144925 | JGI IMG/M metagenome (GOLD analysis project Ga0193753, IMG submission 144925) | Soil microbial communities from a riparian zone of the East river system, Colorado, United States - H1c2 | ecosystem: Environmental > Terrestrial > Soil > Riparian zone | place: USA: East... | reverse complement strand
GTGGCCGCGCTCCGGACCGGGTTCGGGCTGATGCTGCACGGGGTGAGCTCGCTCATCGCCGTCCACGTGCTCGCCGTGGCGATCTGGACCGCCGGCGAGATCGCCAGCACGCCGACCAGCGCCGCGGTCGTCTCCACCCTCGCGCCGCCGAGCGCGCGCGGCCGGTATCAGGGCCTCTACACCATGTCGTGGGGGCTGGCCTCGTTCCTCGGCCCGCTGGTCGGCACTCGCGTCCTCGAGCAGGCCGGCCCCGTGGTGCTGTGGGGCGGATGCCTGGTGCTCGGTGTGGCGGCGGCCGCCGGGCTCGCGGCGGTCACGCCCCGACGGCAGGGTTGACGCGCGCGCCCGGGCGGGTCATGTCATCGAGGATGTCGGTGGATCGCGAGCTGTGCGTCACGCCGAAGCTGACGATCCTCGACCTGGTGTGCCGGACCGCGCGCTCGGGCAAGGGCCCGACCCGCGGCGGCGAGGGGACGCACCTGGTGTTCGTGCGGCGCGGCGCGTTCGGCGCGCACGTCGGGTCGCGCGCGTACATCGCGGATCCGCAGACCGCGCTGGTCTCCTGGGTCGACACCGAGTACCGCATCAGCCACCCGGGCGAGAGCGGCGACGACTGCACCGTCTTCGATCTGGCCCCGGAGCTGGCCGACGAGCTGCTCGCCGGGCTCGAGCCGCGCGCCGACGTCGAGCTCCGCCTGTCGCCGGCCGTGCAGGTGGCGCACGCCGCCCTGGTCGCGGTGATCCGGCGGGCGAGCGGCGACGGCCTGGTGTGCGAGGAGGCCGCGCTGGAGCTGATGGCCGCGGTGCTGTCGCCGTCGCCGCGCAGGCGCCAGCGGGCGGTCCGGCCCCGTCGCGCGCTCGTCTTTGCCGCGATCGAGCTGCTCAACGAGGACGTCTCGGCCAACCGCTCGGTCTCGGCCCTGGCCGAGCAGATCGGCTGCTCGCCGTGGCATCTCATGCGCTCGTTCCGGGCCGAGACCGGCGCCAGCCTGCGCGGGTATCGCCTCCAGCTGCGCCTGGCCGCGGCGCTCCACCGCGTCGCGGCCGGCGACCGCGACCTGGCCCGCATCGCCGCCGACCTCGGCTTCGCCAGCCACGCTCACCTGACCGGGACGTTCGCGCGGCTGGTCGGGGCCTCGCCGCGCGAGATCCGGGCCCGCATCGCGCGGGCCGGCTCGTCGTCCGGCTCGCGCGACTGGATGGGCACGTTTCTGAAAGCGGGGGTCGATCGCCGCGAGTAGGGTCGGCCGATGTCGGCTCGCCTGTCCGCGATCACCTCCCTCGTCCCGCTGCTCCTGGTCACGACCGCGTGCCGCTCGCCGGAGCCGCGCGATCGGACCGGCGAGATCAGGGCCGCCGCCGCCGCGTTCGACGCCGCCCAGCTCCACCGCGACCGCGCCACCCTCGAGCGCTTCCTGGCCAGCGACTTCGTGTTCGTGCGCGGCGCCGGGGTGGTGGCCGATCGCGACGCCTTCATCGCTTCGTTCACCGATCCGGGCACCGTGCTCGACCCGTTCACCATCGTGAAGCCGGTCTTCGTCCCGCTCGGCGATCGGAGCGGCCTGGTGGGCGGAGAGGTGGTGCTGTCGGGCACCGAGGCCGGAAAGCGTTTCTCCGAGCACATTCGCTACGCCGATGTGTTCACCTGGCGCGACGAGCGCTGGCAGGTCGTCTACGTGCAAGTGACCGTGATGAAGTGACGCGGCCGGCCCGGCTTCGTGGTATCTCCGGCGGGTGACGGACTTCGAACAGCGCTTCCCGCCCCTCCTCGCCGAGCTGCACAACCTCGAGTTCGACTACGACGAGGGCGAAGGCATCGACTTCGAGCCCTACCAGGAGTTCCAGTCGGCCGAGGACAACGCCGCCTGGATCCAGGCCTGGACCGGCAACAAGAAGCTGACCGGGTCCGAGTACCGGATCTTCGGGCAGGACGGCACCGGCGGCTACGCCGCGTTCTGGCTGGTCCGCCCCGGGGCCGATGTTCTGGCCCAGCCGATCGTGTTCTTCGGCTCCGAGGGCGAGATCGGGGTGGTCGCCAGCGACTTCGGCGACTACCTCTGGCTCCTGGCCTCCGGGATCGGCCCCTACGAGGCGGTCTCGTTCGGGGCCGACGAGGACGCGACCCCGAGCGCCGACTTCGTCGACTTCGCGACCCGCAACGCGCCGACCAAGAAGACCGCGCGCCAGGTGCTCGACCGCGCCCGCGCCGAGTTCCCCGACTTCGAGGACGGCATCCGCGCGCTGACCAAATGAGGCTGGGGCGCGCGCTGCGCGCCGGCGCGATCGGCCTCGCCGGGCTGATCGTCCTGGTGGCCGCCGCCGGCGCGGCCATGTTCCGGCGCGACCTCCCGGTCGAGGACCTGATCGCCCGCTACGGCGCGGGGCCGACGTCGCAGTTCATGGATCTGCAGGGCATGCGGATCCACTACCGCGACGAGGGCAGCGGGCCGCCGCTCCTGCTCGTGCACGGCACCTTCTCGTCGCTCCACACCTGGGACGGCTGGGCGCGCGAGCTGGCCGGGCACCGGCGCGTCGTCCGGCTCGACCTGCCCGGCTTCGGCCTGACCGGCCCGGCCCCCGACCGCGACTACCGGGTCGAGCGCTACGCGCGGGTGGTCGGCGAATTCCTGGACCGCCTGGACCTCGCGCGCGCCGACCTCGCCGGCAACTCGCTCGGCGGCCGCGTCGCCATCACCTTCGCGCTCGCTCACCCCGAGCGGGTGCGCAAGCTGATCCTGATCGACGCCGCCGGCCTGTCGGGCGCCACGCCGCCGCCGATCATCCGGCTGGCCCGCATGCCGATCCTCAACCGCGCGCTCCGCCACCTGACCCCGCGCTTCCTGGTCCGCCGCAACCTCGAGGAGGTGTACGGCGACGCGTCGAAGGTCACCGACGATCTGGTCGACCGCTATCAGGCCATGCAGCGCCGCGCCGGCAACCGCGAGGCGCTGCTCGATCGCTTGAACGGGCCGCTCGATCCCGACCTCGACGATCGCATCGCCGAGCTCCACGTGCCGGTCCTCATCCAGTGGGGCAGCGAGGACCGCTGGATCCCGATCTCGGCGGCGCACCGGTTCGAGCGCGAGATCGCCGGCGCCGAGCTCCACGTCTATGACGGGGCCGGCCACGTGCCGATGGAGGAGCTACCCCAGGCAACGGCGCGCGACGCCGACGCATTCCTCGGCCGCGATTGAGCCCTGCGCGGCGGGTACACTTCCCCACATCATGAGAACACTCTCCGCCCTCTGCCTGGCTGCGGCGCTCGCCGGATGCGTCAGCAGCGCGGCCCCCGCGCCCACCGACTCCGCCGATGTGGTGGTGCAGGTCATCAACAACCGCTTCAACGACGCCACGGTCGTCGCCGAGCTCGGCGGCCGCCGCGCCCGGCTCGGCCTGGCCACCGGGCACCAGACCTCGACCTTCCGGATCCCGTGGAAGCGGACCGGCGGGGTCGACGACCTCCGCCTCCTCATCGATCCGATCGGCGGCGGGCGCCGGATCACGAGCAGCCGGATGTCGATCCAGCCGGGCACGACGGTGAGCTGGACCCTCCAGCCGGAGCCCCAGTCTCGCTCCGGGTTCAGGTCGTCGTCGGCGACCCACCGCTGACGCCGACCGCGCGCCGGCGACCGAGCCACGCGCCCAGCCGCGCGATCGCCTCGTCGAGCATCGCGGCCGGCTTGCAGAACGCGAACCGGACCTGCCCCTCGGGCGGATCGTCGACGTAGAACGCCGAGTAAGGGATCGCTGCGACCCGCGCCTCGCGCGTGATCGCCTTGCAGAAGTCGAGGTCGCTGCCGGCAAAGCCGATCGAGCGGACATCGACGGTGAGGAAGTAGGTGCCGTGACAGTCGGCCACCGCGAAGCCGAGCCGCTCGAGGCCGGCGCGCAGCCGGTCGCGCCCGGCCTGCATGTCGGCGGCCAGCCCGGCGAAGTAGTCGTCCGGCTTGGCCAGGCCGAGCGCGACCGCCGCCTGCAGATTGGGCGGGGTGGTGAAGGTGAGGAACTGGTGGGCGCGCGCGATCGGGGCGAGCATCTCGGCCGCCGCGGTCACGTAGCCGACCTTCCAGCCGGTCAGCGAGAAGGTCTTGCCGGCCGAGCCGATCCGCGCGGTGCGCGCGCGCATGCCGGGCAGCGCCATGAGCGGCTGGTGGCGGCGGCCGTCGAACACCAGGTGCTCGTAGACCTCGTCGCACACCGCGTACGCGTCGTGCGCGACCACCAGCTCGGCGATGCCGGCCAGCTCGTCGTCGGTGAAGACCGCGCCGGTCGGGTTCATCGGCGAGTTGACCACGATGAGCTTGGTGCGCTCGCTGAACGCCGCGGCCAGCGCGCGGAGGTCGACCCGCCAGTGGGGCGGATCCAGCCGCACGCGCCGGCCGACCGCGCCGGCTCGCTCGACGATCGGCAGGTACGAGTCGTAGAGCGGCTCGAGCAGCACCGCCTCGTCGCCCGGCTCGAGCAGGCCGAGGAGGCATGCCGCGAGCGCCTCGGTCGCGCCGGAGGTGACCATCACCTCGCGCTGGTCGACGTCGAGCTGGTAGAAGCGGCGCGCGTGGTCGGCCACCGCGGCGCGGAGCGCGGGCAGGCCCATCATCGGCGGGTACTGGTTGGGGCCGTCCTCGAGCGCGCGCGCCGCGGCGATGCGCACGTCGTCGGGGCCGTTCCCCTCGGGGAAGCCCTGGCCCAGGTTGATGGCGCCGTGCTCCCTGGCGAGCCCCGACATCACCTCGAAGATCGTCGTGCCGTAGGCGGCCAGGCCGCGATTGCCCTGCTTCACCGGCGCCGAGAATAGCGGAACGCCGCCGCGCGAGCGACCCCGGGGCCGCCGCGCGCGATCAGCCGCCGGCCGCGGGGGCCGGCGCCGGCGGCGGCCCGCGGAACGGCACCAGCTCGTCGAAGACGATGCGCCAGCCGCCGGTCCGCTTCTGCCACATGCGCACGTAGTGGCCGCGTTGCGGCGCGGCGCCGGCGGTCCAGCGCGCATCGCCGTAGGTCCAGACCAGGTCGCCGGCGGCCGACGCGCCGCCGCCGAGCGGCGAGAGCTCCATCGCCGGGGCCCGCGCGGTCAACGCGCCGGCGAAGCTCGCCCGCGCCCGCGCCGGCGGCAGCCCCTCGGTGTGGACGTGGCCGTCGTCGGCCAGGTACGGGGCGTAGGCGCCGGCCAGGTCGGTGGCGGCGCGGCGGGCGAGCTCCTGCTCGGCGGCGCGGACCTCGGCCGAGGCGGCCTCGGGCGAGCTCGATCCGGCGGTGGCGATCGCGAGGTAGCCGACCGGCGCGCCAGCGGCCGGCTCGGCGGCCGGATCCGCGCCGACCCCGCCGTCGAACACCCACTTCCATCCGCCATCCGGCTGCTTCTTCCACACGGTGAAGTAGTGGCCGAGCCGCTTGCCACCGACGGCGAACGGGCCGGTGGTGAAGCCGAGGTCGCCGGAGCGAGAGATACCGGCCCACAGCGGCCACCAGACCAGCGCGGGTCGATTGTCGCCCGGCGCGCGATCCGGCGCCCCGGCCAGGCTCTCGTGCGCGTTGACCGGCTCGGGCTGGATGACGATCGCATCGTCGGACGAGTGCTTGAGGAAGGAGCCCTTGAAGCCGAGCGCGAGCCCGTCGGAGGCAAAGGCGCGCTCGGCGACGACCACCGGCTCGGGAGTCTTCGCCGACGCGGCCGGCGCGGGCCGGGCCGGTCCGGGCGATCGGGAGCAGGCAGCGCCGGCGACCCAGGCGAGCGGGACGAGGACGGCGGACATCGAGCGCAGCGTCATGATGGCGAGACCTCGGGCCACGCGGGCCTGCCGGCCATTCTAGCCGGTCGATCCGCGCGCGGCCGCGATCCGAGCGCCGCCCGACCGCCGCGCATCCTGCGATGATGGCGCGGGATATCGCACGGGGCGGCGCGGCCAGCGCCTGCGAGGGGAAACTGGCGCGGGGCTCCTCCACGGCCGGGCTAGAATCCGCTTCCGTCAACTCGAGCCCTGCCCGGCTCGCCTGCCGTCCAGCCGTCCATTCCAAGGGGGATCCCCGTGTCCCGAATCGAATCATTCGCGCTGGTCGTGGTGCTCACCGCGCTGGCAGCTCTCGCCGCCTGTGCCAGTCAGTCCGGGTCCGGATCGCTGGTCGATGACGTCGCCACCGACGAGTCGGGCGCCTCGGACGTCAACGTGCAGATCGTCAGCCACAACCCGCGCGACGTCGTCATCTACATCTTCCTCGGGACCAGCCGCCAGCGACTCGGGCTGGCCGGCGGCAACTCGACCACCAACTTCCGGCTCCCGTGGCACCAGGTGCAGGGCGCCAGCGTCGCCCATCTCCTTGCCGAGCAGATGGGCGACTCGGACCGGGTCGAGAGCGATCTGCTCCAGCTCAAGCCGGGTGGACGGGTGGTGTGGACCGTCGAGGCGGACCTCAGCCGATCGATCGACGCCACCTTCTGACCCGGCTCAGGCGTCGACGCCGAGCAGGCGCCTGGCCGTGGCCGGGTCGCGCCGGAACGACGCCGTGTCGCCGCGGTGCGCGATCGCGCCGCGCACCATGACCGCGATCTCCTGGGCGACGCCGAACGCCAGGTGCAGGTCCTGCTCGACCAGCAGCACGGCCACGCCCTCGCCGACCAGCCCGCGCACGAGCTCGCCGATCTGATCGACCACCAGCGGCGCGAGCCCCTCGGACGGCTCGTCGAGCAGCAGCAGGGCCGGCTGGGTCAGGAGCGCGCGCGCGACCGCCAGCATCTGCTGCTCGCCGCCCGACAGGAGGCCAGCCGGCTGGCGGCGGCGCCCGGCCAGCTGGGGCAGGAGCTCGACGATCGACGCGGCGGTCCAGCGCGGCGACGCCGCCGCGGCCGCGCGCGGTCCCCGCGCGCCGAGCGCGAGGTGCTCGTCGACCGTCAGGCCGGGCCAGATGCGGCGCCCCTGCGGGACCACGGCGACCCCGGCGCGCGCGATCTCGTGCGGCCGCCGCCCGATCAGCTCCACGCCGGCCAGGCGCACCGATCCGGCGGTCGCCGGCAGGAGGCCCATGATCGTCATGACGAGCGTGCTCTTGCCGGCCCCGTTGCGGCCGAGCAGGCCGAGCGTGCGTCCGCGGTCGAGGTCGAGGTCGACCCCGTGCAAGACGGTGCCCTCGCGGTACCCGGAGCGCAGGCCGCGAACCTCGAGGAACACGACTACGTTGCTCTGCCGGTGAAGAGGTCCTCGCGCGCGCCGGTGCCCAGGTAGGCGGCCTGCACCTCGGCGCTGCCTCGCACCTCGGCGGGCGTGCCGGACACGAGCACGCGGCCCAGGTGCATGACGGTGACCCGGGTGGCCAGCCGGAAGACCAGGTCGAGATCGTGCTCGACGAACAGGAGCGCGACGTCGGCCGGAAGCTCGCCGACCAGCGCGGCCAGCCGCGCGCTCTCGGCCGGCGAAAGCCCCGCGGCCGGCTCGTCGAGCAGGAGCACGCGCGGGCGGCTGGCCAGCGCGACTGCCAGCTCGAGCTGGCGGCGCTCGCCGTGCGACAGCAACGCGACCGGCGCCGCCGCGCGACCGGCCAGCCCGACCTCGGCCAGCAGCTGGTCGGCGCGCTCGCGCTCGGCCCGGCCCGAGGTCGGCAGCGGCCACCACGGGCGGCCCAGCCGGCGCCGCGCGGCCAGGGCGATGTTGTCGCCGGCGGACATCGACAGGAAGAGGCTCGAGTGCTGGAAGGTCTGGCCGATGCCGAGGCGCGCGCGGCGTGCCTCCGACGAGCGGGTGATGTCGGCGCCGTCGAGCCAGATGCGGCCCGCGCCCGGGCGCAGCCCGCCGGCCAGCAGGCGGAAGATCGTGCTCTTGCCGGCGCCGTTCGGTCCGATGAGCGCGTGGCGAGCGCCCGCCGGGAGGGTGAGGTCGACGCCGTCGACCGCGCGCACCGCGCCGAACTCGCGGCTGAGACCCGCGCACGACAGCGCCGCGCCCTTGCCGGGCTCGGTCATCGCCGCGTCGGTCATCCCCGCGTCGGTCATCCCCGCCTCCTCGGCATCGAGAGCGCTCGCGCCGCGCCGCCCGGCAGGAGATACACCACCGCCACGAACACCGCGCCGAGCAGGAGCGAGCCGTGACCGCCCAGGCTCGCGCCCAGGTGATCGCGGACCAGCACGACCACCGCGGCGCCGACGCACGCCCCCCACAGCGTCCCGGCGCCGCCGATGGTCACCGCCAGGAGCGCGGGGATCGACGTGCCGAGCCCCAGCTCGGCGGGCGTGACCAGTCGCTGCTGCGCGGACAGGAGTCCGCCGGCCAGCCCGGCGACCGCGCCGGCCACCACGAACGCGGCCAGCTTGTAGCCGTACACGCGGTAGCCGAGCGCGCGCATGCGCGCCTCGTTGTCTCGGATGCCGCGCAGCGCGTGGCCGAACGGCGACGACGCCAGCAGCCACAGCCCGGCGGCCGCGGTCGCCGCCACCGCCAGCACCCACCAGTGAACCGCCTGGTCGCCGACCAGCGCCGCCCCGCCCACCCGCGCCGCCGGGATGCCGTAGAGGCCGTTCGAGCCGCCGGTCACCTCGTGCCAGCTCTCGGCCAGCTGCTGCACGATCTCGCCGATCGCCAGGGTCAGCATCAGGAAGAAGATCCCGCGCGCGCGCACCGCCACGCACCCGGCCGCGGCCGCGACCAGCCCGCCCGCCGTCAGCGCCACCAGCAGCGCGACCGGGCCGCTCGGGCTCGCGTGAAGGGTGACCCAGCCGGCCGCGTACGCGCCCGCGCCGAAGTACGCGCCGTGACCGAGCGACGGGAGCCCGGTGATCCCGACCAGGAGGTCCAGGCTCATCGCCAGCAGCGCGAACACGAGGATGCGGGTCAGCACGGTGACCGCATAGGGGGCCAGGACCAGCGGCGCCGCGGCCAGCGCGAGCACCACCGCCGCCGCCACCGCCGCCGTCGTCGCCGCCGACCCGGGCCGACCGATCATGAGCGCGTCCCGCTCGGATCGCCGAACAGGCCGTGCGGGCGCACCACCAGGACCAGCGCGAGCGCCCCGAACAGGACGAACGAGGCCAGGTCGGACAGGAGCGAGCGCCCCAGCGTCTCGATCTGGCCGATGACCAGCGCGCCGACCAGCGCGCCGCGCACCGAGCCGAGCCCGCCGATCACCACCACCACCAGCGCGAGGACCAGCACGGTCGCGTCCAGCCCCGGCCGCACTCCATAGATGGGCGCGCCCAGCGCGCCGGCGACCGCGGCGAGCAGCGAGCCGATCCCGAACACCGCGACCCGGACCCGGCGATCGTCGATCCCGACCGCCGAGACCATCTGGCGATCGGCGACCGTGGCCCGCACCAGCGCGCCCAGCGCGGTCCGCTCGACGATCCGGTGGACCGCCGCGGCCAGCGCCGCGCCGACCGCGATGATCGCCAGCCGGTAGACCGGATACGCGCTGCCCAGGATCGACACGCTGCCGTCGAGGCCGGGCGGCGGGCCGACCGCGTGAACGTCGTCGCCGAACATCACCGACAGCGCGTCGGCGGCGATGAGGGCCAGGCCGAGGGTGAGCAGCGCCTGATCGAGGTGCGAGCGGCGGGCCAGCCGCTCGGTGGCGAGCGAGAGGCCGACCCCGGCCAGCGAGCCGACCACCGCAGCCGCGGCCAGCGCGCCGGCGAAGCCGAGCCAGCTCGGGTGCTCGCCGGCGATCGCCCACGCCATGTAGCCGCCGGTCAGGAACAGGACCCCGTGGGCGAGGTTGAGGACGTCCATCATCCCGAACACCAGCGAGAGGCCGACCGCCAGGATGAACAGCAGGAAGCCGATCGCCAGGCCGTTCAGGACGCTGACGAGGTGGGTGTCGAGCCAGGCTGGCATGCGGGCGCGCCGGCCCGGCTCACGAGACCTGCGCGAACACGCCGAGATCGCGGACCACCGCGTTGACGTACGCGGCGCCGCGCTTCTCGACCACGCGCAGGTACATGTTCTGCTTCGGCGACTGGCCGTCGAAGCTCCACGCCCCGCGCGGGCTGTCCTCGATCGCGCCGACCGTGCCGAGCGCGGCGGCCACGCTGTCGCCGTCGAGGCCGGTGGCGGTGCCGAGCGCGCGGTCGAGCACCGCCGCCGCGTCCCAGGTCTGCACGGTGAACACCGTCGGCGTCGCGCTGAACTTCTCGCGATACGCGGCGATCAGCTCGCGGTTGGCCGGCCGATCGAGCTCGGTGCTGTAGTGGAGGGTGGTCTGGATGCCGATCGCCGCGTCTCCCTGCGCGTCCAGCACGCTCCCCTCGGTGAGGAAGCCCGACGCGTAGAGCGGCAGCTTCCCGGCCAGGCCGAACTCCGAGTACTGCTTCACGAACGAGACCGCCTCGGCGCCCGAGAAGAAGCAGAAGACCGCCCTGGCCCCCGACTCGCGGATGCCGGTCAGGTACGGCTGGTAGTCCTGGGTCTTGCCGAACGCGGGCTTCGCCTCGCCGGCGATCTGGCCGCCGCCGGCGGTGAAGGTCTTCCGGAAGCCGGCCAGCACCTCGGCGCCGGCCGCGTAGTCGGGCGCGATCAGGTAGACCGGACCGCCGGCGCCGGCGGTGGCCAGGTGCTGCCCCATCACCGACGAGATCTGCGCGTTGGTGAACGAGGTGCGCCAGATGTACGGCGTGCGCGACGCGCCGGTGATCGCGCCGGCCCCGGCGTTGGCCACGACCAGGACCTTCCTCGCCTCCTTGACCGGCGTCTGGCTGGCCAGCGCGACCGCCGAGCTGACGATGCCGACCAGGACGTCGACCTCGTCGCGCTGCAGCAGCTTCTGCACCGCCTGCACCCCGGTCTGCGGCGACTCGCCCTCGTCGGCGACCACGGTGGTGACCTGGTACGGGCCGAGCATCCCGCGGTGGCGCTCGAGCCACAGATCCCAGCCGCGCTTCATGTCGGTCCCGAGCGGCGCGTACACGCCAGACTGCGGGATGACCAGGCCCACCTTCACCCGCTTGCCGGAA